>Ga0209342_10002963_pt1 | contig 18030 bp, 16 predicted proteins | sample RifCSP16_2_FD_184023 | JGI IMG/M metagenome (GOLD analysis project Ga0209342, IMG submission 184023) | Soil microbial communities from Rifle, Colorado - Rifle CSP2_sed 16_2 (SPAdes) (version 2) | ecosystem: Environmental > Terrestrial > Deep subsurface > Rock core/Sediment | place: Rifle... | reverse complement strand
GTGGACGTGGTCGTCCATCTCTGCGGCGTAGCGCGCCATGTCGAGCTCCAGGCGCTCGGCGTAGCCGTGAAGGTGCTTGGGCTTCAAATGCGCCTGGTTGTCGAAGAGCAGATCGTGCATCTCCCAGAACTTGCCCTGGCTGCCGGCGCACTCCGCCGCCTCGGCGGCGAGCAGCGCATGCGGGTGCACCTCCTCGAGCGGGAGGTGACGGTACGCGAAGCGGATCCGCCTCGGATGACGCTCGAGCAGCAACTTCACGCCGGGCGCAGCCTGCTTACAGTTGGGGCATTCGAAGTCGCCGTACTCGACGATCGTCACCGGACCGTGGGAAGCGCCCAGTACATGATCGACGGCGCTCACCGACACCGCCAGGTCGAACGTCCGATCTTGGTTCATTTGCGCTTCCCCTCAGGCGCGGGCGGGAGGCGGAGCGGGGATACCCGGATCGCCGGGCGGGGGCACCGCGCCTTCGACGGCATGACCGGCAACGACCCACGCGTCGAGACCCCCTAGGAGCGGGCGGGCCCAAGCGTAGCCTCGATCGTTGAGCAGCCGCGCCGCCGTCGCCGCCCCGGCTTCGTTGGGGCACGCGCAGTACAGGACGATCCGCCGATCGCGCGGGAGCTCCGCGACCCCTGCTTCGATCGCATCCAGCGGGACACCGATCGCGCCGGGAATTCGCCGCGGGTCGACCCGCTGCGTGGTCGGGCCGCGCACATCGACGAGAAGCGGCGTCTCGCCGGCGGCGATCAGCGCCTGCAACTCGTCGACCGAGATGCGCGAGACGTCGAGCGCCCGGGCAACGCGACGCCGCCACCACCATCGCCACGCGATGTAGAGCGCGAGCACTGCGACGACCGCTGCGAGAGCCTGCCAGCCGAGGCTGCCCAGCGCGCGCAGCGCCGACTCGATCTGGTCGGCGAGGAGCATTCCGGCCCCGACGACGACGAGCCCGTAAAGCGCAGCCCCCGCGGCGGTGAGGATCAGGAACTTGCCCCACCTCATCCCGAGGGCGCCGGCAAGCGGCGGGGCGATCAGCGACACGCCGGGCAGGAAGCGGCCCACGACGAGCGACGACCAGCCCCATCGTCCGAACGCGCTCTCGGTGCGCGCTACACAGGTGTCGGCCGAGAGCGAAAGACGGCACAGCAGCTTCAACACCCCGGCCCCGTACCATCGTCCGGCGGCGAACCACACCGAATTGCCGATCACCGTTGCCACGAGGATTGCGGCGATCGCCACCAGCGGATCGGTCGCCCCGGATGCGGCGCGCGCGCCGACGACGAGCGCGGTAGGCATCATCGGCAGCGGCACGCCGAGCTCGTGCAGCAGCGTGTTGACGGCGAGGATCCAGAAGACGTGACGGTCATCGAGGGCGGCGAGATCCGGCATCGCGGGCTGCGTCGCGAGGGGTGGCGACGCGAAGCGAGGTTAGCAGTTTTCGACCAGCACCTCGATCGTCGGAATCGTCGATCTCACAGCCCCTCGAACTGAAGGATGTTCAGGCCGGCGTTGGGGTCCGTGAGATACATCAGCCCGTTCCGGTCGACGTAGCAGTCGCACGACTGGATCACCTGCGGCCGATTGGGGCGCGGATCCATCATCCGCGCCGGATTCGGCGGCACGTAGTACCCGATCTCGCGTGGCTGGAACGGGTTCTCGATGTCGTAGGCGCGAACGCCGGCGTTGTAATAGGTCGCGAAGATCAGGCGCGAGCTCTGGAACGCGCCGGGCCGGTTCTCGTGCAGGTTGTGCGGGCCGAAGCTTCCGCCCTTGGCGCAGTAGTCCGCCTCCGCCGGCTGGGGAAAGGCCGCGATGCTGACCGGATTCGCGGGCTCGCGAACGTCGAACATCCAGATGTAGCGAAGCCCCTCGCTGCAGTTCGCGAAGGTCGGCTCGTCGGCGAGGACGAGCAGATTCCGATCCGGCAGGGGCAGCGGCGAATGCGTGCCGCCGCCGAACGGCGGATCCAGGTTGCGATGGCAGAGCAGCTTGGGCTTCGTCGGATCGGCGACGTCCAGCACCGTGAGCCCGCCGTCGCGCCAGGCCCCGTAGGCGAAGTTGCCGGTCACGAGGACGTGGTGCAGGGCGTAACGCCGACCGGTACGCCAGGTCGGCGTCTCGCCGCCGCCGCGCCACATGCCGGGAAGCCAGAAGCGGCCGACGATCTCCGGCTTCCGCGGATCGGACATGTCGATGACCGCGAGAATGTGGTCGGTGAAATCGGCGAAGTGAACGGAGGCGTACGCGTAGCGCCCGCCCGTGTACCAGATCCGGTGCGGCCCGAGGCCGGTGGTCGGCGTGAAACCGATCTCGGCCGGCTTCTCCGGCTTCGAGATGTCGTAGACGCGGATGCCGGAGGTGAACCGGCTCGCCGGATCCTTCAGCTTGTCCGCCGGCGACCCGCCGAAGTACGCCTTCTGATCGTTCTGAAACTCCTGCATGGTCCACACACTCGGCGCGTTGACCGCCAGCAGCAGGTCTTCGTGGGTCTGCAGGTGGAAGGCGCGCGTGCCCGGCGGGCAGGCGATGAAGTCGACGACCTTCGGGTGCTTCGGATCGCGCACGTCGACGGTCGTGATGCCGTTGCTGAACCCGTGGCCGATGTAGGCGTAGCCGCGATGCACCATGATCTGGACGCCGTCGCCCCGGCCGCCCAGGTCGGAATGGCTGACGAACCTGATGTTGCGCGATGCGACCGCATCCATGTCACGTTCTCCCGCTCGGCTGCTCGAATCTATCACCAACCGCGACCTGCGCCGGCTCCAGCCCGCCGCCGAGAAACAGCTGCCCGATGCGCGGGTCGGCGAGGATCGTCGCCGCGCGATCCTGGAGGCGCGTGCGGCCGAGCTCGAGCACGATGCCGTGATCGGAATTCTCGAGCGCACGCTTGGCGTTCTGCTCGATCATCAGCAGCGTGATGCCGCTCTCGCGCAGCTCGTGCAGCAGCCCGAACAGCTCCTCCACCAGGATCGGCGACAACCCGATCGACGGCTCGTCGATCAGCATCAGCCGGGGCTGGAGCATCAGCCCGCGGGCGATCTCGAGCATCTTCTGCTCGCCGCCGGAGAGCGTCGAGGCCTGGTGGCGCGCCTTGCGGCGCAGGACCGGAAAACGGTCCATGACCAGGCCGATGCGCGCCTTGGGATCGGCGCCTTGCGGCGCGGCGATGCCGCCGAACTCGAGGTTGTGGAGCACGGACAACTCGGGAAAGATGTTGCGGCCCTGGGGGACGTAGCAGACGCCGCTTGCGATCAGCTCGCGCGGCGGGCGGTTGGTGATCTCCCGGTCGTCGAAGAAGATCCGTCCGGCGCGCACCGGCAGCATCCCGAACGCCGCCTTGAAGGCGGTCGACTTGCCCGCGCCGTTCGGCCCGATGACGGTGGTGATCGCGCCGCGCCGGACGGTGAACGAGAGCCCGTGCAGGATCGTCTCCTTGCCGTAGCCGGCGACGACGTCCTCGAATCGCAGGATGTCAGGACCGGCCACGGCCGAGATAAGCCTCGATCACTTGCGGATTGCGGCGGACTTCCGCCGGATCGCCCTGCGCGATGACACGGCCCTCGGCGAGCACGAGGATGCGACTCGCCAGCGCCATGACGAATTCCATGTTGTGCTCGATGACGACGAAGGTCGACCCCTGCTCGGCGTTGATCGCCTTCAGCCGCTCGCGCAGGCTCGCGAGCATCGTCAGGTTGACCCCGCCCGCCGGCTCGTCGAGCAGGGCGAGGCGGGGGCGCGCCATGAACGCCATCGCGACGTCGAGGAGCTTCTGCTGGCCGTAGCTCAGGTCGCCCGCGTGCTCGTCGGCAAGATGGCCGAGCCGGAAGAACCCGAGCATCCGGTCCGCCGCCGCGGACAGCCCGGCGTCGCGCCGGCCGACGAGGCGCGAGAGCATGGTGCCCTGGTGCTCCTGGCCCGCCAGGATCAGGTTCCTCCGCACGGTCAGCTGCGGAAAGATCTGGAGCAGCTGGAAGGTGCGGCTCACGCCGAGGCGGTTGAGATCGCACGGGCGCATGCCGGTCACCGGGCGGCCGTCGAGATGCACGTCGCCCGCAGTCGGCTGCAGCTGTCCGAGGATGCAGTTGAAGAGCGTCGACTTGCCGCTGCCGTTCGGACCGATGATGCCGAGGATCTCCCCTTCCTCGACGCCGAAGGAGACGCGGTCGACGGCGACGATGCCGCCGAAGCTCTTCTTCAGGTCGCGCACTTCGAGTACGGTGCTCATCCTGCGCCCTCGCTCCGCGCCGCCTCCGGGGACCCCGCAACCGCACCGGTCCCGGTCCGTGGGGCCGGCCTGGTCAGCCGGTCGGCCAGGCCGAGCAGGCCCCCGGGCGAGAACGCCATCATGATCATCACCAGGACCGCGTAGCCCATCAGGTAGAACCCCTGCGTGAAGCGCAGCCATTCGGGCAGCAGCACCGCCACGATCGCGCCGAGGAACGGGCCGAAGAAGTAGCCGGAGCCGCCGAGGACGACCATCAGCAGCAGGTTGAGCGACAGGCCGAGCGCGAACGGCGTCGGGTCGATGAACTGCACGAGCGGCGCGTAGAGCGCGCCGGAGATGCCGCCGAGCCCGGCGCCGAGCGCGAACGCCATCAGCGTGTAACGGCGCGTGTCGACGCCGAGCGACAGGGCGCGGATCGGGTTCTCGCGCAACGCCACGAAGGCGAGCCCCCAGGGAGAACGGGTGAGCCACCAGGTCGCAGCCGACACGAGTGCAAGATGCGCGAGACAGAAATAGTAGAACTCCCGGGCCCCGTTCATCGACCAGCCGAGCACGCTCGGCCGCGGCACGTTGCTGATCCCGTAGATGCCGCCGGTGAGCCACTCCTCGTTGCGGAAGATCAGGTAGACCAGCGTGTTGAAGGCGAGCGTCACGAAGGCGAGGTAGTGGTGCTGCACGCGTAGCGCCGGGTAGCCGAGCAGCCAGCCGATCGCAAAGCACGACGCGCCGCCGAAGAGATAGGTGGACCAGAACGGCCAGCCCTTCGTGGTCAGGTAGGCGGTGATATAGGCGCCGATCCCGACGAAGGCCGCCTGCGCGAGCGAGATCTGCCCGGCGTAGCCGAGCGTCAGGTTGAGGCCGATGGCGGCGATCGTCATCACCGCCCACATGCTGAGGATGAAGATGCCGTAGGGCTTGAGCCCGAGCGGCGCGAAGACGAGAAACGCGGCGGCGAGCGCGAGCACGCCGCCGGCGAGCACGCTCCGGCTGCGCCTCACACCGTGCGCTCCTCGATCCGGCCGAACATGCCTTGCGGCCGGAACAGGATGACCACGATCAGGATCAGCAGCGGAATGGCAGTCCGGTACTGGGAAGAGATGTAGGCGGCCGCGAAGTTGTCGACCACGCCGAGCAGCAGGCCGCCGGCGATCGCCCCGCGAGCCTGGTTGAAGCCGCCGATGATGGCCGCAATGAACGCGTAGAGGCCGAGCCACTCGCCGTTGGTGAATTTGGCGAGATAGATCGGGGTGATCAGGAGCGAGGCGACCCAGACGAGCGCGGCGTTGATGAGAAAGGTGTAGAGGATCATGCGCTCGACCCGGATGCCGAGGAGGCGGGCGACGGTCGGGTTCTGCGCGGTCGCCTGCATGCAGCGTCCGGTCACCGTGCCGCCCAGGAAGAGCTGCAGGGCGACGACGACCGCGATGCAGATCGCCAGGATGAGCAGGCTCTGGACGTCGAAAACGGCGCCGAAGACGGTGACGTCCGTCGTGGCCCCGAGCGCGGGGAACGGCCACGCGTCGGCGCCGTAGAACTCCCGCACCGCCTCCTTCATCAGGATCGCGAGCCCGATGGTGGCGATCACCAGCGGCAGCACCCCGTGGCGGATCATCGGATCGACCATCAGCCGCTTGAAGGCGAGGCCCAGGACGACGACCGACACCACGCCGCCGAGCGCAACCGCCGGCCAGAACGGGAGGCCGAAGTAGCTCATGCCGATCAGCACGAAGAACGCCGGCAGCATGACGAACTCGCCCTGGGCGAAGTTGATCGTCTGGGAGGTCTGCCAGAGGAGCGTGAAGCCGACCGCGACGAGCGCGTAGATCCCGCCGGTCGCGAGGCCGGCGACGAGCAGCTGGAGGATGTCAGCCAACGTCGGGTTCGTCCCGACAGACGGCCGGCACGATCGTGCCGGCCGCCCGAACCTGCGGGTTCAGCAGTGTCGCTCGACTACTTGCCGAGCTTCGGCAGGACCTTGCTGATGTTCTGCTTGCCGTTGACGACCTCGGCGAGGAAGCTGATGCGGTCGATCTCGCCCGCGTTGTCCCAGGTCGTTTCCATCAGGATGCCCGGCTCGTCCTGCGGCGTGATCGTGAGCCCGTGCATCGTCTTGGCGAGGCCCTTGCGATCGAACTTGCCGAGCTTCTTCTCGGTGACGAACTTCACCGCGTAGACCGCCGTGTAGCCCTTGATGCCGTTGTGATCGGGCTTGTAGTTGAACCGCTTCTGGAACCGCGCCGCGAACGCGGCGACCGCCGGGATCGGTGCGTCGGCCGTGAGACCGACGTGGCCCACCACGCCGTTGGCGGCGTCGGCCGCCAGCTCGATCGTCTTCTGGCTGAGCAGCGTCGTGTCGCCGACGAACGGCCCCTTGAGTCCTTGCTTCCGCGCCTCGCGCATGATCCGCGCGCACTCCTCTTCGTTGCTGTAGACGAAGACCGCGTCGGCATTCGCCGCCTTGAGCTTGACGACGTCGGCCGCGAAATCGACCTGGCCTGATTCGGTGGACACGTCGGCGACGAGCTTGATGTTGCGCGCGGTGAGCTCCTTGATCAGCTTGTCGCGACCGCCCTTGCCGAAGTCGTTGTTCACCCAGATGAGCGCGATCGTCTTCGCCTTGAGCTCGTCGCGGATGTAGTTCGCGATCTTCGGCATGCCGATCTGCTGGCCGAACGAGGTCCGGAAGAGATAGGTGCTGCCCAGGGTCGTGAGCTCGGCCGCCTCGCCGCCGATGAAATCCGGGATCTCCGCCTGCTGCACCATCTGCATGGTGACCTTGACGTTGCCCGAGAAGATCGGCCCGAGGATGACGTACGGTTCGCCGTCGATCGCCTTCTGCATCTGCGAGCGGGCGACGCCGGGGTTGGTCTGGGTGTCGTAGAGCGTGAGGACGATCTTTTGCTTGAGGATGCCGCCCTTGGCGTTGACCTCTTCGACGGCCAGGACGGCGCCGTCCCGGAAGTTGCCGCCGGACACCGCGATGGAGCCCGAGATCTCGCCGACATAGGCGAACTTCACATCCGCTGCCGCAGCGCCCGACAGCAGCATCAGCGTCGCGAAAGCCAGTACAAACTTCGACCGTCTCATGGCACCCTCCTCCGGCGATGATTGGAAAAACGTGCGAAATGCGGACTGTTCAACCGCGCGACTCTACCACGCCAATCCGGCTGGATCGGCCCGCAACGGGTGGCGTGGGACGGGATCGATGGGCACGGAGTGGGCAATGCTTGCGATGCGGTGCAGCATCGCTGCCGACGCACGACGGTGAACCGATGAGAACGATCAATCCGGCTTCTGCTTCGCCGCCTGCTCCGCGCGCTTGCGCAGCTCGGCCATCGAGAGGTCCTCCTTGTGCGTGGCAACGTGCCACATGTGGCCGAAGGGATCCTCGAGCGAACCGGTGCGGTCGCCGTAGAACTGGTCCGCGACCGGTCGCGTGAGCTTCGCGCCCGCCGCCATCGCGCGCTCCACCATCGCGTCGACGTCCTTGACGTAGAGAAGGATGCTGACCGTCGTGCCGCCGCGCGACGCCGGGCTGAGGAACTGGATCTCCGGGTACTCGTCCGCAAGCATGATGCGCGAATCGCCGATCCGGATCTCGGCGTGGCCGATATCCCCCTTGGGGCCCGGCATGCGCATGATCTCAGTCGCGCCGAACGCTTTCTTGTAGAACTCCGAGCGCCTCGGCCGCGCCGCGGATGCTGAGGTAGGGCGTCACGGCGTGGTAGCCGGCGGGGATCGGCGACACCTTCTTCCTCGGCGCTGTGGGCTTCTTCGCGGCCTTCCCGGCAGCGGCCTTCTTCCTTTTCATGGTTCGGCTCCTTTCGGCGTTGGCACGAACTGTTTCTTATTCGATCTTCACGTTCGCGCTCTTCACCGCATCGCGCCATTTCGCCATCTCGCTCTGGATGAATGCGCCGAATTCCTTGGCGTTCATCGGGGTGACGAGGGTGCCCATGTCGGCCAGGCGCTTGCGGACTTCGGCCTGGGCGACGGTTTCGGCGAGGGCCTTCTCGAGCTTGCCGATGACCGCCGGCGGGGTGCCGGCCGGGGCCATCAGGCCGAACCAGTACGCCGCGTCTAGCGGGTAGCCGGCTTCCGCGGTGGTGGGCACGTTGGGAAGGGGCCCGAGGCGGTGGTTCCACGCAACCGCGAGCGGCGTGAGCCTGCCGGCCTCGATGTGCGCCTTGCTGACCACGAGCGAGGTCATCATCACGTTGATGTGCCCGCCCACCAGATCGGTGAGGGCGGGTGCGCCGCCCTTGTAGGGGACGTGGGTCATGCTGACGCCTGCGGCCCGCGCGAAGAGCGCGGTGCTGAGATGCGGCAGGCTGCCGGGCCCGACCGAGCCGTAGGTGAGGCCGCCGTTCTTCGCCTTCGCCATCTCCACCAGGTCCTTGATCGACTTCAGGCCCAGCCCCGGGTAGGCGTTGAACACCAGCGGCGTGCTGCCGACGAACCCGATCGGCGCGAAATCCTTGACGCTGTCGTACGGCACCTCCTTGAGGATGTAGGGATTGAGCGCGTGGTTGTCGTTGATCATCATCAACGTGTAGCCGTCGGGCGCCGACTTGGCGAGCGCGCCCGTGGCGATCAGGCCTCCCGCGCCGGCACGCGCCTCGACGATGAACGGCTGGCCGAGCAGCGCCGCCATCCGCTCGCCGACGATGCGCGATACGGTGTCGAGCAGCCCGCCCGGCGGAAAGCCGATGAGCAGCTTGACCGGCTTGTTCGGGTAGCTGTCCTGCGCGCGGCCGTCGGCGGCCACGCCGAGGGCAAGCGTGAACGCCGCGCAGGCTGCGACGATCGATCGTGCTTTCATTGTGCCTCCTCCTCGGTCAAGGGTCGCGCGTCGATCATACATCTCACTTCCCGACGACCTGGACCCGCACCTTCGCAATCCCGTCCGCGAGTAAACCGATCTCTTTGGCCGCACGCGTGGACAGGTCGATGATGCGACCGGCCGTGTACGGCCCCCGGTCATTGATTCGGACCACGACGCTCTTGCCGTTCTTGAGATTGGTGACCCGCACGCGCGTTCCGAAGGGATGGGAAGGATGCGCAGCGGTCAGCTTGCCGGGATCGTACTTCTCCCCGCTCGCCGTCGCTCGGCCACGGAACCGGTCGCCATAGTACGAGGCAACGCCGGTCTCGCCGTCGCGCGAGGGCTGCTGCAGGCCGGCGCAGCCGACAATCAGCAGCGCGCAGATCAGCTGGACGCCGATCCGTGTGGCGTTGGCCGCGCGACGGTGAACGAGCCACGTTCCTCTGGACCGGCTCCACAGCGGGTGCCCGACAAGGCCGTATCGCATTTCGGCGCCCTCCCGTCTCGTCGGAAGCCATCCTGGAAGTTGCGCTCGTGGGTGGGCTGAAGGAAAGGGATATCGCGCGGGAAACGCTACGATTTCGCTACGCTCGTCAAACACGCAGGCACGCGCAGAGTCGCGAGCGCCTGATTGATCTGGTAGGGCGTGCAGGATTCGAACCTGCGACCAACGGATTAAAAGATCGAGCCCCGCAGAGTAGCGATCATTTAATCAGTGACTTACGAGGACGCCCGTTGCGTCTTTGTCAGAACGATGCAGGACTGTGCGTAGCCGATTCACGCAAAACTCACGCACGCGGACGTGTTAGCGCACTTTCACGTACCCCTGACGACTTGTCAATAATCCGAGCTCGCAGGCGGTCACGTGAAGTGTTTGAAGATCGAGTGGGCGCGGTTCGAACCAGGGACCAAGGGATTGTGAGTTCGGGGCCCGCTGCGCAGCAATCATTTAGTCAGTGACTTACGAGGACGCCCGCCGCGTCTTTTGCAGCAACCTGCAGGACTATGCGTCACCCACTCACGCAAAACTCCCGCAGGGTTTGGCGGCGTCCATGGACGGTCAGCCCGATGCGTTGGCGAGTAGCTCCATGACGACCTGGGCGGCGATCACCTTGACGATTGTCATCGTCGCAAGAGCCGGTCTTAAGCAGTGTCACGCGATTTTTTCTTGGGAGTAGGGATCGTCGAATTGCCCGCGGTGGAGGGTTCGGTGCTCTTTAGAAGCTTTGCAATGCGAAAGCCCTTGCCCGGGTAATCCTTTTCCGTATAGGCAGACAGCTCGTCGATAAAGCGACTCACGACAGGCGGCGTGAAGCGCCTGGGATCCCAAAGGGCGTGCATCCATACGCCGAGCGGAGCGTGATGATGGGTCAGCGGAATCGTGGGAACGTGGCCCTTCGGGAGGCGCACGGTCGACGGGATGATCGCCACGCCCAGACCGCTCTGCACCAGAGTGAGCAAGCAGTGCGGACTCGCGCTCTCGATCAAGACCCGAGGCTGTATGTGGGCCACCTGGCAGGCACCGTCGAAGAGCTTGCGGGTCATGAAGTCCTTCCGAAGGAGCATGACCGGCTCGTTCTCGATCTCGCTCATCTCGACGGAGGCGCGCTTCGACAGGCGATGATCCTCGGGCACCGCGGCCAAGACGACCAGAGGAAACAGCGGCCGCGAGCGCAAGCCCCGCTCGCGATCGAGCGCGCCGACTGCCAGGTCGATGCTTCCGCGCGCGACCGCTTGCGCGAGGTTCGCGCTTCCGTCCTCGACGAGGGATATCTGTACCTCTGGGTGCTTTCGCTGGAACCGCGGCAGGATGACGGAAATGAGGCTCTCGAGCGTTTGCGGTGTGGCGCCGATCCTGAGGACACCTTGCTTTCCGGACGCCAGGTCGGCGGCTCGGGAAACAAGGGAGTCAAGCCCCCGCTGTATTTCGTAGCTGTGATCGAGCAGCTCGCGGCCCGCGGATGTGAGAAACACCTTGCGGCCCACCCGGTCGAAGAGCCTCAGATTCAACTCGGCTTCCATGAGCTGGATTTGCCGGGATACCGCTGGCTGGGACAGCCCCAGCTGTTCGGCCGCTGCCGAAAAGCTCAGCAGCTCCGCCAAGGTCGTGAAGTGGCGTAGCGTGCGCAGGTCCATAGGGTCTCAAGAGTCCGAAAGACTTCATATTACGACAGCGCATCGATTCATGAGATTAAATGCATTTGACAGATAGTTGATGACGACCAATACTGATTCGCGGAAGGTGTTGCCACATCGCTCTCACTCGCATGGGCAGCGGAAGCCGTCGGACTTGAAGCGCTTGTTGCATCGCGCAGCGCGAACAGCATGCTCGAGCCGACGGGATGCCTGACCCATGAAGGGATCTGGGAGGGAGCGCGGGATGAGAGCAGGCTGAAGCTGGCGCATGCGTCCCGGTGGGGCTCCTGGCTTGCGCCACGGCCGCTTCATCGGCGAGAAAGAACCCTCGAGTGGAGCTCGACCGGGGGTGCAGGCGCTTTGGTGTACTTGTCATCCAGTTCGTCTTGGGGTCTTGGCGAACCGAGCGCGGTGGACGGGTCGTCTGCGCCAAATCCGGGATGAGGCACCACGGCGGCCTCGCGGGAGGAGGAGCGTGTAGTGAACCCTATATCGGCATCGAGCGGTCCCGGTGCGCTGACGGGCGTTCGCGTGCTCGATCTGTCGCGGATCCTTGCCGGTCCGACCTGCACCCAGGTTCTTGGCGACCTGGGGGCAGACATCATCAAGGTCGAGCGACCCGGAGAGGGCGACGATACGCGCAAATGGGGCCCGCCGTTCTTACGTGACGAGAGTGGGCACGATACCAGCGAAAGCGCCTATTACCTCTCAACCAACCGCAACAAGCGCTCGATCGCCATCGATCTTTCGACGGCGCAGGGACAGCGCCTCGTCCGGCTGCTCGGCGAACAGTCGGATGTTCTAATCGAAAACCACAAAGTCGGTGCCTTGGCCCGGTTCGGGTTGGGCTACGCGCAGCTGCGCGAATCGCACCCGCGATTGGTTTACTGCTCGATCACGGGCTTCGGCCAGGATGGCCCCTACGCCCAGCGAACCGGCTACGACTTCCTGGCCCAGGGGATGGGCGGCATCATGAGCGTGACCGGGGAGCGCGATGGCGAGCCGATGAAGGTGGGTGTCGGTATCACGGACGTGATGACCGGCATGTACGCCGCGATCGCGATCCTCGCCGCACTACGCCATCGAGACGCGACGGGGCGGGGCCAGCATGTCGACCTGGCTCTTCTCGACACGCAGGTTGCCTGGCTGATCAATGCCGGACAATTCTACTTGACCTCAGGCGAGGTGCCACCGCGCCTCGGCAGCGCACACCCGAACGTCGTGCCGTACGAGGTTTTTCCAGCCAGCGATGGCTACTTCATTCTCGCGGTTGGCAACGATGCTCAGTTCCGCAAGCTCTGCGAGTACGCACACGTCACTGAGCTGGCAGAGGATGCGCGTTTCGCCACCAACGCGTCGCGGGTTCGGAACAGGGAAATTCTTGTCCCGATGCTGAAGCGGGTGACCGCTCGACGATCCGTCGCAGAGTGGGTCGAGGCATTGGAGCACCTTCAGGTGCCCTGCGGGCCGGTTAACCGCATCGATCAGGTATTCGCTGATCCGCAGGTGAAGCACCGGGGCATGCGCGTGAGGGTCGACTATCCCGGCAGTGCCGCTGGCACGGTGGACCTGATCGGCAGCCCGATTCGCCTGTCGGAGACCCCGGTTCGCTATCGCCGCGCCCCACCTCGGTTGGGGCAGCATACCGACGAGATACTGCGAGACGTGCTCGGCATCGGCGAGGCAGAGATCCGGTCCCTGCGGGCTGAGCGCGTGCTGGGCTGAGCCAGACGAGGAGCTTCATGCAATTCGACCTGACCGGCGAGCTCAAGAAGTTCCAGGCAAGGGTCCGGCATGTAGCCGTCGCAGAGATTGCCCCACACGCTGCAGAGACGGATCGTAGCGAGCAGTATCCATGGCACTGCGTCGACATCCTGAAGCGCGAGGGCTTCATGGGTATGACGATTCCGACCGAATACGGCGGCAGGGGAGCCTCATATCTTCACGCCGTCGTACTCATAGAGGAGATGGCCAAGGCGTGCAGCACCACGGGCCGCATCTGCGTCGAATCAAACATGGGCGCGCTGGGAGCGATCATGACGTACGGAAGCGAGGCGCAAAAGCGCCTGGCTGCCGCCCTTGTCCTCGCCGGGGATAAGCCCGCCATCTGCATCACAGAGCCGGAGGCCGGTAGCGCAGCAAGTGAAATGACGACGCGCGCTGATCAAAAGGGTAGCCGCTACGCCAGGTCCTGCAAGAAGCATTGGATCACCGGGGGCGGCATATCCAGATTGCACTTCATATTCGCCCGTATCTACCGCGATGGGCAGGAGCAGGGCATAGGCGGATTCATTGTCGTGCGAAATCCCGAAACTGGCGAGCCGAAGAACCTGGTCGTGGGCAAGCGCGAGCCCGCGATGGGCGTGCGCGGCATCCCAGAAACGGAGATCATCTTGCAGGACCTGGAGGTTGCCGAGAACATGCTCGTCGCTCCGCCCCAAGGTATTCGGAAGGGATTCGCGGGGCTCATGGACGCCTACAACGGACAGCGCGTCGGAGCGGCAACCGTATCGCTGGGCATCGCAGAAAGCGCATACGAGTTGGCGCTCGACTATGCCCGAAAGCGCCACCAGTTCGGGCGACCGATCGCCGAGTTCCAGGGGATCCAGTGGATGCTCGCCGACATGTCGATCCAGCTCGCCGCGGCCCAGGCCTTGATCTACAAGGCCGCCGCGCACGCAGGCGACGGGTTCCCGAATAAGCACGAGGCTGCCGCAGCGAAGATCTTCGCTTCCGAGACGGCGGTCCGCGTCACGAACGACGCACTGCAGATTCACGGCGCCATGGGCTACTCGCGCAATCTGGCGCTGGAGCGAAAGGTTCGCGACGCGCGCATGTTTCCAATCGCGGGTGGTACGGCGCAGATCCTGCGCACCCAAGTGGCGGGAGCCATTCTCGGCATCAGGACGCCGCAATCACGCGACGGCTATCTGAAGCTCGCCATGGGCGAATAGAGGCAGATGCCATGGCCTCCGTTGCCCAGGTGATTGCCAAGCGCCTCCACGAGGCGGGCATACGTCACGCCTTTGGAATTCCGGGCGGCGAAGTCCTGTCCCTTGTGGATGCATTGCAGGAGATCGGTGTCCGATTCGTGCTGGTCAAGCACGAGAACAGCGGGGGATTCATGGCCGAGGGCGTACATCACCGCTCCGGCGCACCCGCCCTCCTGGTGACAACGGTGGGTCCGGGCCTCGTCAATGCGGTGAACGTCGTGGCTAACGCGCAGCAGGACCGCGTGCCCCTGATCTTCCTCACGGCGTGCATCGAGCCTGCCACGGCGCAGACCTACACCCATCAGTGGCTGGACCAGAGCGCCCTGCTCGGCCCAATAACGAAGGCTCGCTTCATCGCCGACGCCGGCGCGATCGATGTAATGGTCGACAAGGCCGTGAACATTGCCTTGGACGACCCGCCCGGACCTGTTCATATCGACGTTCCGGTGGCCGTGGGCACGACCGACGTCCCCGAGAAGGAGCCTGTGCGCCGGTCCCGCCCGCTGCGCGGCGCGCCGCGTGGAGAAGCGCTGAAGCTCGCACGCGAGTGGCTCGCTGCCGCCCAGCGGCCGGTGATGCTCGCCGGGGTTGAAGCGCTCAACCACGACGCGGTCGTCGATGTGCAGGCCTTCGTTCGTCGGCTCAATGTTCCGTTGATCACCAGCTACAAGGCGAAGGGAATCCTTCCCGAGGACGACCCGCTCGCGCTCGGCGGCGCCGGACTGTCGCCGGTTGCGGACAAGATCCTGCTGCCACTCGTCCGCGCAAGCGACTGCGTGGTGCTCGCCGGATACGACCCGATTGAGATGCGAATCGGATGGCGGGACCCTTGGTCGACCGCGGCGCGCGTCATCGAGCTGAGCGCGGTGCCCAATTCCCACTATGTACACCGCGCGACACTGAGCTTCCTCGGTGACGTCGGGGGTGGCCTTCAGGCGCTGAGTTCGAGCTTGGCGGGTCGATCCGCCTGGACGAAGGAGGAAATCGCCTCGCACCGCGGCAACCTGGCCGCTGCCTATCGGCCCGACGAAGAATGGGGGCCTGCCGCGATCATCGATACGGCACGGCGGGTACTCCCGCGCGAGACGATCGCAACGGTGGATTCCGGTGCTCACCGGATCATGCTGAGCCAGATCTGGAATGCGTACGGACCACGCGAGCTGCTGCAGTCGACGGGACTTTGCACTATGGGTTGTGCCGTACCGCTGGCGATCGGCGCGAAGCTTGCCGAGCCCGCGCGGCCGGTAGTCGCCTTCACCGGCGATGGCGGGCTTGACATGGTGATGGGGGAGCTGACCACCGCCAGGGATCTGAAGTTGCCGGTAGTCGTCGTTGTCTTCGCCGACACATCGCTTGCGCTCATCGAAATGAAGCAGCGTGCGATGGGGTTTCCCAACGCGGCGGTCGATTTTCCGAGGACAGACTATGCGCAAGTGGCGCGGGCGCTGGGAGGCCATGGTCACCTCTGCAGGAGCCGACCGCAGCTAGAGGATGCGCTCGTGCATGCGCTGAAGTCAGACCGGTTCACTGTTGTATCGTGCGAATTTCCGCGGAGCGCTTACGACGGGCGAATCTGACGGACCAGCCGAAGATCCTCGAAGAGTAGTGATGGAAAAGAGGAGGGGCCAGTGAAGCGAGAGAACGTCAACACCCAGGATGCGGTTTCCGTTGAGACCACCCGGGACTGGGTCGATCGCGCCAAAGCGTTGAAACCCTTGCTCGAGGCAGCTGCCCCTAGGATCGAGCAATCCAGGAACCTCCCCCCCGATGTGATGGACGCGTTGCATGAAGCGCAGATGTTTCGCACTGTGCTTCCGCGTTCGGTCGGCGGTGCGGAGCTCAATCCGGCCACCCACGCGCAAGTGGTTGCCGCGATCGCCGAGGGCGATGCCAGCGCGGCGTGGTGTATCGCGCAGAGCGCTTGCGCCTCGATGGCTGCTGCGTATGTCGAGCCAAAGGTGGCGCAGGAAATCTGGGCGAATCCCCGCGCGGTGTTCACATTCGGGTTCACCAGCGGCAATCCGCCGTGCCTGGCGGTTCCGGTCAAAGGCGGCTGGAAGATCAACGGAACCTGGACTTTTGGAAGCGGAAACCGCATCGCGACCTGGCTCGGCGGGCACTGCCGCCTTTGCGACGAGAGCGGAACGCCGCTTCGCCATCCCGACGGACGCTTTATGGAGCGGACGATGCTCATTCCGCGGTCCTCGGTGACCGTGCGAGACGATACATGGGACGTGATGGGGCTGTGCGGCACCGGAAGCGACACCTATTCGGTGAGCGATCTCTTCGTGCCTACCGAGTATTCCGTAGTTCCCCGGGTTTCTGCTCGCGACCACCAGCTGCCCGAGGGCGTGCGACCTGACCCCGAACCCGAACGGCGGGAAAAGGGAACCCTGTACAGGCACTCGATGCAGCTGGTCGCCTCGGCTGGGCTGTCCTCCGTCGCGGTTGGGATCGCGCAGGCGACGCTCGATGCGTTCATCCCGCTAGCCAGGAAGAAGTCCCCATTCAATGCGAATCTCTCACTGCGCGACGACACTTGGATCCAGGCGCGCATCGCACAGGCCGACTCGAAGCTTTCCTCGGCCAGGCCGTGGCTCATACAGCTGCTGCACGAGGCGTGGAACGAGTGCGTGGCATCGGGTGAGGTCAGCTTCCCGCTGCGAATCAAACTTCGGCAGGCGTGCACGTACCAGATCGATGCCGCTCGGGAAGTGGTCACGATGCTCTTTCTGGAAGCGGGCGCAACGGCAATATTCAGGAGCAATCCGTTCGAACGACGTTTCCGTGATGTGCACACGGTGTCGATCCAGGTGCAAGGAAGCGTTGCTCGTATGCAAGCCGCAGGGCAGTACTACCTGGGGCTGACACCCCAGCAGATGATCCTCATACCATGAGGTCGCCCTAGGCTTTTCCCAGCGATGGAACCGAAGGAGGAGGAAACATGAAAGAGCTGCGCAATGCTCTGTTTGGTCTTCTTGCGTCGACCCTGTTTCTTGGTGCGAACGGTTTGGCCAACGCGCAAGACCCGCTGAAGATCGGCGTGCTGACCGTTCGGAGTGGGCCTGCCAAACCCATCGGCGACGACATCCTCGCCGGAATCGAGACTGCGTCCAAGATGTACGGGCCAGTTCTCGGGCGCCCGGTGGAACTCGTCGTCGAGGATAGTCTGTTCAACCCGCAGCAGGCCGTGACCAAGGCGACCAAGCTCATCCAGCAAAACCGCGTGGCGGGAATCCTGGGCACGAGCACCATCGAGACGTTGGCGCTTCTTTCGGTCGCGGATCGGCTAGGCGTTCCGATCGTCACATCGAACTCGGGCTCGGCCGCGATCACGCGCGAGCGCTGCAGCAAGTGGGTGTTCCGGACCAACGCCGAAGACCTCATGTCGGTCGTGTCCCTACAGGAGCTCGTAAAGGAGACACCGCGGCTGCAAAAGGCGAAGTGGTTCACGCTCGGACATGACTACCCATGGAGTCGCCTGGTCGCCGGCTCCGTGAAGGGCGTCAAGAATCTCGAGTATGTTGGCGAGACCTTTGCGCCACTGGACACCACCGATTGGGCCCCCTTCATTGCACAAGCGCGTGCGGCCGGAGCGACTGCAGTGATCATGCCGGTCACCCTGGGAACGCCGCTGCTGCAGTTCATCCAGCAGGCGAACGAGTTCGGCCTCACCAAGGATGCCGTGCTGGTGTCTCCGATCGGGCTTCCCGATTGGGTCGTGGCCAAGCTGGGGCCGACGTCGACACACGTGGTGTCGGCAGGTTCCTGGGCGGCTTGGCGCTACGAAGAGAGCAACCCCGCGACGAAAGCCTTCAACGAGGAGTTCCACAGGATGCACGGCCGCG
>Ga0209342_10002959_pt1 | contig 18039 bp, 28 predicted proteins | sample RifCSP16_2_FD_184023 | JGI IMG/M metagenome (GOLD analysis project Ga0209342, IMG submission 184023) | Soil microbial communities from Rifle, Colorado - Rifle CSP2_sed 16_2 (SPAdes) (version 2) | ecosystem: Environmental > Terrestrial > Deep subsurface > Rock core/Sediment | place: Rifle... | reverse complement strand
CTTGTGCAGTGCCGAGATCAGGTTGAAGTGCCCCTCGCGGCTCTTGTCGTAAAGGGGCGCGCGCCGCTGCACCAGCTTGACGAGCGCCTCGCGGCCGAGCGGCGCGGCGCCCGCCGCCCTGGCGCCGAAAACCTCCTCCGCAAGGTTGATGACGGCGCGCCCGTCCCCGTCCGCCATGGCGCGCAGCGCCTCGCGCGCGTCGGCATCGAGCGGCAGCGCCCGGCCTTCCTCCGTCTCGGCGCGGCGCAAGAGCTCCTCGAGCGCCTCGTCATCGAGCCGGTTGAAGGTGAGCACGGTTGCACGGGAGAGCAGCGCGCCATTGAGCTCGAAGGACGGGTTCTCGGTCGTCGCGCCGACGAGCGTGATCGTGCCGTTTTCCATGTGCGGCAGGAAGCTGTCCTGCTGCGAGCGATTGAAGCGGTGGATCTCATCGATGAAAAGCAGCGTGCCGCGGCCTTGCTCCCGGCGCGCCTTCGCCCTCTCGAAGGCTTTTCGCAGGTCTTGGACGCCGGAAAAAATCGCCGAGAGCTGCTCGAACTCGAGCGACGTCTCGGCGGCCAAGAGACGCGCGACGGTGGTCTTGCCCGAGCCCGGCGGGCCCCAAAGAATCATGCTCGAAAGCCGCCCGCTCTCGAGCATTCGCGAGAGCGCCCCCTCGGGTCCCAGGAGATGATCCTGGCCCACGACCTCGGCAAGCTTTTTCGGACGCAGACGGTCGGCCAGCGGGTGCGGCGCGCCTTTCTCGAGCCCTGCAGCTTCGAACAGATTGGTCATGGGGCCATCTTATCGCGAGCCAAGCTATCCGGGGCCATGTTAGCGCTAGGCGACCTGCGCGGCATCCTCCTGCCGGCGCAGGAAAGGCTCAATCCGGACCGCGCCGTCCGAGCCACGAGAAAACCACGAAGCCGAGTGCGCACACGGCCGAGCCAATCCCGGCCGCCAGAATATTGAACCGGTCCCGCTCCCGGCGCGGCGCCGCTTGACGCACGATGACGGGAGCCGTTCCTGGCTCGTCGGGCAGATATTTGATAAGGACGGCGGGGGGATTCGTCGCGGCCTCCATACCGAGCTGCCTCGCAAGTGCATGATCGATGTCCAAGCGGCCGGCCTTGCGGGCCGCGCCGGCGCTGTCCGTCCACACGAGATCGACCAGATAAGTCCCGGCCGCGCCGGGGCGAATCCCGTTTGCCCCTCCCTCGATGAGCGCCATCGCCTCGGTGCCGTTGGCCATGACCCTGAACACCAGCGCGGCGTCACGATAGGCGAGGAGCGCCACTCCCAGCAGGGCCGCCGCGAGCGCCGCGAGAAGCCACTTGAGCACGCCGATCACCGAGCCCGCCACGAGTACACTAGCCCGGCACCCTGAGCTGCACGACCTGGTCGCCGCGCTTGACCCCGATTTGCCAGACTCGCTGACGCCCCTTCAAAGCGCCCTCGAGACCAGCCACGTTCTCGACCTTCTGCGACCCGATCTCGAGCACGATGTCGCCGGCCTGGAATCCCAGGCGGGCCGCGACCGAGCCCTCCCGCACCGACAGAATGACGACGCCACCGGTCTCGTCCAGCCCCATCTCATCGGCGACGGCCGGCAGAATATTGGACACCCGCGCCCCGTCGAGGGGGTGCTGGCCGGCAAGATTCCTCACGTCGTCGCGGCCCGGCTTGGGGGCCGCCTCGAGCACGAAATCGAGCGTCACCGGACGCCCCTTGCGAACGCCCTCGATGTGCACGGGCTTGCCGATGCCGCGCGTTGTAAGGCGGTAGTAGACGCTTCGCGCGTCGGGGACCTCGAAGCCGTCGACGTGCGTGATGACGTCACCCGCCTCGAGGCCCCCCTTCGCCGCCGGTCCCCCCTCCGAGATGCGCGCCACGACGGCACCGGCGACGCGATCGAGGCCGAGCGCCTCGGCGGTCTCGCGCGTCACGCTCTCGAGGCGGGCACCGAGCCAGGGGCGCTCGACCTTGCGGCCCTGAGCGGCGCTCTCGACATAGAGGCGGACAAGATTCGAGGGAATCGCGAATCCGATCCCGTGCGAGCCCCCCGACTGCGAAAAGATCATGGTGTTGATGCCGACCAGCTTGCCCGACATGTCGACCAGGGCGCCACCCGAGTTGCCCGGATTGATGGCGGCATCGGTCTGGATGAAGACCTGGGATTCGGAGCTGCCGATCTCGGTGCGGGCGAGCGCAGAGATGATGCCGCTGGTCACCGTCTGGCCGACCCCGAACGGGTTGCCGATCGCGAGCACCATATCGCCCACCTCGAGCGTATCTGAGTCCTCGAGCTCGATGGTCGGAAAGCGGCCGTCGCCCTCGATCTTCAAGATAGCGATGTCCGTCTTGTCGTCCTGGCTCACGACCTTGGCGTCGAACTCGCGCTTGTCGGCGAGCGCGATGCGGATCTCCGTCTCGCCGCGCCCCTTGATGACGTGGGTATTGGTGACTACCACTCCGTCAGGGCCGACGATGACCCCCGAGCCAAGCGAGCTTTGAATGCGCTCCGAAGGCAGCCCGAGGCCGTCACCGAAAAACTGGCGAAAAAAAGGATCGTTGGCGAACGGCGAGGTAAAGGTCCGAACTCGGCGCTGAACATAGACATTGACCACGGCTGGCGCCGCCTTGCGCACGATCGGCGCTAAGGAGTATTGCGCGACCTCGCGCGAGGGCGGCGGCCCCTGTTTCTGCGCGGCGGCCGGTGCCTCGACCGCGATAAATAGAATGAGCGCAAGTCCGGCGACGCGGGCCAACGCCGCGCCATCACCTGCACAGGGCCTGATCATCGTGCTCAGCCACTCAGCGGTCCCATTCCGACAAGCCGACATTGGTATCCGTCGCATTCTCTCGCCGCCGTCCCCTGGCATCGCCGCGGAGCCGGAGACGACGAGTTCAGGCAAGCGCCGAGGGAAGACACATGTGCCCATCTATAGGCCGGCCTGCACAGCCGACGAAGAGGCGCACCCTAGCCCTGCATCGTGGCGTCGAGCGTGGGTGCAATCGCGTGTGCCGGGCAGCAAGGGTCAGGTCGCCGCCTGCTCCTTCGACTTGACCTCTTCGGCATGGCGCGCCTTGTCCTCGGCCCCCTTGACGGCGGTGTCGCGGTCGACGAGCTCGATGACGGCCCGCGGCGCCGAGTCCCCGTAGCGGAAGCCGGCCTTCAAGACGCGCGTGTAGCCCCCGGCGCGGTCCTTGTAGCGGGGCGCCAGCGTGTCGAAGAGCTTCTTGACCATGTCGTCGTCGCGAAGCCGGGCGGCCGCGATGCGGCGCGAGTTCAAGTCGCCGCGCTTGGCGAGCGTGATGTACTTGTCGACCACGCGCTTCAAATCCTTGGCCTTGGGGAGTGTGGTCACGATCTGCTCGTGTCGGATGAGCGCCGCCGCCATGTTCGAGAACATGGCCTGGCGGTGCGCGCTGTCGCGGCCGAAATGCCGGCCGAGCTTCCGGTGTCGCATGGGACTTCGCTTTCTCTTCGGTTGTTACGGGGAGGTTCTACGGCCTCACCTCGTTGTTAGGCATTAGGCAATAGGGCAATCGGCAATAGGTAGGTCATCGTCTTATTGCCTATTGCCCTATTGCCGATTGCCTCAATACTGATCCTCGAAGCGCTTCGCCAGCTCCTCGATGTTGTCGGGCGGCCAGTTCGGCACCTCCATGCCCAGGTGCAGACCCATGCCGGCCAGCACTTCCTTGATCTCGTTCAGGGACTTGCGGCCGAAGTTCGGAGTCCGGAGCATTTCCGCCTCCGTCTTCTGGATCAGATCGCCGATGTAGACGATATTGTCGTTCTTCAGGCAATTGGCCGAGCGCACCGAAAGCTCGAGCTCGTCGACCTTTTTCAAGAGCGCGGCATTGAAGGCGAGCTCCGGGTGGCGCGCCTCCTCGACCGCCTTCTTGGGCTCTTCGAAGTTGATGAAGACGGCGAGCTGGTCCTGCAGGATCCGGGCCGCGAGCGCCACCGCGTCCTCGGCCCTAACGGAGCCGTCCGTCTCGACGGTCATGGTGAGCTTGTCGTAGTCGAGGATCTGGCCCTCGCGCGTGTTCTCGACCTTGTAGGACACCTTCTTGACCGGACTGTAGAGGCAGTCGACCGGGATCAGCCCGATCGGTGCGTCGTCGGGCCGGTTGCGCTCGGCGGGGACATAGCCCTTGCCCATGTCGGCGCTGAATTCCATGCGGATCTGCGCGCCCTGGTCGAGGTGGCAGATGACGTGCTCGGGGTTCAGGATCTCGACGTCCGAGCCCGCCTCGATCTCGCCGGCCTTGATGGCGCCAGGACCCTCTTTCTTGAGCACCATGCGCTTGACGCCGTCCGAATGGACGCGCAGCGCAATCTCCTTGATGTTGAGCACGATATTGGTCACGTCCTCGCGCACGCCCGGGATCGACGAGAACTCGTGCAGCACGCCATCGATTTGCACGCTCTTGACCGCCGCCCCCTGAAGCGACGACAGGAGCACACGCCGGAGCGCGTTGCCGAGCGTCATCCCGAAGCCCCGCTCGAGCGGCTCGGCCACGACGGTCGCAATCTTGTTGCGGTCACGTCCCGGCATGATGTCGAGCTTCGAGGGCTTGATGAGATCCTGCCAGTTCTTCTGCAAAACGTTGATCACGGGTTTCCTCGTTCTCGTTTGCGGAGCGACTCGCCCTTGAGCCGCTCCATTGCACCAGAGGACTGGGTCGTGGCCGAGAAGCCGGACGCCTGGCAAAGCTCTCGATGCCGGCCCGCTCGGCGCAAGTGCTGGCCTCAGACGCGCCGACGCTTCCTCGGCCGGCACCCATTGTGCGGAATGGGCGTCACATCGCGGATTGACGTAATCTGAAATCCCACAGCCTGCAGGGCTCGCAATGCCGATTCCCTGCCCGACCCCGGGCCGCACACCTCGACTTCGAGAATCTTCATGCCATGCTCCATGGCCTTCTTGCCGGCGTCCTCGGCGGCCATCTGGGCGGCGAAAGGCGTCGATTTGCGCGAGCCCTTGAACCCCATGGTCCCAGAGGAAGACCAGGCGAGCGTATTGCCCTGCGCGTCCGTAATCGTGATCATGGTGTTGTTGAAGGATGCGTTTACGTGTGCGACGCCCGAGGTGATGTTCTTCTTCTCTTTGCGGCGCACCTTCGTGCGTGCCTGGGCCTGCTCTTTCGCCATCTCGTCGAAACTCCAAGTTCCGGTCGGGGGTTGGAAAGCGATTCCGGGTGGGGCGCGAGCCCCGCCCCTCAATTGACCGCCTCAGGTTGCCCTCTTCTTGCCGGCGATCGGCTTCGCCGGCCCCTTGCGGGTGCGCGCGTTGGTATGCGTGCGCTGGCCGCGAACGGGAAGACCCTTGCGATGCCGAAGGCCGCGGTAGCAGCCGAGATCCATCAGGCGCTTGATGTTCATCGCCACGTCGCGGCGAAGGTCCCCCTCCACCGCGAAGTCGCGGTCGATCGTCTCGCGGATCTGCAGCACTTCGGCGTCGGTCAACTGGTTGACGCGCCGCTCGGACGGAATGCCGACCTTTGTGCAAATGTCGTGCGCGAGCTTGGGCCCAATCCCGTGGATATATTGCAGCGCTATCAGAACGCGCTTTTGGGTCGGTATGTTCACGCCTGCGATTCGAGCCACGTGTCGTCTCCCGAGGGTGCGCCCCGCACCGGGATGGCAACCCAGCCGAAGAACGCATCTCTTTGAATTTAGTAGCTAAAGCGCAACAGGACCGGCCCGAGCGCATTCTACCCGCACGGTCCAATCCTGAATGTCATCATCCTGAGAACGCGGTGTTGTAGCGCTGCAACGTCCCTTCGTCAACCTTCGCGCCGGAGCATATTTCTCGTGGTCGCATCTGGCCGCCGTCTCGCATCATTTGGTGTCGAGCCCGGCCAGCGCCTGATCGATCTGGCGCGCCACGTCCGGGATCGAGCTCATGCCATCGACGGACTTGAGCTTGCCCAGCGCGAAGTAGTAGCCGATGAGCGGCGCCGTCTCCCGGTAGTAGGCCATCAGCCGGGTCTTGACGGTCTCGGCGTTGTCATCGGCGCGGCGGGCGAACTCGGTCGAGCCACATTCGTCGCAGACCCCGGATTTCATCGGCTGCTTATGGCGGTCGTGATAGCCGGCCCCGCACTTGGCGCAGCTGAAGCGGCCCGCGATCCTATCGATGAGCGCCGCGTCGTCGACCCTGAGCTCGACCACGGCGTCGAGCCTCTTGCCCAGCTTTTCGAGCAGCCCGTCGAGCCCCACCGCCTGCGGCAGCGTGCGCGGGAAGCCATCGAGGATAAAGCCCGTCGCACAGTCGGGCTTGACGATGCGGTCGGCAATGATCCCGATCACGATGTCGTCGGGAACGAGGCCGCCATGCTCCATGATGGCCTTGGCCTTGCCGCCGATCTCGGTTCCGGCCTTGACCGCGGCGCGCAGCATGTCGCCGGTCGAAAGCTGCACAAGGCCGCGTCGCGCGGCGAGATCTTGAGCCTGGGTGCCCTTGCCGGCCCCCGGCGGACCCAACAAGATGACGTTCATCTCCGACCGCGGGTCGCCCCCCTGAGCTTCGCCTTCTTGATCAGCCCCTCGTATTGATGGGCGAGTAGATGGCTCTGAATCTGCGCCACCGTGTCCATGGTCACGCTGACGGCGATCAGCAGCGACGTGCCGCCGAAATAGAATGGAACGGCGGCATAGGAGATGAGGAACTCGGGCAGGACGCACACGGCGGCCAGATAGATGGCGCCCACGACCGTGATGCGAGTGAGGACATAGTCGATGTATTCGGCCGTCTTCTCGCCCGGCCGGATGCCAGGCACAAAGCCGCCGTACTTCCTCAAGTTGTCCGCCGTATCCTTCGGGTTGAACACGACCGCGGTATAGAAGAAGGCGAAAAACACGATCAGCGCCACATAAACCAGCAAGTGCAGCGGCTGCCCGCGCCCGAGCGCCGCCACCAGGTTGGTGAGCCAATCGGGCCCGCCGCCCTGGCCGCTCGTGAACTGCGCCGCCGTGATCGGCAGCAGCAGCAGCGAGGAGGCAAAGATCGGCGGGATGACGCCCGACGAATTGAGCTTGAGCGGCAGGTGCGACGCGTCCCCCTGGAACATGCGATTTCCGACCTGCCGCTTCGGATACTGAATGAGCAGCCGGCGCTGCGCACGCTCCATGAACACAATGGCCGCGACCACGAACAGCATCAGCACGATCAAGGCGAGGAGAATGAAGGTCGACAGCGCGCCCGTGCGCGCCATCTCGAATAGGCCGACAATGGCCGACGGCAGTCCGGCCACGATGCCGGAGAATATGATGAGCGAGATGCCGTTGCCGACGCCGCGCTGCGTGATCTGCTCGCCGAGCCACATCAGGAACATCGTGCCGCCAACCAGCGTAATGACGGTGGTGAGGCGGAAAAACCAGCCCGGGTCGGCGACGACGGCACCGGCGGCTGCGCGCGAGCCCTCGAGCCCGATGGCGATGCCGTAGGCCTGGAAGGCGGAGAGCACGACGGTCAAATAGCGCGTGTATTGATTGATCTGCTTGCGCCCCGACTCGCCCTCCTTCTTCAGCGCCTCGAGCTGGGGCGAGATCGAGGTCATGAGCTGCAGGATGATCGAGGCCGAAATGTACGGCATGATGTTCAAGGCAAAGATCGCCATGCGCTCGACCGCGCCGCCGGCGAACACATTGAACATGCCGAGAATGCCGGACGACTGGCTCTTGAAGGCCTCGGCAAAGGCTGCCCCGTTGACGCCGGGGATCGGAATGAACGTTCCCAGGCGATAGACGAGCAGTGCCCCCAGCGTGAACCAGAGGCGCTTCTTCAGGTCCTCGGCCTTGGCAAAGGCGCCGAGGTTCAGGTTGGCGGCAAGCTGCTCGGCGGCGGAAACCATCTCACTGTCTCCCGGATCACGATCTCCCGGCTCACGATCTCCGGGCTCGAGGGCCTTTGCGGACGACGCCGCTCAGCGCGCCCCATCCGCTGTTAGATAGGTAGCCCCGAAATTGCGCCAAAGCCCGCCGCCTGGACGCCGGCGGTCAATGGACCGCTCCGGGGACACGCACTCGCGTCTGCCCTCATTCCTCGCTCTTCTCCGCGGCCGGCTTCTTGGCCGCTTTCGCCTTCTTCGCCGCCGATTTCTGGCGCTTGGCCTCGTCGGCGGGAAGCACCTTCTTGGCGATGATCTTGATCGTGCCGCCGGCCTTCTCGACGGCAGCCTTGGCGGAAGCCGTGGCATGGTCGACCGTCAAGGCGAGCTTGGCTTTGAGCGTGCCGCCGCCCAAGAGCCGCACGCCGTCTTTCGCCCGGCGCAGGACGCCCGCCGCGACCAGCGCGGCGGCATCGACCTCCTGGCCTGCCTTGAACTTTCCGCCGTCGACCGCCCGCTGCAGGGCGCCGAGGCTCAGCTCGTTGAAGTCCTTGCGCGCCCACTTTTTGAAGCCGCGCTTGGGCAGGCGCCGGTGAAGCGGCATCTGGCCGCCTTCGAAGCCGCCCAGCGCGACGCCCGCGCGCGCCGTCTGGCCCTTGCCGCCGCGGCCCCCGGTCTTGCCGACGCCGGAGCCGATGCCGCGGCCGATTCGGAGCCGGGATTTGCGTGCCCCGGCGTTGTCCTTGAGATCGTTGAGCCGCATGGGACCCGATGCTCCTCCCGTTACCCCTTGGACGTCTCGCCGACGATGCGGACGAGGTGCGAGATCCTCGCGATCATGCCGCGAGTCGCCGGCGTATCTTCGAGCACACGCCGCCGATGCAGCTTGTTGAGGCCGAGACCGATCAAGGTCTCTCTCTGGACCGCGGGACGGCGGTTGGCGCTCGCGACTTGCTCAATCGTAATGGTTTTCTTTGCTGCCATCTCACGTCACCACTGTGTCACGTCATCGGCGTGCCCCGCGTCTCGGAACGCGACGCCCGATCATGTCTCCGTGCCGGCCTCGGCCGTCCCCGACCCGTCGCGCCTGCGCGCCACGATCTCGGAAACCTTCTTGTTGCGCCGTGCCGCAACCGAGCGCGGGTTCTCCTGCCCTTTCAAGGCATCGAAGGTGGCGCGCACGACGTTGTAGGGATTGGTCGAGCCCAGCGACTTGGCAACCACGTCCTGCACGCCCAGCATCTCGAACACGGCGCGCATGGCGCCGCCGGCGATGATGCCGGTGCCGGCCGGAGCCGAGCGCAGCACGACCCTGCCCGCGCCATGGCGCCCTTCGCTGTCGTGGTGCAGCGTGCGCGCGTCGCGCAGCGGCACGCGAACCAGACCGCGCCGCGCGGCCTCGGTGGCCTTGCGGATCGCCTCGGGCACCTCGCGTGCCTTGCCATGGCCGAAGCCGACGCGGCCCTTCAAGTCGCCCACCACGACCAGCGCCGCAAAACCGAAGCGCTTGCCGCCCTTCACGACCTTGGCAACGCGATTGATATGGACGAGCTTGTCGGAGAACTCGCTCTCGCGCTCGTCGCGGTCGCGCTCCCGGCCGCGATCTCTCGAAGATGGACGTGCCACGGTCAAAGTCCTTTCATCAGAAGCTCAAGCCGCCTTCTCTCGCGGCGTCGGCGAGCGCCTTGACGCGCCCGTGGAACTGATACGCTCCGCGGTCGAACACCACCTGCTTGATTCCCGCCTTGAGCGCCCGCTCAGCGACCAGCTTGCCGACGGCGGCGGCGCCGGCCTTGTCGGCCCCGGTCTTGAGCGAGGAGCGCATGGGCTTCTCGAGGCTCGAGGCCGCGGCAAGCGTCGTTCCCGCCGCGTCATCGATGATCTGCGCATAAATGTGCTTCGAGGAGCGATAGACCGAGAGCCGCGGACGCCCGGCCGACCGGACCTTGAGGACGCGGCGCACGCGCGCTTGGCGCCGGTCGAACTGCTCGTTGAGCTTATTCATGGACCCAAGCCTCACTTCTTCTTGCCTTCCTTGCGGAAGATGTACTCGCCCCGATAGCGCACGCCCTTGCCCTGGTAGGGCTCGGGCTTGCGCGAGGCGCGGATCTCGGCCGCCAGCTGCCCGACCAGCTGCTTGTCGATGCCCGAGACCGTCACGACCTCCTGCTTCGCGCCCGAGACCTTCACCTCGATGCCGGCCGGGATCTTGTGCACGACCTCGTGGCTGTATCCGACGCTGAGCTGCAGTTGATCCTTGGCCTTCAAGGCCGCCTTGAATCCGACGCCGTGGATTTCGAGCGTGTGCGAGTAGCCCTCGGTCACGCCCTTGATGAGGTTTTGGACCATGGTGCGCGACATGCCCCACAGCGCGCGCGCCTTCTTGCTCTCGTCGCGTGGATTGACCTCGATGCCATCGGCGGTCTTCTCGACCTTGATCTCCTCGGGCAGGGTAAAGGAGAGCTCGCCCTTGGGGCCCTTGGTGTTGACGGTTTGGCCGCTGACCGTCGCCGTCACGTTGGCTGGCACAGCGACAGGCTTCTTACCGATGCGCGACATTGAGATGACCTTCGACCGCCCGGACGCCGCCGGGCCCTTTCCTCAGAATACGTTGCAGATGACTTCCCCGCCGACGTTCTCCTCGCGCGCTCTCGCGTCCGACATGACGCCCTTGGGAGTCGAGAGGATGGCGACACCGAGGCCATTGGCCACGCTGGGCAAATCCTTGACCGGCGAATAGACGCGGCGGCCCGGCTTCGAGACGCGGGTGATCTCCTTGATCGCCGGCTGGCCGTTGTAATACTTGAGCTCGATCTCGAACTGGGCTTGGCCTCCCTTGGGCTCCACACGCGTATAGCCGCGGATATAGCCTTCCTCGGCGAGCACGTCGAGCACGCGCCCGCGAATGGTCGAGGCGGGCGTCGTGGCCTTCGGGCGGCGGCGCATCTGCGCGTTGCGGATGCGCGCCAGCATATCGCCCAGAGGATCGTTCATTGCCATTCCTTGCGCCCTCCTCACCAGCTCGACTTGACCATGCCCGGGATGAGGCCCTGGGCAGCCAGCTCCCGCAGCTGGTTGCGGCACATCTTGAGCTTCCTGTAGTAGCCGCGCGCGCGGCCCGTAATCTCGCAGCGGTTCCTGACGCGCGTCGCCGAGGAGTTGCGCGGCAGCTCGGCAAGCTTCAGCCGGGCCGCGAAGCGATCCTCCGCCGGCCGCTTCAAATCGTTGGCAAGCGCCTTGAGCCGCTTCCGCTTGGCCGCATACTGAGCGGTGAGCTTGCGGCGCCGGTTGTTTTTCTCGACTGAGCTTGTCTTTGCCATTCAGGTGCTCCAACGGCCTTTCGGTTGTGCGCGCCCCGGCGCCCTTCAGGTGCGGAACGGAAAGTTGAAGCCGCGAAGAAGCTCGCGCGCTTCCTCGTCGGTCCGCGCCGACGTGCAGACGATGACGTCCATGCCCCAAATCTGGTCGACCTTGTCGTAGTCGATCTCGGGGAAAACGATGTGCTCCTTCAAGCCGCACGCGAAGTTGCCGCGCCCATCGAAGCTCTTGGGAGAGAGGCCGCGGAAGTCCTTGACGCGCGGCAGCGCTATGGTCACGAACCGGTCCACGAACTCGTACATGCGGTCGCCCCTGAGCGTGACCTTGGCGCCCAAGGTCATGCCTTCGCGCACCTTGAAGGTGGCGATCGACTTGGTGGACTTGGTGAGGATCGGCTTCTGGCCGGCGATGAGGGCCAGGTCGGCCGCCGCGTTCTCGACCTTCTTGCGATCCGCCGTCGCCTCGCCGACGCCCATGTTGAGGACGATCTTCTCGAGCCTCGGCACCTGCATCGGGTTCGTGTAGCCGAACTTCTTGACCATCGCCTCGCGCACCACTTTCTCGTAGTGCATCTTCATGCGCGGCCGGTAGTCCTTGGGGCGCGGCTTGGCCTCGCGCGGCTTGGCCTCCGCCTTCGCCGGCTTCTGAGACTTGGCGCCTTTCGCCGGCTTCGCCGCCGGAGGCGGAGCCTTTGTGGCCTTTTGCGGCTTTTCGTCCTCAGCCATGGCTTACGTCTTCTCCGCAATGACTTCGCCCGAGCGTTTGGCGAAGCGCACCTTCTTGCCGTCCTTCAGGATCTTGAAGCCGACGCGGGTCGGCTTGCCGTCCTTGGGATCCTCGAGCGCGAGATTGGAGATGTGGATCGCGGCCTCCTTGGACACGATCCCGCCCTCTTGGGACGCACTCTGGCGCTGATGGCGGCGCACGACGTTGATGCCGCGAACCAGCGCCCGCTGCTCCTTCGGGCGCACTTCGATCACCTCGCCGTGCTTGCCCTTGTCGCGCCCGGTGACCACGATCACGTGGTCGCCCTTTTTGATCTTGAGCGACGCCATCACAGCACCTCCGGCGCAAGGGACACGATCTTCATGTGGTTCTTGGCCCTGAGCTCGCGCGTCACGGGGCCGAAGATGCGCGTGCCGACCGGCTCGCCTTGAGGATTGATCAAGACCGCGGCGTTGCGGTCGAAGCGAATGAGCGAGCCGTCGGGGCGGCGCACGCCCTTTGCGGTTCTGACGACCACCGCCTTCATGACCTGGCCCTTCTTCACACGCCCCTTGGGGATCGCCTCCTTCACCGACACCACGATCGTATCGCCGATGGTCGCGTACTTGCGCTTGGACCCGCCGAGCACCTTGATGCACTGGACCCGACGTGCCCCCGAGTTGTCGGCGACATCGAGATTTGTCTGCATCTGGATCATCGCACTTGACCTCTTTCCTGCCGCTCACGCGCGCCCACGCTTCATCTTCCCGTCACGTCTTCCGTCACTTCACCCGCGCGCCGCGCCGCTTCCGGCTCGCGTAGACGGGCGCAAATCTAATCCTTCGGCAGCGCCACCCAGCGCTTCAGCTTCGAGACCGGCGCAGACTCGATGATCGAGATCCGGTCGCCCACCTTGAAAACGTTCTTCTCGTCGTGGGCGTGGTACTTCTTGGTGCGGCGCACGGTCTTTCTCAGCAGCGGATGGGTGTAGCGGCGCTCGACCTCGACCACGACCGTCTTGTCGTTCTTGTCCGAGACCACCACACCCTCGAGTACGCGCTTCGGCATCTTTTTCCCTCCCTCAGGCGCTGTTTGCTGCGCCGCCGGCCCGCTTCTGCCGGGCAACGGTCATGAGCCGAGCGATGTCGCGGCGAACCTGGCGCACGCGGGCCGTATTCTCGAGCTGGCCAGAGGCCCGCTGAAAGCGGAGATTGAACTGCTCCTTCTTGAGCTTCATGAGCTCATCGTCGAGCTCATCGAGCGATTTTCCTCGCAACTCACCCGCTTTCATCGGCCGTCCTCACTCATCTCTTCCTGCGCAAATCTTCCTGCGCAAAGCCCCGGCGCCATCAGCCGATCCTCGTCACGATACGAGTCTTGACCGGCAGTTTGGCCGCGCCGAGCATGAGCGCCTCGCGCGCAACCTGATCCGAGACGCCGTCGAGCTCGAACATCACGCGTCCGGGCTTGACCCTCACGACCCACATTTCCGGCGCGCCCTTGCCCGAGCCCATGCGCACCTCAGCCGGCTTCTTGGTCACGGGAAGGTCCGGAAAGATGCGGATCCAAACGCGTCCAGCGCGCTTCATATGGCGCGTGATGGCGCGCCGCGCCGCCTCGATTTGGCGCGCGGTGAGCCGGTCCGGCTCGACCGCCTTCAGTCCATGCGAGCCGAAGTTCAGCGCCGTGCCGCCCTTGGCGTTGCCGTGGATGCGGCCCTTGAAGGCCTTGCGGAATTTCGTGCGACTGGGTTGCAGCATGATCGTTCGGTCTCACCTTGCGGGCCGTCAGGCCTGTTCCGGGGTTTCTGCGGCGCCGCGCGCGCCGCGGCGCCCGCGGCGCTCCTCCGCATCGCGGCGCGGACGCCCGCCGCTCTCCTGAGCCTCGAGTGCCCGCTTTTCGGAGGCCATCGGATCGTGCTCCATGATTTCGCCCTTGAAGACCCAGACCTTGACGCCGATGATGCCGTATGCGGTGCGCGCGAGGCCATAGCCGAAATCGATGTCGGCTCTGAGCGTGTGCAGCGGCACGCGCCCCTCGCGGTACCACTCCGTGCGCGCGATTTCGGCCCCACCCAAGCGTCCCGCCACATTGATACGGATGCCGACCGCACCGGCGCGGATCGCCGACTGCACGGCACGCTTCATGGCGCGCCGGAACGCGACGCGCCGCTCGAGCTGCTGGGCGATGTTCTCGGCGACCAGAGTCGCATCGGTATCCGGCTTTCTCACCTCGAGCAGGTTCAAGTGAACCTCGGAGGAAGTGAGCTTCGCAAGCTCGCCCCTAAGCTTTTCGATGTCGGCGCCCTTTTTCCCGATCAAGACGCCGGGGCGCGCCGTGTGGACCGTAACGCGGCACTTCTTGTGCGGCCGCTCGATCACGACCTTGGAGATGCCGGCCGAGCGCTGGAGCTTAAGGATGTGGTCGCGGATCGCCATGTCCTCGTGGAGGAGCCTGCCGTATTCGGAGCGGCCCGCGAACCAGCGGCTGTCCCAGGTGCGGTTGATGCCGACGCGAAATCCGACCGGATTGACCTTGTGACCCATTACTCGGTGTCCTTTTTGGCTGGCTTGGCCTTTGCGTTCTTCGCAGGCTTCTTGGTTGCCGGGCCCTTCTTGTCCTCCGCCGTCTGCCTGTCCGCTGCCGTCCTCTTGTCCGTCGCGGCCTTGGCCTCCTTGGCGCGCGGGGCACCTTTGCCGGCCGCACCAGCCGTCTCGGCCGCCTTGTCCTTGGCGCGAGGCTTAGGCTTCTTTGCCTCCGCCGTCTGGCGGACGATGATTGTGATCTCGGAGAACGGCTTCAAGATTTGGGACCCGCGGCCGCGCCCGCGCGCCGCGAACCGCTTCATGACCAGGTTTTTGCCGACCCAGGCCTCGGAGACCACGAGCTCGTTGACGTCGAGGCCGTGATTGTTCTCGGCGTTGGCGACCGCGCTCATGACGCATTTTCGCACGTCCTGAGCGATGCGCTTTCTCGAGAACTCGAGATCGGCGAGCGCCTGATCGACCTTCTTGCCGCGGATCATGGCGGCGACCAGGTTCAGCTTCTGTGGCGAGATCCGCAGGTTCCTCGACACCGCCTTCGCCGCGTTCTCGGCAAGGCTCCTTTCCCGGCTCGGCTTGCCCATCACTTCCTCACCGCTTTCCTGTCGCCGCCATGGCCATGAAACACCCGCGTCGGCGCGAACTCGCCGAACTTATGGCCGATCATGTCCTCGGAGACGTTGACTGGGATATGTTTTTGGCCGTTGTAGACACCAAATGTCAGGCCAACGAATTGCGGCAGGATGGTCGAGCGCCGGCTCCAAATCTTGATGATCTCGTTGCGCCCCGACGCGCGCACCTTGTCGGCCTTCTTCAAGATGAAGCCGTCGACGAACGGGCCTTTCCAGACTGCGCGTGTCACTCTTCTCTCCTCGAGCGCTCGGCTACTTCTTTTTCGATCGGCTGCGGATGATGTACTTATCGGTTGCTTTGTTCTTGCGCGTTTTCGCGCCCTTTGTCGGCTTGCCCCACGGCGTCGCCCAGTGCTTGCCGCCCTTGGTGCGCCCGCCGTTCGGGTGATCGATCGGGTTCATGGCGATCGAGCGCACGGTCGGACGCGTGCCCTTCCAGCGCGTGCGGCCGGCCTTGCCGGTGACCTCGTTCATATGGTCGGAGTTCGAGACCGCGCCGACTGACCCCATACATTCGGCGCGCACGCGGCGCGTCTCTCCCGAGTTGAGCTTCAGGATCGCCCAGCCCGAGTCACGGCCGACAAGCTGGGCAAAGGCCCCGGCGGCGCGCGCGAGCTGACCGCCGCGGCCGGGCTTCAGCTCCACGTTGTGCACGATGGTGCCGATCGGCATCGCCGAGAGCGGCATGGCATTGCCGGGCTTGACATCGACCTTCGCCCCCGAGACCACCGAGTCGCCGATACCCAGCCGCTGCGGGGCGAGGATGTAGGAGAGATGCCCGTCGGCGTATTTGATGAGGGCTAGAAAGGCCGTGCGGTTCGGATCGTACTCGAGCCGCTCGACCATCGCCGCGATATCGTGCTTGCCGCGTCGAAAGTCGACCAGGCGGTAGGCCTGCTTGTGGCCGCCACCGATATGGCGGGTGGTGATGCGCCCGGCATTGTTGCGCCCGCCGGTCTTGGTCTTGCCTTCGGTCAGCATCTTGATCGGCGCACCGTTCCAAATGTGCCTGCGATCGACCAGCACCAAGTGGCGCAGGCCCGCCGACGTCGGACGGAAGGTCTTGAGAGCCATTGCAATCCGCTCCTTTACAGGCCTGTCGTCACGTCGATGGAGTACCCCTCCTCGAGCGTGACGACCGCCTTCTTGGTATCGCTCAGCACGGCGCGGACGCCGCGGAAAGTCTTGCGCTTGCCTTTGCGCACGATGGTGTTGACGGCCTTGACCTTCACGTTGAACAGGACCTCGACCGCCGCCTTGATGTCATTCTTGCTCGCGCGCGGCATCACCTTGAACACGACCTGGTTCGCCTCGGATAGCAGCGTCGCCTTTTCGGTGATGACCGGGGCAAGGATCACGTCGTAGGCCTCGAGCTTGTTCATCTTTTGCCTTCCTTGGCCGGCTTGGCGCCATTTGCTTGCGTAAAGCGAGCCTCGAGCGCCTCGACCGCCGCCTTGGTCAGCACAAGCTTCCTCCGGCGCAGGATGTCGTAGACGTTGATGCCCTCGACCGGCAGCACGTCGATGTTCGGGATATTGCGGGCCGCGCGCGCAAAGCCGTCCTCGAGCCCCGTGCCGTCGATGATCAGGGCGTTGGCGAGGCCAAGCTTCGCGAACTGCTGCTTGAGCGCGCCGGTCTTGCCGCCTTTCGCGGTGGCCTTGTCGAGCACCACGATCTCGCCGGCCTTGGCCTTGGCGGAAAGCGCGTGGCGAAGCGCCAGCGCCCGCACCTTCTTCGGCAACGCGATCGCGTGCGAGCGCGGCTTCGGTCCGAACGTCTTGCCGCCGCCGCGCCACTGCGGCACCGACTTGTCGCCATGGCGTGCGCCGCCGGTGCCCTTCTGCTTGTACATCTTCTTGCCCGTGACCGTCACTTCGGATCGGTCCTGGGCGTGATGCGTGCCCGCCATCCTCTTCAAGAGCTGATAGCGAATCATGCGCTGCAGGAGATCGCGGCGCGGCTCGAGCCCGAAGATCGAGTCCGCGAGCTCGACCTGTCCGGCCGACTTTGCTTCGAGCGTGGTGACGTTGGCCTTCATCACGACTGCTCCTGCTTGGCCGCGGCCCGGTCGGCTCCAGACTTGGCTTTCACCGCGCCCGGCCTCGGGGCATCCTTGTGCGCGGGCCTCTTGACGGCATCGCGCACAATGACCCAGCCGCCCTTGGAGCCGGGCACGGCGCCGCGGATCATGAGCAGCCCGCGCTCGGCGTCGGTCTTGACCACGACCAGGTTCTGCGTCGTCACCCGCTCGCTCCCCAAATGGCCGGCCATCTTCTTGCCCTTGAACACCTTGCCCGGATCCTGGCGCTGGCCGGTCGAGCCGTGGCTTCTGTGGCTCACGGAAACGCCGTGCGAGGCCCTCAACCCGTGGAAGTTCCAGCGCTTCATGGCGCCCTGGAATCCTTTGCCCTGGCTGGTCCCCGTCACGTCGACGAACTGGCCGGGGACGAAATGGTCGGCCGTGATCTCGGCGCCGACCTCGATCACGTTCTCCGGGCTGACGCGGAACTCGGCGAGCTTGCGCTTCGGCTCGACGTTCGCCACCGCGAAGCCGCCGCGCTCGGCCTTCGTCAGCCGCGACGGCTTCCTCGTGCCGGCGCCGAGCTGGAGCGCGGTGTAGCCGTTCTTCTCCTGCGTGCGGTGGGCCACGACCTGGAGCTTCTCAAGCTTCAAGACCGTCACGGGCACATGCTCGCCCGCCTCCGTGAAAATGCGGGTCATGCCGACTTTCTGGGCAACCACTCCGGAACGCATGCCGTGCATTCCTTCCCTTTTTTCTCATCTCGTAGGTTGGGCCGAGGCCGCGGCCGAAACCCAACATGCTTGCGGTCGATGCCGGGTCTCGGCCTTTGGCCTCGACCCGACCTACAGTTTGATCTCGACATCCACGTCTGCAGCCAGGTCGAGCTTCATCAGCGCGTCGACCGTCTGCGGCGTCGGATCGACGATGTCGAGGAGCCGCTTGTGGGTGCGCATCTCGAACTGCTCGCGGCTCTTCTTGTCGATGTGCGGCGAAC
>Ga0209342_10002958_pt1 | contig 18044 bp, 15 predicted proteins | sample RifCSP16_2_FD_184023 | JGI IMG/M metagenome (GOLD analysis project Ga0209342, IMG submission 184023) | Soil microbial communities from Rifle, Colorado - Rifle CSP2_sed 16_2 (SPAdes) (version 2) | ecosystem: Environmental > Terrestrial > Deep subsurface > Rock core/Sediment | place: Rifle... | reverse complement strand
GGCATGGCGCGCCGGGGTGTTGCGATCACCGGTGGCACGCGCGGGATCGGCAGGGCGATCGCCGAGCTGTTCAGGCGGCGGGGCGATGCGGTGGCGGTCTGCTCCCGTTCACCCCGGGACCCGTCGTTTCCCTCGGATATTCTTCACTCGAAGGTGGATGTCAGAGATCGGGCGCAGGTGATGAGGTTTGTCAGGCGGGTGGTGGAAAAGTTCGGCTCGCTGGATGTCTTCGTGAACTGCGCCGGGGTGTCGCGATGGCGTCCGGTCGCTGAGATCAACGAGGCATTTGCGCGGGAGATCGTTGAGACCAGCGTGCTCGGGACGCTGTGGGGGTGCGCCGCGGCCGCGAAGGTCATGACCGGTGAGGCGAGCATCATCAATGTCTCCAGCCTTGCCGGCAAGCGCGGGAGCGCCAACAACAGCGCGTACTGCGCGGCGAAGTTCGCCGTCAACGGGATCACCCAGGCGCTGGCCAAGGAGCTTGGGTCGATCGGGATCCGGGTGAACGCGGTCTGTCCCGTCTACGTCGAGACCGAGCAAGTCCTGACCGCGCTCGCTGAGCGCGCCTCCCCGGCCCAGGGCCAGCCCGTTGCTGACTATCTCAAATCCTTCGCGGCGACTCAGACCGCGCTTGGCCGGTTGCCCACCGCCGAGGAGGTCGCCGAGGCCGTCTATTTTCTCGCCAGCCCCGCCGCCTCGGCAGTGACCGGCCAGTGCGTGAACGTGGACTGCGGCACGCTGCCGCAGTAACAGCCATTTCCCCTCCACGCGCGTGAGGACCAGCGGGTCCTGTCACCGGGGTGCCCCCCGACGCCACCCGCTGGCCGTTCCGTGACTCAGGCGATGGTTTTGAAAACGACTACGAATTTAGGTGTTGGTATGACAGCTGTGCGTGTGACTGCGATCATTCCCGCTCGAATGGGTTCGACGCGCTTGCCCGGCAAGCCGCTGCTCCAGATTCGGGGGCTCCCGATGGTGGAGCACGTGCGCCGGCGCGCGCTGCTGAGCCAGGTGTTCTGCTCGGTTGTTGTCGCCACCTGTGACGGTGAGATCGCGGACGCGGTCGAGCGGTACGGCGGCGAGGTGCTCATGACTTCACCGCTGCACCGGGCCGCGACGGATCGGGTGGCCGAGGCGATGGCGAAGGTCGAGTGCAGTCACGTCGTCAATCTTCAGGGGGACGAGATCCTGGCCTTGCCCGGAGATCTGATCCGGATGGTCAGCGCCATCGTGGCCGCGCCGCGGACAGAGGCGTGGAACGCCGTCGCGCGGATCGAGCATCAGGACGAGCTGAGCGATCGGGCGATCGTCAAGTGCGTCGTTTCTCGGTCGAACCGGATCCTCTTCTGCTCAAGGGATTTCTCATCGCTGCCGGTCGGTGCGGCCCGGTTCGACCCGGTCAGAAGAATTCTCGGCGTGCTCGCGTACGAGCGGAGTTTCCTGGAGCGCTACTCGATGATGGAGCGCACGCCGCTGGAGCTGGCCGAGCGTATCGACCAGTCGCGAATCATCGAGCACGACATTCCGTTGCAGGGCGTCGAGTTCACCAAGGGGTATCCGGGAATCAACGAGCCCTACGAGGTAACGCTGGTAGAGCACTACCTGAGCGAGGATCCGGCCCAGCGCGATGTATTGGAACGGCTTCAGGCTTTCTGACAAAGTACGCGTGCTACAGGCTGCTCAAAAAGGTCCAGATGCAAAGCGGCGAGGAAGCGAGGAGTGAGACGGAGCCATGACACTAGATTGCTTGTTCCGAAAGTCTCCACGTTTCTTTCAGACTCTATCTTTGACGTTCTACTCGCGCCGTGCTGAGAAGCGAGCAGCCCAAGGCCCGAGGAAGGAGGAACCCCGAGGCGTATGCCGTATACGTTGAGGGGTTCCGACGACCGAGAACGCCGGGATGCGAAGCTTATCGGCACGGCGCTAGGAGAGGAGGAGCGGATCTGTGAAGACACTTCGCCTATTCGTGACGGGCGCTGACGGCATGGTCGCATCCTATGTGCCTGACGTGTTCGGGGAGTGCGAGCTGACGCTGACGGACATCGTGGACGGCTTCGAGTACGTGGATGTTCGTGATCCCGTGGCGGTGATGAAGGCGATCACTGCGGCCCAGCCCGACGTGGTGCTTCACCTCGCCGCCGCAACCGACGTTGATCGTTGCGAGCAGGAGCCTGACTGGGCATACCACACAAACGCCGTCGGGACCCAGAACGTCGCGCTGGCGTGTCAGGCGGGGGGCGTGCCGCTCGTCTATATCAGCACCGCGGGCGTCTTCTGGGGTGACAAGCCTGAGCCGTACATCGAGTTCGACGAGCCGCGCCCTGCCAATGTTTACGGCCTTTCGAAGCTTGCCGGGGAGCGGATCGTGGCCAGCCTGCTGCAGCGCTACTACATCGTGCGCGCGGGCTGGATGATCGGCGGCGCCGAGAGGGACAAGAAGTTCGTCGGGAAGATCGTTCGGCTGATCCGCGAGCGCCGGCAAACGCTGCGGGTCGTCAACGACAAGTTCGGGAGCCCGACTTACGGGAAGGATCTGCTGGCAGGAATTCGAGCGCTCCTGGAGACCGAGGGGTTCGGGCTCTACCACATGGTCAACCAAGGCGTGTGCTCGAGGTACGACGTGGCCGTCGCGCTGCGCGACCTGCTGGGCCGGCCTGATGTGGTGATCGAGCCGGTCTCCTCGGCGCATTTCCCCCTGCCGGCGCCGCGCGCGCGATCCGAAGCGATGCGCAATCTCAAGCTCGAGCTGATGGGCCTCTATGAGATGAGGCCGTGGCAGGACGCGCTCCGCGAGTATGTGCTGAGCGAGCTCAAAGAACTAGCAGAGGCGAAATCGTTCGCCAGAGTGTGAAGCGCACACGATGTGTGGGAGAGCCAGGGAAGAGCATGTCAAGTAGACGCGACCAGTTGTTCGAGGAACAGAAGCCGATTCGGGCCAGCTTTACGTTTGATAAGGCCGTGGCTGACGTGTTTGACGACATGGTATCGCGCAGTGTCCCTTTCTATGAAGAGCTGCAGAAGTGCGTGGTTGAGCTGACGTGGGCGTTCGCCGCGCCGGGGAGCGCGGTCTACGACCTGGGCTGCAGCACGGGAACGACTCTAAAGCTGCTCGCGGAGGCGATCACTGATCCGACGATTCGGCTGATCGGATACGACAACTCGGAAGCGATGCTCGAGCAGGCGTCGATGAAGTTGGCGACATGCCGGGACCAGGTCGATCTCCGCTTGAGAAATATCGATCCTGACGTCCCTTTGACCGACGCGTCGGTGGTGTTGAGTAACTGGACCTTGCAGTTTATTCGTCCGATCCAGCGCGAAGCGCTGGTCCGGCACATCTACGAGAGTCTCCAGAAAGGCGGGTGCGTGCTCCTGTGCGAGAAGGTGGTGGCCGAAGACTCGATGCTGGCGCGGCTCTATGTGGACCTGTATCACGAATTCAAGCGCCGGCGGGGATACAGCGACAATGAGATCGCGAGAAAGCGGGAGGCGCTCGAAAACGTGTTGATCCCGTATCGGATCGACGAGAACTTGCTCATGTTGAAGGAGGCGGGGTTCACCCTGTGCGACGTCTATTTCCGCTGGTACAACTGGGCCGCATTTATCGCGATCAAGCGGTGACCCATGGGCTGGGCCGCCCCATTCCTCGGCGACGCTCGGAGCAGGCTGTCGCTCCTCATGAGGGGAACACTCAAAAACGAGCGTCATGGGGACGGTCCTGTGGATCGCGAGCTTCTGGCAAGAATTCGGCGAGACTATTCGTTGAGCGCATCGCTGGAGCAGAGGTACGGGTTGAGTGTCGGATCGTTCTGGGCGAGCTACGTCCGGAAGGAGACGGGCCCTCTCGCTCAGGCGATGACCGACTTCGTTGACAACGATGTCGCGCTGGCGAATGTTTGGGACCGCCAGCAGGGACTGTCTGATCACCCGAGAGGCGTAACACCCGGGACGCTCCGGGTGCTGATGGAGAGCATGCGAATTGTCGAGGCGATCGGTGGGGGCTCCCTCATGGAGCAGTATCCAGTGGGCCGGGTGGGAAGGCCGCGGACGTTTTGCTTTGAGGGTAAAGTGCTGACCTATCGATGGGCGAGGCAGCTCTACTTCCTGCAGGTGTTCAGGCAGACGCTGGCGAGGTGTGTGCCGGAGGATCTGGTCGCGCTCGACATCGGAGGGGGGTACGGTCTGTGGGCCGGATTGCTGAAGCGTGAGTTCCCGCAATCGACGCAGGTGATTTGCGACATTCCCACGATGCTCGTGCTGGCGCACTACTATTTGGCGAATACCTTCCCGGGTGCAAGGTGTCTGACTGTGAGCGATGTCGCCTCCGAGGGAGAGTTGAGTCGGGAGCGGCTTCGCGCGGCCGACTTCGTGCTGCTCCCGTCGTTCATGGCTGATCGCCTGGCGCCCTCTTCATGCGAGCTGGTGACCAACTTTGTCTCGTTCGGAGAGATGTCGCGTGAGTATTTCGATTACTACTTCAAGACGCCGGTGCTGCGGACGAACCGGTTCCTGTTCACGGTGAACCGGATCAGGCGGGACAACGGACCAGTGGATGAGCGTGGTGCGGTCAGGCAGGTGGAGTGGACGATCACGTTGCTCGACTACCCGCTGCATGATTACGAGACAATCTATTTCGGTCCATGTGGCTTCTTTCGCCACTTCTATACCGACCCCTGGTATACGCGCGTGATGACGCGGGGGCTCGACTATGTGCTCCAGTTGGTGCTCCCGCGGGGACCCATCAGAGACGCGTGGTACAGGTTGTGCGCAATGCTGCCGGCTCGGCAACTCTATCATCAGCCATTTTTCGAGTTCGCCGGCCGGCGTCAGGATGTAACCGGTGTGTGATGGTTCTCTGGCGGTGAACGTCTCGGTCGCGCAGACGATCAGAGTTGGGGAGCCAGTCGGATCGATGCCACAAGTGAAGCGTAGAGAAAACTGCCGATGTGCGGGATAGCGGGAGTCGTCGATTATTCGGGCCGCCCAGTCAGCGCGCTGCGTGCTGCGGTCCTGAGGATGTGCGCAGGGATGCGCCACCGGGGGCCTGACGATGCCGGCATCGAGCTGCTTTCGCCGGCGCCTCCCGGGGGGAACGCCTACGGTGTGTCGGTCGCGTTGGGCAACCGAAGGCTCGCCCTGATCGATCTCACCCATTCCGGGCATCAACCCATGAGGAATGCGGAGGGGACGATCTGGGTCACCTACAACGGAGAGATCTACAACTTCCGTGAGCTTCGCGCTGAGCTGCAAGGCCGCGGTCACCCCTTCGCGAGCGGTTCTGATACCGAGGTGCTGGTGCACGGCTACGAGGCGTGGGGGCTCGAAGGGCTGCTTAACAAGTTGCGCGGCATGTTCGCGTTCGCGCTCTGGGATGAGCGACTGGGTGCGCTCGTGCTGGCCCGGGACCGGTACGGCATCAAGCCGCTGTACTACAGCGCCGGCAAGGATCGGGTGGTCTTCGCATCTGAGGTGAGCGCGATCGAGGCCTCGAGCCTGGTGTCTCCCGGCAGCGACCCACGGGCCAAGATTGCGTTCCTACTCACAGGGTCGATTCCGCTTCCCTGGACCACAATGAGCCACGTCGCAGGCCTTCCTGCCGGGCACTATCTGATCTGCGAGCGGGAAGGGGAGAAGCTCGTCCGGTACTACGAGCGAGAAGCCGCCGCGTCGTGGAGCGCGGATCGGGCGGAGGCAAGTGAGCCCGCGGCGGTTGCCGTCCGCAGAATACTCGAAGAGGCTGTGCGCCTGCACCTCATCAGCGATGCGCCGCTTGGGGTCTTCCTGAGTGGCGGTGTTGACTCTTCAGCGGTCACGGCGCTGGCAGCGATGCAGCACTCCAGCGCTATCACAACGGTCTCGATCGCGTTCGATGAGCCAGGCTACTCTGAAGCGGCTTACCAGCGGATGGTGGCCTCTCGGTACCAGACGGAGCACCACGAGGTCGTGGTGCGCGAGAAAGATTTCTGGGGTGAGCTGCCGCGCATCTTTGCCTCGACGGACCAGCCGTCGATCGACGGGATCAACAGCTATTTCGTCGCGCGAGCCGCGCGCGCCGTGGGGCTCAAGGCAGTGCTCTCAGGGCTGGGGGGTGATGAGCTGTTCAGGGGCTACCCAACGTTCCGATGGGTCGAGCGCCTACGTAAGCTCCAGCAACTTCCAGGGCCGCTTCGAGCGCCGCTCAGATTCACACGCTGGTTGTCCGGCTCTAGACGGCGGCTATCGTACCTGACGAAGGACGATCCGTTGAGCTTGTATCTGGCCCTCAGGGGGCTGTTCACTCCATCCGAAACCGCAGAACTGCTCGGGTGCGGCGAGAACGAAGTCTTCGAGGTGCTCGCCCAGCTCTCGCCGCCGTGGCGAAGTGAATCCCCTGCGGCGTTCCTCCAAAGGATGGAGTTCGACTGGTACCTGCAGAACCAGCTCCTGAAGGATACCGACGTGATGAGCATGGCGCACTCGGTCGAGATCCGCGTCCCGCTCCTCGACCACCATCTCGTCGAGACGGTCGACGCAGTTGGCGCGCAAGAGACGCGGCAGAAAGGTCTCCTCATCGCGGCGATAGCTGGCCTGCTGCCTCAGCCGATCGTTGATCGCCCCAAGCAAGGGTTTACGTTTCCGTTCGCATTGTGGCTTCGCAATGGGAGCGCCCGCGACCGCCTGGGTGAGGGGAAGATCGCTTATCAGCTCTGGAACGAGTTCCTAACCGGACGCGCCCACTGGTCTCGCGTTTGGGCAGCCGCCGTCGCCAACCACTGGTGGGGATCGCCGTCGGAATGCGGAACGCCCTTGACAGGCGTGTCAAGGGCGGAGTGACGAATTGTTAAACTCAAGACCCGGCCCTCTCGCTGCTCACGGGAGTCCGTATAAGACACGGAGACAGGCGTATCTGAGGCTCTCAACCGACTCCTCGCACTGGAGAGGTTCAAGCTGGCCCATCTGTGGCTTGTCCTGGCATACCGCGTTGTTGAGCGCGAGGGGCCTGAGTTATTCGGAAGGAATTATTCGAAGGTCCTACCGATCAATCGCAAGGCCACAAAGGCCAACGTGGAGCTTCTAAAAAAGATGCGCAATCGCGTGATCCATCCTGCCAACAAGGCCAAGATGACGGTCGAAGAATTTAAGAGGGTCTTCGTGTGGTTCAACATTCATTTTGAGACTGGTTGGCCAGCGATGAAAACGCCATGATGAGTCAACGAATTGTTAAACTCAAGACCTGACCCTGTACTCTCCATGCTTGACTATTTTTCGGCTCGCAACTCGGCCTCGACGGCATCCGCCAGCGCCGCGGAGGCGCGGAAGCGGTCGCGCAGCACCCGTCGCAGGTCTGCCAGATTGACTTCACCGGTGAGCAGTTCGTGCTCGGCGAGGATAAAGCGGACGAGGTCGGCGCTGATGCCGCGCGTGGTGTAGGCACTGACCAGGACGTTCGTGTCGAGGAAGATCCTCACGACACGATGCGGAACACGTCCTCGTCGGTGAGGATTCCCTGGGCCTCCGCTAGCGGCAGCAGCGCCCGGCGGGACCGCTCGAAGCGGAGCAGCGCGATCTGACGCCGCAAAGCGTCGCGCACCACGTCGCTGCGACTGCGGCCGAGTTGCCGGCACAACCGATCCAGTTCGCGCTGGAGCTTGGCGTCAAGCCTGATGGTCACCGCGGCAGCCTTCATGTATGACAGTGTATAACGCGAGCCCGCTCGGCGCGAGACAGGTCGTCGTGACGCCCCGCACAACAATCGGACATTCAGTTGGCTTTTGGCAGGCAGAGGATGTTCTCGAACGCTCTGATGACCAGCCGTCGCCGCATCTTGGTTAATTCAGGAATTCGCGCCGTGCTGAGAAGCGAGCCAATTCGGGGTCTGGGGTCCGGGGTCCGCACTTCTGCCTTCGAGCCCCGAGCCCCGAGCCCCGGTCCCCGATACGGAACGAAGAGATGCGACGCTTATCGGCGCGGCGCTGGGAAGGTGCCATGCCGCGCGTGACTGTGCTGATGGCCGTCTACAACGGGATGCCGTATCTTCGGGAGGCGATCGAGAGTGTTCTTTCGCAGCGGTTTTCGGATTTTGAGTTCTTGGTCGTTGATGATGCGAGCAGCGACGGCTCGGTGGAGTGCGTGAAATCTTATGGGGATCCGCGGATCCGGCTGGTGCGCAACGAGGTGAACCGCGGGCAGGCTGCCTCGCTCAATGTCGGGTTGCGTCTGGCTGCTGGCGACTACATCGCCCGCTTGGACCAGGATGATGTCTGCCTCTCGGAGCGACTCGGACGGCAGGTGGAGTTTCTTGACCGGAGACTGAGCGTGGGCGTGGTCGGCGCCTGGACGTACCACATCGATTCGCGAGGCAGGAAGACCGGGCTCTTCGGCAAGCAACGGCTCGGCGACTACGGCGCTTTTCTCGGCCTGCTTCTCCTGGGCATGAACCCGGTGTACCACTCATCGGCGATGTATCGTCGAGAAGTGGCATACCAGGTGGGCGGTTATGACGTGAATGCGGCCCCGGCAGATGACTACCACTTCTGGAGCCGCTTCGCGATGCATCGATTCAGCGCCGGGGTCATTGAGGCGCCCCTCGTGATGATCCGCTCGCACGCGACCCAGCAGACGACGGTCAATAGCGCGGCGCACCTTCGAAGCCTGCACCGGGCTCACGACCGAATGGTTGCGCGCCTCAGCAGTGAGGAGGACGCGCAACAGCTCGCGCCGCTGCTCCGGCGGGAGAACGCGTACTGGGACAGCCGCAAGTCCGCTCAGGAAGTTGTCGAGGCCCTGGATGGATTGGAGAAGCTGCTGCAGCGTCTCCACAGAGTGCTGAAGCTCTCTTCTCAGGAGTGTTCCAGCTTGGCCCAAATCGTGTACCGATCGATCGGCGGAAGCGCCCTTGCTGCGGCACTCCGCGGAAGGCGGCACGCCTTGGCGACCTATCGGTGGACGTGTCGGGTCACTAAAGGGCGGATGCCGCTGCCGGTCATGTATGGGCTGAGCGTTGTTCCGTTCCTTCTCAGCACGCCAGAGATCCGGCGACCCCTGTCGCCGTTCGGGGGGAAGCTCCTGCAGCTCCGTCACGGACTCGGTTTAGTGCCGTGCCGATAAGCGTCGCATCGATTACAGCACGGGCGCCCGGGCTTCGCCACGCCCGCGCTCCTGAGATTGCGCCGGCAAAGCCGGCGCTCGACGGAGAATGCGGTCGTGCCGGGCTGCGACGTATAACCACGTATGCCTCGGGCGTCCCAACCTTCGCCGCCTTGCATCTGGACCTTTTTGACCAGCCTGCACTAGCGCCCTTGTTCGCCCAACGTCTGCATGTTTCTGCCAGACTTTCGGTCTTGAGACCTACTCGTGCCGTGGCGAGAAGCGAGCAGCCCAAGGCCCGAGGGAGGAGGGACCCCGAGGCGTATGCGGCATACGTTGAGGGGTTCCGACGACCGAGAACGACGGGATGCGAAGCTTATCGGCACGGCACATGATGCCGCGCGTGACCGTTCTGATGGCCGTGTACAACGGCCTGCCATATCTGCGCCAAGCCATCGAAAGCGTCCTCGCCCAGAGCTTTGCGGATTTCGAGCTGTTGGTCATCGATGATGCTAGCAGCGACGGATCCGCTGAGTGTGTGCGCTCCTACGATGATCCTCGTATTCGGCTCATCTGCAACGAGCGGAATCTCGGACAGACACCTTCCCTCAATCGCGGCCTCGAGCTGGCCAGAGGGGAGTATGTCGCGCGACTCGATCAAGACGATCTGTGCGCGCCGGAACGTCTCGAGAAACAGGTGGCTCTGCTCGACACTCGGCCCGACGTCGCGGTCGTGGCGAGCTGGGCCCGTTTGATCGACAACGGAGGGCAACCGGCCGGCCTGTGGCGGGGCACGATCGATGATTTCCCGGACTTCTTCTCGACGCTCCTACTCGGCAACTGCCCCTTCGTCCACTCCTCGGTGATGATGCGACGGGACGCCGTTGTCGAGGTGGGAGGATATGATCCCGCCTTCAAGCGCATGCAGGACTACGAGCTGTGGACCCGGCTCGCGCTCCGGCGCTACGGCGGTCTGATTCTTCAGGAGCCCTTGGTGTTTTACCGCGTGCACGACCGTCAGCAGCACGTGACGAAGGCCAGCGCGATCGAGCGCGATTATCGAATCGCGCACGAGCGGCTGATCGGCCGCCTCTCCGGCGGCCGGCACGCGGAGCTGCTGGTCGAGCTGCTGCGGGCGGACCAAGAATTTTGGGCGCGCTGTCAGACGCGGGAAGAGGTGGCGGCGGTGCTGCGGACGCTCTACGAGCTGCTCATGAGCGCCCGCGATAGTCTCAAGCTCTCGCGCCATGAGGCCGCGCAAGTGGCGTTTCCGATCTACCGGAGGCTCGCCGGCTTCGCGCGCATGGGCATCGCCCGCGGGCACACCCAGAGCAGCGAGCTCGTTCGCTTTGCCCTACAGGGAGGGCTTCGCATCGCCTGCAGCCCGTCGCTCCTGCTGTATGCGGCTCTGCGCGTGGCGCGACCGTTTGTTGGCCAACGGCTCTTGCAGATTCTCGGTGAGCCCTCGTTGAGGAAACTGCTCGAAGGACGGCGCTGGCGATGAGGTGGCTGATCACCGGAGGTGCGGGCTTCATCGGCGCGAATGCCGCGGCACGGCTCGCCCGTGAGGGAAACGAGGTTGTCGTGTACGACAACTTCTCCCGGCTCGGCAGCAAGCAGAATGCGCGCTGGTTGTCTGCCCAAAGGGGCCTGCGGATTCTTCCCGGGGATGTGCGTGACTGGCGGGCGCTGACGCACCTCTTCCAGGTATTCGGCCCGTTCGACGTGGTGCTGCACCTGGCCGCTCAGGTGGCGGTCACCACATCGGTCGCTGACCCGAGGACGGACTTCGAGACCAACGCGCTCGGCACATTCAATGTCTGCGAGGCCGTGCGCCAGTTTGCTCCCGGCGCCGTGCTTCTCAACGCGTCGACCAACAAGGTATACGGCGGCATGGATGACGCGGCAGTCGTGGAGCGCGGCGGCCGCTACGTCTACGCTGACCTCCCGTACGGGGTTTCGGAGGACCAGCCGGTGGACTTCCATTCCCCTTATGGCTGCTCCAAGGGCGCCGGCGATCAGTACGTGCGCGACTACGCGCGAATCTATGGCCTGAGAACTGTGAACTTCAGACAGTCCTGCATCTACGGCTATCGCCAGTTCGGCGTGGAGGACCAGGGCTGGGTGGCGTGGTTCACGATCGCGGCGCTGCTCGGCCGCCCGATCACCGTGTACGGCGACGGCAAGCAGGTGCGTGACGTGCTCTTCATCGACGACCTGGTGGATTGCTACCTCGCAGCGGTGAGACAGATCGATGCCGTGGCCGGGCAGACCTTTAACATCGGCGGGGGAACGGAGCATAGCTTGTCGCTCCTCGAATTGCTGGCACAGCTTGAGACGGTCCTTCATCAGCCCGTGCCGGTCAGGTTCGGCGCCTGGCGGCCGGGCGACCAGAGAATCTTCGTGTGCGACATCCAGAAAGCGGCCAAGCAACTGGGCTGGGCGCCCCGGGTCGATCCAACGGAGGGGGTATTGAAGTTGCTCGACTGGGTTGATCGTGAGCGTGGAATGCTGGCGGAGGTCGTATGACTGCCTGCAGCGCCGCGGCGATAAGCTTCGCATCCCGGCGTTCTCGGTCGTCGGAACCCCTCAACGTATACGGCATACGCCTCGGGGTCCCTCCTCCCTCGGGCCTTGGGCTGCTCGCTTCTCGCCACGGCGCGAGTGGACGGTCAAAAACCCAAGGCCGATAGAAACGTGCAGAGATTGGGCGAACAGGCATGCTAGCGAGGTCGTCACCATCCGTGGCGCTGCTCTGCCCCGGACTGGGCCGCGCGTATCGCGGGTACGAGCGGTTCTCAGACGAGTTGTTTCACTCGCTGCCGCGGACGGCCGACGTGGTCCTGTTCAAGGGCGGCGGTGACCGGAGCGATCGGGAGATCGTGGTGGGTGGCTTGTCGCGTGACAACCGTCTCGCAAAGGCGCTCGGCAGAGTGCGTGGCGATCGCTTCTTGTGGGAGGCAGTCTCGTTCGGACTCCTGGCCTGGCCCGAGCTGCTGCGCCGTGGCGTTCGCGTGCTGCACTACAGCGAGCCGCCGCTGAACAACCTCTTCTCAAGGCTGGAGAAGCTGACGTGGCACGCTCCACGGCGGCTGTTCTCTCACGCGCTCGCGATGGATCCCGCGCACTGTCTCCGGTGCCACCACCTTCACCAGACCTCGCCGGTCGCGTACGAGCGGGCGCGCGACATCGGCGTTCCCGTCGACAGCATGACCTTGCTGCCATACGGCCTCGAGGCGGCGAGATTCACGCCGCCGAGCCCCGAGCTTCGCCGGGAGCTGCGCGCGCAGTATCGCGTGCCGGAGGACGTCCCGGTCGTGCTGTGCGTCTCTGCGCTCAACCGCGGCCATAAGCGAGTGGATCGCCTGGTTCATGCCATGGCTCGCCTGAAGGGCGATGCTTGGCTACTGCTCTGCGGCGCCGTGGAGGACCGGACGATCCTTGAGGAGGCGAGGGCGCTGCTCGGCGACCGCCTGCTCCATCTTTACCTCCCGCCGGCCGCCATGGTCGACGCGTACGCGCTGGCCGATCTCTTCGTCTCGCCTTCGATCGTGGAGGGGTTCGGTCTTGCCATTCTCGAGGCCGCGCTCTCCGGACTGCCGCCGGTCGTGAACGATTCACCACATTTTCGCTGGCTGCTGGGTCCACGGTGGCCCGCGCGGCTTGACATGAGCGACGACGAGGCCCTCGTGGCGGCGCTACAAGAGGCGCTAGAGAACTTGCCAGGGCTGCGGCAGGAGATTGCAGCAATGCGACGTGAGCTGGTCGAACGGTTCGATTGGCCGCAGCTTGTTCCAGGCTACCTCGAGATGTATCGCCGCGCAGAGCAAGAGGAGAAATTGACCATCGCGGACCGTCTGGCGCCGTGTCGATAAACGAGCAATCCCAAACTTGAAAATCCCGAGCCCCGAACCCCGAGCCCCGAACCCCGATCCCCAAGTGAGCGTGATCATTCCGACTTTTAACCGGATCGAGTATCTCAGGCGGGCGCTGGCCTTGGTGGAGGCGCAGACGTTCCGCGATTTCGAGCTGCTGGTGCTGGATGACGGCTCGACAGATGGGACGCGCGAGTTCTTGGCCGGGTATACTCCAGACTTTCCGTTTCGCTGGCTGGCGTTCGACCGTTGCGAGCGATCGCACCTCCGCAACACCGGCGCCCGCGAGGCCAGGGGAGAATACATTGCGTTTCTCGACGATGACGACGAGTGGCTGCCCGCGAAGCTGGAACAACAGGTCGACTACCTGAGCCAGCACCCGACTGCGGGCCTCGTGTACGCGCGCACAGTGGTGGTCAATCACGAGGGCGTGGTGGATCGACGCGCGACAGCGATTCACAGGCGTCTCTATAACGATCAGGCGCGCCGGGGGCATCGTTACGCGGACCTTGCCTACCACTGCGTGATGTTTACCTCGTCAGTCATGGTCCGCCGGGCGGTGTTCTTTGCGGCGGGCGGATACGACGAGCGCTACGTGGAAAAGGAAGACCTGGATCTCTATCTGCGGATCAGCCTCGTCGCCAGGATCGCGTGCGTTGGCGCTGAGCCGCTGGTCCGTTACCGCGTGCACGAGGGTGGGTCCGCGGCGAGGCTGGGTGAGGCCCGGGTCGCGGTGAGCAAGGCGCATCTGCGGGCCATTGCCCGCGACCCAGGCCGGGATCCCGATGGCGCGGCGCGCCGGGGGCTGTTGTTCAACATTGCGAAGTTTCACCTTTACGCGCGCCGCCATCGGGCTGCGCTCGATGCCCTGCGCACGCTCTGCAAAGAATCACCGAGCTTCCTGCTCCGCCGGTATGACTGGCCCACGATCGGGAGGATTCTGGTGAAGGGCGCTCTGCTCGGATGGCGTGAAGAGGATGGGCCGCGCCAGGACCGTGAACGGCGTGGGCTGGAGGGTACGCTCGATGGACATGTCGAGCGGATCGACCCGCTGGACGTGCCGCCGGGAATTCTCTCCCTGCATCAGGTCCGCTACGAATTCGCGAAGCCGTTCTGCGCCGGGGGCACCGCGCTCGACGTCGCGTGCGGCGCCGGCTACGGAACGGATCTCCTGGCCGGGCCCGCTCGATACGCGATCGGCCTCGACTTGGATGAGGCGGCCATCGGCTTTGCCCGAAAGCAGTACGCGCGGCCCGGGCTCCGCTATCTGGTCGGCGACGCCCAGGCGCTGCCGTTCGCCGCGCGCTCATTTGACGTGGTGATCTCCTTCGAAACGATCGAGCACCTGCCGGACATCGACCGGTACCTCCGCGAGGTGCAGCGGCTGCTCACTCCCGGCGGGACCTACATCGTTTCAACACCCAAGGTGCGCCGGACGACCCACCGGCCGAAGAACCCCCATCACACGGTGGAATATTCAGTCGAGGACTTTCGAAGAGTGCTTGAGACGCATTTCGCCGACGTCGAGCTCTACGGGCAGGTGCGGGTCCAGAGCCGGATGCACCGCTGGCTGCAGCGGGCCGACGTGCTCGGAGTCCGGCACTACATCCCCGGCCGGATGAGGCGTCGCATCGATCGACAACTGGGAACCGCGCCGTTCGAAGAGATGAGCTTGTCCGATCAGAAAGTCGTCAAGGGAGCGCTCCGGCGCGCCGCAGACATGATCGCCGTGTGTCGCGGCCCGCGAGACTCGGCATGAGATCGACCACCCTCGTGCGCGCCGGCGGCCCGCTCTGCCGCTGGCTTCCGAAGCGACTGCGGACGCCATTCGCGTATCAGCTTGCGCGGGTGAATGCCAGCGGGGCGGTCCGCGTTGAAGTGTCTCCCAAGGTTGCGCTCGACCTCGACCTCGGTGATTGGATCCAGCGCTTGTACTACCTGGGCGAGACCGACCAGTCGCGTCTCAGACTGTTGAGATCGCTGACGCCGGTCGGCGGAACCGTCGTGGACGTTGGCGCCAACGTGGGGCTCTATGCCTGCGTGCTGGCTCGCCACGTGGGCCCCAAGGGGCGCGTCATCGCCGTCGAGCCCATGCCCCAGAACGTGAGGCTGCTGAGGCGGAACATCGAGATCAACGGCCTGATGAACGTGAAGGTATGGCCGGTGGGGCTGTCCGACCGGGTAGGCACGGTGAACCTGTACGCGCCCGCGACCGGGCCGGTCGGTCCGAGCGCTGCCACGCGGATCGAGAATCCGGGGGACTGGCCGATGATCGGGAGCGCGCGGGTCAGCACTCTCGACGAGGCATTCGAGGCCCACCGCCTCGATCTGATCAAGATCGACGTGGAGGGCCACGAGACCCCAGTGCTGGACGGCGCGCGAAACGTCATCAAGCGCTTCCGCCCCATCATCGCGTGCGAGGTCCAGTCGCAGAATCGAGCGTGGGTCACCGAATTCGCCTTGGCCCACAGCTATCGCGTCCTCGCCCAGTCACCCGACGGCTCTCTGGAGGCCCCGCCTCACGAGGGCGGCTTGACCGACCTCTTCCTGGTCCCCTGACATAGCGCCGTGCCGATAAGCGTCGCATCTCATCGTTCTCGGTCGTCGGAACCCCTCAACGTATGCCGCATACGCCTCGGGGTTCCTCCTCCCTCGGGCCTCGATCTGCTCGCTTCTCGCCACGGCGCGAGTGGACCGCCACAACAAAGCTTGACAGAAATGTGCAGTGGTTGGGCGAACAAGCAGGCTAGAAATGAACCTGGAATGCCTGCGACCCCTGGAATCGCCAGACTTGTTGACGATTTCACGACCGAGATAATCCAACCAGCCCTCAATAGGTAGACGTGAATTCCCCTGATGCGCGCCTGCCGCACTTCCAACTCGCGCCTATGCTTGATACCTCTCCTGAAAGTGTTCTGCGTCAATCGACGGCCGATCCGCTCGCCGAACTCTTTTTGTCATTGGCGGTCGTTTTCAACGACGTTAAGGGACTGATGTGGATCGGTGAAATCTTGGAGGATGGACGGCCGAACGACGGTCAGGTGTCAGCGTACGGCGCCCAGTGGCAAGGCATTGCCATTCAGATTACAAAGCTAGCGTGCGGCCTTGTCCATGAACTCTTTAAGCTTCTCAAGAATTATCGTGGCGACCTACATTCGGCCGAGATGAAGCGCCTTCTCAAGAAAGTCCCGCCAGGCGTAGCAAAGAAGTGGAAGAGTCTGATCGCCCTCTCTGGAGACGTGGGAACTCCGAGCAGTTCCCTAGCAAAGAGCCTTCTCAAGATTCGGAACAATGTTTCGTTTCACTACGATCAGCCGCAGATGCTGGTACGCGGATACTGCCGGCACTTCTTTGAGCTGGAGCCCAGCCCGCAAAACGAGCGAGCATACTACTCTGCCGGGAGGAATATGGAAGAGACACGATTTTATTACGCCGATGCTGCTGTACAGCAGTCCCTCGCGATACTTCGCGATAGGAGCGTGAACGATTTCAACGAGGAGCTGAGCAGAGTACTTAGGGACGTGAATGTAACATTAGCCGGGATCATTAGCGCGTTCCTGCGCCGACGTGACGCAGGATCTAAGTAACTGGCCGGCGGGGCGGGGGACGCCCGATGGCAGGACCTGCGGGCCAAGCCGAACGGTGAGAGAAGTATCACCCTGACTGCCGTCACATGAAGTGCCGCAGTGCAATCAACTGGAGGTGACGAGTGGAGCACGTTCTGATCACTGGAGGATCTGGGTTTATCGGAAGCCATCTCGCGGAGCGTTTGATCCGGCAGGGGTGCCGTGTGACCGTCATGGACGATCTGTCCACGGGAACACTGGCGAACCTGGAGCACCTGCGCCGCACTGATCGGGGCAGGAAGCTCCGGATCTGCATCGAGTCGATTCGCAATGAGATGGTGCTGGATCGGCTGATCAGCGAGTGTGACATGGTGTATCACCTCGCGGCGGCCGTGGGGGTGCGGCTGATCGTCGAGCGGCCTGTGCACGTGCTGGAGACAAATATCCTGGGCACCGGAGTGGTGTTGAATAGCGCGTGCCGGTATCGCAAGAAAGTGCTCATCGCCTCCACCTCGGAGATTTACGGGAAAAGCGAGCAGTTCCCATTCAAGGAGGAAGACGATCGCGTGCTGGGCTCCACGACGCGCAGCCGTTGGTGCTACTCCGACTCCAAGGCGGTGGACGAGTTTCTCGCGCTGGCGTACTTCAAAGAAAAGGGCCTGCAAATCGTCATCGCGCGGCTCTTCAACACGATCGGCCCCCGGCAGACAGGCCAGTACGGCATGGTGGTGCCCCGATTCGTGAAGCACGCCCTCACCGACGAGCCGCTCGAGATTTATGGAGATGGGCGCCAGAGCCGCTGCTTTCTCTACGTGACGGATACCGTGGACGCGTTGATGGCGATCGCCGGCGATCCGAAGGCGTCCGGGGAGATCTTCAACGTCGGCTCCGAAGAAGAGATCATGATCAGAGATCTGGCGGAGAAGATTATTTTGATGACGAAGAGCAGCTCGTCTGTGTCTTACGTCCCCTACGAAAACGCCTATCAGCCCGGCTTTGAGGACATGCGGCGCCGGGTCCCGGACATTTCGAAGATCCGGGAGTGGGTCGGGTTTCGCCCGCGAGTGAGCCTCGATGAGGCGCTGCAATTGATCATCAAGCACTACCGGAACGGCGCCTCCAAGGGCCCGGCGCGCCACGAGGAGCAGGTTTGAAAATCATCATCAACGCGGTGGCCGCCAAGATGGGGGCCGCCCAGAGGCATTTGACCCACATCCCGCCGCTGTTGAGCGCACTGGACCCACAGAACGAATACGTGATCTTCGTGAACCCGGACACCAAACTGCCGGCAAAGATGTTCGACCCCGCCAAGGCGGGCTACGCCGCCATGAACTGGGAAGACATCAAGGCGGGGCGCGTGAGCCAGGACGACAAGTATTACCTCTACGCCGACCACATGAAGGACTTCGATCCCGCCTATCAATGGAAGGAGGGGGACGCCATCCCGGCACGGTACTTGCGAAAGCCAGACGGCAGCGTGGCCGACATCACGTCGAAGAGCAGGTGGAAGGATGGGTGGTGGGACATCGAGTTGCGTCGG
>Ga0209342_10002956_pt1 | contig 18059 bp, 9 predicted proteins | sample RifCSP16_2_FD_184023 | JGI IMG/M metagenome (GOLD analysis project Ga0209342, IMG submission 184023) | Soil microbial communities from Rifle, Colorado - Rifle CSP2_sed 16_2 (SPAdes) (version 2) | ecosystem: Environmental > Terrestrial > Deep subsurface > Rock core/Sediment | place: Rifle... | reverse complement strand
CTCCACTCCCTGCTCGACGACCACTCCCGGGACGTCATGGGCGGGGAGTGGTTCACGAGCCGCGGCGCCACGCACACGCTCGCCGTCCTCAAGGACGCCTTCGAGGCGAAGGGGCTGCCGAAGCGGATCCTGGCGGACCGGGGCACCCAGTTCAAGCGGAACCTGGGCCCCGGCCTCACCCAGTACGAGCGCGTCCTGGGCCGCCTGGGGGTCGAGGCGATCTTCGCCAGCGCCGGGAAGCCGAAGGCGAAGGGGAAGAAGGAGCGGTTCTACCGCTTCGTCCAGGAGGACTTCCTCCAGGAGCACGACTTCGCGTCCCTGGAGGACCTGGACCGGAAGTGGGGGGCCTGGGTGCGCTGGTACCGGACCCAGCACGAGCACGCGAGCCTGAACGGCGCCACGCCGGGGGAGCGGTACGCCCGGGTCCGGAAGCGGTTCTCCCCCTTCCCCCTCGAGGACGTGTTCGCGACGATCGTGGAGCGCAAGGTGCGGAAGAACGCGACCGTGAGCTACCGGCGCAACCCCTACCCCGTCGACCCGCGGTACATGGGGGAGCGGGTCGAGCTCCGCGTCTTCAACGGCCACGTCCGGATCTTCCACGGGACGACCCTCCTCGGGACGTACGACGCCCGCATCGACTACCGGGAGCGGATGCTCCGCCGCCTCCACGTGCGGGTCGTGAAGGCGGACGGCACGGTCCGGTTCCAGGGGAAGCGGTACCCGGTGGGGCTGCGGCTCGCCCGGAGGCGCGTCGAGGTGCTGCGCAGGGGCGCGGAGGTCCGGGTCTACCTGCCCGGGAACCGGGAGAGAACGTTCAAGGTCACGCGGCGATACCGCCGCGGCCGCCGAGGGTGAGACGTTTAGGAGTTACAACCCTGGGACGTTTTGGATGTTACGCAACACATTAGTCTCGTGGCTGTCGATCAATCCATCACCATCCGTGTCCCAGGACAACGGATTGGTCGTGAGCGCGGGTTCGATGATGTCCCTCAGTTGGTCGCCATCGATGTCCAGGATCACACCGACAACAAAGGCAGGGGTGGAGTCCATTCCATGCTGGTCCCGGGCCTTCACTAGGCTGGAGTGGGATCCGTCAGCAGTGTAGGTACGGGTGTTCGACACGCCGAACGGGAGTCCCACATCAAAGGACCAGAGGAGGGAGACAGTGTCGGAGAAGGTGTCGTGTGCCGAGGCGCTGTAGCTGAAGGTCTTGGCAGAGCCGTAGAATGCGAAGACTGGCGGGACGGTGATTACGGGCGGAGGGTTCTGAATCCCCGCGGAGAGGCTGTCGGAGGCGACAGATCCGGAGTCGTCAACGACCGTCGCTGTCACCGCCATCGTCCCTTGGGAAACGTACCGGTGGTTCACCGCCGTCCCGAGGCGCGTCGAGCCGTCTCCCAGGGTCCACGAAGTGGTGAGGAGGGGGAGATCCGTCGGGTTGTCCGTGATACCGGCGCTGAACGCATGGACCTCGTCCTCATCGAGGTCGACGTCGCCCCCGAGGTCGAGGGTTGGTGCGGGGTCAACGACTGTCACCGGCGCTGCCAGGGAGGCGAAGGCTCCATTATCGTCTCGGAGCCGGAGGAGGACCGTGTAGGTTCCGGACTTGGTATAGACATAGGTGGATGTAGGCGTCGAGCCCTTGTTGCCGTCCCCAAAGTCCCAGGAGTACAGCACCATCGGGAAGTCTGAAGGGCTGTCCGCCGGCGTAGTCGCCACGAAGTCCAAGGAACTGTCCTCCTGGACCGAAAGCGGGATTCGCGCTCCGGCAATGGGGTGGATGTTCGCGACCGACACCCAGACCGAGTCCCGGCTCGCCCTTCCCCCAGCGTCTGTGGCTGTGGCGATGGCTTGGTAGATCCCAGCACGGGCAAAGGGGTGAGGTGCCGTCTCGCCGGAGCCTGTCATACCGTCACCGAAGCCCCAGGACACGGACGTCCCCTCGCCGCGTGCATCGGAGGCTGTCGCCGACAGGGGCACGGACTCATCCTCTACACCACCCAAGGCCCCCCACGCCACGACCTCTGGGGCGAGGTCGTTGACCGAGACCAATTCCGGAGTGTTCGTAACGGTCACCGAGGAGAGCCCCAGGCCGCCATCATCATCCCTCGCGGACAGGGTCACGGCGTACGTGCCCGGCAAGACGTAGACGTACGTCGGTTCCTCGAGGACTCTCACGGGAAACGCCGCAAGCTCAGGATAGTCGGTGGTCTGGGCCACACCTTCCCCGAAGTCCCACACGAGCGTCTCCCCGTCCGAGCCCGGGTCGAACGCGTTCCCGCGGAACCGGACCTTCACGATTCCCGACAGGTCCCGCGTCCAGTTCCAGGTCTCCGGGTGCTGAGCGTTGAAGGTGTGGTGGAACTTGTACTCCCGGCCGTCCTCCAGGGCGAGCAGGATCCATGCCGGACTGGCCCCGTTGGGCTGCCCGTTCACGGGGTCGTTCTCCGGGGTGTAGGTGACTACCGCCTCGTAGTCCGACAGCGCGGTCACCTGGACCCCGGGCACGGTGACCTGCTGTTCCTTGGGGTCTCCGGGGTTCCGGGTGACGGTCACCTGGTAGAGGTCGATGCCGTTCTCACGGAACGTCATGGTGGCGTCGTGCCACTTCTCCCCCGCCAACCGCAGGGTGACGTCCACGAGCGTGAAGGGGAAGGACTCGAACTCCGTGATCGCCGCCGTCGGGGCCACGTTGGTCACCGTCACTGTCATGGCGTCGCTGCCCGTCGCCGCGTCGTCGTCCGTCACCGTCAGGCTCACGGGCACGGTCGCGTCGTCATCGTAGTTCCGCGTCGGCTGCGACCCCGGGGCATCGGCCACCCCGTCGCCATCGAGGTCCCAGGCGTACTCCAGAAGAGGGATGTCCGTCTCCGTGTCCGAGCTCCCGGTCCCATCGAAGAGGTACGTGCCCCCCTCGGGGATCGTTCCATCGGGGCCGGGCGCCGCGACCGGCGGGGCGTTCGCGATGATGATGCTCTGGGTGATCGTGTCGGAGGCCCCGTTGTCGTCCACGGCGCGGAGGGTCACGATGTAGGTGCCCGCCTTCGTGTAGGTGTGCGAGGTGACCTCGCCCGCGCCCTTGCTCCCGTCCCCGAAGTCCCAGCCGAAGTGCAGGCCGGGCTCGTCGGAGGCGGTGTCCGTTGATCCTGTCGCGTCGAACGTGACCGCCCCGTCCTCGATGGCGGTGAGCGGCACGCTCATGACCGCCGTCGGCGCGCCGTTCGTCACGGTAACTAGGCGGTAGTCGCGGTGGAACATGCCCTGGTCGTCCGTCACGGTGAGGGAGGCCGGGTAGGAACCGGCCCGCGGGTACGCGTGGCTCACCGAGGTCAGGCCCACCCCCGCCGCCGCCGGCGTCCCGTCCCCGAAGTCCCAGGAGTAGGTCAGGGAGGCGGGGTCGTCATCCGGGTCCGTGGCGCTCCCGCTGAAAGCGACCGGATCGTCCTCGAGCGCCGTCACGTCGGCCCCCGCGCTGGCGGCGGGGATCTCGTTGCGCACGGTGATGTCCACGGTGTCGAGGTCGTACTGCCCCGCGGAGTCACGCAGCACGAGGCTGACCTGGTAGACCCCCTGCGTCGGGTAGGAGTACGAGGGGCTCGGCCCGACTAGGGTGGGGTTTCCGTCGGCGGTGTACCACGTGTACACCAGCCCGGTCCCCGTCGACCCCAGCCCGTCGAAGGAGAAGCCCTCCCCCACGTCCACGGTCCGGTCCGCCCCGGCGTCCGCGACCGGCTTCTGCGGGAGGACCACGGTCACGAGGGCCGTGAACCCCGTCAGGACGACCGCCACCGACACCAGAAGCACCTTCACCAGTGTCTTCGCTGCCATATTCCTCACACCACTCCCGGAGCGAGCGAGGGCCCCCTCCCAGGGGCGGGCAGGCTCTCTGGCCATCTCATGCCGAGAGAATCCGTGTCCTCCCCTCGCCTCTCCATGGTCAGGGAAAGAGGGGTTCGAGTATATGAGTTTCCTAGAACGAAATTTCGCCGGTACTTAAGTCTATCCCCCGCGAGCCGCGAGCAAGCACGGTACCCGGGGAGCCGAGACGCAGGGTCGGCCCGGAAAGCCTCAAAGACCCCGCCCCGTTCCCGGGGCGCATGATCCGGGTCGATGGCGTGCGCCTGCGCTGTGAGGATGTGGTGGCGGTGGCCCGCGATGGGGCGGAGGCCTCCCTCTCCAGCGCGGCGCGCGCGCGGGTGCGCCGCTCCCGCCGCGACCTCGTGTCCCTGGCCCGCGGCCGCGGGCTCGCCTACGGCGTGAAGACGGGACTGGGGCAGCTCGAGGAGGTCGCGATCGGCGAGGCGGACCAGCGACGCCTCCAGCTGAACCTCGTGCGCTCGCACGCCGTCGGCGTCGGCCCCGCGATGCCCGCCGAATGGGTGCGGGCGGCGATGCTCGCCCGCGCCAACGCCCTCGCCAAGGGGCGTTCCGGGGTGCGCGAGGGGGTCGTCGACCTGCTCCTCCGGATGCTCGACCGCGGCGTCCACCCGATCGTCCCGGTCCAAGGGTCGCTCGGGGCCAGCGGCGACCTCGCCCCCCTCGCCCACATGGGCCTCGTCCTCGTCGGGGAGGGACGCGCGGAGCACGCCGGCCGCGTCGCAGACGGTGCGAAGGCCCTGAAGGACGCGCGGCTCCGGCCCCTCCGCCTCGAGGCGAAGGAGGGGCTGGCCCTCGTGAACGGGACGAGCTTCATGGCGGGGATCGGCGCGCTCCTGGCGGTGGACGCCGCGCGCCTCGTTCGCGACGCGCAGGTCGCCGCCAGCGTCAGCCTCGAGGCCCTCCGCGGCAGCGCGAAGCCCTTCGACCCCCGCCTCGCCGAGCTCAAGGCCCACCCCGGCCACGCCCGCGTCGCCGCGAACCTGCGCTCCCTCCTCCGCGGCAGCGCCATCCTCGCCTCCCACCGCGGACCGCACAAGGTGCAGGACGCTTACACGCTCCGCTGTCTCCCCCAGGTCCTCGGCCCCGTGGCGGACGCGGTGGATCGCCTGAGCGCCTGTGTCGAGATCGAGCTGAACAGCGCGAGCGACAACCCCCTCATCTTCCCGGGGGAGAGCCTCTCCGGCGGGAACTTCCATGGGCAGGCGCTCGCCATGGAGCTCGACCACGTCGCCCTGGCGCTCGCCGTCCTCGCCGGCTTCGCGGAGCGGAGGATCGCCCGCCTCGTCGACGGGCGCCTCTCCGGGCTCCCGCCGTTCCTCACGGAGAGCCCCGGCCTGAACAGCGGCCTCATGCTCGCGCAGTACACCGCCGCGGCGCTCGCCTTGGAGTGCCGCGCCCTCGCCAACCCCGCCAGCGCCGACTCCCTCCCGACGAGCGCGAACCAGGAGGACTGGGTCAGCAACGGGCTCGTCGCCGCGCGCAAGGCGCACGCTTGCCTCGAGAACGCAACGGGCGTCGTCGCCATCGAGCTGCTCTGCGCCGCCCAGGGCCTGGAGTTCGTGCCCCAGCGCCCGGGCCGGGGCCCGGCGGCGGCGGTGGCCCGACTCCGGCGTGAGGTGCCCCGCCTCGGCGAGGACCGCGTCCTCTCGGGGGACATCGAGGCGTCGCGGCGCCTCCTCGTGGAGGGGGAGATCCTCACCGCAGTCGAGGCGGCGGGCGCCCGGCTCCGGTGAGCTCACCCGAGCTTGAAGGAGAGCTTCTTCCGAGGCCCCGTGGCCTTCAATGGCTTGCCGCACGCCACGCAGGTCCCCGCGCGCGAGGCGCAGAGCTGGTGGTAGTCCCGGCCGCACTCGCACTTCGCGATCGCCAGGCCGACGCGGATCTTCCCCAGGCAGGCGGGGCACTTGCTCTCGATCTCGGCCAGGATCGGCACCGCCTCGTCCGCGGGCGCGGCCGTGGCGGCCTCGACGACCTGCATCTCGACGGTGATCTGGTCGGTGTGGTCCTTCCCGTCCAGGACGCGCACGGACGTGACCTCGAGCACGACGGGCACCGTTCCCTTCCCCTCGACCTTGAGGCGGACCGGCAGCTTCTCCTCGCCCTTCGCCTTGATGAGCGCGGCCTCGAGGCCGCCCTCGGTCTGGACGTCCCCCAGGACCTTGACCCGCACGTCCTTGGCGAGCGCCCGGCCGACGTTGCGCAGGACGATGGCCGTCTCCAGCCATTCGCCCGCCTGGACCTGCGTCTTGTCGAGCGACGCCTCGATCTTCGGTGCGAAGGCCTCGGTGGCGAGCTCCCCGGCCTGGAGGGCCTGCGCGGCGAGGGCCCGCGCCCGGGCGGGGTCCGTCCCCTTGAGATGGATTGCCTCGGAGAGGGTCTGCTCCGCCTCGCGCACGTCGATGCCGAAGCGGTGGGCGGCCTTCAGGGAGGCCTCCGCGCGCTGGACGAGGTCCATGAAGTCGCCCGCGGGCCTTGCGAGGCCGGGCGGCGGCGGGAGGTGCTGGAGGCTGTCCTGGATCTCGCGGAGCGCCCCTTCCAGGTCGCCGGAGCCCAGGGACTGCCGCGCGCGACCGAGCCGGGCCTCCGCCTCGGCGGTGGCGACGCCGGACTCCCGGGCGCGCCGCAGCGCCTCGCTCGCGGCCTTCCACGCGTCCGCGACGCGGGCCTCGGCGCCGGCCTTGGCCTCGCGGTCGACGGCGGTCAGAACCTCGAACGCCCGGCCGAAGTCCTCGGCCTGGGCGGCCGCGCGCGCCTCGGCGAGCCGCGCCTCGAACGGACGGACGTCGAGGCCGAGGCGGCCGGCACGCCCGACGCGCTCCGTCGTGGCTTGGACCTGCGCGGCGATCCGGTCGGTGCAGAGCCGCACCGTCGTCTCGAGGAGCTGCTGGTACATGCGCTGCCCGCGCGCGATGTCCCCGCCGGCCATCGCGGCGGCGGCCTCGGCGAGCGTCTGCTCCAGGGGCCCCACGTTCCCCAGGATCGAGCGCGCCACGGCGACGACCTTCTCCGCAGCGCCGCGCACCTCCCCGGTGTCCTCCCGGACCTCGCGGAGCTTGGACAGCTCGTCCCCGGAGCGGATGGCGAGGTCGAGCGCGAGGACGTAGTCCCCCTCCTCGAACGCGCGCTTCGCGTCGGCGACGAGCTTCGTGATCGTGGGAGCGGGGGTCTTGAAGCCCTGCAGCTTCCGTTCCGCGGTGGCGATGGCCTTGGACGCCATCTCCTGCTGCACGCTCGCGCGCTCCGTCTCCTTCTCGCTCTGCATCGCGAGCGCCAGGGCCTGGCGGTAGCGCGAGGCCTTGAGCTCCTCCTTCGCCTTCTCCAGGACGCGGTCCGCCGCGCGCGTGTTGACGCCGGCCTTCCGCGCCTGGGCCAGGGAGTCCTCGAAGCGCTGGATCGTGCGCTGGATGCTCACGTCGCGCTCGCGCGCGATCTCCTCGAGGCAGCGGCCGGCGAGCTCGGCGGCCTGCGAGGGCTGCCCGGAGCGCACGGCGCGCTTCGCCTGCTCGAGCAGCTTGCGCGAGTTGGGGACCTCGATGTTCATCGCCTCGACCTCGGCGACGAGGTCCTCGGCGCGCTTCACCGCCACCTGGACCTCCTCGCCCTTCTTCTTGAGCGACTCCAGCTTCCCGCGGACGCCGGCGGCGATGTCGGCCGCCGCCGCCCAGTCCTCCTTCTGGACGAGGTCCCGGGCGCGCCGGATCGACTGCTCGTACTCCGCGACCTCGGCGCCCTCTCCGCCGGAGAGGAGGGTCTCCGCGGCGGTCAGGAGCCCGGTCACCTTCTCGCGGAGGATGCCGATGGACTCGCGTTCGACGCGCTGGCCCAGGGCGAGCGCGGCCTCGTAGTCCTTGTTCTTCATCGCCTCGCGCGCCTCGTCGAGGAGGGCGCGCAGGTGCGGGGACTCCACGCCCACGCGCGCGGCGAGCTCGACCTTCTCGCGGGCGTTCTTCACCTGCTGGCCGGCGACGTAGAGCATCATCGTGCGCTGCGTGTCGTCGCGCGCGCGGTTCGCGAGGTCCATCGACTTCGCGTACTCCGCCGCCTCGAAGGCGCGCTTCGCCTCGAGGAGCATCTCGAGCTGCCCGGTCACCTCGCCGCCCTTGCGCTTCGCGTCGGCGATGAGCGCCGCCACGGTGGAGATCGTCGCATAGGTCTGCTTGTGGAGCTTCATCGCCTCCTCGGCGGCGCGGTCGCAATCCTGGAGCAGCCCGAGGGCCCCGGCGTAATCCTCCGTGTCCGCGGCGAGGCGGGCCTTCTTCAGGAGCTCGCGCATCTCGCCGATCTCCAGGTTCAGGCTCTTCGCCTCGACGACCTTCTCCTTCACGAGATTGAAGAGGTCCTCGACCAGCGCCGCGACGCGCTTCAGGGAGCGCTCCCGCGCCGCCAGGGTCTCGGCGAACCGCCCCTTCTCGGCGAGGGGCGCGATCTCCCGCATCACCGCGGCGGCGTCCCGCGTGTTCGCCCCCAGGCTGTCCCCGAGCTCGACGAGGGCCCGGAGGTCCTGGACGAAGGCCATCGCCCGGTCGCGCGTGCGCCCCTCGATGAGCTTCTCCGCCTCCTCGAGGTACACGAACGTGGCCTCGAAGTCCCGCGAGGAGAGGCCGCCCTCGGCCTTCTCGTAGAGGGAGCGGACGCTCCCGCTCTCCGCGCCCATGTACGTCATCGCCGCCTTCACGCCGGCGATGCGGTCCGAGGCGAGCTTCAGCACCGCGGCCTCGGCGGCGTTGCGCGAGGCGACCCCCTGCCGGATCGCACCGCGGTAGTCCCTCTTCTTCGCGGCCCCGATGGCCTCCTCGAGGGCCCGCTGCGAGGCGCCGAGGTCCGCGCCGGCGCGCTGGCCGGCGCTCATGATGAACTCCGCCTGCTCGATGGACTCCATGGCGCGGTCGTACTCCGCGCGCGCGAGCTCCTCGCCCGCCGCCTCGACCTGCTGGCGGCAGGCCTCCAGGTCCCGCCGCTCCATGGAGGAGCGCGCCGCGTCCATCAGCTGCCGCGTCGCCGCGGTGTTGAGCCCGTCCCGCTCGCCCTCGGCGATCCCGCGGGCCACCGCCTGGATGCGCTGCATGAGGTCCGAGGCGTCGCCCGCGATCCGGTCGACCTCGGCGTCCGCCGCCCGCGCCTGGTCCAGGGCCTCGCGGAAGCGCCCGGCCTGCAGGGCCGCCCTCGCCTGGTTCAGCTTCTCGAGCGCGCCGGAGATGTCGGAGCCCACGGCCCGCGCCGTGACGAACTTCTCCCGGGACCGCGCCACGGTGGCGAGCACGGTCTGGAACTGGGCGTCATGGATCAGCTGGAGGGCCCGGCGGAGGCTCGCGTGGGCGTCGCCGAAGCGCTGCTCGCGGAGGGCGCCCTCGACCCCGCGGTACGCCTCCTGGGCCCCGGCGGTGCTCGCCCCGATCTCCTCGGCCTGCCGCACGAGGCGGTGGAAGTCCGCCGCGCGCAGCTCCAGCGTCCGTTGGAGGAGCTTCTCCGCGTCCCCGCGCGCCCCCTTGGCGGTGTCGACGGCCTTCTCGAACTCCCCGCGGTCCATCTCGTACCGGGAGCGCTCGACGAGCGACTGCACGCGGGTCGGGTCCGCACCGACCTCGATGGCGAGGCGGAGGAACGCGTCCGCCTCCTCGAGGAAGCGCTGCCCCTCGTCCCGGAGGCCCGAGGAGATGTTGTCCAGGCAGTCCTTCGTGTAGGTGAGCGCGAGCTCGAAGTCGTTGTTCTCGAGCGCCCCCCGGGCGCGGGCGAGGAGGTCCTCGGCGGTCCTCACGTCCTTCCCGATGTTCTTCGAGGCGATGATGAGGGACTGGGCCGAGCTGAACCGCGAGCTCAGGTGCTCATGGAGGACCTTCTCGGAGCGCTTCCAGCCGCGCTTCGCGTGGTCGATCGCGGCGGGGAGGTCCCCGGCGTCCGAGGACTCCTGCGCCTTCTTGAGCGCCTGCTCCGCCTCGGACACGTCGGCGCCGAGGCGCTTCGTGAGCCCCAGGAGCACCGTGCTCGAGTCCAGGACGGTCTTCACCTTCGTCTGGAGGGAGCGCCGCGCGCGCTCCTTGGCGGCGAGGGCGTTGTCGAGGGCGTGCTTGTAGGACTTCGCGGAGTAGGCCGCGGTCGCCTCCGCGAGGGACGCCTCGGCCTCCGCCGGCGAGGCGTCCGCCGCCTTCGCCTGGTCGATCAGGCTCCGCGCGAGCTCCATCTCCTGCTCCGCCAGCTTCCGGGACTGGGCGGCCTCCTGCAGCTTCTGCTCCAGCTGCTTCCGGAGGGCCATCCCGTGCAGGTCGCCTGACAAGCTCGTCGCTCCGCCCGGGGGCTAGCCTCGCGGCTCGGGGCCCTCGGGAGTTCGCCGCGAAATATGTGGACCGGCGTATATAAAGGCTAGTTCGGTGCGGGTCCGGTCCGGGCTTGCGGCGTACCTCGGGGTGCCCCCGTTCTTCCGGCCAGGGAGGCCAGATAGCGTTTGATTTCGACCGGGTCGTTGGCCTTCAGGCCGAAGAACTCCGGGAAGTATCGTGAGGTGGTGAGCTCGATCGAGCGTCCCGCCGGTTTCGTGACGATCAGGTTGCGGTCCTCGAGCTCCTTGACGTGCTCGTAGGCGCGGTCGCCGACCATCTCGACCAGGCGCGCCTGCGGGATCGGCTGGTGGTAGGCGATGAGCGCGGCCGTCTTGAGGACATCGCGCGCGAGCTCGGGCTGGGCGAAGGCCTTGGCCCGGTCCGCGTACTCCCCGCGGAGCTGCATCGTCCATTTGCCCGCCACCCGGGCGACCTCCAGGGCGCTGCCACGCTCGTCGTAGGCCGCCGCCAACGCCTCCAGGTGTTCGCGCACCGCCGCCTCCTTCAGGCCGGTCGTGCGCGCGAGGACCGTCTCGTCGAGGGGCCGTCCGGCGGCGAACAGCGCCGCCTCCACGGTCTCCCGGTCCCCCATCTAGGCCACCCCCGCCGCGGCCGCGGGGGCCGCCGGCAGCTCCTCGGGGGCCTTCCCGAGGCGCTCGACGAAGATCTCGCCGGAGGGGAAATCCTCCTGCCAGGCGCGGAGCTTGCCGAAGCGCACGAGGAAGAGGATCGAGACGAACACGGTGACGCGGTCCCACGAGTCCGTTGTCCAGAGCGAGCTCGCCGGGATCGGGCCGCCGTCCAGCTGGCGGATCCGCTCCCACGTGCTCCCGATGTCCTCGGAGAGGTCCTCGGAGTGGAGCTTGCTCGTGAACGCGGGGCGGAGCGTCTGCCGGGCCTTCTCCCTCAGGGCGTTGAGCTCGAGCATCCGCTGGGCCTCGCCCCTCGCGTCGCGGAACGCGTCGACGAGCTCGAGGAGGGAGACGGGCCGGTGGCCCTCGCGGCGCACCGCCTCGTGGAGGGGGACCAGGCTCCCCGCCTGGACCGCCGCGGAGAAGTCGATGCGGGGGACGTCGGGCCGGACGAGCCCGCTGATGTCCCACTCCTCGAACATCGGCTCGACGAACTCCTGGGGCGGCTTCGAGTGCTCGAGGACGCCCTCGGACTGCCGACGGAGCACCTCCCACGCCATCGCGACGAGCTTGCCGGCGGTGAGGAAGTTCACCCCGCCGTCCTTGGGCATGCGCTCCAGGAACATCTGCGTGAACTGCGCGAGGTTGAGGTCCCAGGGGTCCATCCGGTTCTCGATGACGAGGGAGAACGCCGCCGCGATGGACTTCTCCATCGGGTCGCTCACCGCCGCATGCAGGCCCTGGTCGATCTCGTCGAGCATCTGGACGTACCGGTCGATCCGGCCGCCGTCCTCGTGGTCGGCGGTGAGCGCCTTGTGCCAGAGCAGGTGGTTCAGGACCGCCGCGCGCGCGTCGCTCATGCCGCCACCTCCTCCTTGGGCTTCTCCTCCACGACGTCCTCGAGGTTCACCTTCATCAGGATCTCCGAGACGCCGGCGACGTTCGTGACCCCGATGAGGTGGTCCGACTCCTTGAGCGTGACCTTCCGCAGGCTCACCTGGACGAACTGCGCGGCGCTCGAGGTGCGCTTGATCATCTTGGCCACCTTCTCGGCGTTCACCGCGTCGAGGTTCTGGTCCACCTCGTCGAGGAGGTAGAAGGGCGACGGGTCGTACTCCTGGAGCGCGACGATGAACGCGAGGGACACGAGGCTCTTCTCCCCGCCGGAGAGCGCCTCGAGCCGGAGGACCTTCTTCCCCGGGGGCTTCGCCTTCACGATGAGCCCGCCCTCGAAGGGCCGCTCCGGGTTCTCGAGGACGAGGTCCGCCTCGCCGCCGCCGGAGAGCTCGCCGTAGACGCGCTGGAAGTTCTGCTGGATGGCGGTGAAGACGGAGGCCAGCCCCGTCTTCTTCTTCTCCGTGAGCTCCTTCACGAGGCGGATCAGCTCGACGCGCTGCGCGTCCAGGTCCCTGAGCTCCGTCCGGATCTGCTCGTGGCGCTTCGCCGACTCCTCGTACATCTCGAGGGCCTTCATGTTGATCGGGCCGAGGTTCCGGAGGCGTGCCTCGGCGTCCGCGATCGTGGACTTCAGCGTGTCGATGGGGGGCAGGCGCTCGATCTCGACCGCCTTCATCCCCTCCAGGGCGCGCTTCGCGTCCTCGAGCGTCGCGCGGTCCTGGGCGAGACGCGACTCCAGGCCGAGCACGAAGTCGTCCTTGGTGTGGATCTTCCCCTGGGTCTTCTCGACGTCGCCCTCGAGCTTCATCCTCGCCTGGAACGCCTGGTCCTTCTTCGCCTGCAGGTCCGAGGTCTCCTTCGCCATCGCGTCGAAGAGCTTCTGCGTGGCCCGGAGGTCGTTCTCGAGGCGCTCGAGGCCCTTGCGGAGGTCCTCCACGGCCTTCGCGTGCGCCTGGATCTGGTCCTCGACCGACTCCATCTGGCGGCCGAGCTCGGCGACGCGGGCCTCGAGGACCCGGAGCCCCGCGGCGGAGGCCTCGGCCTTCGCGCCCGAAGCGTGGAACTCCTCCGAGACGGACGACTTCTTCGCCAGGAGCCCCTTGTAGCGCGCCTGGACCTCCTGGGGGGAGGCGGCGAGCGCGGCCTTGCGCCGGGCCTCCAGGTCCGCCCTCATGGCGGTGAGCTCGGCGGTGGCCCTCTCTCCCTCCTTCGCGGCCTTCCCGCCCGCCAGCGTGGCGGCCTCGAGGCGCCGCGTCCTGTCCTGCAGGTCCGCATCGATGATCTTGATCCGCGCGGTGTACTCCTTCCGCGCGCTCTCGAGCGTCGCCGCCTTGACCTCGACGACCGAGGTCGATCCCGTGGCGGCTTTGAGCTCGTCCTCGATCTTTCGCATCTGCCCGCGGAGCTCCTGGATGCGCTTCGCCACCTTCTCGGCCTGCTCCTTGGCCTTGCGCAACCGCTCCGCGATCTCCGCGGCCTCCGTCTTCGAGGGGCCGAGCTTGATCGAGGGGGCGTCGAGGTTCCCGCCCGCCATGGCGCCGCTCGCCTCGATGAGCTCGCCGCCGAGCGTGACCAGGCGGATGCCGCCCATGAGCCGCCGCGCCTCGGCCAGGTCCTTCACGACGAGGGTGTCCCCGAGCACGTAGTAGAGGGCGTCGCGGTACTTCTCGTCGAACTTCACGAGGTCGATCGCGAACCCGAGGGTCTCCTTGGCCACCATGAGCGCCTTGCCCCGGGGGCGCTGGGAGAGCATCTTGTTCAGCGGGAGGAAGACGCCGCGGCCCTGGCCGCTACGCTTGAGGAGGTCGATGCACTCCGCCGCCACGGCGTCGTCCTCGACGATCACCGCCTGCATCCGCGCCCCGGCGGCGATGTTCAGGGCGGTCTCCATCCGCGACTCGACCCGCAGGAGCTCCGCCACGGTGCCGTGGATGCCCTTGATCGCGCCGCGCTCGCGGGCCTCGAGCACCGCCATCACGGCGCGGGAGTACCCCTTTTGCACGTAGGCCGCGGCCTCGACCGAGGCCTTGGCGCGCTCGTAGTCGCGCGTGAGCGTGAGGACGGCGGCCTCGAGCTCCTGCGACTGCCGCGTGAGCTCGGCCTCCTCGGACCGATGGGCCCGGAACTCCTCCTCGAGCTTCTTCGCGCCCTTCCCGGCCTCCTTCGCGCCTCCGTGGACGTCCTTGAGCTGGAACTCGACGTCCTCGAGCTCGATGGCGATGTTCTTCCGCGAGTCCGTGAGCTGCGCAATCTCGCCGCGGAGCTGCTCCATGACGAGCCGCTGCTTCTCCGCCTCGAGGACGAGGGCCTTGGAGCGCTCCTCCAGGACGGCGGCTTTCTCGGCGAGCGCCTGGGCCTCCCTCTGCGCGGCGGAGGCCTTCCCGTCGGCGCCGGTCGCGCCACGGTCCATCCTTCCGATCTCCTCGTCGAGGGCCTTGAGCTCCGTGCCCTTCTCCTTGGCGGCCTTCAGGGCCGCGTCGTGCTCGGCCGCGGTGGACGCGAGCTCCTGCTTCGCCTTCTTGTGCTCGGCCTGGGCGGTGCCGAGCTCCTTCCTCAGGCGCGCGATCTCGGCCGTGGAGTTCTCGATCGTGTTCAGGTCCGTGGCCTTCTTGACCTTGAGGTCGTTGAGCCGCTGCTGGGCCTCCATCCCCTTCTGGCCGGCGCGCTCCGCGATCTGGCTCTCCAGCTCGTGGAGGCGCTGCGTCGCCGCCTCCAGCTCCTTCTGCATCTCCTGACGCTGCGTCTCGAGCTTCGCCTTCTCCTGCTGGAGCTTCGCGATCTGCGCCTCGAGGTTGGTGACCGCCTCCTCCGCGATCTGGCGGTTCTTCACCGCCAGCTGGCCCTTCGCGGTGTCGAGCGAGCCCTGGAGGTCCCGCGCCTTCAGGGCGCCCTCCTTGTCCGTCTCGAGCTGCTTAAGCTGCTTCCCGATCTCCTCGATGATGAGCTTGATCCGCTCGATGTTGTCCTCCGTGGCCTTGCGCTTCGACTCCGCCTGCCCGATGTCCTCGTCGAACTTCGTGATCCCCGCCACGTTGTCGAGGATCTTCCGGCGCTCCAGGTTCGTCATCTGGACGATCTTCATCACATCGCCCTGCTGCACGAGGTTGTAGCCCTCGGCCGAGATGCGTGCGTGGGAGAGCAGCTGGTCGAACTCGTTCAGGCTCGCCTTCCTGTCGTTGATGTAGAAGTAGGAGTTGTACCCGCCCTCCACGCTCGGCGAGACGTTGACGCGCCGGGTGAGGCGGACCTCGTCGGCCTCCGCGGGCATCGTGCGGTCACGGTTGTCGAAGAGGAGGGAGACCTCGCAGTAGGAGGCGGCCTGCTTCCGGTTCTCCCCGCCGTTCCAGATGAGGTCGGTCAGGCGCCCGGCGCGGATCGATTTCGCGCTGCGCGGCCCGAGGACGAAGAGGATCGCGTCCCCGATGTTCGACTTCCCCGAGCCGTTCGGCCCGGTGACGGCGGTGTACCCGGGGAGGAACGGGATGCGGGTCTTCCGGCTGAACGACTTGAAGTTCTCCATCTCGACCTGCTTCAGATGCATGTCCGCTCACCCCGCGATAGTGGACACTGGCTCGCTCCGAACATGGGTCCCATCCCTTGCTTGGCGGTCTGACGTATGTCAGACGTCTGTCGGATACCGTACCCGCTATATAAAATTACCCGGTCGGGACCCCGGCCTCATCCTCTGGGGGCGGGTGGGCAGTCGTTGCTGGGGGCAGGTTCCGGCGGGGGACCTCCGAGGCGGGGAAGTCCCGCCACCCGGGTGGACCCCCTCAAGGCTTGCCCCTCGACTCCAGGGAGGCCACCGTCTTCGCCAGCGACGGGTCCAACCGCAACTGGGCGTCGATGAGGGAGTCCACGGCGCGCACCAGCTCGAGGGCCCGCGGGTTCTCCCGGCCGACTTCGCGCAACGTCTGCAAGTGGAGCCTCCAGAGGAGGATCTCCTTCGCGTAGAACCGGTCCACGGTGAAGGGGTTGCGCTCGTACGCCACGACCGTCTGCTCCGACCACAGCTTCAGGACGCGATCGTAGATGAAGCCGATGAGGAGGAAGCCGCCGAGGAAGATGAAGAAAAGGTACACGGTCCCTATGAACACCTCGTCCGCCCCGATGATCCTCCAGCGGACGAACCACGTGTGGACGTAGGCGAGGTAGAAGACCCCGGCCAGGGTGAGGGACCAGAAGAAGACGCTGATGAGCGCCTGGCTCTGCTGGAGCCGCCAGATCTGGGTCATCAGGGCCTTCTTGACACCCACGGCCTCGCCGATGGGGGAGGCCGTATTTGTAGGCTCGGGGCTCTGGCGGGGAAAGGGTTAATGGGCCGGCCGCAATCGATTCACGATGCTCCGCGGCGAGAAGGTGCGGTTCCGCGCCATCGAACGCGAGGACCTCCCCCAGCTTCGCGACTGGAGGAACCACCCGGAGATCCGGAGGCGGACGCGGGAGTTCCGGCTCCTCAGCATGGAGAACCAGGAGCGGTGGTTCGCCCAGCTCCACGACGACCGGAACACGGTGATGTTCGCCGTGCTGGACGAGCAGGGGAAGCTGATCGGGGTCGTCGGGTTGACGTACATCGACTGGAAGAACCGGAAGAGCGAGGTGTCCATCTACATCGGGGACGAGTCGGCGTGGGGGAAGGGTTACGGGCTGGATGCGCTGCGGACCCTCGTGGGATACGGGTTCCACACGGCCAACCTCCACAAGCTGTACGCGGAGATCTTCTCGTTCAACGAGCCCTCGATCAAGCTCTTCGAGAAGGCGGGGTTCAAGCCCGACGGGCGCAAGAGGGAGGACCAGTTCGTCGACGGGAAGTACTGGGACACCCTCGTGTACTCCCTGCTCGCCTCGGAGTTCCCCGGTTAGTCGCGGTGGAAGAACTGGTCCGATCACGCGATGGGTTACTCTGGTTCCCGACTCCACAAGATCGGCCCCGAGAACGCCCCTTGACTCAGAGATCGTCCCAGGTCAGGGCGGTGTGCGCCCGTATCGGCCGCCGCGCCCTCCGGCCGACCACGGCCTTGAGATGCTTGGGCTCGATCCCGTCCGTCCCCCGGAGTATCCCGATCATGTCCGAAGCGATCAACTGCCCCTCCGCGACATCCTGGACCACGAAGATCCTCCTGCGCGCGAGACGATGGAGCTCCTCCTCCGCCGCCACGCGGTGCTTGCGCCCCGTCCCCAAGGCGGCCTCGACGTCCCGGATGGAGCGCACCAAGTCCCGAAGCTCGGCCGGATCCAGGGCGAACGGGTGGTCCGGCCCCGGTAGGCCCTTGTCCACCGTGAAGTGCTTCTCGATGACGCAGGCCCCGAGGGCCACCGCCGCGGCGGGGACGAGGATCCCCAGGCTGTGGTCGGAGAGCCCCACGGGGACCTGGAAGGCCCGACGGAGAGTCTCCATCGCCCGGAGGTTGCTGTCCTCCACCTTGGCGGGATAGGACGAGGTGCAGTGCAGGAGCAGGACGTCGCGATGGTGAGGATAGACCACCGCCAATGCGTCCTCGACGTCGGAGAGGTCCGCCATCCCCGTGGAGAGGATCATCGGGCGCTTCTTGCGCGCGATGTGCTCGATGAGGGGCAGGTGGTTCAGCTCGAAGCTGGCCACCTTGAAGCACGGGACCCCGAGGGCCTCCAGCATGTCCACGGAGGCCTCGTCGAAGGGGGTGCTGTAGAAGACCAGTCCGTGGTCCCGGGCGTGGTCGCGGAGCTCCCCGTGCCAGTCGTCCGGGAGCTCCAGCTTCTGGAACAGGGAGTGCATCGTCTCCCCGGGCTTGGCGAGGGCGTCCAGGTACTTCGGGCGGTCCTCCACCCTCGCGACGATCTTGTCCGCCTTGAACGTCTGGAACTTCACCGCGTCGCACCCCGCCTCGGCGGCGACCTCGATGAGGCGCTTCGCCTGCGCGAGCTTCCCGTCGTGGTTCGAGCCCGGCTCGGCGACGATGAAGCACTTCTCCCCGGCCCCGACCCAGCGGTCCCCGATGCGCACGCGGTCCATCGCTCCCGCCATGGGGGGCCCGGACAAAACCTTTCGCCCGGGGTCACCGGCGGGCCGCGGCCAGCACCTTGCGCAGGGCCTCGACCACGTCCAGGGCGTCGCGGTCGGTCATCGCCGGGAAGAGGGGGAGGGTGAGGATGACCTTGTAGGCCGCTTCGGCCACGGGGAACTCGCCGCGGCGGTGGCCGAGCCGCTCGCGGTAGTACGGGTGGAGGTTGACCGGGATGTAGTGGACGTTCACGCCGATGTTCTCCGCGCGCATCGCCGCGAACACCCAGTCGCGCTTCCCCGCCAGGTCCCTCCCGGTCAGCTCGATCGTGTAGAGGTGCCACGCGTGCTTGACGT
>Ga0209342_10002953_pt1 | contig 18073 bp, 14 predicted proteins | sample RifCSP16_2_FD_184023 | JGI IMG/M metagenome (GOLD analysis project Ga0209342, IMG submission 184023) | Soil microbial communities from Rifle, Colorado - Rifle CSP2_sed 16_2 (SPAdes) (version 2) | ecosystem: Environmental > Terrestrial > Deep subsurface > Rock core/Sediment | place: Rifle... | reverse complement strand
AACAGCCGGGAGAACCCGGGCTTGCAGGATACATTAAGCTCAACACCAATGAAAACCCCTTCCCTCCCTCCCGGTTCGTTCTGGAGGCGATCAAGGCTGCTGCGAATGAGACTCTCCGGCGATATCCGGATCCCTCGGCGAGCAAAGTCAGGGAAGCCTTGGCGGAAGCCAAGGGGCTTGATCCTGCAAATATTCTCGTGGGAAACGGCTCGGATGAGCTGTTCACCCTGATCTTCCGGGGATTCATCGAGCAGGACGGCATCGCGGCATTTCCGTATCCCTCGTACGCGCTCTATTACACGCTGGCCCAGATGAACGGTATACGATACGATACAATCGATCTAAACAAGGACTTCTCATATAATCTGGCCGGATTCCGGAAAAAAAAATACGACCTTATCATCATCGCGAACCCCAACAATCCTACCGGGACGTACTGTCCGGCGGAGGATATACGATCGTTCCTGTCCCGCTTCAGGGGCCTTCTGGTGGTGGACGAGGCATACATCGATTTTTACGGCGGCTCGTCGGCCGGCCTGGTGAGCGAGTTTGAGAACCTGATCGTGACTCAGTCAATGTCTAAATCCTACGCCCTCGCCGGACTGAGGATCGGCTTCGCCATAGCGGGAAAGGGCATCATCCGGGGGCTCATGAAGATCAAGGACTCATATAATATCGACAGCGTCGCTGCTGCAGGCGCGGTCGCAGCGCTAAAAGACAGGCGCGGCTTCAATTATAATATACAGATGCTCCTGAACAATAAGGAATATCTCGAGGAGAGCCTTACAAAGATCGGATTCTCCATCTCGCCCTCACGGGCTAATTTCATCCTCGTGAGGCACGGGACAGTCAGAGCCGTGGATATTTACGAGCGCCTCAAGGAAAGAAAGATACTCGTCCGTCATTATACCGGGCCGGTCCAATCGGATTATATACGCATCAGCGTCGGCTCGATGATGGAGATAAAATCCCTGTTGAAGGAGCTCACCGATATAGTTTGAGCCTGATGACCCTCCCGGTAGTGTTGGTAATGCTGCTCCGCTGGACAAGCTCGTCAAAAGTGATCTTCCCTTCTTCGAACTTGGTGAAATCCTCTTTGACGATCCACAGACTCAGATGCTCGACCCCGCCGCTTGAGCTCCATATCCACCCGATCACCATGCCGATGATCTCCTTTTCGTTGAAAACGCTCCGGCAGGAATTGAACGTCTGTATTATTTCCTTGAGATCCCTTCCGATCAGAGTAGCGGCAGCGACTTCAAAAGATTGATCAGAGCTCGTTTTCGTGTCTATGTCAAGGCCCAGATAAAGCCTGTTCCGGTCGCCCGATCTCTTGTCAAAGTAAAAACCGATGCTCCCTTTTTCAACGGCCAGCTTCTTCTTTTCAACGATGTCGCCCGCGATGCCTATCAGGTGGCCGTAATATTTTTTATGAAAATCCGTGCCCGCGGTTGTGTAACGCTGGGGATCAACAAGAAGGTCGGCATATTTTTGCCTATTCGCCTCCGTGTAATAGTCGAGTATTTGACGCTCCCGCTCGCCGGTGGTCAGCGCACACGTGGCAAATAGAACCATAAGGAGTTGGGACACAGCGATGGATGTCTTTCTTCCGCAGATCATGACCTCGTACCCGTTTGTAAAAAGTAAAATTTTTCCGTAAAATGATCGAAAATAATAGCAGATCAAATGTCAAGCAGGATACCGCTATGCAAGAACTTGTTTCAAAATTTAAGTTAATATCAATATTCAATAGGGTTAAGGGGCGGAGCCCCTTAAAAAGCCCTCCGCAGGGGCTCCCTGCGAGCGCGAGACGGTGTTTTCGCAACAAGTTAAATTTAACAATTATTATCGGCATATTGATTCTGGTCGCTGGATGCGCCTCGGAAATTAATTATCACTTCCAAACCGGCGGGAAAAAGGTAAATACGGGACTGCGGAGGAGCGCAAATCTTCTACACCGGCGGAAGATTCAGCCCCACGGAGGTATCATTCGAGATCGTCAGTGCGATAATAAAAAATTATTCTTATGCACAATGGGCAAGGTCTGACTATCGATACGCTATGGACGCGCTTGCCGGAACGGAAAAGGCTCAGGTTCTTGATACAGGCCGGCAAAACATACGGGGAATATCTTAAACAGATAAACCCGGGGATAAAAGAATTCATGAAAAAGAGGGAGAACTATCTGATGTATTGATCCGGTTCCGGTAACGGCGGGGTTTAACCCGCCGTTACCAGACCCGGTATTTTTGTGATGATTTTATCGGTTTGTGTCGATAAATAATATATGGATGTTAGAAAATGCACATGGATGGAGCGATAATCATGGATGATTGCAGGTTATGGGAGTTCCCCAGGAATATCAGCATCGAGAAAGTCTCTGAATACGAGGACCAATTAAAAGAGATAACCAGAGACGACGTAATCACCTTTGATCTGAGAAATACGGTGAGGGTCCATTCTTCTTTTATAGGATTTTTAATTCACGCCAAGCATCATATCAGGAAAAACGGCGGGAACATGGTCCTTTTCCTTTCCCTGACTATAGAAAAGATACTTATCATGCTCAATATCATCGATCACTTTTCCACGGAGATAGCACCGTCCGTTAAAAAGAGCGCATGAGAATCATGTGAATTATTTTTCGGGTAAAACTGAAGCACTCACATTTTTTTAGACCCCCCTGTCCCCCGAAGGGGGCACGTGTAAGACGAATGTAATTATGTAGAAACGCCCCCTCAGGGGGATGGGGGGTCTAAGTGAGAAATTTCCCGAATTTTAATTCACACCCTCCCTTCCCTATCTTACGCATCTAAAAAAAAATTGACATAAACTGATATATGAAAATACAGTGAAATACTAAGATTTTTTCAAAACTCAATAATTATGCAACAAGTCTATTTCAAAATCCCTTGAAGGTCATATTATGAAATTCAACGAAGAACAGGTTGAAGTAGTAACCGAGATATTGAAATCCATAGCCCATCCGATCAGGATGAAGATACTCTGCTTTCTTATGGACGGGGAAAAGAATGTCGGGGAGATCGAGCAGCAGTTCGGATCCACGATATCCAATATCTCCCAGCATTTAACCGTCCTCCGAAAGGCCAGCATTATAGACCGAAGAAAAGAGGCGAATTTCATGTTCTACGGATTGAAAGACAATAAAATCCATAAATTAATGGAGACCTTAAAGAACAACTACTGCTAAATGCCGAAACATTTCTTTAAACTATTTCTGCTTGTACTTCTTTTTTTTCCTTTCGACAGCTTTCCGCTACAGCGGATCCTTGAAATATCCGGATTGAAAATTTATTCCGAGGGAGAACTGATCGCTCTCCTCAACCTGGAACGATATGGAAAAAATGAGATGCCCGCCAAGCAGGTCATTGATTCAATCGTTACGTTCTACAGCAACAACGGTTTCACCCTGGTAAAGGCGTATGTGATAGAGAACTCGCCGCAGGCGCTCCGGATATATGTTGATGAAGGCGCCCTGGGGAAAATAATTTTTTTGAATATTGATGACTTCACCACCATCTACCTCAAGATCGTATTCAGGCTCAAATATAAAATATTCAACAGCTATACGGTTAAAGAAAATATTGAAAAATTGAGGAACTCGGCGCGGTTTAAGGACCTCCAATACCAGTTGAAACCGGTCGGGGAATATAATACTTCACTGTTCCAGCTGGACCAGGAACTGAACTTGCCCATCATAGGAAAAAAACAGCTCCCCATCTTTGATAAATTCGGCCCCCGCTACGATCTGATAGTATTTTTGTCCAAAAACATCGAGCTGGAGAAGCTGAAAGAAAATAAATTAAAAGAAAGCGACAAAAAAACCGACCACAAAAAAAGCGATACCGAGGCTGAAAAGCCTGCAAAAAAACTTACGTTAAACAAATTTGACTACGGATTGAGAGTCCACTATTACAAAGGTTTTATCCCCTATTTGAAATATTATCATCTTGGCTTGATATCCGACGGCGATTTTTATGCAGGAGAGGCCTCGCTCGGTGTGATGTACGGCATAGACCAGGAGTTCACGAGGCCGCCGCGGTTAACCTATTCCAACGTCAACTCATCTTATTTCTTTACCCCGACATTTAAAGACATATTCACGCCGCATCTGAGGTTTGATTTGTATAACTCACAAACAGCCCGGCCGGACCTCAACTTGCGGAAGTACGATTACCTGACGTTCAATGCCATGTTCGCGCCGGGCATCACCCTATTGAGCAAGGCCAATCTCTATACCGGTTTCGGAGCGGAGACCGCCTATTTCTACAATAACCCGAGCAGCATTACCAACCCGTTGGTGCGGACATTAATACTTCAACAGCAGTATGATCCAACCCAGATATCATTGGGCAATAATCCGCAGAAAGGAATCGAGAATTACAAAGAAGCCGCAAGGCTCCAGAGTGAAATTGAAAACAGGACCGACGTTTATAACTTTGTCGAGGTCGGTGCGATGTATGACTTCGCGAAAAAAAGCACACAGGTATATGAGCTGCGGAAAAACCGGCTGAAAAAAGAGATATCGGTCGCGTATGATTTTTATTTCCTGAAAAGAACATTCCATAAGATACGGTTGATCGGAGCATTTGATCATGAGTTTAAAGACAGAAGCATCTATTCGGGAATGTTGATTTATCAATATCTCTTTAAGGATCCGCCCTTTTACCAGGAAGCTTCCGTGAACAATCCGGCTTTTAAAGGGCTCAATGCATCCTCGTATTTTTCGACAAACTGCCTGTCCCAATCCAACGAATATCGTATCTCCGTATACAGGGACTTTTTTTACGTCGGCGTCTATTTTGATATGACGCTCTTTAAAGGGTCGGGCCGCGATGTCAGCGGAACTCAGTTCGCTTTCGCCGGAGGCCCGACGGTCAGGATCCTGCTTCTCGACACCTTTGAGCTCTATCTTCAAAACGGCTGGGATTACCTGGTTTCAACGAAGAAAAACAAGAGCTACTTCTATTTTAATATATATAATAAATGGTGACGCGTGATCGTGAACTTTCATTTCCGTCAAAATACGCCGACCATCTTTATTTCCGTTTCAAGCCGGATGCCGAAATACTGAAATACCGTCTCCTGGATGAGGCAGATCAGATTCCGAATGTCCCGGGAGGTTGCACCGTCCGCGTTAATGATAAAATTGGTATGGAGTTCGGATACGCGCGCTCCGCCGACCATCCTTCCCTTAAGGCCCGCCTCATCAATGAGCTTCCAGGATGAATAGCCGTCCGGATTCTTAAATACCGACCCGGCCGAAGGATAATCGAGGGGGTGCTTCTTTCTCCGGTCGCCGAGGATATCCTCGATGTCGCTCCTTACCCTGGACGCGTCCGCAGCGCGGGACAGCTTGATCCGGGCGCCGGTTATGATCGCTCCGTCGCCGATGCCCATTTTCCGGTACGAGGACATACTCCGGTCAATCAAAGCGGCGGTCCGGTTCCCTCCAGAATCCACAAGATCGACATCCACAAGAATGTCGGCAAACGCGCCCATTGAGGTTCCCGCGTTCATGATGATGCCGCCGCCGATGCAGCCGGGGATGCCGGCCATGAACTCCATTCCGGAATATCCGAGATTCACCGCAAATTCAACGAAGCGCTCCTTGCTTGCGATCGAATCCGCATAGATCGTGCCATCCTCCAGAAGAACGATCTCCCCCTTCCGAAGGGAATCCTCGCACAGGCGGATGACTATCCCCTCCAGGCCCTTGTCGCCTACGAGAAGGTTCGACCCTCCGCCGATGACGGTAAGGGGCAGGCTCTCATCCGCCGCTATTCTTACTATCCGTGATAATGATTCATTGTCGCCGGGGAAGACAAGCAGATCCGCAGGCCCGCCGGTCCGGTACGTGGTGTAGGTCTTCAACGGCTCCTTTTCTTTAACCCTGGCGCATTCGCCGAGGGCTTGGATAACGTTACGGGGTATATTCATATCAGCCGACAATCGCAGAAAAAAAATGGCTTAATCGAGTTGAGTTAATTAATTTAAAATGATTGCATAATGTCAATGATTTACTTGAATAGGCATATAAAATATGATCCATGATGCCGATATAATGTATCAGAAACGGTCGTGGTCGGATTATGAAAAAAGCAAAAAAACATAGCGTACCTGACATCACCGAATACACCGATGCTGACGGCAAAAAGTGGATCCAGACATCCACCGCGGACCTTTTTTCCATTAAAGAGCTGAATGAGGTTCTCGAATCCATAGACAAGGAAGCGGAATCCGAAGAAATCATTCTCGCCAGAATCGATTTTCAGAAAGTCAACAAACAGTATTACGAAGCCGCGGGCCGGCTCCAGAAGAAGCTTCGCCGGCAGAGCGCGCTCCTGAAAAGAATCATTACCGAGGTAAAGGACAAAATCGACCGGAAGAACAAAAAACTCAGGGAATTGATTGATTACATAAAAAAGCTCCATCTCCTGCTGGTACACCTCACCAGCGATGAAGAAGATTTGAAAAAGCTTAACATCCCTACTGACATGCTTTTACACTCTTTGAGCGACACGGTCACCGGACACGACGAGGTCGAGCAGGACTACGAAGAGATCGAGGAAGTCATCCTTCCCCTCAATCACTACCCTTAACCATTCCGGAGAACACGCAATGGCGCTCAGAATATACAATACCCTGACCGGGTCAGCCGACGAGCTTGTTCCGGGAGGCATCAAAAAAGAAAAAATTGGAGATTATCCCCCCGTCACTATCTATTCATGCGGGCCGACCGTTTACGGCTATGCTCATATCGGGAACTTCCGTACCTTTGTATTCAACGACTTTCTGAGGCGTTACCTCAAATTCCGGGGCTTCAGGGTCGATCACGCGATGAACATCACCGATGTAGACGATAAAACAATAGCCGGAGCTGTAACCGAAAGCATCTCGCTCAAGGAATACACGGAGCGGTACACCGCGATATTTCAGGAAGACCTTACGGCTCTTAACATCGAGCCGGTTGAACACACGCCGAAGGCGACCGAATCGATCGGCGCCATGATAGAGATCATCGACCTTTTAGTGAAAAAGGGCTATGCCTACGCCATGGAGGGATCGCTCTACTTCCCTGTAGACAGGTTCAAAAGCTACGGCAGGCTATCCCGCCTGAACTCGCGGGAGATCAAATCCGGGCTGCGCTACGACACGGATGAATACGCGAAGGACGACGTACGGGATTTCGTGCTTTGGAAGGCGCCGAAGGAAAACGAAATTTACTGGGACACGCCCGTGGGCAAGGGAAGGCCGGGCTGGCATATCGAATGCTCGGCCATGATCCGGAAAATATTCAAAACCACGATCGACATACATACCGGCGGGGTCGACCTCATCTTCCCCCACCATGAAAACGAGATAGCGCAAAGCGAAGCGGCGTACGGCGAGCAATTCGTGCGGCACTGGATCCATGTGGAGCACCTGCTGGTCAACGGCTCCAAGATGTCCAAGTCGCTCGGTAACTTTTATACCCTGCGCGACCTGCTCGCCAAGGGATATTCGGCGCGCTCGATCCGGTTCCTCCTTGTGTCGGCGCATTACCGGAAGCAGTTTAATTTCACCATCGACGGGATCAGCCAGGCAGACCAGGCCCTTGAGCGGTTCGATAACCTGCTTATAAGGTTGAAGGAGATAAAAAAAGAAGGAGCGCCGAACCCCCATGTTCCGAACCTCATCGATTCGATCTTCGCGGACTTTACCGGAGCTGTGGACGACGATCTCAATATATCGCGGGGCATGGGCATGGTATTCGAGTTCATCCATGCGGTGAATACGATGATCAATGATGAAAAACTGACGCGGATGGACGCAGACAGTATCATGCTGGCTTTGAAAAAAATCGATGCGGTTCTGGGATTCATCTTCTCAGAGGGCTCTGAAAAACCCGGCATCGACGCCGCCTGGGTCGAATCGATGATAGCGGAGCGGCTGGCGGCGAGAAACAGCAAGGATTACGGCCGCGCGGACGCGATACGAAGGATCCTTTTAGAAAAGGGGATCATCCTTGAGGACACCAGGGAGGACACCCGGTGGAAGATAAGGAATTAGTCTTCGGCCGCAATCCGGTTCTGGAGTATCTACGCAACGCCGCGGAAGGGTCGGGCATGGAGCTCTATGTAGCGCGAAACGCCCATGGAAAGATCATCGGCGCCATTATTGAAGAGACAAGGGCCCGGAACATCCCGGTGGAATACAAGGATAAAAATTTTTTCTCCGGCCTGGGCCCTTCTTCAATTCACCAGGGCGTCGCCCTGAAAATTCCTTCATCGATCCGCGGCTCCGGAGGCACGGCCGAACGCCTCATGGAGCGAGCAGCCGGGAACAAAGGAGTGCTCGTGCTGCTTGACCAAATAACCGATCCGCAGAACGTCGGAGCCATCATCCGCACCGCCGAGGCCCTCGGCTGCTCCGGCGTCATTTTCCCGAAGTCGCATGCACCGGGAATAACCCCCGTCGTGATCAAGGCCTCCGCCGGAGCAACCGCCCACATCGATATCGCACCGGTGGGCAACGTGGCTTCTTTTCTCGAAGAGGCAAAGGCGGCGGGGCTCTGGATCATCGGCACATCAGAGGGGGGCGGCACCGAGCTCCGGAAGCTCGGGAACGTGCGACCCTGCGTCGTGGTCATCGGAAGCGAGGATTTTCGGGCATGCGTCGCCTTCGCTGAAAAGTGCGATTTCTTAGTCCGCATACCCCTTGCCGGAAAGATATCATCCCTGAATGCCTCGGTTGCAGCCGGGATCGTGCTGTATGAGATTATGCAAAATTAAAAAATACTTGCCAATTACCGACACCTGAAAATATCTGCATACCATGGATTTAAGCCATATCAGAAACTTCTCCATCATAGCGCACATCGATCACGGCAAATCAACGCTCGCTGACCGGATCATAGAAAAGTGCCGGCTCGTTGATCCGCGCAATCACCGGGACCAGATCCTTGACACCATGGACATCGAGCGGGAGCGGGGCATCACCATCAAATCAAACGCCATCACCCTGGACTATACCCCCCGGAGCGGACAGGAATACGTCCTGAACCTCATCGATACGCCCGGGCATGTGGACTTCACCTACGAGGTTTCACGCGCCCTTGCGGCGTGCGACGGCGTTCTCCTCGTGGTCGACGCCAGCCAGGGGGTGGAAGCCCAGACGATAGCGAACCTGTACCTGGCGCTCGACAATAACTTGGAGATACTTCCGGTGATCAACAAGATCGACCTGCCGGCCGCGGACATTGCCGGAACCAAGGAGAGCATCGAAAAGAACCTCGGCCTTGACGCCGGCCTGGCAGTGCCCGTGTCCGCGAAAGAGGGGACCGGCATCGACGAGCTCATGGAAAAGATCATAGAGCTGATACCCGCGCCAACCGGTGATCCGGAGGCCCCCCTGCGGGCGCTCATCTTCGATTCATTTTTCGACAATTACCAGGGAGCGATAATGAAGGTGCGGATATTTGACGGCGCAGTGCGGAGGGGCGATGAAATCATGTTCTTCTCAACCGGAAAAAAATACGAGGTCACCGAGGTGGGAATTTTCAGGCTCGACATGGAAAAGACGGACCGGCTTCAGCCGGGCGACGTCGGGTTCATCGTCGCCGGGATAAAGTCGGTCGTGGATACCAAAATCGGCGATACGGTCACCGGCGCCGCCAGACCGGCAGGAACGCCGCTCAGGGGATTCCGCGACGCAAAGCCGATGGTCTTTTCAGGGTTGTATCCGATGTACAGCGACGATTACGAGAACCTGAAAGACGCCCTGTACAAGCTCAGACTCAACGACGCCGCCCTCATCTTCGAGCCGGACAACTCATACGCCCTGGGCTTCGGATTCCGGTGCGGGTACCTGGGCCTCCTCCACATGGAGATCGTGCAGGAGCGGCTTGAGCGGGAATTCGGCTTGTCCCTCGTGACCACCGCGCCGAGCGTCGAATACCGGGTGCACGGCATAAACGGCGAGACGATGACGATCGACAACCCGGTAAAGATGCCGGATCCGTCCCTCATCGACCGTATCGAGGAGCCGTATGTCGCTGCCACGATCATAACGCCGACCGAATACATAGGGAACATTATGTCCCTGGTCACCGACTGCAGGGGGATACACAAGGACATGCAGTATATTGACCGGCAGCGGGTGCAGCTTCACTACGACCTGCCCCTCTCGGAAATCGTGTTCAACTTTTACGACAAGCTCAAGTCGATTTCGCGCGGATACGCGTCCTTTGATTACGAGCTGAAGGATTTCCGCGAGTCAAAAATGGTGAAGGTCGATATCCTGGTGAACGGCGAGCCGGTTGACGCACTCTCCTTTATCGTGCACCAGGACAAGGCACGGGCGCGCGGGAAGGACATCATCTCCCGGCTCAAGGATATAATACCCCGGCAGCAGTTCAAGATCCCGCTCCAGGCGGCCATAGGCTCAACCATCATCGCGCGCGAAAACATATCGTCGCTGCGAAAAGACGTGACCGCCAAGTGCTACGGCGGGGATATCACCCGGAAAAGAAAGCTTCTGGAAAAACAGAAAGAAGGCAAAAAGCGGATGAAACTGATCGGCTCGGTCGAGATCCCCCAGGAGGCGTTCATGACGATATTGAAGATCGAATAGCCCTGATTACGCCCAGGTGATCTTAAGATCAGGATCGAACTTTCTCGCCATTAGTTTGTGATGCGGTATGACCCGCACGGTGAATCCGAACTGTCCCGACTGGAGGCAGAGCATCTGGCCCGTAAACAGGTAAGAGCCTGAATCATTCTTCCCGCCGGCGCTCATAGGGAGAGCGACCCCCTCGTGGATCTCGCCGTTCCGGTCAAGGTTGCCGAAATAGAGCTCCACCTGAACGTCATCGGCGGAAAGCTCTCCCAGTCCCACCGCGGCCCTGACCAATATCCGTGAGCCGACCTTGATCTCCTTTTCCTCCGCGATGTCGACATTGACGACCTTCACCGCTTTCCATCTCTCCGCGGTAGCCGATTTCCATGATGCGTACTGGCGCACCGCCTTGAAATCGTCGACGCTGAGCTCGGTAAAATATTTATGCCCGGGCTTGTAAAATTTTTCAGTATAATCCTTGACCATCCTGTTGCTGTTGTACCGCGACGTGATCGACTTCATCGACTCGCGCATCCTTGCCAGCCACTCCCGCGGCAGACCGTCAACCCCTCTTGTGTAAAAAGCGGGCTTCACCTCCTTTTCCAGAATGTTGTAGAGAAAAAGGCTCTCAACCTCGTCCTGGTACGTGAGGTCGTCGTACTCCTCCCGTCTTCCGATCGCCCAGCCGTTATTCGTGTTATACGCCTCATCCCACCATCCGTCAAGAACGCTGATATTGATGCCGCCGTTAGGCACGACCTTCATGCCGCTCGTGCCGCACGCCTCCTTGGGGCGTATGGGCGTATTGAGCCACACGTCCACGCCCTGCACCAGGTACCGGGCGACGTTGAGGTCATAGTCCTCGAGGAAGACTATCTTCCGGCGAAAGTGTTCGTTATTGCAGAGATGGATGATCTGCCTGATGAGCTCCTTGCCCATGGTGTCCCGGGGATGGGCCTTGCCGGCGAAGATGATCTGGACCGGGCGCTCCTTCTCATGCAGGAGGGCGGCGAATTTTTCCATGTCCCGTAGGATAAGGGTGCCGCGCTTATAGGTCACGAACCGCCGGGCGAACCCTATGGTCAGGGCCTCAGGGTCAAGCACTGAATTGGCGATCTCCGCCTCCTTGGAGGCATGTCCCCGGCCGAGAAGCTGCTCTTTGAGCTTGGTCCGCGCGAATGAAACGAGCCGTTCACGGAGCCGGTCCCGGCACCGCCAGAGCTCCGAATCCGGTATCTGATCTATATTTTGCCAGATACCCGCGTCAGTCGGGTTGTCGATCCAGCGCGGCCCAAGATATCGGTTGAACAGGCGCATCATTTCGTCCGAGGTCCAGTAAAGGGTCTGAACGCCGTTGGTTATATGATCAATAGGAATCTCATGTTCCGGCAGGGACGGCCATATCCGCTTCCACATGCCCCTCGAGACTCTGCCGTGAAGCTTCGATACGCCGTTGCATCCGGCGGCAGTTTTGAACGCAAGCACGGTCATGCAGAATTGCTCCTTGTTGTCTTTCGGGTCCTCGCGGCCAAGGCCGAGAAACTGCTCTCTCGTGAGGTTCAGCTTCTTATAATAATCCGCGAAATAGGTGTCGATCATTTCCGGGGGAAACCGGTCGTTGCCCGCCGGAACCGGCGTATGCGTGGTGAATACATTGGTCGCCGCGACGAATTCATACGCCTCCTGAACGGGAAGCCGGTGATCTTCAATAGTCTGCCTGATCCGCTCCAGGGCCAGAAAAGCCGCATGCCCCTCGTTCATATGATATACGGTGATATTTCTATTGAGCGCCCTGAGAGCGCGCACGCCGCCGATGCCGAGCAGAATCTCCTGCTTTATCCGCATTTCCATGTCGCCGCCGTACAGCTCATCGGTGATCGCCCGGTCTTCTTTAAGGTTCCGGTCTATATTGGTGTCGAGGAGGTAGACCGCTATTTTCCCGACCGCGAGTTCCCATATCCGGGCGTACACGCTTCTGCCCGGAAATTCAACGGATATGAGCAGCGGCTCGCCCCCTTCAACCGTGACAAGCCGCGCAGGCATGTTGTAGAAATCGATTTCGGGGAAATTTTCCTGCTGCCACCCGTCCGGGTTCAGGTACTGGTGGGAATAGCTCAGCCGGTAAAACAAACCCACGCCGATGAGGGGAAGTCCCAGCTCGCTTGAAGACTTCAGATGATCTCCCGCGAGCACGCCGAGGCCTCCCGAATACATGGGAAGGCACTCATGGATACCGAACTCGGCGGAAAAATAAGCGATGCCGGCGTTCTCAAATCCCTGCTTGTTGACGTCGCACCATGTCTTTCTGGTCAGATGCCACTCGAGCTCCTGCTCAACCTTTTTCATGTGAGCGATGAAACTCTCGGAAGAAGCCGCCTCATCGAGCAGATTCTGCGAAATGGATCCGAGCATCTTGATCGGATTATGACCGACCTCCCGCCACAGGTCGACATCCAGGCGCCTGAAGAGCTCTATCGCCTCAAAATTCCATATCCACCAGATGTTGTTGGCTATCGCAATCAGGGACTTGATTTTCTCAGGCAGATTCGGTACAACCTTGAATTTTTTAACCAGTGCCATTATTACCTCGTTCTCATAATCTACGAATCAGCCACGGGCAGATAGATATAAAAAGTCGCCCCTTCCCCGGGCGTGGATTTGACGTCAATAGAGCCGTGATGTCTCTTGATGATCGCATAGCTCGTTGCCAGGCCCATCCCGCTTGCCATCTCTTTTGTCGTGAAGTACGGGTCAAAAATACTTTGGATGTCATCGGGATTTATACCCACGCCCTCGTCGCGAATGGCTATCCTCACATACCTGCCCGGCTGCAGGGTCAGCTCATGATGCGACTCCTCCTGCTCCACCACGATGTTTTCCGCTGAAACAGTAAGCGCACCCGGCTCCGGCATCGATTCGACCGCGTTATTCAGCATATAGATGATGACCTGGCCGATCTGAAATTCATCGACGTCAACCCTCCACAGTCCGGGCTGGATGTCCAGCTCGTAGGCTCCGGGATATCCGAACAGCACCGAACCGACAACGCTCCTGAGGGAATCGGCGTATTCAATTACTTTCCGCTCGGGCTTCCCTCCCCGGGCGAAGATGCTGAGTCTCTTCGTCAGCTCAACGGCCTTCAAGGAAGCCGCCTCGGCGTCATCCAGGATATCCATTAAATTGCTGTTTCCGGGATCCGCTTCGTTTTTGGCTAGGGAGATATTCCCCAGTATTGCGGTCAGCGCGTTGTTGTAATCATGAGCGATTCCGCCGGACAGGATGCCGATCGCCTCAAGCTTGCGCGCGCGGATAAGCTCCTTCTCGAATTTATCCTTTGCGGTGACATCCCTGATGATCCCCCTGAAGCCGGTTATTTTTCCTGCATGATCGGATATCAGGGATATGGAGCCCTCGATCTTCTTCTTCCTGCCGCTCCTTGAAGATAGAGCGATCCAATAGGTAAGTTTGACGGGTTTTCCGGTGATGAACACTTCATGGAACGACCGATAGATCTTATCTATATCATCCGGACTGAAAAAACCCCGGTAATTTTTCCCGATTACCTCATCATGGCTGTACTCGGCGATCAAACAGAAAGCCCTGTTCACATATAGCATGTTGCCCTTGAGATCGGTTTCATAATAACCATCCTCGAGTCCTTCCAGTATTGCATGAAGCCGGTCATCGCCGGGCGCAGGGCCGTACGACGTACAATCGTGCATGATTATCACGCAACAGCTTACGCCCTGGAACTCAGCCAGGCAGGCAGTGCCGATCAATTGCCTCATCTCTGAAGAATGCGCCTGAAAGCGGAATTCCCTGTTCACGATCATTTTTTCTTTTTTAACGGTCTCAAGTATGCAGTTAAACATATCCGAGATATCCGATATCCCTGTTACCGACCGGATATCCGACCGACCATCACTCTTCAACAGATGAAGCATGTTGTTATTGGCATAACGCACTGTTCCATCGAGTTCGCACACGCAAACGATAATGCCCGCGCGTTCGATTTCACCGCCGATCACCATGAACAGATCTTCATCGAGGTGCAGTCCGGCCATGAGCCTTCTCCTCTCCTTGTCAGAGCGCTTCAAACCCGACGAGAACAAGGTCATCTTCCATCGGTTCAAAATCCCGGAACCTGCCGACTTCATCGATAATATGATCGAGGGTCTCGCCCAGGGTCAAGGCACCGCTACCGGCGACAATCGCCTTAAGCCCTTCAGGATCAAGCATCACGTTCCTTGAATTGCGGGCCTCGATAACTCCGTCGGTATACAGATAGATCCTATCGCCGGGAGCGATAGGCGTGCGGATCTCCTCGAATTCGGCGGTCGTGGATAATCCGACCAGCGTACCGCCGGAATGCAGCAGGCGGGTGGTTCCGCCGACGGCGCGGCGCAGCACCGGAGGCGGATGTCCTCCTTTGGCGAAACGAAACACGATATCTCCCCGGGAAAAATCGAAATACCCGTACAGCGCGCTGAGGAATAACATCACCGTACTCCGGTGTAATTCGTCGTTCAGCTTTTTTATATAAAGCTCGGGATCACCGCCGGATATTCCATCCAGGCGGTCGGTCAGCGATCTGATAAGGCTGAGGAACAGCGCCGCAGACACCCCGTGTCCCGGGACGTCTCCTATGAAGACGCCAAGACCCTGTTCATGTAAAGTATTAAATGAAAAAAAATCGCCGCCTATCGCGTCGAGAGGAACATACCGGAAATCGATCTTGAGATTGTCAGTAACCGGCGGTTTTACCGGCAGAATCTGTTCGACCACAATCTGGGCATATTTAAGCTCCTGCTCCATTTCATAATTCTTTTTTCTAAGACGTTCCTCGCTGACGCGCAGCGCCTCTTCCGTTTTTTTCCGCTCGCTTATATCCTCCTTGATGGCGACATAGTGCGTTATATCGCCGTGCCGGTTGAGTATCGGGGATATCGATGCGGATTCCCAATACGAATCGCCGTTCTTTTTCTTATTGTGGAACTCGCCTCTCCACTCCCTGCCTGAACTTATGGTTTCCCACATGAGCTTGTAAAACTCGGGAGGCTGCGCGCCGGACTTTAATATCCGCGGATTTTCACCCATCGCTTCATGCTGGGGATATCCGGTGAGGGCGCTGAATTTCGGATTGACATACTCGATTGTGCCGTGCTTGTCGGTAATAACGACCGTTGCCGGGCTCTGTTCGACGACCATGGCGTATATTTTCAACTTTTCCTCGACCCCGGCGTCCGGAAAGGGCGTCCTCCCTATTATTCCTATCGAAGACTCCGCACCCTCTTTCATAGAACGATGATGGAGAATCACGCATCTGAGCACCGATGAATCCCTCCCGATGATCCCCACCGCGCATCGGGCGGTCTTCCTGAATTCAGTTGTGAAAAGGGCGTCGATTGCAGCATGATCCTCCGGCCGGACATACCCCTGAAGCGGAGTGCCCACAAGCTCCTCGGCCCGATAGCCGATGATCTGCTCGATTACCGGGCTTATAAAGGTGAACCTCTTCTCCGAGTCCAGGGCGTATACCGCGATATCGAGTTGCTCAAAAAACGTCGCATACGGATCGTCGACGCCGCTGATTTTGTTAACACTGTCACGAGCCATTTTGATGAATCCCGCCGCCGACCGTCAGCCTGTTCGACGTTATGAGACTGCGTCTATAAGGCTGTACGAATCCTTTCCGTCAAGGGGAAATTCCGCAGTCATGAATGTTATAAGGAGCTGGACGTGCCGCGTGCTGTAGCCATGGACCATTTCATTGATTATCGTATTGGCAAGCGGCACCGCGTACCTCTTGTCTCTCCCGGGCAGAACGATCAGAATCTTGTTCCGATCGTACCGCACCGAGAAATCTCTGCCGGACAGCCTCGCTTTTATGAAGCTCTCAACATGCCGGAACATCTCCCTGGCTTTCTCGTTGCCGAAGATGCCGAGTAACCGCTTGTAATTCTTGACTATTATGACAATGAGAGCCAGCGGAATCTTCAAATCGCTTGCGTATCGTATCTCCTCATCCATCCGGCTGAGTATCCTCTCTATCGAATCAACATAATTGCCGCGGCGGTATTCGATATTCTGCGCGATATGGATGTACGGAAATATGAAATTGCAGAACCGGGCTATCCGGCTTCCCGGAATCTCATCGTGAGAGGAGTCCGACAATGAAAAAACGATCGTAAATCCGATCAGTTCGCCCGCCGCCTGAAAAGAAAATATGGAAAGCATCGGAAACTTCTTAACAGGAATGCGGGGGAAGGCCCCGGCAAGGACTCCGGGCTTATCAAGATCTTTATACGAGAGGCGGGTCCGGGTCTTGGCGATCTCCGTGATAAGGGACGCGTTGGACGGGATTCTATACCGCACGCTGCCAAGCCGCAGCCGGTCTTCTGCTTCGCAGGCGAAAAGGGCGTATTCACCGGAGAATTCATCCCTGATGAACACCGCGAAGCTTTCAACCCCCATATTCCTGAATTTATCCCGTATCATATCCCGCACGGAGTCGCCGTCCGGATATGACATGATTTTTTCCTGAATTTCATCAAAGCCGGGCTCTTTTGATTTTTCCGGAATGGCGGTATCCCCCCCTTTCAGGAGTATTGTCCGGTATGAATATGCGGAGAATTCAGCGATCGCAGCGAGAAAATCCTTTTCCTCCGCGGTGTAGTCTTCAGCGGTCAGCTTGTTTCCCAGGATGATAACGGCCATGACTTCATTTTTGTTCATGACGGGGACGAGGATTCGACCGTCCACGGCGATATAGGCATAGTAATCATCAAGGTACCGGGCGTCGTCTTTGAACTCCTCGATATCAATTATCTCTTTTCTGCTGATCACCTGTCCAAGGATCCCCGCTGTCGGCAGGAAGCCCGGCTCGTCTCTAGGCAGGGTCACTCCCCGCGATTCGGCGATTACCCACCGGTCGCCGGAAAACTTCCCGGGTGTCATGATGGAAGACGACGAGACGCCGATCTGTCCCATGATGGAAAACAAAAGGACGTCAAAGAGCTCCGTCTCGGATTCCGCCCGGAGTATATCCCTGCTCAACTCAAACAGGGCCATATAATCGAAAAGGAAATTATTTACCGCATCAGCCTTCACCTCAACAAGATCTTCTTTTTTAAGATACACTATATCGTCATTAAAAAATGATGCCGGGTCCGGTCCGGAACCGGGGGCAAGAATTCCGGAATCCAGGCTCTCGGATTTCGGCGCAAAGGCGATCCGGTCCATGATGCTCTTTTTGCCGTTGCTTACGATCTTATTCTTATATCTAAGGGCCTTTTCAAGTAAACCCATGTCTATACACCCAGTTCGTTCAATACTCTCAGATACAGATCAAAATATTCAGAGTCGGTAAATTTTTTGATTACCTCTTCGGGAAGCTTCTCGAAAAGGCCGTCCAGATATTTTAAAAGGAGCTTTATATCGGCTTGTTTTTTTT
>Ga0209342_10002952_pt1 | contig 18078 bp, 18 predicted proteins | sample RifCSP16_2_FD_184023 | JGI IMG/M metagenome (GOLD analysis project Ga0209342, IMG submission 184023) | Soil microbial communities from Rifle, Colorado - Rifle CSP2_sed 16_2 (SPAdes) (version 2) | ecosystem: Environmental > Terrestrial > Deep subsurface > Rock core/Sediment | place: Rifle... | reverse complement strand
CTTGAGCCAGCCGACGGTCGCCCGGCCGTCCGGGCTCGTACCGAGCCGGGCGCCGCTCTGCAGGCCGCGCTCGGCCGCAAGCGCCAGGCCCTCGGCGCGGAGGCAGGCGTGAACACGGATCGGGATCTCTCCGGCGTCGGCCATCGCGGCGTAGACATCGAGGCTCGCGAGTGTCGGGTCGGGGACGATCGTGCCCGGATCGTGGACGCCGACGACGCCGAGCGCGACGAGCCGCCGGCCCATGGCCCCTGCCAGGCGCCGGATCTCGTTCGGGCCGGGCACGGGAATCCGGGCGGTGAGGAGCGAGCCGGCGTTCTCGAGGAGGACGCCCTCAGGCGAGCCGTCGGCGAGCCGGCGAATGATCCCTCCGTCGGGGTCGGGGCTCTCGAGATCGAGGCCGGCGATCGCGAGGGCCTGGCCGACCAGAGCGCCGCCGGTCGGCCAGGCGTGACGGCGGCGAGGTCGGCGGCCGTCGGCCAGCGACCCCAGCGCCGCTGATCCCAGCCGGCCCCGAGGAGCCAGGAGCCCGCGGGCAGGGACGAGTTCGTGGTCGCGAGCAGGGCGAGGCCATCGCCGAGCGTCGCCGCATCGGTCAGGTCGACGTGCTCGGCGGCGGCCGCCGCCTCGAGGAGATGGAGGTGCGCGTCGGTCAAACCCGGAATCGCGATCTCGCCCGGCTCCAGCTCGATCCTGAGGGTGTGCGGGTCGGCCCGCGTCTCGAGCTCCACGGCGCTGCCGGCGAAGGCGACCCGGCCACCCCGGATCCCGACGGCCTCGACCCAGCCGAACCCGTGGTCCCCCGCAAAGGTCGCGACCCGGCCGCTGACGAGCGCATCGAGCGGCATCAGCCGTTCGCTCCCGCCCCGACCGGCCCGCGGAGCAGCTCGGCGAGCTCGTCCCGACCGAGCCCGGCCCCCAGGCCGAGGGCCAGGGCGATCCGCGCCTTCGGGCCGGTCAGGGTCCCGGCGAGCATCGCGCCAGCCCGGACCCATGTCGCGCCGCCCCCTCGGAAGGCGTAACCGGTCCCGGCGCCACCGGCCGGGCAGCGCGTCACGAGGACGATCGGGATCCCCCGATCCATGGCCCGTGCACCGGCGTCGAGGAGTGCGCCTGTCGTGTTCCCGGCGCCCGTCGCTTCCACGACCAGGCCGTCGGCGCCGGCGGCGACGGCCGCGTCGAGGAGCGAGCCATCCATCGCCACGTGGGCCGTGATGAGGCGGACCCGATCGGCGGCCGACGTCGCGGCCACGTGCCGCCGCAGGCCGCGCCGCCGGGCGACGACGACGCCGCTCCGACTGTCAGCGCGACCACCGCCACGGGTACCGGCCCCACCGACCCGACCAAGAGGCCCGTCGTTGAGGCTCCGGAATGTGTCGAGGGCCGTCGCGTGGGTCTTCGTCACGTCGTCGGCGGCATCGATCGAGCCGGCCAGGACGACGACCACGCCCTCGCCGCGGAGTTGCGGGTCCACGGCGCAGGCGACGGCGTCGCGGAGGTTGACGGGGCCATCGTCGTCGGGTTCCGAGGCCGAGCGCAGCGCCCCGGTCACGACGACCGGCGTCGGATCATCGAGGAGGAGGTCCCAGAAGAACGCCGTCTCTTCGATGACGTCGGTCCCCTGGACAAGGACGACGCCGTCGATCGCCGGGTCGGCCTGGGCGGCCCGGATCGCGGCGGCGATCTCGAACAGGCCCTCGAACGTGAAGTGGCTGGCCGGGGTCCGGCCGAGGTCGATCGGGACGATGTCGGCGATCGCCTCGAGGCCCCGGGTCCGGGCCAGGATCTCGGCACCCGAAAGGCTCGGGACGTTGCCTCCGGCCACGGGATCGAGGCGCATCGAGATCGTGCCGCCGGTGAAGATCACCGCCGCGCGACGGCGTGGCGGGCTCACCTCGCGACCTCACTCCCGGCGTGAGGCATCTTGTCGTAGCGAAGGTGGCCGCGTCGGGTTCCCAGGCGCCACATCGCGCCCGGGATCGCCGCCAGCCACACGACCCCGAAGAGCGCCGCCCGGACCGACCGCCCCAGCCGCTCGACGAACGGGAGCGGCCGGCCGTCGGGCGTCGCCTCCCACCGGAGGGCGTCGAAGGCCAGGATCCCCCCGGCCGCCAGGTATGTGGCCACGAGCCCGATGGCCGTCCCTGCGCGGCCCGTCGTGACGGCGCCCGCGGCCGCCCCGATGATCAGCGGCGGGGCCAGGAGCTGCACCCCGTAGGCGGCGAAATCGACGCGCGCCCGGAGCGACAGGCGAGGGCTGCGCATGACCGCGGGGCCATGCTCGAGGAGCCGCCGGAGCCCGCCCTCGCTCCAGCGGAGCCGCTGGCGCCACAGGCCGTACCACGTTCGAACCGGCTCCTCCCACACCTCGAGGTCGAGGGCCCAGGCGACGGTCGTCCCGTGAGCCGCCGCGATCCGGCTGGCGAGGTCGATGTCCTCGGTCAGCGCCCGGGCCCGCCAGCCGCCCACCGAGGCGAGGAGCGAGCGGCGGATGGCGATGCCGTTGCCGCGGAACTCGGAGCAGCCGCCCGACGCCCAGCGGCCGCGCTGCAGCTCGCCGTCCTGGTTCTGCTCGTCGGCCTGGGCGCCGGCGAGCCACGACGAATCGGCGTGCAGGATTCGTCGTCGGGCGGTGACGGCGTCCGCCCCGGCGGCGACGTAGGCGGCGAGCCGGCGCAGGAAGCCCGGCCCGACCCGGGCGTCGGCGTCGAGGACGAGGACGACGTCGCCCCGGCAACGATCGGGCTGGGCTGCGGTCAGGGCCGCGCCCTTGCCGTCATGCAGGTTTGAACCCTCCCGCCGGATGACGGTGGTCACGTCGCCGATGCCGTGCTCGCGGGCGGCGGCACGAACGGCGTCGCCGGTCCCGTCGGTGGAGCGGTCGTCGACGACGACGAGCTCGAATCGGGGCCGTCCCTCGGCGTCGCGGTGGTCCTGGGCGGCGAGGTCGGCCACGAGCCGGGGCAGGACAACTGCCTCGTCCCGGCCGGCGACGACGACGCTGATCGTGGCCGGCGGCACGGCCGGGTTCCGCGGGGCGGGATCCGGGGGGATCGGTGGGCGGCGGCTGGCCACGAGAATCGGGGCGAGCTCGGCGAGGACGATTCCGATCGCGGCGACGACGAGCCAGCGGGCCCCGCCGCCCGACGCCGCAATACCACCGGTGGCGATTCCCCCGCCGAGGGTCAGGAGGCTGATCGCCCGCCACGTCGGCGGCGTGGTCGTCTGATCGGCGACCCCGGTGCTCCCTTCACGCCCTTCACGCCCGTCACGCCCGTCACGCCCGTCACGCCCGTCGCGCCCGTCGCGCCCGTTACTCACCGAACGCCTCGGGGTCGTCGGGCACTGGTCGGTGCCGCTCGTCCTCGGTTCGCATCGCGATCCCGATCGGGTCCACGGCCGTACCGGGCACCATCATCCCGGCCGTCGCCCGGGTCTCGGCCGGCGCCAGCGGCCCGCGCCGGACGATCGAGGCGACCCCGGACAGGAAGATCCCGGCCGCCACGACGAGGATGACCGTCGTGGTGCCGAGGAGGTCGGAGATCGGCCCGACGATGATGATCGGCAGGAAGCTCCCGACCGAGACGAGCATGTTGAGGACGCCGAAGACGCGCCCCCGGACCTCCTCGGGCAGATCCTCCTGGAGCTGCGTCTGGCTGGAGATCGCGACGATGCCGTAGGCGATCCCGGCGACGAAGGCCATCGCGATGACGATCGCGATGAGCGAGGTCACGGCGGACAGGTCGACGAGCGGCGCCTCGACCCGCTGGAGCGCCCGGCTGAGCGGGCCGGCCACGGTCATCGCGGCGAGGAGGATCCCGAGGGCGATGAGCCCGCCCTCGATCGCCCGGCGGCGCGGGACGTACCGTCCGTAGGAGTTCAGGAGCAGGACGCCCATGACGATCCCGATGCCGAGCGGCAGGACGACCACGAACAGGTCCTCGGCGCCGAGGCCCAGGGTGTCCGCCGCGAAGTCCGGCCCCAGGACACCGATGACGCCCACGAGCGAGGCGGCGATCCCGAGGTAGATGAGCGACCAGCTGATCGCCCGGTGAGCGCTGATGTAGGCCATCCCCTCGCTCAGCTGCGAGAACGTCCCCTGGACGGCCTCGCCCGCCTCGTGGACGGCGAAGCCGTGGCCCTCGCCCTCGATCCTGACGGGCGGATTCGGCGGCAGCGTCCAGCACAGCAGCGCCGCCGCCGCGTAGAGGACGCCCACGACGAGGAGCACGGGCTCCGGACCGCCCGAGACCTTGACCACGAGCGGACCGAGGAGCGCGTAGCCCAGGGCGAAGGCGCCGTTGAGGGTCAGGGTGAACAGGCCGTTGGCGCTGACGAGCTGGTGGCGCGGGACGAGGTACGGGATCATTGCCGCCTCGGCGGGCGCGAAGAAGACGGTGATCACCGAGACGGCGATGTTCAACAGGAGGATCAGCCCGATGTTGCCGCCGACCCACCAGATCCCGACCATCGCGGCGGCCCGGAGCACGTTCGTCAGGACGAGCACGACTCGGCGGTCGGCCCGATCGACGTAGACCCCGGCGACCGCCGACAGGAGGACGGCCGGGACGAGGAACGTCAGGAACAGGGCGCTCACCGCCGAGCTCAGCTTCGTCGACTCGAGGACGATGACGGTCAGCCCGTAGAGGGCCATGTTCGAGCCGACCTGCGTCGTCAGCTGCGAGAGCCACAGGAACAGGAAGGGCCGGTTCCGGAGGACCGCGGCGGTGCCCGTTCCGCCGGCTGTGACCGACGGCTCGAGGGTCACGCGGCGGGGGTCGGGCCGGGCCGCGCGGCTGCGAGCCCGGCGGCCGCGCTGATCGCCGGATCGCCCCGCTCCACGAACCCGGCGAAGCGCGACTCGAGGGCCCGCCGCTCGAGGAGGACGTGGCGAGAGCAGGTCTGGCAGCGCAGCCCGATGTCCGCCCCGAGCCGGTCCACGAGCCACGTCGCGCCGCCGCACGGATGGCTCCGCCGGAGGCGGACGACGTCGCCCAGGAGCAGCTCGAGGACGGGCCGGCCGGTCATGGGCCCGAGCGTATCAGAGGCTCGGCGTGCCGTGGCCGGGCACCAGGTTGCGCTCGGTGGCTGGGATGGAGACCACGTCGAGGGGGGTGACGCTGATCGTCAGGCCCTCGTACGTAGCCCCCAGCTGGGCGATCACGCCGCCCGCCCGGGTGAGGGTTCCGGTGAGAATCTGGGAGCTCCCGATTGCCCGGATCTCGAAGCCGTCCGGGAGCGCCGTGTTCTCGACGGACAGTCCGCCGGGGAGGCCGTAGACAACGCTACCGGCGACGACCCGGACCGCCTCGACGGCGACGGCCTCGGCACCCGCGTTCCGGAGCTCGTTGAGGAGGTCCTCGACGCCCTCGCCGCCGATCTCGCCGGTCACCCGGATCGAGACGCCCGGCCCGACCACGGGGGTCAGGCCGGCCCACGCCTCGAGGGCCGCGAGATCCGAGCGGAGCTCATCGAGGGCGCTCTCGCCCCGGTCGTGGGCGTCGGTCAGCGAGGCGACGGTCCGCTCGAGATCGGCGACCTCGGCGCGCAGGCTCTCGTTCCGGGTGTTGACGTTGGCGATGACGAGGGTCAGCTCCTGGGCGGACAGGTTGCTGAGGCCGGGATTCGCCGCCTGGCTGCGGAGCTGGGCGACGACGAGGACGCCGAGGATCGCCGCGACGAGGGTGATCGCCCAGCGCCGGCGCGAGCGGATCAACGGACCGGCTCCGCCGACGGATCGGGCCGGCCGTAGCGGCTGCGGATCGTGCCGGCGTAGGCGGGGACGGTCACCGCGTCGAGCTCCGAGAACGACAGCCGCAGGCCGTAGGGCTCGATGCGCGAGCGGACGAACTCGATGAACGAGGCCGAGGTCGTCAGCCGCTCGTAGAGGTCGTCGGGCCCGATGGCCCGGACCTCGTAGGGCGGGGCCAGGTAGGCCGAGTTGGCGAGGATGGCGTTGCCAATGTCGAGGACCGCCGTGCCGGTGGTCACCCGCTCGCTGTTGATCGAGGCCGCCTCCGCCCCGGCCAGCCAGAGCTCCTGGACGAGCGTCCGGATATCCCGGGCGGTGACCAGCGAGTCGCGCTCGGGGCCCGGGTTGTCGGCGTCCTCGAGGCGGAAGATGATCCCCGGCCCGGTCAGCTGGACGAGCCCGCCGGCGATCCGGGCGTGCTCGAGGGCCGCGTTGATCTGGCGGACGAGCGCCTCCGAACCGGGCTCCTCGCCTTCGAGCTCGACGATCTGGGCACGGAGCTCGAGGATTCGTGTCTGGAGGGCGTCCTGCTGCTCCTGGAGGCCGAGCGCGGTCTCGATGAGCGGCGCCCGCTCCTGGCTCGTGTAGCGGATCCGCGGTCCCTCTGCCGCCAGCTGGGCGGCGATGAGGAAGCCCAGGACGAACAGGGCGCCGGTCAGGGTCACCTGCCAGCTGGGGAGGGCCCGGATCCGGGCCAGGACCGCGGTCATGGCCCGGTGGCGTCGTCGGCGGCGTCGTGAGCGGCGTCGTGAGCGGCGTCGTCCGGCGGACGTTCCACCTCGAGGGGCTCGAGGTGGGCCGGCGACGCCGTCGCGGCGCTGGACGCTGCATTCGCCACGGCGGCCGCGGTGTCGGCCTCGCCGGCCCGCTGCCGGCGGAGCATCCAGATGCCGGCCCCGGCCGTCGCGAGCCCGGCCAGGAGGAGGGCGACGAGGAGCGCCGTCGCGTCACCACCGCCGTCGGCGCCGGGCGTCGGCGCGGTCGGCGCGCGCGTGGCCCCGGGCGATCCGGTGTCGACCGGTCCCGGGACCTGCCCCTCGCCGACCCAGTCCGAGGGAACCGGTCCCACCGGCGCGTCGACCGGGCCGTAGGGCACCGGTGGCTCAGCGCCGAGGTCGGCGAGCCAGGCGGCCTCGAAGCCGGCGACGTCCACCCCGAGCGATGCTTCGAAGGCCTCGTCGTCGGTGACGCCGTCGGCAAAGCTCCGGACCAGCTTCACCATCGCCGGCTGGCCGTACTCGCGGACGAGGAAGTCGACCGCCGAGGCGCTCTCCGCGTATGCCAACCCGAACTGGGTCTTCGTCGGGAACTGGCCGGTGAGCGCGGTCAGGGGCAAGAGCGAGCCGGAAGCCACGGCCGCCTCGACCGCGAACCGGTCGCCGACCGTGTAGCCGTCGGCGAGGTAGACCGCGAGGCCCTCGTTGAGCCATCGCGAGGGGTAGTGGTAGGGGTTCGCGACGGCCGTGTCGAAGACGAGGTGGGTCAGCTCGTGGGGGACGACGCTCGCGACCCACGGATCGTCGATCTGGGACCCGGAGATCTGGGCGAACAGCGTCCGGATGTCGGGGTGTGCCTCGCCGCCGACGTTCTCGCGCGCGCCCGGGCCGATGACGTCGTAGAAGTCGTCGTTGCTGGCGTAGATGTAGAAGTGGATCGGCTCCGTCTCTCGCACGCCGAGGAGATCGGTCACCTCGCGCACGGCATCGTCCGCGATCTCGAGCGCCCGCCGACCGAACGCCGCGCCGCCGGCCGTCCAGTGGACGGTCACGAACTCGCCCGTCCGCACCGTCCAGTCGAGCCGGGTGTCCTCGTAGCGCACGCTGACGGTCGGCCCGCGGACCACGCTGCCGTCATCGAGGGTGGCCCGGAAATGGGCCTCGACGTTGGTGTTCGGGAAGAGCGATCCGCTGCTGGTGTCGAAGATGTAGCCCAGCTCGACGGAGCCGGTGTCGTCGGGCACGGCCAGCTCGGCGACGTAGGAGCGGCCGCTGCCCTGGAGGTCGATGACGATCTCCAGCCGCGAGATCCCGCCCGACAGGGTCGCCTGGCCGGTGAACTCGATGTCCGCGAGGAACGAGACCGTCGCCGTCGGGCGAGGCAGGACCGGGTCCGCGGCAAGCGTCGGGGTTGCGGCCGTGAGGCTCGCGCCGACGACCAGCGCCACCGCCGCGACGAGCCTCGCGAACTCTCGGAGGGCCCCCCGACGCCCGGTCACTGCCATGCCATGCCCGCGATCCGCAGGACGCCCATGCCGTTCTGGCCCGCCCCCAGGAGCCCGTCGCGCGAGAGGGCCCAGCCGTCGCCGTAGGCAATCGGGATGACCGGGACCTCGTCCTGGACGGCGGCCAGGGCTCGCTCGTATGCCGCCAGGGCCTCGTCCGGGTCGCGCGTGGCGAGGGCGTCGCCGATCGCGGCGTCGAACGTCGGTGACGACCAGTGGCCGTAGTTGTTCGAGCTGCCCGTGCCGAGGAGGACGCCCAGGAAGTCGTTGGGCCCCGGGTAGTCGGCGATCCAGCCGAGCGTCCACATCGGCAGCGGGTCGTCGTGGAGGCGGCCGAAGTGGTCGTCGTACTCCTCGATCGTGACGGTCACCCCCAACTCTCGCTCGAGCTCCGCCACGAGACCCTCGGCATAGGCCAGGCCGCCGGCCGCGAACCGGACCTCGGGGAACCCGGCGCCGCCCGGGTAGCCGGCGTCGGCGAGCAGTGCCCCGGCCGCGACCGGGTCGTGGTCCGGGAGCCAGCTCCGGGCCCCGCGGCCCGGGATCCCCGGCGGGACCATGCTGTTTGCGGGGACCTGGTCGCCGGACGATCCGAGCTCGACGAGGCGGGTCCAGTCGACCGCCGCCCCGAATGCCCGGCGAACGCGGTCGTCGTCGAATGGCGGGCTGGACGTCGTGAAGCCGATGTACGAGAGGGCGAGCGACGGCACCAGCCGGAGCTGCGGGCCGAGGCGGGCGTCGAAGCGGATCCAGGACGCATCGTACGACCCGATCTCGGTGTAGTCGAGGTCGCCGTCCTCGAACGCCTCCACCGGGCTCCGGCCACCGATGTTGGTCAGCAGGTGGACGGTCGCGATCGGCGGCCGCCCTGCCCAGTAGTGCTCGTTCGCGACGAGCGTGAACTCGTCCGCGGTGACCTGGTCGAGGACGTAGGCACCGCTGCCAATCGAGACGCCGCCGTCGATGTCGCGGCCATCGCGCCAGATCGCCGGCGGCACGATCCCGAACGTCGGGCTGGCGACGATCGCCGGGAAGTCGGCCCCGGGGCGCTCGAGGTCGACGATGACGTCGCGGCCGTCGGCCCGGATCCCCACCTCGTCGGGATCGGAGGTCGCGCCGGTCACGTAGTCGAAGGCACCCCGGACGTCGAGGAGCAGGGACGAGAGGAGCGACGGATCGTCGGGATCGATGATCCGGAGCCAGCTGCCCACGACGTCCTCTGCGTGGAGCGGCGAGCCGTCCGAGAACGCCAGGCCGTCGCGAAGGTGGAACACGATCTGGCGCCCGTCGTCGGCGACGTCCCACGAGCCGGCGAGCGCCGGGCGGAGGGTCAGGGACGTGTCGAAGGCCGTCAACGACTCGTACAGCTGGGCGCTGAACGCGGCGGACCCGATGTCGCTCTGGTGGGCGGGGTCCAGGGTCGTCGGCTCGCCGAACAGGAGGCTGACCTCGTCGCCGTTGGCGGCGCGAGCGCCGTCGGCCGGGCCCCGTCCGCCGGCAAGGCCACCCAGCGCAACGAGGATCGCGACGATGCCCGCCGCGACGAGCAGCCGTGCCCGTCGCGGCCCCCTCAGGGCTGCCACCAGCTCAGGGTGCGGCGTGTCCTTCCGGGCTCGCTGAGGGACACCGGACGCTCGATCGGCACCGGGAGACGGGTCCGGACGGTCCAGGCGTAGCGGTCGCCCGAGAAGCCGAACAGGAGGGCGGCCACGCACACGAACCGGCGCATGGCGGGAGTATACGGGCGGGTTCGCGGGGCCCGGGTGGCCGCGGGCATCATGAGAGGCCTCGTGCTACACCGCCGGGGGAACGATGCTGTGCCTCGAGGCCTCTCCGACGGGAAACGAGGCCGCCCCTGATTCGTTAGGGCCTCCGACGCCGATCGTCGTGGAGTCGTCCGCGGCGGCGAAGGAACCCGCGGCCGGCGCCCGCCAGCGGCCGGCGAGGACCCCTCTCGAGGGCCAATCCTGAGCCCTCCGGCGCCCGCGACCCTACGATGAGCCGACACCGGAGACCCACCCCGATGCTGCAGCTCAGCGACACGCTCTCGAGGACGATTCGCCCCGTCCGCGTCCCCGCGCCCGGCCGGCCGGTGACGATGTACAGCTGCGGCCCGACGGTCTATCGCTACGCCCACGTCGGCAACCTCAGGACCTTCCTCCTGCCGGACCTCATTCGCCGGACCCTCCTCTACCACGGCCTCGAGGTCCGCCACGTCCAGAACATCACCGACGTCGGCCACCTCCGCGACGAGCGGTTCGACCGGGGCGACGACCCGATGCTCGTCGCCGCCGGCCTCGAGGACAAGTCACCGGCCGAGATCGCCGACGCGTACGAGGGCGCCTTCCACGCCGACGCCGCGGAGATGAACCTCCTGCCGGCCCACGTCTACCCGCGTGCGACCGAGCACATCCCCGAGATGCTGGCGCTGGCGGAGCGGCTCGAGGACCTCGGCCACGCCTACCGGACCGACGCCGGCAACGTCTACTTCGCGGTCGAGACCTGGCCCGGCTACGGCCGGCTGTCCGGCAACACCCCCGACGCCCTGCGGGCCGGCCACCGCGGCGAAGTCGAAGCCGACAAGCGAGATCCGGCCGACTTCGCCCTCTGGAAGGCGGCCGGCGAGGGCCGACTCCTGAAGTGGCCGTCGCGCTGGGGCGACGGCTTCCCGGGCTGGCATCTGGAGTGCTCGGCGATGGCGATGCGCCACCTCGGCGACCGGTTCGACATCCACACCGGCGGCGAGGACAACGTCTTTCCCCACCACGAGGACGAGATCGCCCAGTCGGGGCCGGTCGTCGGCGGCCCGCCCGCCGACCTGTGGGTCCATGGCGCGTTTCTCCTGACGGCCGGCCGGAAGATGGCCAAGTCGGCCGGCAACTTCCAGCGGATCACCGAGCTCGCCGAGGGCGGCGTCGAGGCGCTCGCCTTCCGCTACCTCTGCCTGACGGCTCGCTATTCGCGGCGGCTCGACTACTCCGACGAGTCGCAGGCGGCCGCGGCCACGGCGCTCACGACCCTCCGGTCCCGCCTCCGCGCCCTCGGGCCGGCGCCAGCCGACGGTCCGTGGGCCGCGCCGCCCGTGCTGGTCGCGGGCCGGGCGCCGGATCGACCGGTGGGTGACGCCGAGGGCATCCGGGGCCATGCCGCGCCCGACGGCTCGGCCGACCCGGAGATCGCCGATCGGGCGAGCCGGCCCGCGGCGCCCCTGTCCGGCGGCGGGCGCGACCTCCACGAGCAGTTCGTGGCCGCCATCGACGACGACCTCGACCTGCCGAGGGCGATCGCCACGATCCACGCGACCCTGCGGTCCGACCTCCCCGCAGACGAGCGGCGCTGGCTCGTCCTCGACGCCGACGCCGTCCTGGGCCTGGATCTTCACCGGGTCTGGGAGCCGCAGCCGCCCGCCGCCGCTTTCGAGCGGCGCCACGACGGGCTCCTGGAGGAGCTCCTCGCCGAGCGATCCCGCGCGCGCGCGAACCGTGACTGGGCCGAGGCCGACCGGATCCGGGAGCGCCTCCGCTCGATGGGCGTTGACCCGGTGGACCGGGCCGACGGCACGAGCGAACTGCACCCGATCTAGCGGGGTTGACGCCGCCTCGAGACATGGTTGACACGCGTGGTGTCACGGGAGCGTAGCGCCCTGTTTCGGACGAGCCCCGCGCCGTCCCCGGCGCCCGCGTCGAACGGCAGCGGGTCGCCGCATGACACCCTGCATGTCGCGGGCGGTGTGGCGCCCGGTCGCCGCTTATCCCCGATCCACCGATGGCCTGACCTGATCCACGATCCGGGACATGCAAGACAGGTGCCCATCTGAACTGAAAAGCTGGCTGTGAAGAGCAACCCAGCGGACCCAGCAGAGGCGCACCTGTCGGGTGCGAACATCGCACACCCTCGACCGCCTCGATACGGCCTTCGACGAACGCCTGCACGATGCGGGCCGAGTCGGGCTGCTACGCGTCCGAGGTGGTCAAGGTCTGCCGGGCGAGTAAGGTCCGCTTCAGCATCACGGTCCGCCAGCACCGGAGCGTGTGCCGCCCGATCGAGGCGATCCCCGAGGCGGCCTGGTCCCCGATCCCGTACTGGCTCGACGGCGGTGCCGACGTAACCGAGACGACGTACACCCCGTTCGCCGCCCAGAAGGACACGCTGCCCGTCCGGCTGATCGTCCGGCCGGTCCGCCCGACTCCGGGCTCCCGGCTCGCCCTCCTCACCCTGTACGACTATCCCGCGTTCATCACCGACCGCGACGGCGAAACCGTCGCTCTCGAGGCCGACCGCCGCCGCCACGCCGAGATCGAGAGCGCGATCCGGGACCTCAAGTACGGGATGGCGCTCAACCACCTGCCGTCGGGCAGGTTCGTCGCCAACGGCACTTCGCTGGCCGTCCAGGTCATCGCCCACAGCCTTGCCCGCTGGACGGCCCGGCTCGGGCTGGATGCCGGGATCGTCACGACCAAGACCCTCCAACGGCGGCTGTTCGGTCTTCGTCGGCCGGCTCACCCGCTCGGCGCGTCGCGGGATGCCTCACTTCGCTGAGCGCTGGCCGTGGGCCGACGAGTTCCGGGCCGCCCTCGCGAGGTTCGGGGTGATGCCGCCCTCGCCTGAGCAATCGCCAGCCCGATCGCCGCTCCGGGGCCGACGGGAGCCTGCCCGTGATCCGGTCCGGCCGATCACGTCGGGCTCGATCGGTCACGTCATCAGCGAAGAACCGCGATCTCTCCCACCAGCGGACCGCCGACATTCGGCCATGTGGTCATTTCGACCCGCAAGCGGACCTCTCAGCGGGAACCTCGGTGGATCCGGGGCTAGCCTGGCTCTCGGACGAGGTCGTGCGCCCTCGCGTAGGCGACCAGGCCCGCAATCCCGCGAACCTCGATCTTGGCTGCGAGATTGGCGATGTGGCGCCGAACGGTGTGCGGACTGATCCCGAGCAAATGTCCGATCTCCACCGGGCTGCTGCCGCCCGCCAGGAGCCCGAGAATCTCTCGTTCCCGAACGCTCAGCGGGCTGCCCGCGTGGAGCCAGCGCAGGGAGTCTTCGACGACGACCCCGGTGACGGTGCTATGCAGGTAGCGGTCACCATGTGCCACCGCCCGGATGGCGTCGACCAGCTCGCTTGCGCGGGCGCCCTTAACGACGTAGCCGGCGGCGCCGGCAAGGAGGGCCTGGCGGACGGTCTCGGCATCGCGGTGCATCGTGAGGGCGATAAGGGCGACACGAGGGAAACGAGTCCGCACCGCGCGGAGCAGCTGGATGCCATCCGCGTCGGGTAGCGTCACATCGACGAGCAGGACGTCTGGGGCCATCGCCTCGACCAGGGCAAACGCTTCGGCCCCGCCAGCCGCCTCGCCGACGACTTCCAATCCGGGCACAGCGGACAGGACGAGGCGCACGCCCTCGCGGACCAGATGGTGGTCTTCCACGAGGCCGACCCGGATCGGTTGGGCGTGCCGATCTGTCGAGGCGCGGTCGACCCCGGGGTCAGCGCCGACCCCTGGTTCGTCTGCCGGCTGGGCGATCCGGGTCACGAGATCGACATCTGCTCCTGCGGCTCACGCGCAGGCTGGGTGGAACGTGAGCCATGATCCTTCATCGGGATCTGCAGCGTTACGCGTGAGCCTCGGCCGATCCGCGAAACCACCTCGAGTCCAGCCCCAATCACAGCGGCCCGCTCCCGCATCCCGGCAAGGCCGAGACCGCGATCTGCGACCTTGCGGGGATCGAAGCCGAGTCCGTCGTCCGAGATGTCGAGACGCAGACCATCGCGGTTTTCGGCGAGTCCGATGCGAATCCGTTTGGCGTTCGCGTGCCTGAGGGCATTGCCGATCGCTTCCTGCGCAATGCGGAACGCCTCCAGCTCCATCTCCGGCGGCAGCAACCCCGGCCGCACGACCGACGGATCGACGACCACATCGATGCTCGCCGAAGAGGCCCTTGCTAGCTCTCTCAACGACGCCGCCAGGCCCGTCTCGACGATCCGGGCGGGTCGCAGCCGGAATGCGACGTCGTGCGTTTCCTCGAGTGCCATTGCAGCGAGCTGCTGGCTGCGCGTCAACGCCGCTTCGGCGTGCCGAGGTGGCCCGTCGGCGTCAGCCCACAGGAGGTTTTCGGCGGCATCGAGCGTCAACGTCAACGCCGTGAGTACCTGGCCGACCCCGTCGTGGAGGTCGAGCGCCAGGCGCTTGCGCTCGTCTTCCTGCGCCGTGAGCAGGCGGTCGTTCGCCTGCCGATACAGCGTCGCGTAGCGGCGGCTCATGGAGCTCACCCGGTCGGCCATCACCGCGACCACGATGATGATGATCAGCATCAGCGGCCATTCCGACAGTTCGAGCTCCACCAGGCTGAGCGGGATCCCAGATGGGTTTGTCGAGGCCACCCAGCTGTACACGAGGATCAGCCCGACTGCGAGGCCGATCCGGATCCCCGTGACCCGAAGGCCAAAGGCAAAGGCTTCCAGGGTCAATATCACCCAGATGACGTGGAACAGGACGTCAGGATCGGAGAGCTGCGCGAAGATGGCAGCGGCGACGAGAAGGGCGACTCCGTCGAGGAGCGCATTCAGCCAGGCCCGCCGCGAGGCGACGGCGAGGCTCCGGACGCCCAAAGATCCGTCCTGCTCACCCGGGTTGGTCAACGGCGGACTCCCACTTTGGAGGTTCGTGAGTATGGAACGCGGTCACCCGCGACGCAATCCTTTGAGCTGTCCCGGTCGGGACGGAGGACGACGCGGTCACGTGCTGAGCATCGCGAGCGGCGGCGGCGATCCCGGAAATCGTCGCAGCCCTCAGGCTCCGCTCGGCGGATCGCTTCGTCCCGCCGGCCGGGGGCACGTCTGGCCCGAGTCCGAGGAGGGGACGTCCGTGGCGATCACGTCGATCAGCGCGCGGAACGGGGACGCCGCAAGGCGGACGCCGGGCCGCCCTGCCGCTGTCCCCCCCACAGCGGCCCCTGTCGGCACCCACGCAGCGGCTCACCCTCGGACCGGGTCGGCGCGCCCGTTCGCGGCCATAACCTCGCCCCGGGCCCTGATCGCAGCTCAGGAATCAGAGCGGCGACGCCTCGCCCACGAGTTGCACGACGTGGTGGGCCAGGCACTCACGGTGGTCAGGTTGAACCTCGAAGCCGCCGCGAAGGAGGATCACGGGGTTGCGGTCCGGCTAGCGGAATGCCTCGCCGTCATCGATGGGACCTTGGAGCAGGTCCGCGCCTTCGCGCGTGAGCTTGGTCCGTCGATGCTCGACGATCACGGCCTCGCCGCAGCCATCCATGCCCTCGCCGCGCGGTCGTCGCGAGATGCCCAGTTCACCGTCTCCCTCGAGATGGACCGGATTCCGCGGCTCGACCCGGCACTTGAGTCCTCGGCCTACCGCGTCATCCAGGAGGCGCTGACGAACGTGGTTCGCCATGCCCGTGCGTCGACGGTGGCGATCCGACTGCGGCTCGTCGAGGGGGCATTAGAGCTGATGGTGCGCGATGACGGCGCTGGCTTCTCCGTCGCGGACGCGCTCGCGCGTGCCCGAGCCGGTGAAAGCCTCGGGCTGCTCGGCATGTACGAACGGGCTCGCCTGCTCGGTGGGGCGCTCGAGGTGTTGTCGGCGGCGGGACACGGAACGCGCGTCCAAGCATCGTTCCCCTCGTTCGGCGCCGCGACGGATCAGGCATTCGACAGCCCATGAGCGGAGCGCTCCGGATCCTCCTGGCCGAGGACCATGGGCTCGTCCGCGCCGGCATCCGCCGGCTATTGGACGATGTGGCAGGGTTCGAGGTCGTGGCGGAGGCCGGTGATGGGCGCGAGGCGCTGGAGCTCATCGGCAGGCACCTGCCCGACGTCGTCCTGCTCGACATCATCATGCCCGGCCTAAATGGCCTGAATACGGTCGCCAGAATCAGCGTCGAGTACCCGTCGGTTCGGGTCATCATGCTGTCGATGCATGACAACGAGGACTACGTCTGGCAGGCCCTTCAGGCGGGCGCCGCCGGCTACGTCCTGAAGGACGCCGGGGTGGCCGAGCTCGAGCTCGCGATCCGTTCCGTCGCCCGTGGCGGCTCCTACCTGTCTCCGACGGTCTCCCGCCACGTCGTCCGCGACTACGTTCGCCGCGGAGCCGCGGAGCGCGGTCCGAGCGAGCGTCTGACGGCGCGCCAACGGGAGATAGCGCAGCTCATTGCGGAGGGTCACACGAATCAGGAGATGGCGAGGATCATTGGCGTGAGCACGAAGACGGTGGAGACGCATCGGGCCCAGCTGATGGCCCGTCTCGAGGTTCACGATGTCGCCGGCGTGGTCCGCTACGCGCTTCTGAAAGGGCTCGTGTCGGCAGACAGCTAGCGCTGGCTGCGACGCGGATCCTCGCCGCCCGTCAAGGCCAGCGAGTCAGGACCCTTGCCCGTGCGGTCATCTCGAGCGCTCCTGCCGCGGTCACCCACCAGGCCGCCAACGACGTCCTGCGTGCCGTCTCGGCGATCCTCGCCGATCCGCTGAGGAACAGCGACTTGCTCCAGATCTCGGCCCAGGCGGGATCGGCGGCCGCGACGGTCACGGAGACCATGCCGGCCCCACCCGGCGCGTGCGTCAGCGGGTCGATCAGGTGGTGGGCCGACTGACCGCCGGCTGTCGTCCAGCGGTTCAAGCGGACCGATGACGTGCAGAGCGCGCCGTTCACGACGTCGACGACGGCCACCGGCGCCTCCGAGCCTGCCGGATCCTCGATGCCGATGCGCCACGGCCCGCCGTCGGGCGCAAGGCCGCCCGCAACGAGGTCGCCGCCGGCCTCGAGGAGTGCTCCAGTCCCGGTTCCGATCGACACCTGCGCTTCGAGCCGCCGCCACGCCCAGCGCAATGCGAGGCCCTTGCCGATCCCACTCAAGTCCACCCGTCTCGTGATGGCGACGGCTCGTTCACGAGGCAGACGTCGGAGCCATTGCGCGCCATCATCGCGGGTGTCCATCGTCCCCGTCTCCGGAGATTCTTGTCGCTCATTGGCGAGTGATCGCATAGAGGCCGTCAAGGCTGGATGGCCGAGCCCCACGAGATCGTCGAAGACGCGCGGATCAAACCGGCCAGCCGTCACCCGCCAGGCCCGGGACGACGCAGCCAGAGCCCGGTACAGGCGGCTTTCGACGGTGACGAGCCTGCCGCTGCCGGCGGTCGCGTTCAACCGGCTGACGGAGCTGGTCGCTCGGAACGCCGACAGGGCCGCATCGGCGAAGTCGAACTCCTCGTCAACGGCCAACCATGCTCGAGGGGCGTCGCGCTCGAGGACCGCCGGAGGACCAACCACGGTGAGGCGGAGGGGCGAGCCCATCGCCCGCCGCTCGAACCGGCGACTGCCCGCCACGCCCGTCCCGACTTCGGTCAACGGCTCCTCGAGGCCATCAACCGCCGCCCGACGCGCCCGTCTTCCCGTGGGTCGGCGGGGGCGTGAGCGGGTTCGGTGCTGGCGGCGCAACGATAGATGGAACAGACGGCAGCCGGATCTGCGATGGCAAGAGGCCTGTCATGCCCTCGATCGAACCGACGTCGAGCCCCAGACGCTCGAGATCAGCTCGAAGCTCGGCAAGCCGGGCGGTGAGGACGCCGTAATCCTGCGAGCCCGACTCGTACTGCGTTCGAGCCTCCTCGAGCTCGGCGGCCATCCGCCCGTGGTAGGCGCCGAGCAAGGCAATCGCGTCCTGCACGGGCCGCCGGTCGTCGATCAACTCCCGATCGTGGTCGATCTGGAGGTTCGTCACCGCGGCCAGTGACAAGGCATAGGCCCCCGTACTCAGCCCGATCGCCACTCCGATGTGGTAGGGGACCTTGCGCTCGGCGGGCGGGCGCCGTTCACGCTCGCTCATCGCGGCACGCTCACGGCACCACGATCGATTCGGTGCCGCTCTTGGCGACCGTCTTGACCTGCCCGCCCACGAGCGCGAGGCAGTAGACGCGATACCAGGAGGTGCCCGGCGGCACGGTGCCATCGAGCACCCCGGTGGAGCCGACCCTGGCGACGATGCTGTCGCCGTCCTCCGGCGGGTAGTGAACCTCATGGTCGATGGAGCGGACGAGAACGTAGCTGTCAAGGGCGGCCGTGATGCACGACGTCCACGACGCCCCAACCCCGCC
>Ga0209342_10002951_pt1 | contig 18081 bp, 28 predicted proteins | sample RifCSP16_2_FD_184023 | JGI IMG/M metagenome (GOLD analysis project Ga0209342, IMG submission 184023) | Soil microbial communities from Rifle, Colorado - Rifle CSP2_sed 16_2 (SPAdes) (version 2) | ecosystem: Environmental > Terrestrial > Deep subsurface > Rock core/Sediment | place: Rifle... | reverse complement strand
TACGCAGCGCGAGCGTAGCATCTGCCGGCGGTACTTGACCCAGTTGTCCTTCTTCTCGAGTCCGGCTCGCTTGGCGCGCTCGAGGTCCCAAGTGATTCGCACCGTACCGCCAGCCTCATGGCTGAAGGTCGCATCGGCCAAGTCATCGGTTAAGGCGTGCCACTCGACATGCCCGCCGGCCTGCAGGAAGTCGCGCAGCAGGGCCTCGGCCTTCTTCGCCGGGCGTCCGCCGATGATGTCGTAATCGCGAGCTGCCAGCGCAGCCGGCCGGCCTTCGGCCTGCGCGATCGCCATGAGGACCATCGCCTGCTCGACCGTCTTGATCCCGAACATCTGCGAGTTGGCCACCGCCCAGGCGAGCTTCTCGAGCTCGGCGAGTGAATAGGCTTGGTATACGATCGGTGCGTTCATGTTCGTTTCCTCAATCGATGGCTAAGCGTTCGGACTGCTCAAGATGGGCGCCTGTGATCTCCTTGCCAGCCCGCAAGGCTTCACCGAGTACCTTCTTGCTGATCTCCGCGGGCGGTGGCTCAGGGATCACCCAGAATTCTGCCGGGACTTGGCTGGGCGCATCCACCACGACGTGCGGCGGATTGTTCCGGCGACTGATGCGCAGGTGCGGGCTCTCAATCTTGTTGACGTTGCCCGCCTGCATGCAGCGCAGGATGTAGTTCCGGATCGCCTTGGCGCGGTTCTCGATCGCCTTGCGCCGCTGCGCCATGCGCTCTTCTGCATCCTTGATGGCGTAGGCGAGTGCCTCCAAGTTACGCACAACCATCGCGGTATTCTGGGCCTTGACCTGCAGCTCGCCTTGCAGACCATCGAGCGTGTCGGCAAGCGTCTGGTCGTCGAGATCGAGCTCGGCGAGCTTCTGTGCATCGGCAGCGAAAGCGGTGGTGATTTCGTAGAGTGAAGTCATTCCTCGTTCCCGTCCCCGTACCCGTACCCGGACCCGTCCCCGTACCCGTCCCCGTCCCCGGACCCGTCCCCGGACCCGTACCCGGACCCGTACCCGTTCCCGGACCCGTACCCGTAGCCGTCCCCGGACCCGTACCCGTACCCGTAGCCGTCCCCGGACCCGTCCCAGTGCCCGGACCCGGACCCGTCCCCGGACCCGTCCCAGTGCCCGGACCCGGACCCGTACCCGGACCCGGACCCGGATCCGTCCCAGGTCTTGGTCACTTTGCCCACCTGGGCTTGAGCGTCAGCGCAGCCGCTTCGCTGATCGGGAGGATCTCGATGGCCTCGGTCAACATGATCTCCGGGACCGGTTCGCTGATGCGGGTGTAGTCCTGTGCCACGCCGTGCAGCGCGACCTCGTGGAGCGTATTGGCTCCACGCCAGCGCCAGATGCGCGACGCATTGCACAGCGTCACTTCCTTCCCGTTACATTTGAGGAGTTCTCCGAAGTGCACGCCAGCGGAGTAGGTTCTAATCAGATGCAGCATACGATTTCCCTTTCGTCATTTAGTCTCAATTGTTCTCCGCTATCGGCCCGCACTTGCAAGTCTCCGGAGTCTGTGCCCCGCACTGATGGCACCAGAGCGCGCCGTCTTCGTCTTCTCCGAGATCGTGCGCATTCGGATACCACGTGCTATGCACATCGAGCATGCCGCTGATCATGGCGGCGTTCAGCACATGCTGGGCACTCGCACTGGCGATGCCCTGCTCGCGCTGCGCCCGAGCAACCTCTTCGGCCATGCGCGCGCAGCCTTCAGGCACTTGTAAGGTGATCGTGTTCATTGATGCTTCCTTCTTTGTCTGAGCTGTGAACATGATTGCGACTGTATAGTAGTCTTGATGCTATGTCAAGCCCATTGACAAAAGAATTCCCCGGGCGTAGTATCCGGCTATGGACTTCGAGGACGTCGTGCGCTATTTTGGGCGCGTGCAGACGGCAGCCACCGCGCTGAACCTGACGCGCGCAGGTGTGTATCTGTGGAAGCAGCGGGGCATCCCGATCGCAACCCAATGTCAAATCGAGATCATGACCGGTGGCGGGCTCAAGGCGGATCGGGAGAAGTTGATGCCGTTTCTGCGTAAGGCGAAACGATTGTGATAGCATAGCCAACGCCGTCCTTCTTCGGGTCGGTGGTTTCAGCTCTAGGCTCGGGGGCGTCCAGGAGCGCCCTCGAGCCGCCTTCTCCTGGAGGCGCATGAGTCTCGCGTATTACCGCTTTTTCCCCGGGGATTACGCCCGGGACACTCGCCACTTGTCGATGATGCAGCATGGTGCCTATCGCCAGCTGATCGACGAGTACATGGTCCACGGCCCTCTCCCGAACGAACTCCAACGCCTGTACCGGATCTGCTCTGCGTTCAGCGCCGAAGAGCGTTGCGCAGTCGAGTATGTCCTGGGTGAGTTCTTCGTCCTCGAACAGACCCTATGGCGGCATCCACGGTGCGATCGAGAGGTTACGTGGCAGCACGCCAAATCCGAAGCCTCACTTCTGGCCAACCGAATCCGATGGGAATCCGAACGGAGTCCAAATGGAGAACAGTCGGACTCCGAATGGACTCCTAACCAGAACCAGAACCAGAACCAGAACCAGAACCAGAACCAGAACCAGAACCAGAAAAACCCTAACACCTTGGGGGCTACCGCCCCCAAACCCCTGTCCGGCGCGAGGTCAAAGCCCTCGCCGCCGGTCCTGGCCAAAGGCGCCCCGGTTTGGGACGCCTACGCCCACGCCTATCAGGACCGCTACGGCGTCGCGCCAGTCCGAAACGCGAAAGTCAACACGCTGCTCGCACAGCTCGTCGACAAGCTCGGCGCGCAGGAAGCCCCTGCAGTGGCGGCATGGTACGTGAGCCACAACCGCGCGCAGTACGTCGCCGCCAAACACGCGGTGCCGCTGCTGCTCCGAGATGCCGAGGGGCTGCGCACGGATTGGGCCACCCGCCACCAGACGACCGAGCACGAAGCGCGCGAAGCCGATAAACTCTCAGCGCGCGGCACGATGTGGACGGATCTCATCGAGGAATCCAAGAATGCCAAACCCAAGCCCTGAATTGCTGCAGGCGATCGCCGTCACGGCCGAGCTGACGAACACGGAGTTCTCCGCACCGGCTGCCCGTGCCATGGCCGAGGAACTCGCCACTTACCCTGAGCATCAGGTCATGGGCGCACTGCGTCGCTGCCGGCGGGAACTGACCGGCCGCCTCTCGCTGCCGGCGGTGCTCGAGCGTCTACCGAGCGGCCATCCGGGCCCCGAGGAGGCCTGGGCAATGGTCGCGCACGCATTGGGCGACGAACGCATGACCGTAATCGTGACCGAACCGATGCGGCGCGCTTTTTTCGCCGCGGATCAATTAGCTAGCGACCCAATTGCGGCGCGTATGGCGTTCCTCGAGGTCTACCGGCGCGAGAGCGCGCAGCACCCAGGACTACCGGTGTGGAATGCGATCTTGGGCTTCGACAAAGCCGCCAGGGAAAGCGCACTACTCGCTGCCGTCGCCGCTGGGCGACTGAAAACCTCGGACGCGTTGGTCCTGCTACCGGCCGAAGCTGATCAAGGGCGGCTCGAATTGCAAACTGGTCCAGCACTTGCCCTTGACAGCGGCAGGGCGAATCGCTAGGTTGGCGCGTGTCGACATCCCATCCGACCAGACACGGAGGTCCCCCATGGTCCGAAACCAACCCGTCAAGCAAACCGGCACCGGCGGCTCGAGCGCCGCGGCGAAGACCTCGACCGGCAGCGGCGCGCGCCCTAAAGGCGGCAAATACCCGACGCCAAGTTCGAACCCGGCGAACGCCCAGCGGCTGCGCGGCAAGTGAAATCTCGCATCGGCAAGCCTGCTGATTTCAACCCACAGGCGCAGAAAGTCGGCAATGCCACACCAGCCGGCGGCAGCAAGCCCACGCCGCAAGCGCATCTGCCAGGTCCCGGGAAACTCTCAGGATCGGCGCCCAAAAGTTCGCACAAACTACGCGGCTAGGTTTGTCTCAAATGGCGGCTGATGGTCGCGGTGCTCCACTTGGGAATCGCAACGCAGCCAAAGGCTCCGTTTGGCGTAACGCCATCAATCGCGCGCTCGAACATCGTAGCCGCGCAAAGCAAGTCGCCGCACTCGATGAGATCGCAGAGAAACTGCTCGCAGCATGCGATGCAGGCGATGTGAGTGCGCTAAGAGAACTCGGTGATCGTCTGGATGGCAAGCCCGCGCAAGCGGTGATCTTGCACGGCGATGCTGACGAGCCGCCGATCAACATGCGTGCAACTGTGGAGCTTATCCATGCACGTCCAGTGTCAGATACCGGCGGCACTTGAGTTCCTCTTCCACCCAGCGCGCTACAAGGTCGCCTACGGCGGCCGTGGCGGCTCGAAGTCTTGGGGCTTTGCTCGTGCGCTCCTGATCCGCGCCTGGCAAGATCCGCTGCGCATCCTCTGCGCGCGGGAGTTTCAGAACTCGATCAAAGAGTCAGTTCATATGCTGCTGAGCGACCAGATCAAGGCGCTCGGTATGCAAGCGTCATTCGATGTGCAACAGAATTCCATCCGAGGTCACAATGGCTCGCAGTTCGGCTTTGAGGGCTTGCGCTACAACGCCGACAAGATCAAGTCCTACGAGGGCACCGATCTGTGTTGGATCGAAGAAGCGAATCGAGTCAGCAAAGCCAGCTGGGAGGTGCTGATCCCCACGATCCGCAAGGATGATAGCGAGATTTGGGTCACCTTCAATCCAGAACTCGAGACAGACGAGGCCTACAAGCGCTTCGTGAAGAATCCACCGCCGAATGCAGTCGTGCGCAAGGTAGGCTGGCGCGACAATCCGTGGTTCCCGGACGTACTCCGCGAGGAAATGCAGACGCTCAAAGAGCGCGACGAAGATGCATACCTGAACATCTGGGAGGGCAACTGCCGCGTCACGCTCGAGGGCGCGGTGTATGCCAATGAGCTACGCGCAGCGCAGGCCGAAGGGCGCATCCTGCGCGTGCCTTACGACCTGCGTTTCCCGGTGCACACGTTCTGGGATCTCGGGTTCAGCGATCGCACGAGCATTTGGTTCGCGCAGAAGGTCGGCTTCGACTATCAGCTCATCGACTTCTACCAGAACCGATTGCAGCGGCTCCCGCACTATCTCAAGGTGCTACAGGATCGTGGTTACGTCTACGGTGTACATCACCTGCCGCACGATGCTGAGCACGGCTCGGTCGCAGCGCCCAGTATCCGCAGCCAAGTCGAAGCGACTGGCTACAAAGTCAAGGTGATTCAGCGAATCGAGAAGATCGAGTTGGGCATCGGCGCGGTGCGCAACATCTTCAACCGACTCTACTTCGACGAGAGCAAGTGCGATGAAGGCCTGCAGGATCTGCGTCACTACACCTACGACGTGGACGAATACGGGCAATGGTCGAAGACCCCGAAGCATGACGAGCACTGCCACGCGGCAGATGCGCTGCGCACGCTCGGCGAGACGATCGGATTGCCGGATCGCCAGCCAGAGAAGCAAGTGATCGAGCTGGTGAACTATACCAAGGACGAAGCGTCCGCAGCATGGATGGCTTAGAGATGCCACGAGGCAAGAACTTCAACGGCGATGCCCCGAGTTTCATCGGCGGCGATGGCATCTCCGCGCAGACCAAGCGCCGGCTGATGCAGGATGCTGGCTTCACCCGCGAGGACTTCGCACCAACGCCACCGGCCGTACTCGTGAAACCCGAGCCGCTCGGCGGCGATCCTACGCGCAAGGTCACGCAGCGTGAATACGACGAGATGCTCAAGGAGCAGAAGGCGAAGCAGCAGAAGCGATACTTGCAGTACAAGCAGCGCAGCAAGCGCTAGGAGGTCGGTATGCCAAAGGGCACCAAGGTTCATCGATGCGTGACCAGCGTCAAACGCTCGAGTAGCGGCGTGAATCCTTACGCCGTCTGCCAGGCCGCGACTGGCCAGAGCTATGCAACCGGCAAGTCGATCAAGAAGGCGCCGAAGAAGAAGTGACGCTCGGCGAGAAACAACGCGTCTTCACTCGCAACGTCGCGCACCTCATTGCATGGGCCTACGACAATGGATACGAGCTGACCTTCTCTGATGCATATCGGTCTCCGCAGCAAGCGGCAGCGAACGCGGCGCAGGGCGTCGGGATCGCGCAAAGCCTGCATATGCTGCGCCTGGCCGTGGACCTGAACCTTTTCAAGGACGGGGTGTGGATCAAGGAAAGCGAGGCGCACCGACCGCTTGGCGAATTCTGGAAGGGCCTGAACCCGGAGAACTGCTGGGGCGGGGACTTCTCGAAGCCGGACGGGAACCACTACAGCATGACCCATGCTGGTGTGAAGTGAGTGAAAGGAGAGCAACATGAGTAAGACCATCATCCTGGCCATCGTCAATCTCGTAGTCGCCGCGCTCGTTCTGATCGGTGTCAACGTCTCGCCCGAGATGCAGCAGACGCTCGTCGACAACGCCTCAACCATTCTCGTGGCTTGGGGCGGCATCAACGGCGTGTTGCAGTGGATCCTGCGCGCCGTTACCGAAAGCCCGCTCGCTGCGTGGTGGGGCAAGAAATCAGCGGGGCTCAAATGATGACCAGCTATTTGAAACACGAGCATCGCCTCGTCCTTTTGGCCACTGTGCTGGCGCTGTTCGTCGTGCTGGCGCTGTCAGCGTGCGCGATCAGTCCGGAGGCCAAGCTCAAGCATGGGTATGAGACTATCTCCACTGCGGCGCGCACCACGACGATCCTGCTCGATCGCAAGGTGATCGGATCGGCGGAAGCCGAACGCGTGCTGGTGCTGAGTCAGACCGGCAAGGCTGCGCTGGATGACGGCACAGCGAAGCTCAAGGTTTGCCGCGCTCGGCAGCAAAGCGATCCAACGCTCAAGTGCGATGCCGCGTTCAGCACGATCAACCTCGGCTCAGGCGTATTGCTCGAACTCGAGGCCTACCTCGAAGGTCTGGAAGGAGCGACCAAATGAGCCTCGGTATCGAACTGTTGGGACTAGTGAAGGCAGCCAACACGGGCCTTCTGCTGTGGGACGCGGTGGGCCCACTGGTCGAGCGCTTCCTCGAGAGTGGGCAGGATGCAACGCCGGAGGAAGTCGATGCCGTCGCATCCCAGGCTGGCTTAGACATCGATGGTCTCAAAGCAGCAGTGGCTCGCGCCAAGGCCGAAGGGCGGTAATCATGGCTCGAACGATCCCGCTATCATGGATCGGCGAATACTTGGAGGGAGTCAGTTCACGGGGCAAACAACTGCTGAATGACCCGGCACAATTCGTTTCAGAGGCGGTGTTGGATGTGGTCCCAACCGAATTAGAGCGTCAAGAATGGGTGCGAGCTGGTAGACCACGCTCTGGCCCTTATTGGGACAAGCTGCTCGGATTCGCGTTCGCGGGGATGGCAACGCCTAAGCGATTTTCCAAAGCAAAGCCACCAGCCTTTGTTAAGGAAGGCGGCAAAATAACGCCATCAATGGCAGCCGGCGTTGAAAGCAAATTGCGGGCGAGAATTCCAAAGGAATGGCGAGACTGGAAATATGCGGATGAGTTCGTGGATGTTACGCCGCCTAAACCGGCGCCCGGGAAAGTCGATCCAATTGCTCAGAAAGCTTACGATGAAGCAATCCGGCGAGCTTGGGAACGTATAGCTTTAGAGCCGTTGCCTAACCCTTGGGCAACTACTTCTTTAGGCGATCTAATCGAAGCGCAGCGTCGCACAAACCGATGATAGCGCCCATTACAGTGCGCTTCTGCGAGACCGAGCGCTATGATCCGTTGCTCGACGCCGAGGTTGTGTGCCTGATGGCAGTTACCAACATCGGCACTTGGCACACGGAGGTACAGCTCGGCCGCGCTTCGCAACTGCGAAGCAAGCGCGATACATTCAAGAACCATGTCATGAAGGCGATCGCCTCCGGTGACCAACCGCAGGAGATCGCGCTTGGCTGAATACGCGACCACGGATCGCGCAGGCGATGAATCCGAGACAAGCGCGAGTTCGACTCGCGATCTTGACGCGTTCCTCCGAGAAGTGGTTAAGCGATTCTCTCGGGTGGATAGTGCCGAGTCGGTCAACCGTCAAAGGGCGCTCGAAGACCTCCGTTTCAAGGCCGGCGATCAGTGGCCGGAGAACATCCGTGCCACGCGCACCATCGAGCGACGGCCCTGTCTGACGATCAACAAGATGAAGACGTTCGTGCATCAGATCACGAACGATCAACGCCAAAACCGTCCAGCCATCAACGTCAGTCCCGTCGGCGATCGCGCCGATCCCGAGACCGCCAAGATGCTGCGCGGATTGATCCGCCAGATCGAGCGGCAAAGCAATGCAGATATCGCTTACGACACGGCATTCGACTCGTCCGTGTCCTGTGGCTGGGGTTATTGGCGCATCCTGACCGAATATGAGAGCGAGGATAGTTTCGATCAAGTACTGCGCATCGGTCGGATCCGCAACACATTCCGTGTCTATCTCGATCCGGATGCGCAAGAACCATCGGGTTCCGATGCCGAATGGGGATTCATCACCGACATGATCCCCAAGGCCGAGTTCAAAGAGACCTGGCCGAGCGCGAACCTGGAAGCGTGGGAGCAAAGTGCGCAAGGCGACGAGTACAAGCTCTGGAGTACGGACACGCACATCCGCATCGCCGAGTATTTCTATTTCGAGACCGAAATGCGCCAATTGCTCGCGTTGCGCAACGGCCATATCGGTTTCAAGGAAGACCTGGCGCCCGATCTGTTGGCGCAAGTGCAGGCCGATCCAAAGTTCGTTGTCAAGGAACGCGAGGTCGCGCGCCAGAAAGTTCGCTGGTGCAAACTGACTTCCAAACAGATCCTCGAGGAATCAGATTGGCCTGGTCGCTGCATTCCCATTATCCGCGTCATCGGGGACGAGATCGACATCGAGGGTAAGGTCAATTACGCAGGACTGATCCGGGACGCCAAGGATCCCCAGCGCATGTACAACTTCTGGTGCACGAGCGAGACCGAGCTGATCGCGCTCGCGCCGAAAGCACCTTGGTTGATGGAAGAAGGCCAGATCGAAGGCCATGAGCAACGCTGGAAGGAAGCGAACAACAAGAGTCTTCCGTACTTGTTGTACAAGGGCGTGAATCTCGCCGGCAAACCAGCGCCACCTCCGCAGCGCCAGCAATTCGCGGGACCGCCAGCGGGCGTCATTCAAGCCAAGATGGGCGCCGCGCAGGATATGCAGGCCACGACCGGCATCCGGTTCGATGCCACACTCCAGGAGAGGATGTATGACGAATCCGGGCGCGCCCTGCGCGAACTCAAGCGCGTCTCCGATATTGGCAGCTTCCATTACGTCGACAATCTCGCGCGCAGTCTACGCTACTGCGGCGAGCAACTCATTGATCTCATCCCGAAGGTTTACGACACCAAGCGCATTCTCACCATCCTGCGCGAGGACGATTCCGAAGAACGCATCGCCATCGACCCAACGCTAGAGACCTCGCACAGCCAGACTCAGGCGCCTGATGGCCGCGTGCAGCGGCTCTTCAATCCCAAACTCGGCAAGTACGACGTCGCGATCACGATCGGACCGAACTTCGCAACCAAGCGGGCTGAGGCAGCCGACAGCATGCTCGGCTTCATGAAGGCCGTTCCGCAGTCGGCCGGCTTGATCGGGGATCTGATCGCGAAGAACATGGACTGGCCTGGCGCGGAGGAGATTTCCACGCGCCTGACTTCCATGCTGCCGCCGAACCTGCTCGACAAGAGCATGGATAACCTGCCGCCGGAGGCGCGCGGCATCGTCAACAACTTGACGCAGCAACTGCAACAACTCAAGCAGGAACGCGACCAAGCCGTATCCCTGCTCGGGGATCAAGACAAAGACCGGGCGATCGACCGGGAGGCGCTGGCGAACGATCGCGTCAAGATGCAGCAGGACTATGAAGCCAAGATGGCCAAGGTCATCGCGGACTTCGAGGGCAAGATGGCCACGATCGAAGCCAAGCTTGGCGAACCGGCAGCCACCGACAAGGCAGAGCAGGACCTGCGCATCGCGCTCGATAAGATCGATGCCAACTTTCAGGCCACGCTCGCGAAGATCGCCAGCGACTATGACGTCAAGATCGCGCAGCTCGAAGCGAAGAGTGAACTCGATCAGCAATCGATCAAGACACCTCGCGAACCAGCCGATGCGTTACGCATTGATCGCATCGATCAGCGCATAGCCGAACTCGCTGCTGAGATGAAAGGCATGATGGAAATGGAAATCCACTTCGACCGTGATCCGGAGACTCGGCGCATCACTAAGGCACGGCGCGTGCGCAAGGAGCAACGGCCATGACTGAGACCCGACTCCCGCCCGCCGAATCGACTGGTGGCGGCGTGATCGGCGATCCGCCGCCGAATCAAATCTGGTGCCCGGAATGCGGCATGTGGGATGATCACGAGCACGATCACTCTAAGGAGAACGACTGATGGCTGTCTTCATCTCGAACAATGCGGCCAGTAGCGGTGTCGCTGCCATCGGCGCGCGCTTGAACAGCGGGACCTTGGACTTGTACGCCGGGAGCTCGCAGCCTGCGGATGCCAACACCGACACGACCGCATCGCACTACATCCTAGCGGCGTTGCCGTTTTCCACTGTTGCCGGCGTGGCGGCCTCCAGCACTTGGACTGCCGCGACTACCGGCGTGCTGTCGACAACTGCCGCGATCAGCACCGGGATTGCGCTGTTCTATCGCGCATACTCCTCGACGGGCACGGTCGTGATCGACGGTTCCGTGAGCAGTGGTGTGGCATCCGATCTAAACTTCAACACCAACAACATCGTGCAAGGCGTGAGCGTGACAGTAACTTCCTACTCATTGGTCCTACCGGAGCATGCTTGATGCAGATGATCGCGTGGACCTGAGAAGACCATGCCTATTTTTTCTACAGTGATCGAGCAAGACGCGCATACCCAAGCTGATGGCTCACGCTACACGCGCGAACTCCATACAGATCACGTCGGGAAGCAGCACCGATTCGAGTACCTGATTCGCGGTGCGATGGACAAGGATGCTATCGCTGCTGCGCGGGCAGTGCGCCTAGAGGAGGAGATGCCTGAGCGGGAAGTAGATCAGGTGCTCGCTATCGATACCGCTCCAACTCTCAACTGGCAGACCGGAGCGCAGTTTCTAGCTCGCCTGCGTGAACGCTACCGAGATGCTACTCGCGAGGATGTCGCGCGCATCGCCCAATGGCTCATCAATCGCCTAGATGCTGGCGATGTGACGGTCACTCAACTGCGCAACGCTTTCGGACTCACTCCTGCTCAATGGGATACGCTGGAGACGAAGATGCGCAATCTGAAGTCAGCCATGGACGGCGTGGACGCGGCAAAGGGGCAATGAAGTGGCTGATATCTATCTACGCTCGACCGACGGAAGCGATGCAGACAGCGGTGCGACCTGGGCATTAGCCAAGGCGACCATCGCAGGTGTCGAAGCAATCGATGTTGCCGGTGATCGCATCTTCATCTCGCAGGTTCACGCCGAGAGTACGGCTGCTGCTATCACGATTGACATAGCAGGGACGCTAGCTTCTCCTAGCCAAGTGTTGTGTGCTAATGATGGAGCAGAGCCTCCGACTGCCTTAGCAACCACTGGAACAATTACAACCACTGGCACCAGTGCTATCACAATCACCGGTACATTCTACTGGTATGGCACGGCGCTATTGTGTGGTAGCGGAGCGGTCAATCTAACCCTGGCTATTGGTGAAGGAACAAGTTCTCATCAGGTATATGAAGACAGTTTGTTCCATATGGTAGCTACTGGCGCTACTGGTGTAATAAGGCTCGGCTCCACTACAACTGCTGGAGAAACCTCAATCGAATGTAGAAATTGCACTTTCCGCTTTTCTAATACTACGCACGGTTTAAGGCTTGTGAATGCAAAAGGGTTAATTCGTGGTGGTGGATTGCACGCATCAGGCTCTGCTATCACGACCTTAATTAAGAACCTGTCGGGAAATAGCGGGGATCAATGGGTTGTCCAAGGGTTTGATGCATCGTCTGGTGCGGCTAGCATGAATCTCCTTCTATCGGGTGCAGATAATGCTGGCACTATGATCCTACGTGATTGTAAATTACCAGCTAGTTGGAGCGGATCACTACTAGGGGGTGCTCCTCTTCACATGGGCTTCCGAGCAGAGATGTACAACTGCGATTCAGCGGATACGAATTACAGGCTTTGGATAGAGGACTACAGCGGCAGCATCAAGCATGAGACCACTCTGGTCAAGACTGGTGGGGCGAGCGATGGCACAACGCCACTGTCGTGGAAGATGGCAACGGGAGCTGATGCAGAATATCCGACGATCATCCTCAAGTCCGGTGAGATCGTAAGGTGGAACGAAACCACCGGCTCTGCGATCACGGTGACTGTAGACATCCTGCACGATAGCGTAACCAACCTCAAGGACAACGAAATCTGGCTGGAGGTGATGTATCTTGGCACGAGCGGAGTGCCGCTAGGTGCATTCGTGGATGATGCAGTGGCCGATGTACTCGCAGCTGCGGCGGATCAGGCTGCGAGTAGTGCAACTTGGACTACTACCGGCATGGCCAATCCGAACAAGCAAAAGCTGGAAGTCACATTCACTCCGCAGGAGAAGGGATTCATTCACGCCGTGGTACACATGGCGAAAGCAAGCTATACCGTCTACGTAGACCCCGTGCAGCAGGTGAGCTGAAATGGCCGATCGTCATGCTCAGATCCCTGGCGGCGCGTATCTCAACGATGTTGAGGAGGCAACGCTCTACCAGCGCCAGATTCCCGGCTATCCCTACGTCAACGACACGCAGCAAAGCGCGGGATCTAGCGGAGGCGGTTTCGATACTCTCCAACGGACTACCGAAGCTGGAGGCGGGCGCATCGGTGCGCAGGGTGGTGGCCTCCAAGGCCTGCAAGCGATCGCTGCTTCTGGTGGTGGAACGATCCGCGTCAATGCGACCGGTGGTGGTGCGCAGATCCTGCAAGCCGTTCTGGCGGCCGGCGGCGGGCGAGTGGGTCTGCGCGGTGGTGGGAGCGAAACGCTTCAAGCGCTCACTCAGAGCGGCGGGGGCACGATCGAGGTTAGCGAATCGATTGGTGGCGGAGCGCAGACACTCCAAGCGCTTACTCAGCTCGGCGGGGGACGCATCGGTGTCCGCGGCGGTGCGTTCGATCTGCTGCAAGCGATCGCCGAATCCGGTGGGGGCCGCATCGGTGCAACTGGTGGTGGTGCGCAGATCCTGCAAGCCATTCAGAGCCCAGGCGGCGGCATCAGTGAAGCCCCGCCTATACAACCTAGCGCCGGCTTCTTCGGGCGCGCGTGGTGGGGCTACGAATCCTTTGATGGCAGCAACCGACCTTGGTGGTATAGGGACCTCAAGGACAAAGCGAAGGAACTGGAGCGCCAGCGCCAGATCCGGATCGATCTCGGCATCCTGTCGAAGCCCGAAGAAAAGCAGATCGCCAAGGTCGTGCGCGAGGTCGAGACCTTCGTCGAGGAGATGCCCAGCCCAGAAACGGCTGAGCAGTACATCGCTCGGGCGGAGATGCTGAGTGAGCGCATCGAAAAGCTGGTCGATGACTTGCAAGAGCACGACGACGAGCAAGCGATCACTCGGATGAGTAAGTTTTTTTTTGAGCGGAGAACGCAATGCCTGATGTAAGCATCACCAAAGGAATCACCCTCGATCTATTGGAGACTCCAGGCACGCCAGCTTTGTCCTCTACCTCGGATCTTCCGGTCGTAGAGACCAAACCTGACGCGCAGAATGAAGGTGCGCCCCCAGAATTACCGGCCGCAGGCGAAGAGGCGAAGCCAGCCGAAACGCCAGAACAACCCGGGGAATCGGCGACCCCGGCTACGGAAGAGCATCCCGGCGAACCGGCGAAGAAGGAATCTCGCGGGGTTCAGAAGGCGCTCGACAGACTGACAGCAGAAAGGGAAGAGCAAAGACGCAGAGCGGAAGCAGCCGAGCAACGGCTCGATCGGGCGTTGACTGCGCTGGAGCGTTCGACCGGGGAACCGGCCGAGGCTGGCAGGCGCGCGGTGGTGGATGAGAATCCGGAACCGGTCAAGCCTAACAAGCAGGATTTTCCGGAGGTGAGCGACTGGGAACGCGCATTGATCGATTACTCGGACAAGCGCGCGGAATGGGTCGCCAAGAAGGAAGTCCAGGCCGCGCGAGTCGAGGAGCAGAACCGGAATCAGGAAGCAGCGATCCGGACGCAACACACTGCTCTACAAGAGGCGCATCTCGGCCGTATGGAGAAAGCCAGGGCGAAGTACGCGGACTTCCACGAAGTCGCCGAATCGCCCGACCAGCAGGTATCGATTCCCATCGTGGCAGCGATCCTGCACTCCGACAACGGCGCCGAGTTGCAATACTACCTCGGCAAGAATCCGCAAGAATTGCAACGTCTGAATGCTTTGCCCCCACCGCTTCAGATCCTTGAGCTAGGCAAGATCGAGGAGCGTTTAACCTCGCCCCAGGTCAAGCCTAACGTCTCGGCCGCACCGAAACCTATCACGCCCAGCAAGCCTGGAGCCAGTAGCGCAGAGAAAAATCCGGAAGAGATGAGCATGGAAGAATATGCGAGCTGGCGGCACCAGCAAGAGCGCGATCAATCGGCGCGGCGCCACTGACACCCTAGGAGTACACCATGTCTTCACAGGTACTGCTCACTCCTACGATCATCACCAAGGAATCGTTGGTGATCCTGGAGAACAACCTCGTGGCGGCAAACCGAGTCAACCGCAAGTTCGAGAATCAGTTCGTCAAGATCGGATCCAGTCTCACGATCCGCAAGCCGAACCGGTTCACGGTTGCCTCGGGTGCGGCGTTGCAGATTCAGAACATCGCCGAACCGTCCGTCACGATTACCGTCGACACCCAGGAGCACGTCGACTTCCAGTTCACCAGTCAGGATCTCACGCTGACGGTGGAAGAGTTTGCCGAACGCTATCTGAAGCCGGCCATGGCCTCGCTGGCCAACCGGATCGACTTCAACACGCTCGGCCGGACTTTCGCCATCTCCAACTACGTCGGTACGCCCACCGTCACGCCAGCTGCATTCTCCAGTTCCGTCCAGTTGACCGGTCGGCGCATGGATGACAACGCAGCTCCGCAGGACAACCGGACGCTCTGTCTGAATCCGGCAGGATACTGGGCGGTGGCCAACGGGTTGACGCCAAGCTTCGTGATGCCGACGGCCAAGGAAGCCCTGGTCAAGGGTTATCTGGCCACCATCGGCAACTACGAAGTCTATATGGACCAGAACACCCGCAACGGCAGCTCCACTGCGCACAACAGTGCAGTGGCGTTCAACATCACTACGGCCCAGGGCAATGGCAATACGACGACAATCTGGGGCGGCAGTGCGGTCGATACGATCGCGGCAGGCGAGGTTTTCACGATCGCCGGCATCTTCAACATCAACCCGCAATCTCGGCAATCCACGGGTGTGTTGAAGAACTTCGCCGTTACCGCTACCAGCCAGAGCGCGACTTCGTGGATCATCACGTTCACCCCATCGATCGTGACCTCGGGTCCGTACCAGAACGTCACGGGGCCGGTGCAGGACACGGGCGGGCATGCCAGCACGGGTGCATTGGTGAGCTGGCTCACGGGTACGACTACCGCGCAGACGGCCGGGGCCAACAACCTTGCCTTCACGCGCGATGCGTTCGGTCTGGTGATGGTACCGCTCGAGATCCCGCAAGGGGTCGACTTCGCGGCGCGCGAGACCTATCGCAACATCAGCATGCGCGTGATCCGGGCTTACGACGTGAACAACGACGTATTCCCGACCCGCATCGACGTACTGTACGGCACGGCCGTCTACTACGACGAGCTGGCTTGCCGTCTCGGAGGTTGATATGCCCCTATCATCCAGCAATGCACAGCGGCAGCTCTCGGATGGCAACAGCCAGGGAACCGTGCTCGGCCAATCGAATACGGACCTCATCGGCTTTTACGGTGTTGCTACTCCTGTCGCAAGGGTCGGGACGCTAGCGCTTGGTTCTGGCAGTTCATTCGCCTCGCTATCGCAAAGTTCTGGCGCATTGGCAAGTTCGATTGCCATTGCCCTGAACAATCTTGGCCTGATTTCTTGTAGTACCGTCGCCGGGTGATCTCTCCGCTCGGTGACATTGTCGTTATCCGCCGGTTGCCTCCGGAAACGGTGTCGGCCGGCGGAGTTCTCCTCGCCTGGGATCCGGACTACAAGGAGGACATCGGCGAGGTGGCATTCGTAGGGCCAGGGAAGGCCTACGATTGCCCGGCGTGCAAAGCTTCCCATCAACGGCCAGTGGCCGTGAAACCAGGAGACAAGGTCATCTTCTCAACCCATGGGCACCAGATCACCACCGTCAAAGGCGAAGAGTTGGTGATCCTGCGTGAGCCCTCCATCATAGGAGTCATCGATCCCGCATGAATCCGCGCGTCAGCATCTGCACTTCCGTTCTCAATCAGCGCGAGTTGCTTACGCGCATGATCGATTCCGTCCGCGCCCAGACTTTCACTGGTTGGGAGATCGTGCTGGTCGACGACGGTTCGACTGAGGACATCAAGGGCTTGATCGATGCCTACAACGATGCGCGCATCGTCTATGTGCGCTTCCCCGAGAACCGCGGCATCCCACACGGGCTGAACTACGCCTTTACTTTGGCGACCGGAGACTATGTGCAACCGCTCTCGGCCGATGAATGGATCAGCCCAGAGAAGTTCGCCGTGCAGGTCGCTTTCCTGGATGCGCACCCTGAAATCGGCTGTGTCTGGGGTCTGCCGGGCAAGGGCGAGATGGGTGAGCGACCTTCCTGGGAGCAATACGTCTCGAGGGCGCACAATCGCTCGCGCGAGGCCTGGGTGCGCACCCTCATGACGCTGGACAACATCCCGATCGGCGGGGCATCCCTGCTTATGCGCCGCTCGATCATGAAGGAACTCGAAGGCTTCGATCCGGCGTTCTTTCATTGTTCGGACCTGGAGCTGTTCGTGCGCTTCTTCCAGGGGCATGAAGGTTGGGTCCTGCCCCATCGCTTCGCCGATGCCGACCAGCCAGATACGCGCCTGACGGCGCCTTCGCAGGACAACGCGACGCGCTTCAAGGAAGACATGAAGCGCCTGCACGAGAAGCACAAGATCGCGCTTCCTCCGGCAACGGGCCGCGTGACGGTGGGGATTCCCTGCTTCGACATGGGGCATCTGATCGGCGCCACGCTCGCCAGTTTGCGCGCGCAAACCTTCCAGGACTTCGACATTCTCGTCCTGGACGATGCGAGCACTGACAACCTGTTCGCCGCGCTGGAACCCTATGCCGACATGCGCATCCAGATGCTGCGCTTCGATGAGAACCGCGGCGTGCGGCACGCCTTCAATCAGATGCTCGCGCGCTGCGAGACCGAGTTCTACGTCTCGCTCGCGGCTGACGATACCCTGGATCCGACCTTCCTCGAGCGCGCTTTGGCCGAGTTCAAAGCCGATCCATGGCTGGAGTTCGTTGCTTCGCAAACGGACTTCATTGACAAGGACGGCAAACCACTTGCGGCCGGAACGCATGATCTGCAGCGCATCCCGCGTGCCGCGAACCGCCCGCGCGAAGCCTGGCTCGAAGCTCTATACCCAGGCAATCACTACTTCGGTGTCGGCATGTATCGCACCGATGCATTGCGTGCACTCGGCGGCTTGCACGTCGACGATGGTGTCCTCTGTGATTACGATCTCTATCTGCGCCTGCTTCAGCGCGAGAACATCAAGATCATCGAGGAGAATCTCACGCATACGCGTGTCCACGATGGTATGGCGAGCTACGGTGTGGGCAAGATCGACATGCGCTGGCTCAAGCGCAAGTACGCCGAGATCCGCGCCCGCTACTATGCCCCGCGCATGAAGGTGATCATCGCCACGCCGTTCTACGAGATGCGCGGTTTCTCGCCCTATATCTCGAGCATGGTGCAGACTGTGAACGTGCTCACGAAGTTGGGCATCAATCACGAGTTCTGGGAACTGTCTGGGGATTCGTACGTGGACCGCGCCAAGAACACATTGTTCAATAAGTTCCTAGAGGACCCGGAAGCGACCGATCTGTTCATGATCGATTCCGACATGCAATGGGAAGCGCGCGGCTTCATGC
>Ga0209342_10002950_pt1 | contig 18084 bp, 14 predicted proteins | sample RifCSP16_2_FD_184023 | JGI IMG/M metagenome (GOLD analysis project Ga0209342, IMG submission 184023) | Soil microbial communities from Rifle, Colorado - Rifle CSP2_sed 16_2 (SPAdes) (version 2) | ecosystem: Environmental > Terrestrial > Deep subsurface > Rock core/Sediment | place: Rifle... | reverse complement strand
CCCTTTTGCAAAGGGGGGAATGCTTCGTTATATCCCAACTCAGTTCTAATGAACGATTCGGGATAAAACCATTCGGGGAAAAATGTAGGGTGGATAAGCGCAGCGCATCCACCTTTTTGAGCTGGCAGGGTGGATGCGCTGCGCTTATCCACCCTACTACCAAGAGGTTTTTGGGTCAGTGGGGAACTGTTGGCTCTGCGCTTGAGCCTTGCGTCCGTTTCTTCGGCCCCTTTACCGAAGCGCCTGATTGGTTTTCGTCAGATCCTCTTCGCCCAGTACGCCCACTGCCGCTTTCAGGCGCAGTTGGCTGATCAGGTAGTTGTACTGGGACTGGTACAGGTCGCGGCGGGTCGCAAAGAGTTGTTGCTGGGCGTTCAGCACGTCGAGGTTGGTGCGCACGCCGACTTCCTGCCCCAGTTTGCTGGCTTCCAGAACGTTTTCGCTGGAGGCGAGGGCTTGCTGCAATGCCTGCACCTGGGCGATGCCGCTGGCCACGCCGAGATAAGCCTGGCGGGTTTGCGTCGCGGCGCTGCGGCGGGCATTTTCAAGTTCCTGCTTGCCGCGCTCGCGATTCGCTTCCGCTTCGCGCCATCTGGAATTCACCGCGCCGCCCTGGAACAGCGGCATGTTCAGTTGCACGCCCACGCTCTTGCCGGTGGTGTCGGTCGCGCCGAAGGTGCCGCCATTGGCATAGCTCTTCGAGTAGTTCGCGACCAGGTCCAGCGTCGGATAATGCCCGCCGCGATTGCGCGCCACTTCTTTTTCAGCCAGCTCGGCAGCCGCCCTGGCGGCCGCGATTTGCGGATTGTTCAATTGCGCATCGTCCACCCATTTTTCCATGTCGGCGGGTTGCGGCGCTTCCAGTTTGAATTCCTTGCCCAGGGGCTTGAGGTCCTGCGGCATCGCGTTGATCAGTTGCTGCAGGGCGCGTCGCTTGATCTCCAGATCGTTCTGCACCGCGATCTGCTGCGCGCCGGTCAGGTCGAAGCGCGCTTGAGCCTCGAGGGTGTCGGTGATTGTCGCGCTGCCTACGTCGAAGTTGCGTCTGGCTTGTTCCAGTTGTTCGGAGATGGCGGTCTTTTGCGCCGCTGCAAGCTGCACGCTGTCCTGCGCGATCAGCACGTCGAAATAGGCTTGCGCGACGCGCAGCACCAGATCCTGTTCGGCGATCCTGAATTGCGCCTCGGCTTGCACCACCTGCAATTCGGACTCGGTATACGCCAGCCAGTTTTGCTGGCGGAACAACGGCTGCACCAGGTTCACGCCATAGCCGTGACTGTTGTAGCGGCGATTGCCGCTCGCGCCCGGAAAAGGCGGTGTCGGATACAGCGTGGTTTGATCGTTGAGTGTGCTGTTCGCGCTGAGATTGACGGAGGGCATCAATGCGGAACGGCCTTGCGGCAGCTTTTCCAGCCCGGCCTGACGTGCGGCCCGCGCGGCAGAGAATATCGGATCGTTGGCCTGCGCGGCGCGGAAAGTTTCCAGCAGGTCGGCGGCCTGCGCCCAGTTGCTCGCACCGAGCAGAGTCACCAGCAGCAGTCTTGACGGATTTATTTTCATCGGTTTTTGCGCAATTCGTATATTAGATTTTGCTAATACTACAGATTACCGTCCTGTTGCGCAATCCCGAGCTATCTCTGTAAGTGTTCATCGCGGCTAAAGCCGCTCCTACAAAGGCTGCGTGCGGCTCCATGAAACATTCGGGCTATAAGTTCAGAACACGAAACGATCGGGCTGTTGCGCATTCTGCAGCGGCGCGACACAGGTTTCCATGATGTTGACGGTCTCATAGGTGCCGGGAGCGACGCGGGTGATCAGCCTGGCTTCCATCACCGGCGCATCGCCGACGATAGCGAACAGGCGTCCGCCTGCTTTCAGGCTGTTCTGGAACGCTGCCGGCAACACCGGCGTTGATCCGGTCAGCACGATGACATCGTAACTCGCACCGTTGCCCCAGCCGTGCGACCCGTCGCCTGTCTCAAGGGTGATGTTGTCGCGGCGCGCGGCGGCCAGATTCTGTTTCGCTGCGGCGCTCAACTGCGGCACGATCTCGACCGAGGTGACGTGTCCAGCCAGCGCTGAAAGCAGCGCGGACAGATAGCCGCTGCCGGTGCCCACTTCCAGCACCTGGTCGTTGCGGGTGAGATGCAATTCCTGCACGGCGCGCGCTTCCAGCTTGGGCTGCCACATGGATGCCCCGTATCCCAGCGGGATCTCCATATCCGCAAAAGCCAATTCCCTCATGCCCTTCGGCACATAGTTTTCGCGGCGCACATGCTTGAGCAATTCCAGGATACGGCCTTCCAGCACATCGCACGGACGTATTTGTTGTTCTATCATGTTGAAGCGCGCCTGTTCGATGTTGTGCATCTCTTTCTCCCGAATCGCTGCAATAGTTAGATCATGCCTTCTGCTGGCAGTATAGCAACACACACCCTGCACGCTCAACACGCCCCTGACATACAGGATACTCCCACGCCGGACGTGCCGGGGCCAAATCGGAGCCTGTCGTTTGTTATTGAGATCACTTAGCCAGCGGGCGTAGCCCGGATGGAATGCAATGGAATCCGGGGGAACTTCAGCCACGCCTACCAAACCCCGGATTTCGCTGCGCTGCATCCGGGCTACGTCACTAAGCCGGACGAGCCGGAACCAAACTGGAATGAGATCATTTGGCCGGCAAGAGACTAAAAAGCCGATCGCAACGCCGCACGTCTCCCGCGCCTGACGTTCACTCCCACCAGGATCGCCAACCCGACGAGAAAATAACTGCCGGTGATCAATATCGCCAGGCGGTGGTCACCCTGCGATATCCAGCTTACCAGGCCGTAGGTCAGCGGCCCCAATATCGACGAAAGCTTGACCGACAGTCCCCATAGCCCGAAGAACTCGGCGCGCCGCGCGGCCGGACTCAACAGCCCGACCAGCGCGCGCCCTGCGGATTGGCTGGCGCCCATGCAGATGCCCGCGAGATTGGCGGCGACCCAAAACATATCAGGGCCTTGCGCGGCCCATGCCAGGACGACCATGATGATCCAGCCGACCAAGGTCAATGCGATGGTGGGGATATGGCCGATGCGATCCTGCACATGGCCGAACAGAAAAGCGCCAATCGCGGCGGTGATGTTGACGACGAATATCATCATGATGGTTTGCTGGGTGGTGAAGTGCATCGCCTGCTGCGCGTAGATGGCCGCGAGCGTGATCACTGTCTGGATGCCGGCCTGGTAGAACACCGTGCAGATGAAGAAACGCCGCAGGTCGCGGTAATGCTGCGCGTGAGTCAGTGTTTGCCGGAGCCTTGCGAAAGATTCCTGGATCAGGTTCAGTCCCTGCCGGTGCGGTTGCGGCACGGCGCGTTCCTTCAGGAACAGGAAGATGGGCAGGCTGGAGATCGCGAATAACGCGGCGGTGATCAGCATGGTCACCGGCACGAACTGTGCAGCCTGCCGGCCCTGTCCCTGTGCCCAGGTCACATATGCGAGGCTGGCGCCCAGGCTGACCAAGCCACCGACATACCCCAGGCTCCATCCCCAGCCGGAGATTTTGCCTAGCGAGCGTCCGCGCGCCAGTTCCGGCAGGAATGCCGCCGCCAGATTCTCGCCGCTGCCGTAAAAGAAATTGGACAGCACGATCAGCGGGATGGCCAGCCACAGGCTGCCCGGTCCGGCAAACGCAAGCAGCGCGGTAAACGCCACGCAGCCGATGGTGGTCAGCGCCAGCAGTTTTTTCTTGGCGGCATACGCATCCGCATAGGCACCGAGGATAGGCGCGGTGAGCATGATCGCAGCATAGGAAACCGCCAGCGCTGCCGTCCATGCAAAGGTCGCCCACGGCTGGTTGTCCGCCACTACCGAGACGAAATAGGCATTGAAGATGGCGGTGATGACCACCGTGGTGTAGCCGGAGTTGGCGAAGTCGTACATGGCCCAGGACCAGACTTCGCGAGGTGTGACGGTATCGGCAAGGGAATGGCGCATCTTCAAATGGGCACCTCAAAAATCCACATTTCATCCCAACTGCTGCGTTGCGGAAAAAATTTCTTGCTTACATATAACACATATGCGGCGCTGCGAAATTCTTTCCGCGCCTTGCATTTGGGCGAACTCTGAATTTTTAGAGGCACCCAAATGTAATTCCATTTTCAATTTGAAAGTGACACTTTGGTAGGAGCGGCCTCCTGGCCGCTCATGAAGCTCTCCTTGAGAAAAAATCCCGGGTGTGGAAGATGTTGACCGGCAACCGCTGTGTGCCGGCCCGCAAATTGCGTTTGAGCACGAAATCGAACAGCAGCGGATTATAGTTCTGTATCTCGTCCAGCACCGGCACGATCGCGCTGTCGAGCAGGCCCGCCTTGGCAAGCAGGCGCGGAGATATCAGCGGCAGCACGCCGGGCAGCGGGTAGTCCGAGCCATTGAGCAGGCGGTGATGCCAATCCTGATGTTCGATGATCGCACGCAAGGCTTCCAGGGAATGATTGCGCTGGGTGACCGCCGAGATGTCCGCGTACAGGTGCTGCCGGTAACGCGCTTCCGCCATCATACGGGAGAACAGGTCGAAGCTCGGCACACGCGGGCCATTCGCGCCCTTGTCCAGATCGGTGTCGTCGCCTATCGAGGCGCAATGGGCGATGACCACGCGCACGCCGGCATCCAGTGCGCGCCGCAATTTGAGCGGATTGTTTGCATTCTTGTCGGCTGCCCCATGCACGGCCACTTCCTCGCCGGCATGACAGATCAATGGCACATCCAGCCGTGCGAGGGCGCGATAAAAGGCGTCGCACTTCGGCGACGCCGGGTCTATGCCCATCGCGGAAGGCAGCCATTTGACTGCGCGCGCCCCTTCGGAAACCGCGGATTCCAGTGCGTCTATCGCATCCGTCCGGCATGGGTGGATCGAACACACCCATTCGAAGTGACGCGGATATCGGCGCGCAACATCGCGGGCATAGTCATTGGGCACATGGAACGCCGTGTGCTCCGGCATCGCCCGGCCTGCCTGGTCATGCGCCTGCTCAAATGCGAACAGCAGCAACTTGACACCGGGTTTGAATTCGCCAACGAGGTGATGCAAACGCTCGACATAGCTCCGGTCCACCGCCCCTTTTCGGGTGCAGGCGGCATTCAGGTAGAACTTGTGCTGTATGTACTGCATGGGATGCCACAAACTTTCCATGTCGGGCGTAGTGAATATGCCGCTGCCGGAATCGCCGGTGCCGGCGAGATGCGCATGACAGTCCCAGCATCGCTCCGGGTCTATGCCTGACCAGGCAGCAGCCACGATAGCATGCTCCGCCAGATGTGGCGGGAGAGGCGCTCCGCAAGGATTGACCAGGCTGCCCTCCAGGAGCGCGCCTCTGGCGGCGGGCGATACGGCAAGCGCAGCACCGCCTGCGAGAAGTTTTTGCAGCAGGCCACGACGGGACAGGTCTATCTCTGGCATCTGTTTGGCTCGGGCATCTGTTTGGCTGTATCTGTAACACTATTCATTAACGGGCAGTCCGAACAGGACTGATGCGCATTGTATGCAATAAGCCGCGCAGAATGTCGGGCGGAAAGGTGAAGCGGGCGTAGCCCGGATGGAATGCAATGGAATCCGGGGGAGCTTCGGACACGCCCGCCAAACCCCGGATTTCGCTGCGCTATATCCGGGCTACGCCGCTGGCAAGGTGGATGCGCTGCGCTTATCCACCCTACATTTTTTGCCGGGAACAAGTTTACCCTGGGAATCGCACCCATTGCCCTTGCTTTTACCGCACCTTTCCAGTAATTTGCTCAACTCGCTAGGGGTCTTCGCGCGCGTTGCGCACGGAGTGAGAAAGTCCCTTTGAACCTGTGCGGATAATGCCGCAAAGGGAAGCATCCGCACGATGCTTCCCCATCATTAGGAGCATCACATGAACACTCCCTTCCTTAGTACCAGATTCCTCGCCGAAGATGCGCATGTCGATGCGGCGGCGATCAAGCCGTTGCCGAACTCGCGCAAGGTTTATGTCGAGGGTTCGCGCCCCGATATCCGGGTGCCGATGCGCGAGATCTCGCAGGCCGACACACCCACCGGGATGGGCGCGGAAAAAAATCCGCCGATCTACGTGTACGACTGCTCCGGCCCCTATACCGACCCGGCGGTGAAGATCGACATCCGCTCCGGCCTGCCTGCGTTGCGCGAAGGCTGGATCGCCGAACGCGGCGATACCGAAACGCTGGGCAAACTCAGTTCCGAATATGGGCAACAACGCCTGAACGATCCCGGGCTTGCGGAGATGCGCTTCGACCTGAAGCGCGCGCCGCGCCGCGCCAAGCCCGGCATGAACGTCACGCAGATGCACTACGCCCGCAAGGGCATCATCACACCGGAGATGGAATACATCGCGATACGCGAGAACCAAAAGCGAGAAGGATTATCCGAGATGCTGCTGAAACAGCATCCCGGCGAGAATTTTGGCGCGCAGATGCCCAACAGGCAAGCTGGTTCCCTTCACCCCGTACGGGCGATTCATGAATCGCCCCTACAACCTCCGGGCGAAAGGGACGCAGTCTCGCCCCTACGCCCCACGTTCAACCAGATCACGCCGGAATTCGTGCGCAGCGAGGTGGCCGCAGGCCGCGCCATCATCCCCGCCAACATCAACCACCCCGAAGCCGAGCCGATGATCATCGGCCGCAATTTTCTGGTGAAGATCAACGCGAACATCGGCAACTCCGCGCTGGGTTCGAGCATCCAGGAAGAAGTGGAAAAGATGACCTGGGCGATCCGCTGGGGCGGCGACACGGTGATGGATCTGTCTACCGGCAAGCACATCCACGAGACGCGCGAATGGATCATCCGCAACTCGCCGGTGCCCATCGGCACCGTGCCGATCTATCAGGCGCTGGAAAAGGTGAACGGCAAGGCCGAAGACCTGACCTGGGAGATTTTCCGCGACACGCTGATCGAGCAGGCCGAGCAGGGCGTGGACTATTTCACGATCCATTCCGGCGTGCTGCTGCGCTACGTGCCGCTGACCGCGAAGCGCATGACCGGCATCGTGTCGCGCGGCGGCTCGATCATGGCGAAGTGGTGCCTGGCGCACCACAAGGAAAATTTCCTCGCCACTCATTTCGAGGAGATCTGCGAAATCATGAAGGCCTACGACGTCGGCTTCAGCCTGGGCGACGGCCTGCGTCCCGGCTCGATCTACGACGCCAACGACGAGGCGCAACTGGGCGAGCTCAAGACGCTGGGCGAGCAGACACTGATCGCGTGGAAGCACGACGTGCAGGTGATGATCGAAGGCCCCGGCCACGTGCCGATGCATATGATCAAGGAGAACATGGACCTGCAACTGAAGTGGTGCCACGAGGCGCCGTTCTACACGCTGGGCCCGCTGACGATGGATATCGCGCCCGGCTACGATCACATCACCAGCGCGATCGGCGCGGCGATGATAGGCTGGTTCGGCACCGCGATGCTGTGCTACGTCACACCGAAAGAACACCTGGGATTACCGAACAAGGACGATGTGAAGGAAGGCATCATCACCTACAAGATCGCCGCGCACGCCGCCGATCTCGCCAAGGGGCATCCCGGCGCGCAGATACGCGACAACGCGCTGTCCAAGGCACGCTTCGAATTCCGCTGGGAAGACCAGTTCAACCTCGGCCTCGACCCGGACAAGGCGCGCGAATTTCACGACGAAACCATGCCCAAGGAATCCGGCAAGGTCGCGCACTTCTGCTCGATGTGCGGCCCGAGCTTCTGCTCGATGAAGATATCCCAGGACGTGCGCGATTTCGCGGCGAAGGAAGGCGTGGATGAGCAGGCTGCGCTTGCCAAAGGCATGGAACAGAAGGCGGCGGAATTCGTGAAACAGGGCAGCCAGTTGTATAGCAAGGCCTGATCTGCTGTGCGATGGCGGCAGGGCGGATAAAGTGCGAAACATGTATCAACCATGCGGAACGGTGGATGCGGCACGTTGTGCCTTTAGCATACAAAACAGGGTAAATTTGTTCCCGGCGAAAAATGTAAGGTGGATGCGCTGCGCTTATCCACCCTACTACTGCATCACCTTTTCAACCACTGGTGTTCATCATTGATACAAGGAGAAAATCATGGCAACAGACAGCGTTTATCGCATCACCGAACTGGTCGGAACCAGCAAGAAATCCTGGGAGGATGCCGCTGCGAACGCGGTCATCGCCGCCTCAAAAACCTTGCGAGATCTGAGGGTTGCTGAAGTGATCAAATTGGACATGGTGGTCGAAGACGGCAAAGTGGCCGCTTACCGGGCGAAAGTAGCCTTGTCTTTCAAGTACGATCCAAAAAAATAGATAGTTTATGGATTTGATTTACTGGAAAGCCGTCATCCTCGGCATCGTCGAAGGACTGACCGAATTCCTGCCGATCTCTTCCACCGGACATTTGATCGTGGTGGGCAGCCTGCTCGATTTCAATGACGAGCGCGGCAAGCTGTTCGAGATCGTGATCCAGTCGGCGGCAATCCTGGCCGTGATGTGGGAGTACCGCGCCAAGCTCGGCTCCGTAGTCAATGGCCTGATACAAAAACAGGAAGCAGCGCAGCGTTTCACCTTTAATGTATTCATCGCCTTTCTGCCACTGGCACTGATCGGCTTCGTTTTCGGCAAGCACATCAAGACCGCGCTGTTCAACCCGATCACTGTCGCGGTCACCTCCATCGTCGGCGCGCTGTTCATCCTGTGGGCGGAGAAGCGCCGGCACACCGTGAGTGTGGAGTCAGTGGACGACCTGGGCTGGAAAGATGCGCTGAAGGTGGGCTGCGCACAAGCGCTGGCGCTGATCCCCGGCACCTCGCGTTCCGGGGCGACCATCATCGGCGGCTTGTTCTTCGGCCTGTCGCGCCGCGCCGCGACGGAATTCACCTTCTTCCTCGCCATGCCGACGCTGATAGGGGCGACACTGTATGAGCTGTACAAGGAACGCGCGCTGCTTTCCAGCGATGACCTGGGCATGTGGGCGGCGGGTTTCATCGCCTCGTTCATCTCGGCGTTCCTGTGCGTGCGCTGGCTGCTGCGCTACATCAGCAGCCACGACTTCACCATATTCGCCTGGTACCGCATCGCTTTCGGCCTGATCGTGCTGGTCACCTATTACACCGGGCTGGTGAGCTGGTCGGCAGCGTAACCTGATCTGCCAATATAAAGCCGCCGGGTTATCCGGCGGCTTTTTCATTTCAATCACAACTTGCTGCTACGGGAATCAGAACTTGAAGTTCGCCTTCAGCCACAGGTTGCGTCCCGTTTCATTCACGCGGGTAGTCTGCGTGAAACCCGAAACCATCGCGCCGCCTCTGCTGAGGTGCTCGGCATATACGCGGTTGCCCAGATTATCCACGCCCGCGCTGACCAGCATGCCCTTGCCGACACGATATGCGGCATTCAGGGACAGCACGCTGAATCCGCTGGTACCCCCAATATCCTGGCCGACGATATTGCCCTGGTTCACCACGAAGCGATTCTGTTCTGCAACCATGCGCAGCAGGCCGCCGACACTCCAGACGCTGTTGTCATAGGTGGCGCCGATGCGGCCCTCAAGCGGCGAAATCTGCGCCAGCGCGGTACCGTCGGTATCGTTGTTGCCGCGCACAAAGGCCAGGCTGCCATCCAGCTTCCAGCTTTCCGCCAACTGATAGGCCAGCCCCGCTTCCGCGCCCCAGGTGGTGGCGTTGATGTTGCGGGTGACAGTGATGGTGCGGGCCGGAGCGGCCTTGACCACGCCCGACTGGATCAGGATGAAGTCATTGACCTTGCTGTAGAAGCCCGATACGGAGGCCGACCACTGCCCGGCCTTGTAGATCGTGCCGATGTCGAGCTGGGTGGTCTTTTCCGGATTGGTATTGAAAGCGCTGTTTGTAGTCAGGCTTTCCTTGTTGGCGGAAATCAACTCCCAGTAATCCGGGAAGCGTTGGGTATGACCCAGCCCGACGTACGAGGTGTACGCATCATAGTCACGCTCGTAACGGGCGAAGGCGCTGGTGAGAGTTTTGCTCCGGCTCTGTTTCGAAGTTGGGTTGCTGTATGAGTACATCAATCCGGCTGCATCACTCGCGTTCAGCGTGGGGGCGCGATTGTCCTGAGCATTCCAGTTGTCCATGCGCAGCCCGCCGATCACGCGGCTATCTTCCCCCATGACTTGCGTCACCTCGCCAAACAACCCGTAGTTGCGGAAGTTGGCGTCCTCCGTGCGTGCCATGTTCTGGTACGGAGTCGTGTCCTGGTTCATGGTCGAACGCAGGGTATGCTTGTTGCTCTGGTAATCCACGCCCACTTTTGCGAGGGTGGCGTCCCCCATGGCCAGGCCGAACACCGCGCGTCCGCCTACGGTATCGCGGTCAGGATTGCTGACCATCTTCATGCCGGTCTGCGTCCGCAGACTGTAGTTGTCCATCACATGATCCACATAGTTGTGGTAGACCTGTGCCTCGACGCTGTCCAGCGCGCCGCCCATGTTTTTCTTGTCGAGCTTCAGACCGGCATTGTCGCGGGCGAACTTGACGCCGTCCATCGAGCGGTCGGCGTAGGCCGCCTCGCCGTCGCTCTTCGCCGCGGTCAGTTCGACGCGGGTGTTGTCATCCGGCGTGTAGCCGAATGCCGCGTTGCCGCTCCAGCGGGTGTAGGAAGAATGCACCGCCACACCGTTGCCGTCCTTGTAATCGTTCGCATCGGAACGGGTGACGACGCCCTGCGCATAGTACTGCTCGCTGCCGGTGCGCACATCCAGCAATTGATCGTTGCGTCCGAAACTGCCCAGGGTCAACGCACCCTCAAAATGTGTGCCAACCTGGTCGGCACGCTTGATATCGCGCTCGAACAGCACCGTGCCGGCGGAGTTGCCCGGGCCGTGCAGCACGGTCTGCGGGCCTTTCAGCACGGTGATCTTGTCGTAGGAGGAAGGGAACACATAAGCGGTCGGGGGATCCATGCGATTGCCGCAGCCACCCAGGATCTGTTCGCCATCCAGCAGGATGTTCAGGCGCGAACCGGCCATGCCGCGAAATACCGGGTCGCCATCGGTGCCGCCTTTGCGTATCACCGAAAATCCGGGAATGGTCTTCAGATAGTCCGCGCCGTCATGCGCCGGGATCGGCTGGCGCGGCTGGCGCGGATCGGTTGTCACTTCCAGCGGCTGTTCCATCGCCAGCGCGGTGACTATCACCTCTGGCAAGGTTGCCTCGGTTGTTTCAGCCGCAAATGCGCTTGGCGTGAACGCCAGCGCGACACAGATAGTTATACGCTTCAACTGCATTGCTCTTCCCCTTATCAAGTAAAAAATTGTGCGGCGATTATCATCGCAATGAATTTTCCCGGGAATGCGGCATATTGCCGCACCCATCGTATTTGCTGGTTTTCAGCCGGGCACGCGCAAAAATTTCATCCCGGTGTCATAATTACGGCACACAATCACCCACATGGAGATTCACGGCATGACAAGAATGGTGCACTGTATAAAACTGGGGCGCGAGGCAGAGGGGCTTGATCGTTTGCCTTACCCCGGCGCGCTGGGCCAGCGGATATTCGAGAACGTTTCCAAGCAAGCCTGGCAGGACTGGCTCAAATATCAGACCATGCAGGTGAACGAAAACCGCCTGAACCTCGCCGATGCGGCGGCGCGAAAATTCCTCGCCACATTGATGGAAAAATATTTCTTTGGCGAGGGGGCTGAGATGCCGGCAGGGTACATTCCGCCCAAGAGTTAATTCCGTTTCAGGTAATTATTGCAGGGGTGTGATCCATCACGCCTTTCTTCAGGTGCATGAACAGATCAGGACGCGATGAATCGCGCCCCTACCAATGGCTAAAAAATTCGTACCCCAGCAATTCCTGAACCGTGAACTCACGCATCTCGAGTTCAACCGCCGTGTGCTGGCGCAGGCCGAGGATGTAAGCGTTCCGTTGCTGGAGCGCTTGAAATATGTGTGCATCGTCAGCAGCAATCTCGACGAATTTTTCGAGATCCGCGTGGCGGGTCTGAAAGAGCAGATCAAGCTGGGCGGTATCGCCACCGGCGCCGATGGCATGACCGCCAAACAGACGCTCAAGCTGGTGCGCGAACAGGCGCATCAACTGATAGCCCGGCAATACCAGTTGTTCAACACGGACGTCATTCCCGCACTCGCCGCACAGGATATCCAGTTTTTGCGCCGTCCCGACTGGAATGAAGCGCAGCGCGCCTGGGTCAGCGATTTCTTTTTCCGCGAAGTGATGCCGGTGCTGACTCCGATCGGGCTTGACCCGGCGCACCCTTTTCCGCGCGTGCTCAACAAGAGCCTGAATTTCGCCGTGGAGCTGCAAGGCAAGGATGCCTTCGGGCGCAACCAGGCGCGCGCCATCGTTCAGGCCCCGCGCGTGGTGCCGCGCACCATCGCCATGCCGCCCGAGATCAGCGGCTGCGAGCATGGTTTCGTGTTTCTTTCTTCCATCCTGCACGCGCATGTCGGCGAGCTGTTTGCCGGCATGGAGGTGCTCGGCTGCTACCAGTTCCGCGTGACGCGCAACAGCAACCTGTTCGTGGACGAGGAAGAAGCCAAAAATCTGCGCCTCAGCCTGCAAGGCGAATTGCCGCACCGTCATTTCGGCGATGCGGTGCGGCTCGAGGTCGCCGATAATTGCCCGCCGCAGATCGCCGGGTTATTGCTCAAGGAATTCGAGCTTGCCCCGGAGGATCTGTATAGCGTTGAAGGCCCGGTGAATCTGGTGCGCCTGATGGAAATCCCCGATCTGGTCGCGCGTGACGATTTGAAGTTTCCCGCCTTTGTGCCCAGCGTGCCCAATCTGCTGCAAAAAAAAGGCTCGGACATATTCAAGGCGATACGCAAGGGCGACGTGCTGCTGCATCACCCTTTTCAATCATTCAAACCGGTGATCGATTTCATCCAGCAAGCCGCCAGCGATGCCAGCGTGGTCGCGATCAAGCAGACCGTGTATCGCACCGGGGTGGATTCCGCCCTGATGGAAGCGCTGATCGCCGCGGCGAAGGGCGGCAAGGAGGTGACGGTGGTGGTCGAACTGCTGGCGCGCTTCGATGAGGAAGCCAACATCAATTGGGCGAACCGCCTGGAGGAAGTTGGCGCGCACGTGGTGTATGGCGTGGTCGGCCACAAGACCCACGCCAAGATGCTGATGGTGGTGCGCCGCGAAGACGGCAAGCTGCGCCGCTATGTGCATCTCGGCACCGGCAACTATCATCCGCGCACCGCGCGGTTTTACACCGACTTCGGGTTGTTCACCTGCAATGAGAAGATCTGTACGGACGTGAACGAGGTGTTCGGCCAGCTTACCAGTCTCGGCAAGGCGCGCGCACTGAACTATCTTTGGCAGTCGCCGTTTTCGCTGCATACGGAAGTTTTGCGCGCCATACAGAATGAGACACGCATCGCCACATCCGGCAAGCGCGGCCACATCATCGCCAAGATGAACGCGCTGCTGGAACCGGAAACCATCAGCGCGCTTTACGAGGCCTCCAGAGCCGGCGTAAAGGTGGATCTGATCGTGCGTGGCGTATGTGCGCTGCGTCCCGGTGTGCCGGGATTATCGGAGAACATCCGGGTGCGCTCGGTGATCGGCCGTTTTCTCGAACACACCCGCATCTTCTATTTCCGCAACGATTTGAAGCATGACGTTTATCTCGCCAGTGCGGACTGGATGGACAGGAATTTCTTCCGCCGCATCGAGATATGTTTTCCTTTGTTGGACAGGAAGCTCAAGAAGCGCGTGATCGAAGAGGGACTGAAGATTTATCTGCACGATAACTGCCAGGCATGGAACATGGACGGCGACGGACATTACCGGCACAAGCATGCGCGCCGCGCCGCGCCGCTCTGCGCCCAAAACGAGCTGCTCAAGCAGCTCGCCAGTCCGCCTGTCAGGGCGAAGCTTTAGGGAACCTCTGATTATTGAGCTTTACATAATTCATGACTGTTAAGTGATTTACCGTAGGGCGGGCTTTGCCCGCCGCGTCGGGCCGCTTCGACAGGCTCAGGACAGGCGTAGCCCGACCTACGAGATGCGGAGACTCTGTCTTCAAATATGTAATCCTCAATAAGCCCCACATGTCTGCGCTTTGAGAAAGCGGCGACGTGTCGCCGCACTCCAAACTTGAACCGCTTCGCTCCCCGGCGGGATAATTTAGTACCGTGGTCACTGCAAATGCTGTCACAATTGCAGGCCTCGAGCACTGCTCCGACATTAGCGCCATGACCATACACGATGCTTTAATCCTGGCATTAGCCGCCGGCTGCATCTCATGCACTTCGCTTGAGCATGATCGCGACGGTTTCCAGCTGCCGGTCCCAGTATCCACTACCAGCATCAGGCCTCGAACATTCGATCTCAGCGATCCGCGCAAGATCGATAAACTGACCGCCAGGCTCACAGAGAAACGTGCCTTGTTCATCGGCGAGATCCACGATCGTCCGGAACATCATCAAAACCAGTTGCGGCTTATTCAAAATCTTTACGAGCGCTATCCTTATATCGCCATCGGGGTCGAGTATTTCCAGCAACCCTTCCAGACTCACCTCAACGATTACATCGCCGGGTACATAGACGAAAGGGAGATGTTGATCAGAACCGAATATTTCAAACGATGGAAGATAGACTACCGGATGCTGCAACCTATCCTCAGATTTGCGCGGGAAAAACACATCCCGGTGCTGGCGCTGAATATCTCCGACGAGATCCATGGCAAGGTTTTCAAGGGAGGGCTTGCCAGCCTGAGTCCGCAGGAACGATCTCTGATACCTGATGATATCCAGCCCGCCAGCAAGGACTACAGGAATCGGCTTAAAGCGATTTTCGATACCCATCCGGAGGGAGACAGCTTCGAAACTTTCGTCGAGGGGCAATTGCTGTGGGACGAGGCGATGGCGGATGTCGCCGCGAATTATCTGAAAGATCGTCCGCAGACACTGCTGGTGGTGCTGGCGGGTCTGGGACATATGATGTACGGCGACGGCATCCCGAAAAGCCTCGATCGCCGTCTTGGCGGTCATTACAGCACTGTGGCTATCAACGGCAACCAGTTCGGCGAATATCCTGGAATCGCTGATTTCATTCTCGCCACACCGGACAGCCCGCCGTTACCGAAGCCCGGCAAGCTGGGGATAACCATAGAGGACAGCAACGACGGTGTGCTCATCACCGGCCTCGCGTCCAACAGTGCGGCCAAGGCCTCCGGCATTGATGCCGGCGATCACATCGTTTCTCTTGACGGCATAAAAGTCACGAACATCGCCGAGATGAAAGCCGTCATGTTCGACAGACTGCCTGGCGATCTGATGCACGTCACGGTGCGCCGCGAGCGTTTAATGGCTGGCGAAAAGGAGTTGCAGTTCGAGGTGACATTGCGCTGAACGTAATGAAGTTGCTAGCGCATCGGTAAAATATTATAGGGTGCGTTCCACGCACCAATGATTATTGAGGATTACATATTTGAAGACAGTGTCTCCGCATCTCGTAGGTCGGGCTACGCCTGTCCTGAGCCTGTCGAAGCGGCCCGACGCGGCGGGCAAAGCCCGCCCTACGGTAAATCACCTAACAGTCATGAATTATGTAAAGCTCAATAAGGTGCGTGGAACGCACCCTACACAATTATTGTTATTTTGAACCCAAATAATCCATTAGCCGCGAAACCCCCTCCAGATCCCCCTTGTCAGGGGGAGTGCTCGGTCTGCCCCTCCCCTGACAAGGGGAGGTTGGGAGGGGTTGGGGTGGAATTTCTGCCTAATGGACAATCTGGGTTGAAATGGAATTGGAATAACATCTAGCGCGCCAAACTGCTGCGCGTTTCCAGCTTGCCGCGCATCACGTTGACTGAAGTCCCATCCTCCTGCCGCACCGGTATCGCGAGCGATGATTGCGACACAGGCCAGATGCCTTTTGCGAGATTGGTCAGTTCCGCACCGGCAAACGCGGCATAGCTGAATTTGGAATAGTGCTGCAATTTCCTGGCGAGCGTCGGCATCATCCCGGCATCGGGCACAGCGAGCCAGGCTGCGGGTGTTTGCCCGATGCGCGCGGTCAGAGCGAGCGCGTGCTGCGTGCGCAGGTACTCGATGTCGCCCAACCTGGCTCCCTCGTCTGACAGGGTGGCACCGCTGTGCGCGACTGCGGTTTGGAATTCGCTGAGCCAACGGTTTTCCCAGCCGAACAACCAAATTGCACCGTGTCGCGGGATTCTTTCGATTTCATCGTCCCACACGATGCCGGTACTGCGCCCGGGTTGCTGTTGCCAGTTCCTGGCCACACCGAGGTATTGCTTGAGCAAGTCCTCCGGTGCTTTGCGCGGCAGCACGATCAATAGCCGCTCCGCACCAAACACCTGCGACAGGGCGGAGGGTATTTCGCTCCGGTCCAGGCGGCGGAACACATCGAATTCCGGGTCCACATCTAAGCGCAGCGGTTGCCCATCGAGCGGCAAGCGCCACACTGCGTGTTTGCCCTTCATCTCTATCACGGTCGAGTACGCATCTTCCTTTCCTGCCAGCGTGATTGCAAGCGGCAGGTCAAGCGCATAGGCCGGGCCTGGCTGGGTTTGCTCGATCGTGATTGCCAGTTCGAAGCCCGATTCGGCACGTCGCGCAACGGCTGAAACAATGCGCAGCTCCGGCGCGCCGGCTAGCCGCACCCATTGCGCGAAAAATAGACCGAGGTCTTCCCCTGCCGCTTGCGAAAATGTTCGTTCGACATCTGCGAAGCTTGCGCGTTTGAACTGAAAGTCGCGATAAAGATTTTGCAGCGCACGCGTGAAGTTTTCATCGCCCATCCGTCTGCGCAGCATGTGAAATACCAGCATGGTTTTGCCGTAGCCCACCGCTTCGCTTTGCGCGCTGTGGCGCGAGGTGAATTCCGTGATCGGGAAGTCCCGTCCGGCAGTGATGAAGTCGGCGTATTTTTGCAGCGTGCCGCGCCGGTGTTCCGCTCCGCTGCCCTTTTGTTCCTGCAACAGATGGTCGGCCAGGTAGGCGGTCAGTCCCTCCGACCAATTGCCATTCCGGTAATCGACATACACGCCGTTGCCCCACCAGTTGTGCAGGATCTCATGCGGGTAAGAGGAATCGGCGATGAATGGCAGGCGGATCACCTGGCTGCCCAGCAGCGTGAACGACGGCATGCCGTAACCGGTTTCCCAGAAATTCTCCACCAGCGCGAATTTGGCGTAGGGATAGATACCGATCATCTTCCGGTAGATCGCCAGATAACGCGCGGTGGCATCCAGATAACGCTGCGCGAGTTCCGCATCGTCTTTGCGCAGATATACCAGCGCCTCGATGCCGTCATCGCTGCGCTGGTATTCAATGAACGGTGCGGCGATCAGGTGAATCTCGTCCTGAGGCTGGTTCTCTTGCCACCTCACCCGCTCCCTGCCTGTGGCGATACGCTTGCCCTGGCTGACCGCCCGCCAGTTTTGCGGCAACGCGACATCGAGCGAGAAGGTCAGCATTCCTTCGCCCGGAACATTTTCCAGGCGCGGATACCAGCCGCTTGCACCGCTGAGCACCGCACCTTCCTTGGCAATGATGCCCGGTGAATTTTCGAAGGTGCGCGCTTCGCGCGCATCCTGCTGCGGTGGATGGAATATTTCGCCGCCGTACATCAGTGTGAAGCTGTCACGGCCGTCCGGCAGCGTGATACGGTATCGCCGCAACCACTCCTCCGGCACACTCCGCACATCTTCGATCGCGGCATCCGGCGAGGCGGGATGCAGGTCGCGGTGCAGAGAAAAATCCAGCCTGCGCGGTGATCCGGATGGCAAGGTGATGCGGTCTTCCGCTTCCAGTTTATGTTGTTCCGGGTGGAGCACGATGCTCAGTTGATGATGCGGCAATGTTTGAGCATGGCCGGTCAGGCCGATGAACAGGAACGACAGCATGAGCAATGAACGCATCGTGTCAAATTGCTGCTGATGATTTTTTCATGTTGAATCGTTTGAACACGAATAATTCAAGGTAATTAGGGCGAAACGTAACCAAAGTAGATAGCCAGGAAGAGTTTAAAAATATTTTCCTGACGATGATTGTAACGGTATTCAATTTCTTTCAGATACATGGGAAAGTGGTACCTCGATACG
>Ga0209342_10002947_pt1 | contig 18087 bp, 13 predicted proteins | sample RifCSP16_2_FD_184023 | JGI IMG/M metagenome (GOLD analysis project Ga0209342, IMG submission 184023) | Soil microbial communities from Rifle, Colorado - Rifle CSP2_sed 16_2 (SPAdes) (version 2) | ecosystem: Environmental > Terrestrial > Deep subsurface > Rock core/Sediment | place: Rifle... | reverse complement strand
TACATGGACTGCCTTGCTGCCTACTCTGCTCTCAATCAGGGACATTGTCATCCAACCATTCTCAAAGCGTTTGTGCATCAGGCGAACAAGCTCACACTGACCAGTCGTGCGTTTCGCAACGATCAGTTTCCATTGCTGTATGCCGACCTGCGCAGACTGACAGGGTATGAGATGTTCCTGCCGATGAATACCGGTGCTGAGGCCGTGGAGACCGCCATCAAAGCAGCGCGGAAATGGGCTTACACAATCAAAGGAGTCCCCGAGAACAAAGCGGAAATCATCGTGGCTTCGGGGAACTTTCACGGACGGACGACCACAATCATCAGTTTTTCAACTGATGAGCAATATCGGCACGGATTCGGTCCTTACACGCCGGGATTCAAAGTCGTTCGGTACGGGGATATCGACGACCTGCGCAATCACATCAACGCAAACACAGCCGCGTTCCTTGTCGAACCGATCCAGGGAGAATCAGGGATTGTGGTTCCGCCGGCAGGTTATTTGACGGAAGCCGCTCGTCTCTGCAAGGAGAATAATGTTCTCCTCATTGCCGATGAGATTCAGTCGGGTCTTGGACGATGCGGCAAACTCTTCGCATTCGAATATGAAAAGATCCGTCCTGATATGGTCATCGTGGGAAAAGCCCTCTCGGGCGGATTTTATCCTGTCTCGGCCGTACTCTCTTCAAAAGAAATACTGGGCGTCTTCAAGCCGGGAGATCATGGGTCGACATTCGGAGGAAATCCGCTGGCAGCTGCTACTGCTCGTGCAGCTCTCGCTGTACTGACGGAAGAAAGACTCGTTGAGAAGTCCGCCGAGCTGGGGCAATATTTCATGGAGCGATTGAAGAAGATCGACAGTCCCCGCATTGTCGGCATTCGGGGAAGAGGGCTGTGGATCGGCGTGGTGCTTGACACGCCCGCTCGCCCCTACTGTGAAGAACTCGCCCGTCGTGGTGTCCTGTGTAGAGAAACGCATGAATCGGTCATTCGGATCGCTCCGCCGCTCATCATTACGACGTCTGAAATTGACTGGGCGTGTGAGAGAATCGACCAAGTCTTATCAGAATTCGAGCCTGCCGTCAGCGAACCAGAAAGGGATCTTTTATGCCAGAAGTGAAGAGAATCAATACGATTATCATTGGAGCAGCGGGAAGGGACTTCCACAATTTCAATGTCCTGTACCGCGACAACGACCGTTACGATGTTGTCGCATTCACCGCGGCACAAATTCCCAATATTGCAGGCCGCAAGTATCCTGCAGCGTTGGCCGGCAAACTCTATCCATCGGGAATCCCGATCTTTGAGGAATCGCGACTTGAAGAGCTCATCCAGAAGTACCAGGTGGAGGAAGTCGTGTTTTCCTACAGCGATGTGACGCACAGGCATGTGATGAGTCTTGGTGCCCGTGCTTCGGTGGCGGGAGCACACTTCAAGCTTGTTGCAGCGCGACAGACAATGCTCAAGAGCAAGAAGCCGGTCGTTTCCGTGTGTGCCGTTCGAACGGGGAGCGGCAAGAGCCAGACCTGCCGCAAGGTGTCGCGGCTGCTGACGGAAATGGGTTTCAAAGTCGCGGCCATCCGTCATCCAATGCCCTACGGGAACCTTGAAGAACAGCGTGTGCAGCGGTTCGCGTCCATCGAGGATCTTCACAAACAGCGCTGCACTATTGAAGAAATGGAAGAATACGAGCCTCATATTGTCAACGGCACGATTGTCTATGCGGGAGTGGACTACCAGGCAATTCTGGATCAGGCGGAACGGGAAGCCGATGTGATCCTGTGGGACGGCGGGAACAATGACACTCCCTTCTATGAGCCTGATTTTGCAATTGTTGTTGCCGACCCCCTGCGTGTCGGGAACGAACTCAACTACTATCCCAGCGAAGCGAACCTGCGATTGGCCGACCTGGTAATCATCAACAAGATCGATTCGTCCGAACCGAAGGCCGTATTTGCATTGAGGGAAAACATTCGGTCGGTGAATACGAAGGCTATGATTATTGAGGCGGCTTCGCCAATCCAGGTGGAAGACGCCAGTCTGATCGCGCGGAGACGTGTCCTGGTCATTGAAGACGGTCCAACCCTGACTCACGGCGAAATGAAGTTCGGTGCCGGAACCGTGGCGGCGCGGAAGTTCGGAGCTTCGGAAATCATCGATCCACGGCCATACTGCAAAGGTGAGATCAAGAAGACCTTTGAAGCATATCCCGGTATCGGAGTCTTGTTGCCCGCAATGGGCTACAGCGATCAGCAGGTGAAGGACCTGGAAGAGACAATCAACCGTGTTCCCTGCGACACGGTCATCATCGGAACACCCATTAATCTCAAACGAATCATAAAGATGAAAAGGCCTGCCGTTCGGGTATTTTACGAATTGGAAGAGATCGGAGAGCCGACCGTCAAGACGCTTCTTACAACGTTTGTTCAATCTCTGAAAAGGAAGGCCGCAATATGAATAACCATCGATTGCTTGACGAAAAGCATGCCAGCACGGCAAAAAAGAGACGCAATGGAAAGCACAACGGGAAGCACAGTGGGAAGAAGCACAATGGAAAGGCGGTGAAGGATGGGGGAGGTGCATACTCTCCCGAGACGCGGTTGATTTGGGGAAAATCCTACACCCCGAAGTGGGACTATAGCCATCATGTTGTTCCACCACTTTCTTCATCCTCAACATTCCGGCTTACATCAACGCGGCGCGGGGCTCAGGGCTTTGTGGAATTTGCCCATCATGCGGACGATTTCACCGTGCGGACAAAGGCCCCGATCTACATTTATGACCGGCTGGGGGAGCCGAACAAGGATTTATTGGAAGAGAATCTTGCAATGGCAGAACAGGGGGAATGTGCGGTGACCTTTGCCACCGGCATGGCAGCGGTGTCGGGAGTCTGCGGTATTCTTCTCGGAAGCGGGAGTGAGATCATTGCACACAAGATATTGTACGGCTGCACCTATTCGCTCTTCAAAAACTGGATGCCGCGATATAAGATCAATGTGAAATGGGTGGATTTCAACGATCGGGCAGCGCTTGACAGGGCGATTACTCCCAATACCAAGCTGCTGTACTTCGAAACCCCGGTCAATCCGACCCTGGAACTGATCGATATTGGCGCAGTTGTGGAGGTTGCCGCTCGCCACAACAAGCATCGAAAACCCTTCCACAAGATCTATACTGTCGTCGACAATACCTTCTCTACCCCTTTCTGTCAAAGGCCGTTGGAGCTTGGAATTGACTTTGTTGTCGAATCGTTGACGAAGGGGCTGTGCGGTTTTGGAACGGATATGGGAGGGGTCGTGGTGGGTCCGGCATGGAGCTATGATCCGTTGCTGCTGTACCGAAAAGATTTTGGTGGAGTGCTGCCTGCAAAAAGCGCCTGGCCAATTCTCGTGTATGGGCTTCCCTCTCTTGCAGTCCGGTTTCGGCATCAGATGCAAACAGCCCTGCAGGTTGCGGAATTTCTCGAGCGGGACAAGAGGATCGAAAGCGTAAGCTATCCGGGCCTTGATTCATTCCCGCAGCGATTGCTGGCACACACTCAGATGCATGATTATGACGGCAAATTCGCTCCCGGAACAATGATCTACTTCACTCCAAAGGGAAGTACACCCGCAGACCGTCATCACAAGGCAGAGACGTTGGTTGATACGATTGCCGATGAATCCTACAGCATGACTCTTGCGGTAAGCCTGGGGAATATTCGCACCCTTATCGAACATCCGGGATCGATGACGCATTCGGCGATTCCACCGGAGGAACAGGTCAAGCGCGGCATGGACCCCGGCGGTGTCCGTCTTTCGATCGGCCTTGAAAAAGCTGAGGACATCATCGGCGATCTTTCCTCGGCTCTCAAGCGAATGAAATAGCGTGGTCGATGCACTCTGGGGGTTTCCTCAGTCATTCCTCACAGGATGAAGGAATTTTCATATTTTTTTCTGTCGATTGGTGCCTTTGTTTTGTACCTTCATTACGTTTGTACCCACCTGCAGAACTAACACCGGAGATTTTCCGTGAAAATTGCGATCCCTAAAGAGATATCACCGGGTGAAACCCGCGTGGCGGTTGTACCTGCCATGATTTCGGCATTTGTGCGGGACAAGCACGAAGTTGTTGTCGAGGCCGGTGCGGGCATGGCGGCTTCGTTTTCCGATGAGGAATACAAAAAGGCAGGAGCGCAGATCGTCACGGATGTCAATGCGCTCTATGCCGGTTGCGACGTGATCGTTAAAGTCCAGCCCCCGACAAAGGGTGAGGCTGAGCGATATCCCCAACGAGCCTCGTATATCGGATATCTGGCGCCCCTGGCGAACAGGGATGTTGTGCAAACGTTTGTTGCCCGGAACATTACTTCGTACTCAATGGAGTATATTCCCCGCATTACTCGTGCACAGAGTATGGATGTGCTGAGTTCAATGGCCACGATCTCAGGATACAAGGCCGTTCTTCTTGCGGCCGACCGACTTACCAAAATGATGCCGTTGCTTATGACCGCGGCGGGGACAATCCCCCCCGCCACTGCGCTTATCCTGGGAGCGGGAGTTGCCGGTCTTCAAGCTATTGCAACGGCCAAAAGACTCGGCGCCAAGGTCGAAGCGTTTGATCCGAGGCCGGCTGTGCGTGAGCAGGTGAAAAGTCTCGGTGCGTCTTTCATTGAAATGGAGATGCCGAAGGACGCCGAGACTGCCGGAGGATATGCAAAAGAAATGTCGGCCGAGTTTTTGAAGAAGGAAATGGAGGCAATTGCCGCGCGCCTTCCCAGGGTTGACATAGTCATATGCACAGCACAGGTGTTCGGCAAGAGGGCTCCGGTCCTGATCGATGAAGCAATGCTGAAACTCATGCGCCACGGGTCAGTCATTGTTGATCTGGCGGCCGAGCAGGGAGGCAATTGTGCTCTCACAAAAGCCGGAGAGACGATTGAAGCGCACGGAGTCAGCATTATTGGCCCTGTGAATATGCCGGCATCGATACCGATTGATGCCAGCCGCATGTACTCAAAGAACATCACAACATTATTCAAGTTGCTGTATCCAAAACCCGATGCGTCGCCTGATATCAATGACGAGATTGTGAAGGGAAGCTGTATTACACGCGGAGGCGCGATTGTGAACGAACAGATCCGGAAGGCGATGCAATAAGGAGAACCTTTATGACCGAAACACTCATGGTATCGATCTATGTCTTTGTCCTCGCTGCTTTTGTCGGGGTGGAGGTGATCAGCAAAGTACCGCCGTTGTTGCATACGCCGCTGATGTCTGGATCGAACGCTATCTCCGGAATCACATTGGTCGGTTCACTCATTGCGGCGGGCGAAGGCCATGCAGGCCTTGGCGTCATCCTCGGCACAATTGCGGTGGTGTTTGCTACGATCAACGTGGTTGGAGGATTCCTTGTCACCGACCGAATGTTGAAAATGTTCAAAAAAGAACCGGCCAGAAAAACCTCACGATCCTGAACAGGGTATTACCACATGAATGTCCTCGCTGAATTGTTGTATCTCGTTGCCTCAGTCCTGTTTATCATGGGACTGAAAATGCTCAGTTCCCCAAAGACCGCCCGAAAAGGGAACGGGATTGCCGCGATCGGAATGCTGCTGGCGATTGTGGTGACGCTGACAGATCAGAAAATCATCGATTTCAGTTTTGTTCTGATCGGATTGATCATCGGATCTGGTATCGGCCTCTATCTCGCCGTGAGAGTGCAGATGACGGCTATGCCGCAGATGGTGGGTGTGCTGAACGGGTTCGGCGGCGGCGCATCGGCACTCGTTGCGTTCGCAGAGTATCTGAGACTATCGGGTGACCCCAGCCTTGGCGTGTGGAAGGGTGGAGATGTGAGTCTTGATGTGCTGATTACGATTGTTCTCAGTCTCCTCATCGGAACCGTCACGATCATAGGAAGCGGTGTCGCTTCGGCCAAGTTGCAGGGAATCATACGCGGCGCTCCGATCCTGTATCCGATGCAGAAGCAAATGAATGGAGCCATGCTTCTTGCAGTGCTCGTTCTTGGAGTCTTTTTCGTTCTCGATCCGTCGAGATGGTACTTGTTGATTATTATTACAGGCCTCTCCGTTGTTCTCGGCGTTACGAGCGTCATTCCCATTGGCGGTGCGGACATGCCGGTGGTGATCTCTCTTATGAACTCCTACTCGGGTCTTGCCGGCGCAATGACCGGGTTCGTTATTTCCAACGACGTCCTCATTATCAGCGGAACATTGGTGGGAACGTCCGGATTGATACTGACCAACATCATGACGAAGGCGATGAATCGCTCGCTGGCGAATGTTCTGTTTGCGGGGGTGGGAGCAGACTACGACCCCACAGTGCAGGCCACAGAGCAGAGGACGGTGATTCGCTACACTCCTGAAGATGCGTCGACGATCATCGACGGTGCTCAATCCGTGATCATTGTCCCCGGATACGGACTTGCTGTTGCGCAAGCCCAGCATGTACTTCAGGAGCTCGTGAATATCATGACCGCGCGAGGAATGCAGGTTCGTTATGCGATTCATCCCGTTGCCGGCAGAATGCCAGGCCATATGAATGTGTTGCTCGCCGAGGCAAACGCTCCCTATGATATTCTGATGGAGATGGAACAAATCAATGACGACTTTCAGAATACCGACGTTGCTCTTGTCATTGGGGCGAACGACGTGGTGAATCCTGCAGCGAGAACCAAGAAGTCAAGTCCCCTGTACGGGATGCCGATTCTCAACGTGGATCACGCGCGGACTATTATGGTGTGCAAGCGAAGTCTCAATCCCGGATTTGCAGGAGAGGACAACGAATTGTTCTACGACCAGAAAACAATGATGATCTTCGGTGATGCGAAGGAAACGGTGACCAAGCTCGTCCATTTAATGAAAGCATAAAGAGTGCTTCTTCATCCAGGACCCGAGTGGAATCGGGTCTTTCTTTTCTTGAGGTCAGGTCCTCGCTGTCGATTCTCTTGCATCCGAAGGCATCGAACGGTATCTTAGTCCAATTCCTCCGGGCATTGCCCGGTTTTTCGCCAATTTGACCTGGATTGTATGGCTATCTTGTTCTTTTTCTTCGGTCACTGGTACGGTTACGTCAATTTCCGTGATACCGGAGATAAATCCCGCAATACGCTTCCCTTTGATTCTCTTACGCTCGGGGAGTTGTTCCAAAATAATCATCACAAATACCCGAGCCATGTCAATTGTGCCCAACACTTGCACGAAATCGATCCACCTATCCGTTGATCAAATTCCTGAGCTGGCTAAGAATTATCAATTTGTCGCGATCCTGATCCGCAAACCCTGCCGGGTTGAAACGAGGTGACCATGGAACTCATTCTTCAAATGACCCTCACCGCTTTGGGGATCCTCGTTGTCATGATGACTACTCTGTGGTGGATAGGCATCAAGATCGGGAACGCAGCTGTTGTTGACGTAGGATGGGGGGGCGGGTTCGCGATGCTTGTCCTTGTGTACTTCTTTCTTGGTGACGGATTGTTTGACCGGAGATTGCTGATGGCCGGCATGGGGGTGTTTTGGGGGGTACGACTTTCAGCCCATCTCCTCGTCGACCGCATTCTCGCAAAGAAGCCCGAAGATGGGCGTTATGCCGAGATTAGACGAAAGTGGAAGACTGGAATCAACCTGAAGATGTTCCTTTTCTATCAATTCCAGGCTCTCTTGATTGTCGTACTCTCACTTCCGTTTCTCTTCATGGCGCTGAATCAGGATGCGGGCTTCACGTGGATGGAATGGGCCGGATTCGCGATTTGGGGCATTGGAGTCATTGGAGAGTCGGTTGCCGATGCCCAGCTGCGGCGATTTAAGAAAGACCCTGCCAATCAGGGAACGGTCTGTCAGGATGGGCTTTGGAATTATTCGCGTCACCCCAATTATTTTTTTGAGTGCGTGATTTGGATCGGATATTGCGTCGCGGCACTCCCATCACCGTACGGATGGGCTTCCTTCAATTCTGCATTGATCATGGCTTATATCCTCACCAGTGTCACAGGAATCCCCATGACGGAGGAGCAAGCGGTTCGGACCAAAGGTGACGCATATCGCGCGTACCAGCGAACAACAAGCCCCTTCATCCCCTGGTTCAAGCGGGTTGATCGTTAATGTCTCCTTTCCGAAACAATATCAACCTCTCCGGGGAAGATCGGATTCGTTATGGGCGGCATCTGGTCATGCCCGAGATTGGCGAAAAGGGCCAACAGAAGCTTCGCAATTCACGGGTGTTGATTGTGGGACTCGGAGGACTTGGTTCTCCAGCCGCATTGTACCTTGCTGCGGCGGGAGTCGGGACTTTGGGTTTGGTGGAATTTGACTCTGTGGAACTTTCCAATCTTCAACGTCAGATTCTCTATGACGTCGATTCGGTGGGAAAGTCCAAACTTGTGTCGGCTCAGAAGAGGATCACCGCACTGAATTCAGGTGTGAATGTGGAGCTTCATGAGTTGAAGCTCTCTTCTGAGAATGCCATGAGGATCCTGGAAAATTATGATGTCATTCTTGATGGGACGGATCGTTTTGCGACCCGTTATCTCGTCAACGATGCGTGTGTATTGTTGCAGAAACCCAACGTATACGGGAGCGTCTACAGGTTTGAGGGCCATGTCTCCGTCTTTGACGCGCACAGCGGGCCCTGTTATCGGTGTTTGCATCCGGAACCACCGCCCCCTGAACTCGCACCAAATTGTGTCGAGGGAGGTGTGTTGGGAGTTCTCCCTGGCATCGTGGGGACGATTCAGGCGACAGAGACGATCAAACTGTTGCTGGGGTTGGGAAGCCCGCTGGTTGGGCGCGTGCTGATGATTGACGGACTCAATATGAAGATGAGGGAGATTATCCTCCGCAAGGATCCACGGTGTGCAGTGTGCGGTGAGAATCCGAGCGTCACATCGCTGATCGATTACGAGGAGTTCTGCGGCAGTCACACAATAATTGACGAAATCTCAGTGGAAGAACTCAATCGGAGGCAGAAGGCAGGGGAGAAGATTGTTCTGCTGGATGTGCGCCAACCGTTTGAGTATGAGATTGCCAACCTGAGCGGGCTTCTCATACCGTTGCCGGAGCTTCAACGGAGGATGAAGGAGCTTGATCACTCGAAGGAGATCGTTGTATACTGCCACACGGGAGTTCGAAGCGCACGGGCTGTTGCAGTGCTCCGTGAATCCGGATTTGGCAAAGCGCGGAACCTCATTGGAGGCATCGACGCGTGGTCCCGCAAAATTGACAAGAATGTTCGAAGATACTGAATTACTTCTCTGCGAACTCTGTGCCTTCCCTGTGCTCTCTGTGTTTAAGTACGTGCCAAGAACCAAACCACAGAGGACACCGAGGAGGCACGCCCGCCCCCGCCCGACCAAGCCGTTCGGGCGGGCGACCGAACGCATCTGACCTTCGAACGGACGTTCGGGCGGGGAGATCACTGAGATAAGGAGTCATGATGGTCTACTATGACATCAATCATTACCGTTCGCTTTTTCCCTATTTGAAAACGGGATTGATCTATCTTGATCACGCCGCTGTGGCTCCATTTTCGAAACCCGTCGCCGATGCAATCAACGACTATGTGCGGAAAAAATCGGAGACCGAACCAAACATCTTCTTTGATTTCCTGAAAGTTGTTATCGAGACCAAGGAGCGCATCGGAAAACTCATCAATTGCCAGAAGGAGCGAATTGCGTTTACCGACAGCACGACGAACGGTTTGAATATTCTCGCTGCAGGTCTCGATTGGAAAACCGGCGACCGCATTCTGTTGACCGATATCGAATTTCCAGCCAACGTCTATCCTTTTCTCAATCAGAAGCGTCACGGAGTTGAGGTTGATTTTGTGAAGAGCAGGAACGGAAGAATACTTCCAGAGGACATTGAACGCGCCATCACGGCAAAAACTCGGCTTCTCTCAATCAGTCATGTACAGTTCCTGCAGGGGTTTCGATCCGATCTGGCCGCATTGGGAGAGTTATGCCGCAGAAAGGGAATTATTTTCTGCATTGACGCAATCCAATCAGCCGGAGTCGTGCCAATCGACGTACAATCGATGAAAGTCGATTTTCTTTCGAGCGGATGTCAGAAATGGCTCCTGGCACCTGAAGGCACAGCGTTCATTTACGTTTCAGAATCAACCCAGGAGAAGATCCGGCAGGCGCATTTGGGATGGACAAGCATCAGAGATTTCTTCAGTGATTTCTTCCGGTATCGGATGGACATTGATCCCACCGCGCGAAGGTACGAGAACGGCACACTGAACTTTGCCGGGATTCTGGGGATGCATGCCTCGATTGGTCTCCTGCTTGAGGTTGGTATCGGGAACATTCAGTCGCATCTGGAAATGGTGACCCAGTTCGCGATCGATCGGGTTGAAGAAAAGGGCATGGAATTGCTAACGCCGAAAGAGCCATCGTTGCGCGCGGGAATTGTCAGTTTTCGTCCCCCCAATGCACAGATGCTGTTCGAGAAATTCAAAACTGAGAAAATCACTGTCTCGCTTCGCGAAGGATGTATCCGCGTTTCGCCGCATTTCTACAACACCAAAGAAGAACTGGAAAGAGCTGTTGATTTGATTGAATAGGGATCTCCCGACGACGTAAGCGAGGGAGGCCCCAATTGCCTCTGAATCCCCTTGTTTCGTTCCTTTCGCGCGTTCTGTTTTCCGTTGCACTTCCCAACGCCTCTTCTTACATTTTGAAGCGTTGTACCAGCGACTTTCTTCAATTTCCTGCCGAAAGGTGTTCAGCAAGCGAACGATCCCCCATGCATTCCAAGACCTTCTCCACACTTGCGGCCGTCATAGTCCTTCTCTCAGCCGCCCCAGCACAGGAAAGGGTCACGCTTCGTCTTGCTGATTGGGCCGACCTGGCTGAGATTCCGCTGACAGAACAATCCCTCGCCGAATTCAAGAAACTCTATCCTCACGTCGAGGTACTTTATGAGCCCAATCCGGGCCGCGTCTATGAAGAAAAGATACTAACTGCCCTTGCGACAAATGAACCGCCCGATGTTTTCCTTTTGGATTCAAAGCTCATTCCTACGTTTACAAACAAGAATGTCCTTCTTGATTTGAAGCCGTTTGTCGAAAAACTCGGCATCGACACCCTTCAGTGGTATCCTCATGTTCTTGAAATTGCTCGGCGAGGATCGGGGCTCTATGCTTTTCCCAAAGGCTTCACTCCTCTTATGGTTTACTATAACAGGAGAATCCTTCGGGAAGCGGGGCTCGCGCTGCCTCCATCCCGCTGGACGTGGAACGATTATCTGCGATATGCCAGAACAATGACGGTGGATGCCGACAATGATGGAATTCCAGAACAGTACGGAACCGCGTTCTCAAACCGTTTCTATTATTGGATCCCGTGGGTGTGGACCGCCGGCGGAGATGTGGTCAACCCGGAAGGCACCAGGGCATCGGATTTTCTCGACTCACCGGAAACAGAATCGGCAATCCAGTTCGCGATCGACCTTGTTTTGAAACACAAGATTGCGCCCGATCTTGGGAGCTGGACGCAAGTTGAGAAAACGGGCTCGATGACAGCCCTGTTTGCGAGCGGTAAGATCGGAATGATTGTCGACGGCCATTGGCGCATGCCGGAGTTGTTCCGATACATCAAAGAAGGACGTCTCGATGTCGGCGTTGCCCCGCTTCCCTTTCATCTGAACGGCTCAAAAGTGAATGTCATGTATGAATCGGGTTGGTGTGTGCCCGTGAATGCACGACATCCCGAAGAGGCAGTACTTCTGGCAGAATTCATGGCAGGAGCAACCGCGTGCAGAATACGCTCGATGAATCATCTCGAAATCCCGTCCGTCGTTTCGGTCGCCGAAGAGGTTAGCAGATTGGATACACTCGGCCTTGAACCCGCATTCGTTGCGGAAATACCATTCTGCAGGCAGCCATGGGGATCGGTGATCGAGCGCTTCAGTCAAATCGAGTGGACGCTGCAGGATGCCGTGGACGAAGTGATGGTGAACAAGAGGCCGATGCATGAGACGATGGTCCGGTACGCTGATCGAATTGACCAGGAACTCGCAAATATCAGAAGCCACGAGCTTTCAGAGTTCAAGCCGATCAGCCAGCATTCGGAGATACCGGGTTTTTTGATGGTGGTTACCGTCCTCACAGCTGGCGGATGCGGGATTCTTTATGCAAGGGCAAGAAGGAAAGATCGAAGGACTGTGCGTACGGCTTTTGGTTTTCTTGCGCCGTCAATGCTTCATTTGATTGTCTTCATCATAACACCCATTGTGTTTGCGGCATATCTGAGTACACATCGTTGGGACATTGTCGTTCCCGACAAGCCATTTGTCGGTATGGATAATTTTTCGGAAATGTGGGGCGATCCGTATTTCTGGAATGCCCTGAAAAATACATTTCTGTATTCGTTGAACGTCCCGATTGGCATGGTGGTTTCCCTTGCCGTTGCTCTGATGATGAATCAGCGGTTGAAGGGGGTCAATGTGCTCCGCACGCTGTATTTCCTTCCGAGCGTTACTTCGTTCGTGGCCATAGCGCTGGTCTGGATGTGGATCTATCATCCGAGTTTCGGCATGGCGAATGCGATACTTGGTGTGGTCGGACTTCCGCCTCTTCAGTGGTTGAATTCATCGAACACCGCCATGATATCCGTGGTCCTGTTTTCCATTTGGCTTGGCATAGGTTATCAGATGGTGATTTTCCTTGCGGGGCTTCAGGGGATTCCCGAGGATCTCTATGAAGCCGCACGAATCGACGGCGCAACAGACTGGCAGCGGTTTTGGAGAATTACTCTTCCTCTTCTGAAGCCGACAACGTTTTTTGTTCTTGTGACTTCATTTATCGGTTCGTTTCAAGTGTTTACTTCCATCTACATCATGACGGCGGGAGGGCCAACACGAAGTACCGATGTTTTCGTCTACCATATCTATCAGGCAGCATGGGAGCAGCTGCGCATGGGATACGCTTCCGCAATGTCGTGGGTATTGTTTGTGATCATCATGATAGCAACGTGGATTCAATTCAAACTGATGGGGAGGGAGGTGGAGTACGGGTAAGGGGGGGGTAACGTATCAACGAAACAACGTATCGGCGAAACAACGTGACAACGAACCAACGAAACAACGAAACAAAGAGGGAGTGTCTTTGCGAGATTGCCGTTGTGGAAATCGATTTCCGGGAGAAGGGCAATCGAAGCAAACTGATTCACCCGAGGACGCGGAAGAGTTGAACGGGACAATGCATCGACGAAAAGGCACGACAACGAGACAACGAATCAACGAGATCGGTAGTAAGAAATCGGAAACAGGAAATAAAGGACTTTCAATGAACAAACAGACATTACTGAAGATATTCGCCGCGGGCATGGTTCTCCTCTTGCTCGGCTCGTGCGGAGAGAAGAAAAACAAAGCAGAGAAGGTAATCGGTGTCTCTCTGCAGACGAGGGGACATGTGTTCTATCGGGACCTGGAGAAAGGCCTCCTGGACGAGGCAAAGAAGAATAACTATGAACTGATCATTACTGCAGGAGAATTTGACCTGGGAAAACAGATGGGACAGATCGAGGACTTCATTGTGCGAAAAGTCGACGCAATTGTTCTTTGCCCCACGGATTCGCGCGGTATCGGTACGGGCATCAAGAAAGCAAATGAAGCCGGAATTCCGGTCTTTACGGCGGATATTGCAGCCCAGGAGGGGAATGTAGTTTGTCACATCGCTTCGGACAATGTCGCGGGAGGCCGATTGGCCGGCGAGTACCTGGCCAGGGCCCTCGAGGGCAAAGGTACCGTAGCGATCATCAATCAACCCACGGTGACATCCGTCCTCGACCGGGTTCAGGGTTTCATGGAAGTCATCAAGAAGCATCCTGGCATCTCCATTGTTTCGGATGTTAACGGACAGGGTATGCGCGATAAGGCAATGCAAGCGGCAGCGGATGTCCTGCAGGCGCATCCGCGGCTGAACGGAGTTTTCGGAATCAACGATGACTCGGCATTGGGTACTCTCGATGCAGCTCAACAATTCCGGCGGACAGACCTGATCATTGTCGGCTATGACGCCACGCCGCCGGCAGCCGACGCAATCCGAAAGGGAACGATGCTCAAAGCGGATGTTGTCCAATTCCCCGAGAAGATCGGAATGATCACAATTCAGCAGGTAAAAGAGTACTTTGCAGGAAACGCCGTCCCTAAAATCATGCCGGTTGAGGTGGGAATCGTCGACAAGCAAGCACTCGACAAAATGGCGGCTCAGTAGATCCATGGACACTCTTCTTTCGATGAACGGAATCATCAAGAAGTATCCGGGCGTCACCGCGCTGGATGAGGTGAGCTTTGAGCTGAAACAGGGTGAGGTGCATTGCCTGGTTGGTGAAAACGGCGCAGGGAAGTCGACTCTGATGAAGATTCTCGGAGGCGCCGTTGCCATGGACACAGGAATGATCAAGATTTCGGGTACGGCAGTCGCGGTCCCCTCGCCGGCTGTCGCACAACAGCTGGGGATAGGGGTCATCTATCAGGATTTCAAACTGGTGAATGACCTCTCAGTTGCAGAAAACGTCCTTCTCGGTCAGGAACCGCTTCGCGGATGGAAGATGATCGACAAGAATCTGATGCATCAACGCGTGCGCCAGGTCCTTGTACAACTCGGTGAAGAGCTGGATACCCGCGCCCGGGTGGGTACCCTGGGTATGGCAAAACGCCAGATCGTTGAAATCGCCAAGACGTTGGTGCGAAATGTGCGCATTCTGGTGATGGATGAGCCGTCTGCTTCGCTGACCGATCAGGAGATTCGGAGTATGTTTCAGGTTATTCGCCGGCTGAAAGGAGAGGGAGTCGGGATCATTTACATTTCCCACAGACTCGATGAGATATTTGAAATCGGCGACAGGGTGACGGTTCTCCGGGATGGAAAGAATGTGAAGACCGCACGGATCGCCGAAGTTGACCGGCGAACTTTGATTCGCTGGATGGTGGGCAGAGAGCTTGAACAGGAATATCCAAAAGTCCCGTTGAAGCGTGGAACCGAAATTCTCAGAGTTGAACATCTCGGTGCCGGACGACTGCGCGATATCAACTTCACGGTCACACGGGGAGAGATTTTCGGAATTGCAGGATTGGTAGGAGCCGGCCGCAGCGAGCTTGCGCATGTGATCTTTGGGGCCAGTCCGAGAGAAATGGGAGCCGTGTACCTCGAGAACGAGGAATTCAATCCCTCGTCTCCGCGTGAAGCCATTGAGGCCGGTGTGGGATTACTCACCGAAGATCGCAACAGGTATGGCCTTCTGATGCAAATGAACGTTCGTGAAAACATTTCGCTTTCGCGGATTCGTGATCTGCTCCGGGGATTCAGAATCGACAAGACAAAAGAGGAAAAAGCCGCCCAAGGATTCGTCGATCAATTGAAAATCAAGACGCCTTCACTTGAGGTGGGAGTCGAGACGCTGAGCGGGGGTAACCGGCAGAAGGTTGTTCTGGCGCGGTGGCTCTTCACGCAATCGAAACTGCTGATTTTCGACGAACCGACTGCCGGCATCGATGTGGGGGCGAAATTCGAGATTTACAATCTCATGAATGATCTTGCAGAACGCGGCATCGGTGTTATCATTATTTCATCCGAGTTGCCCGAGCTCCTGGGAATGTGCGACAGGATCGCGGTCATGTGCGATGGGCGAATCACAGGAGTCCTCACACGTGAAGAATCGACACAAGAGAGAATCCTTGCGCTTGCCACGCAATTCAACGAGGAGACCATCAGTGTCCGCTGATCATTCGGTGAAAAGACTCTCCGCTGCGGCAGCCGAATATGGAATCGGCGTGGCGTTTGTTCTGGAACTCGTGCTTTTTGCGATTCTCTCTCCCTATTTCCTCACAGCTGAGAATCTTCTCAATGTGACGCTGCAAACCTCCATTACCGCAATCATAGCTGTGGGAATGACATTTGTCATCCTCACGGCGGGCATTGACCTTTCGGTCGGATCGGTGGTTGCATTTGCGGGAATATCGACAACGATTCTGCTTAAGCTCGACATCTCTCCGGCATTGGCTTATCCCGTTGCTATCGGCGCAGGGCTCGCGTTTGGCGTCGTGACGGGCGGGGCAGCCGGCGTGTTTATCACAAAATTCAAGATCACGCCGTTTATTGTAACCCTTGCACTCATGACTATTTGGCGGGGTGCCGCATTTGTGGTGACCGAAGGACGTCCCATCTGGGAGCTTCCAGAGGGATTTGCCGTACTGGCGCGTGGCCGTATTGCTGAGATCCCCATTCCCACCATCATCATGCTCGTTGTGTTCGGCGCGGCCCATTTTGTTCTGACGCAAACCCGATTTGGCCGATACGTGTACGCCGTAGGCGGGAATGTCGAAGCGGCGAGACTCGCCGGAATCGACACCAATCGCATTCTGATGCAGGTATACATCATTTCAGGAGTCCTTGCATCGCTCAGCGGGATTCTGCTTGCATCGAGGGTGAATTCGGGCCAGCCGAACTCCGGATTGATGTATGAGCTCGACGTTATTGCGGCCGTGGTGGTGGGTGGAACGAGCCTCTTTGGAGGCCGGGGAACGGTAATCGGGACGCTGATCGGCTCGTTGTTGATCGGAGTGCTGCGAAACGGGCTCAATCTGATGAATGTAGAATCGTACGTACAGCAGGTGATTGTAGGAGTTGTGATTCTCCTCGCGGTCATGATGGATCGGTTGAGAAAGTAGTTTTCTGAATTCGACGAAGGAATCATAAAATGAAACCAGTCTCTGTGTTAGCTTTGATGCTCGTTGCGGCCTCAATGGGCGTCGGTCAGACAAACGTCGACAAGCTTGTTGAGGGTCTTGAGTTTCTCGGCAAAGGCTCTATCGACAATTGGAAATATGCCATTAATCCTCCCGGGGACCCTTCCAGGCCGGACTATGATGATTCGCAATGGCAGATTCTTAAGCTTAATCAATCAATCTACCCCGATTCGTGCTGGATTCGAAGGGTCGTCGTTCTTCCTGATCGTCTGCTTGGTGAACCGGTCCGCGGAATTATTCGGTTTCTCGTCTCGGTTGACGATTACGGATATCTCTGGGTGGACGGGGTCGGCAAAGGACATTTCCCGTGGGATGGCGAATTCGAGATCACGAACAATGCAAAAGCGGGTCAACGGATTGTTCTCGCGATAAAGGCGATGAACACAGGGGGACCCCTGAGGCTGATCAGGGCTCTCGTCGAGGCGGACGCGTCAAAGAAGCATGCGGCAACGGTTGATGATCTGGTGCTCAGTTTCAAGGTGGGCCAAAAGCTCCTCAGCTTTGACACCTATCAGACAAACTCGCGGCGCCGCTTCGATCCAAAGACAGACAAATCGAAACTCGACCGGGCAGAAAAAGATCGGCTGAATACGCTGCTCCAGCAAACGGCAGCGAAACTTGATCTGGAGGCCCTGGAAGCGGGTGACATGGTGCGGTTTATCGCGTCCGTCGACCAGGTGCGCAGTGATCTGAAACCCGTTTCGGAATTCGCGAAGCGGTTCACGTTGTTCTTCGATTCCAACGCCCACATCGACGCGGCGTGGCTTTGGAGGGAAGGGGAGACAATCGAAGTCTGCAAAAACACCTTTACGTCTGTCCTGAGTATGATGGACGCTCGTCCTGATTTCACCTACACGCAGAGTGCGGCTGCCTACTACTACTGGATGCAGACGATGTATCCGGATATCTATGAACGGATCCAACGGCGGGTGAAGGAAGGACGATGGGAGGTGATCGGCGGGATGTGGGTAGAGCCCGACTGTAATCTCATTGGCGGTGAATCATGGATGCGTCACCTCTTGTACGCAAAACGATATTTCCGCAAGCAACTCGGTGTCGACGTCGCGATCGGCTGGAATCCCGATTCATTTGGATACAATTGGAACATGCCCCTTTTCTACCAGTCGGCCGGCATTGATGCTTTCATTACACAGAAAATCGGGTGGAACGATAGCAATGTTTTTCCCTACAGAGTCTTCTGGTGGGAATCCCCCGATGGATCGCGCATTCTCAGCTACTTCCCCTTTGACTATGTGAACGAGATAAGCAATCCGTATACTTTGGTCGATTGGCTGAGGCAATTCGAGGCAAACACGGGATTTGCGAACATGCTCATTC
>Ga0209342_10002945_pt1 | contig 18103 bp, 23 predicted proteins | sample RifCSP16_2_FD_184023 | JGI IMG/M metagenome (GOLD analysis project Ga0209342, IMG submission 184023) | Soil microbial communities from Rifle, Colorado - Rifle CSP2_sed 16_2 (SPAdes) (version 2) | ecosystem: Environmental > Terrestrial > Deep subsurface > Rock core/Sediment | place: Rifle... | reverse complement strand
CGCTGCGGGGCTGTCGGAAGCGGAGGTTGCGGCGCTGCTCCCCCGCTGGCGCGCGATAGACATTCCGGCGCGGGCGTGGGGACTCATCCGAACGCTCCGCAAGGCAGCGCGGCAGGTCATTCGAGCGATTCAGGCCCTATGGCCTCGATAGCGGCAGTCCTCCGAGATCCAGGTGACCGCGCCGCGGTGTGCCAGGCCGCCGGTGGGGCGCGTCATGTGCTATTCTGTGCCGACGCCGACCAACTCGCTACGGTTGCTGCTCCGGGCGGGCTCACCGGAATCATCGTGGAGTGGTCTGGACCCCTCATTGACCTCGAGTCCTTGGTTCAAGGTCTCAAGGGGCAACCTGACCCGCCGCCGCTCGTGATGTATGGACCGTTGACCGTCGCATGGGCACGGGCCTTGTTGGCGCTCGCCAGGTCAGGTCTAGATGTACGGGCAGTCTTGAGAGGCTTCGAGGAACTCGGCCCGGCGGCACGCGCGCTCTGCGGCACGCGACCCCAACCAGTTGCGGATTCAGTGATTCTTCGACGAGTCGCTCCACTCCTCCGAGGAGCCGCTCGGCAGCTGGTCGTAGGCGCCGTGGTTGCCGGGCGTAGGCGCATTGGAGTCGGGGGACTTGCGACGCTCTGTGGGTTGGCTGTGCGAACAGTGGAAAGACGGTTGATCCAAGCCCATTTGCCGCAGGCTTGGCGGCTCTTGGGCTGGTGCACATCCTTGCACGCCCTTTGGGATGTTGATGTGCTCGACTGGTCGGTCAAACGCGCTGCGCGTGAGTGTGGATTTCGGAGCTCAGCCGCCTTGAGTACCTATGTGAGACGCCACACTGGCGCGACGCTCACCGGTCTATGCGAGCTCAACGGGTTTTCGGGTCTTCTCGATCGGTTTAGCATGGTCCTGGCTGGAACAGGTAGGGCGGCGAGGGGGCAGAGTCGGGGATGGGGAGCCTGATGAGGAGCACACGGCCTTACGGCCACCGGCCGGCGGATGAAGCTGGCTGCCCACGGTCATTTCCAGGCGCCGATATCGTGCTGACGTAGGACAACGCGCGACCCCGGTGCGGGGAAACGCCGCGGAATATTGAGTTTAGCGACGAGCATGAGACGCCAAATCCTGAGTAGTCTGGTGTAGCGGGCGAGGGAGAAAAGGACCATGGCCGGGGTGTTCACGGGCTCCTCCCTGGGAGAAAAGGTGGGCGTGGTAGCGATATCGCCTGGCAATCAGGACTCCGGAACGGAGACTCGCGCGGTGTCCAACTGCCTCAGGCGTGAACGCTCGTGGGCTGTCAAGATCGCTTCACGAGCTCTGGCGTGTGGACGTGGTGCAGTAGTTGGCGAAACGCGCAGCCTTCGAGTCCAGCTTCGACAACTCTGCTGCCTTTAGCAGCTATGTCAGGCGCCACGCGGAGGCGCAGCCGGCTGCACTACGCGACATCGCTGGTTTCTTGGGCCGTGAGGCCGGTGCGTCTACTCGGGGAGGATAAGAGGGAAGCGAGCGTGGCGCCTTCCGGCTAAGGAGCTGGGCGGTGTTTCGGTGGGCCGGGTGTCGCATGCTGTTAGGATTGGGCGGTCGGTGTATGAGAGTGGCGGGTGGCGGTTGTTGCCGGCTGGCCGGTGGGGGGTTACGCATGGAGCGCAGTTCGATTCGAAAGCTAAGCGATTCCCCTTGATCCTACATCCAGTGAGGTTGTATGACGCTGGTCCTCAAAGTCACACGCGTCGCTGCGCTCCTAGCCCTCGTGGCCGCAGTCGTTCCCCAGGTTCTCGAGGCTGGTTGTTGCAGGTGCGGCACGCCGCCTGTATGCGGCTGTTCGTACGGCACCGGGGCGACATCGTGCGACCAGTGTGGCAATAATACCTGCGCCCTAGTCTGAAGCGGTTGGGTCCCGCGCCACAACAGCTACGTAGGTAGGCCTAGCGGATGGCTACTTCTCGCCACCGTTGTTGAGGGTGGTCATGCCGCCCGTGGTACCGCGGTGGGCAGCCCGATGGCTGATCGCTGCTTGGACCTTTGCGTTGTGGCTCCTAGCGTGCGGGTCACCTGCTCCTGACCTGTCACGCTTTTCTGTTGACGCCCGGCGTTCGACGTTTCAGCGCGGTGCGTTCCCTCGCCGACCGTCGGTGGAGCTACTCCAGGTGTTCTCGATCGGCCGTCTGGAGGGCCCCGAGGAGCAGATGTTTGGTATCGTATTCGACGCGGATCTTGGACCGGACGGTTCGGTTTATGTCGTCGACCCGCAATACCGTAGGGTGGGTGCCTACGATAGCGCTGGCGGCTTTAGGCGTTGGATCGGTCGCACCGGGCAGGGGCCCGGCGAGTTCATGGCTCCTGTTCAAGTCGTCGCCTTCGACTCCACCATAGCCGTATACGACAACCAGCTGGGGACAATCAGCATCTTTGACACTGCTGGCGTGTTTCTCCGATCTTTCCTCGTGCCCGTTGGCTTTGTTGAGGGAGTCGCTCGTAGCCCCTTTGACAGGATACTGGTAGCATCGGCGCTCGTGGATACGGCGCAAGTGCTGTACTACGACTCTCGCGGAACAGCGCTTGACGCATTCTTCGAAGCGCCGACGATAGGCCGCTTGGTTAGAAAGGACTTGCCTCCCCGTGCCGGTCGCGTGTGTGCTATCGATAGCAAGATTCTTTTTGCCAACCCGTGGATCTACGAACTCGCACTGCTTGATCCGATGCAGCGTAGCTACACGTGGGTTAAGCACTGGAGTAGTCAGGTTCTCAGGCCCGTTGCGAGCGATACAATGGGCAGGTCTGTGACCGAGCAGGGCGCCGCGATCCTCGGGTTGGAATGTGACTCGAACTACATCGTCCTTGCTTATTTCCACCTGCAGACAGAAAGGCTCTGGTTCGACTTCTTCGACACCAGTGGCAACCCGCTTGCGCGCCTCGAGTTCGATCGGAGGCGGGAAGGACCCTTCCCCGGTGCGGTTGCGGCTCTCAGGGGCGATAAGCTGGTCACGTTTCGAACGAGGCCCTACTCTCAGGTATTCGTATATCGGGTAGTTCGGAGGTGAATGACGGAGACGCGAGCCACCACAAGCGGAATGCGCGCTGTCTTGCAGACAGTAGCATTGGTCTGCTTGGCGGTGCTTGTTGTGTTTCGCGCTTACGCGGATCACAGGCGAATCCACCTCCTACGGGGTGAACTCGGTCGCCTGAGCGACCAGTTTGACGCGGTTGCCGCGAGGCGTAAGGAGGCGGAACGGGACCTACTCTATTTCAAACGGCTCGCTGCGCACAGCTCGCTTGATGCAAATGTGATGCTCCGCGGGTATGATCTCGATTCAAACCAGATATCCATAACATTCCGTGACTTGCGGCGTCCACTACTCCTGTACTCTATAGATCCGCAGTGTGTCCCTTGCTTGGACAACGTTCCGTTCTTGAATCAAATCGCCAGCCTGTGTGGCGTCTCGGTCGTTGGAATTGGAGTCGCAAACCTTCATTCTCTGGATCAGTTCCGGCTCACTGAGCGAACGCTCTTCCCGGTTCTTAGAGGAACGCAAGGGTCTGTCTGGGAGCTGCTTCCTCTGGCTCAAAGCCCGGTCATCGTAGTCATGAATCCGGGTGGCAGAGTCGGGGGTTGGTGGGTCGGGAGGCTGTCGTTAGAAGCGGAGCGGGAGGTAGCCAAGAGCCTCGGTACGGCGTGCCCATCTGGCGTCCTTGATCGAAGGCACTGACCAGGCGGCCCGGAGAAATCAAGCCACCTGGAGCGGGTACCAGCCGGCAGACTGGCAGACCGTCCAGCACCTGAAAAGTGGCGCCCGCATCGATCCGAGCGCGAGGGTCCTCTCGCTGAACCCCCCACCGAGGCCTTATGCGCTGGCACAGTACCCGGCAGGGTGCTGGCCCGCGGCCAGCATGGCCGCCGACATTCCCAGTGAATCGGTACTCACCCGCATTTGGCGAGAGTGCCACGTGTCGGCTCTGAGAGGACTAGTACCTCAGCAGTCGTAGGAATATACTCACAGCGGACCACAGAAAGACGCGCCGGCTCTGCAGGTGGCATTGAAAAAGCCTGCTGCACTTCTGGACATGGGTTGAACCAGACTGGGCTTTCGCGGGGGGATCTACTGATGGATACTTACCACTGCTATTACGACCCAGCGGTGCTGCCACACGTATTTGGCAAGGAGGCGTAGTGCATGACGTTCTTTAGAGCAGTGTCGCTGGTAGCGGCGGTAGGCGTGTATCCCTGCCTGGCGGCCCATGGTCAGAGCCCCTGGTTAACGCTGGCAGAGATCGACGGTCATCGGGTGCAGATCGACACCGCTGCCACAACCGAAGGCTCGAGTTACCTATCCGTGCGGCTTCGGTGGTTCTATCCGGACAAGGTGGTTGTTGAACGAACTGACGTGGATTGCAGGCGCGCTCGCACCCGTATTATTGAATCACGCGAGGAGTTTGAGTTGCTGGGGCTGCGCGTAAAGGAGTCACGCGCGGTTGATCCAAAGGTGTGGGTGGGCTATTCCGCGGGCAGCCTCGGGGGAGAGGCATTGCGTGCTGTCTGCCGGTACTACGCTGCACGCCCAATCGGAGGGAGATAGGCCGCAAGAACGTGTCCCTACGGGTGGGCTGCACGGGAGTAGTCGCAGGGTTCGCCAGTACGCGACTTCCGAAATCGGTACTCTTGACCTTTTCGGGCCGCGAACGTCTTCTGGGTGTCAATGCCAGTTCCAGTTGTCGATTTGCAGAGGGATGGGACCCTGGCTTTGCAGAAGCTTTCCCCCGGTCCCCGCATCGGTGTGACGGTTCCTATTTGTGCTTCGTCCCCTCCTGTTGTCCAGGGGGGTGGCCCGGCTTGAGCCGGGCGCGGTACGACTCGCCCTCGATGATCAGGTCATAGGCGTTGCTGGTGAAGCGATCGATGGCGGCCTGGGCGCGGACCGGGTCGGTGAAGGTGGCGAGCCACTCGTCGGGACCGCGGTTGGACGTGACGATCATGGAGCCGGCCCGGTGGCGCTCGACGAAGATCGCGTGGGCATCGCGGCTCTCCTCCGCATCCATGGCGTCGAGGCCGAAGTCGTCGAGGATGAGCAGGTCGGCGGCGAGCAGGGCACGCAGCTCCCGCTCGTGGGCTTGCGTGAGCCGGGCCTGGCGGAGGGTCTTGAGCATCTGGTCGGTGGCGAGGGCGAGCACCGAGTAGCCGCGGCGACAGGCGATCTGCCCGAGGGCGTGGGCGAGGAAGGTCTTGCCGACGCCGACGGCCCCGACGATAGCGACGTGGTGGTGGGCCTCGAGGAAGCGCAGGGAGACGAGTTCGTTGAGGAGCGCCCGATCGAAGGTGACGTTCGCGGTTTCGTCCCAGCGCTCCAGCTGGCAGTCGGGCGCGAGGTGGGCGCGCTGGGCCCGCTGCGTCGTGGCCTGGCCGTCGCGGCGGGACGCCTCATCGCCGAGGGCCAGGAGCAGGAAGTCTTGGTGCGGCATCTTCTGCTGCCGGGCGAGGGTGAGCCGCTCGGGGAGGGTGTCGAGCATCCGGGAGAGCTTGAGGCGTTTGAGCACCGTCTTCAGTTCGGGGGCGATGAGATCGGCGGTCATGGCTGGGCTCCTTCGGGTGGTGGCTCGCGCCGGGCGAGCGGGAGGGCGTACTGGCTCGCGGGCCGCAGGTAGCGGGCCAGCGGGAGTACGCGGGTGGGCCTCGGGGCCGGGCGGACATCGAGCCGCACCAGCTCGGCGAGGCGGTGGACATCGACCAGGTCGGCGGCGAGGGCCGTCTGGCAGGCCGCGTCGAGCCGGGCGCCGTATTTCCGGGCGAGGCTCAAGAGCTTGAAGAGCTGGCGCATCCGGGTCCACGGCTGGGGCCCCGCCATCAGGGCCTCCGCGAAGCGGCCGACGTGGGGGCCGTGGTCCTGGGCTTGGCGGACGAAGAAGGCGGCATCGCGCTGGGCACAGGCCAGCGAGGCCGCGGGGAAGTCGGCGGGATCGATGGCCCTTCGGCCGGGCAATTGGCGGGGGTGGACCTTGACCAGCTGCCCGTGGTCGTAGAAGCGGACGGTCTGGGAGTCGGCCCGGGCCCGGAGCCGGCGGCGGCGGTAGACGAGCGGCAGCGAGTAGAGGGCCTTGGCTACCGCGGCGAACTGGTCGAGGCCGACCTTGGGCTCACACCAGAGCGGCGTGTCGTAGGGTGCGGTGGGGGCGGGGAGCAGCGTAGGCTGTTCCTCGGCCTCGAAGTGCTCGCGGGGCCGGCGCTGGGTCGTGCTGTGGCGCCGCAGCCCGTACTCGTCCAGGCACCAGCGGTGCGCGCGCGCCCGGGCATCGTCGAGGGTCAGCAGCTGCTCACCGCCAAAGCAGTCGTCGCGGACCGTGGAGACCGCCCGCTCGACGCGGGCCTTGTCCTTGGGCGCGCGCACCTGGGTGGTATCGACCGCGAAGCCTCGCGCCTGGGCGTACTCCAGGAAGCCCTCGACCAGCTTGGCCTGGAGCGGATCGGCCGTGTGCACGATGGCCGTCGTGTTGTCGACGATCAGAGCCTTGAAGACGCCGCCGAAGAAGGCCCAGGCCGCCTCACAGGCCTCGATCGCGGTCTCGGTGGTCTCCCGGAAGACCGGATAGACGAAGCGGTGGCGCGAGCGCACCGCGGTGAAGATCCACGCGCGGAAGCGGCGCCGCTGGCCGAAGAGGTCGCGCTCCAACAGGCCCATCCAGCCGGTATCCAGCTGGACTTCTGCCCCCGGCTCGCCATCGGCCACGGGCACGGTGGGCTCGGCGCGACCGAAGCCGAGTTCGGCGAGGGCGTAGCGCCGCAGGGTGTCGTAGGGGATCTCCACACCCCGCCGGCGCAGCAGCTTGCGGAGCTTGGTCAGCCGCACACCCCGCTCCAGCTGGGCAGCGAGAAAGTCCCGCTGCGCCGCGCACCGCTCCCAGTCCTGGCCTCGGGGGCGCCCGGTCCGCGGCTGCACCGCCGCCACCACGGCGGCCACGAGCTCGTCGGTGAGGGCCGGGAGCCCGTACGCGGCCTCCACGCCCTGCGCCCGGGCAGCCTTCAGGTACCGCCGCACCGTCTTCACATCGAAGCCGAGCTGGTGGGCGATCCGCTTCTTCGCCACGCCCAACAGCCAGAGCCTCAGGATCTCCTTGACCTCCAGCATCGTGACCTCGCGAAATGCCATCGTCGCCCTCCTGGTGGAGGGCGAATGGTGCCTGCGTGGTCACACCCGTGGGGGGGAAACCTTCTGCAACAACCTCAGCTCGCAGGGGGGAATGCTTCTGCAAAACTCACGCGGTGGGGGTCCCTACCTTCTGCAAACCGACATTCCAGTTGAAAGTCGGGCGGCACCTCACTGCAGGACGTTCTGAGCGATATCGGCTGCGTGTCGTTCTGTCCCCGCAGTGGCAGATCGCGATAGCTACGCACCTTCCGTAACCGGAACTCGATCGCGCACAGCGGCCGCGTGCGGTGCACCTTAGCGGACCGGGTCCCAGCCTGCCGACACGCGGAGAGCGCCCCTGTGGCCGGGCTTTCTCGTTCAACACCGGGTCTTTCAAGCCCGTGGTGCGGCTCTCTCTCGGGGGCCCACGCGGCTGGGCGACCGGGTGCGCGATGCCGTCATCGCCAGTACCGCCTTGCCGCCGGGATACACCATCGAAGCGCGGCAGGACTGGGGCTGGGCCGTTGAGGAGCGCCGGCAGATCTACGGCGTGCTGGCCGTGTCCCTGGTGCTGGTCTTCATGGTAACTGCTGCGCTGTTCGAGTCGCTGCGGCAGCCCCTGTGCGTCCTGCTCACCGTCCCCATGGCGCTGATCGGCGTGTTCCTGACGTTCTACGTCTCCAAGGCGAGCTTCACCCGGGAGGCGTACATCGGGGTGATCATGATGGGCGGGATCGTGGTGAACAACGCGATCCTGCTGGTGGATCACGTCAATCGATTGCGGCGAGCGGAGAAGGTCCCGTTCCGTGAAGCGGTGGTGCGCGGGACGCTGGATCGGGTACGGCCCATCCTCATGACCAGCGCCACCACGGTCTTCGGGCTGCTCCCTTTGGTGCTCTTCAGCGAGTACGCCGACGCCAACATCTGGAACGCGCTGGGGTACGCGCTGATCGGGGGCCTGGCCAGCTCCACGCTGCTGGTCCTGACGGTAACGCCGGCGGCCTACTCGCTGTTCGAGCGCGGGCCAGAGCGGCGGAGGCTGATCGCTGCGGGGCTGTCGGAAGCGGAAGTTGCCGCGATCTTCCCGCGTTGGCGCACCCCGGACATTCGGGCCCGGGGGTGGCGGATCACCCGGGCACTGGCTGGGGCAGCGCGCCGGGTGGGGACCCTATGGCCCTCATAGCGGCTCTGCTCCGGGATCGGCAGGACCGTGCCGTGGTGGCTGAGGCGGCGGGTGGGGAGCGTCAGGTGCTGTTCTGCGCCCACGCCAACCAACTCGCCATAGCGGCTGCTCGGGGTGGCCTCCGCGGGATCATCTTGGAGTGGTCCGGACCGGTCGTCGAGGTCGAGCCGGTGCTTCAGGCGCTGAACGGGCTAACTGACCGGCCGTCGCTTGTCGTCTACGGACGGTTGACCGCCGCATGGGCACGGGACCTATTGGCGCTTGCCAAGTCTGGTCTCGACGTGCAGGCAGTCTTGCAGGGCTTCGAGAATCTCGGCGCGGCGGTGCGCGCGCTGCGCGCTAGTCCCCGCGAGTGAGCTGCGGATCTAGCGATTCTTCAGCGAGTCGTTCCGCTCGTCCGAGCGGCCGCCCGGCAAGTGGTAGTCGGCGCTGTGGTTGGGGGGAGGACGAGGATCGGGGTCGGCGGTCTGGCGCAGCGATGCGGGCTGGCCGTGAGGACCGTGGAGAAGCGACTCGTCAGCGCCCGACTGCCGCCGGCATGGCGGCTCTTGGGCTGGTGCACGTCGCTGCATGGTTTGTGGGATCTCGATGTGCTTGGCTGGCCCGTAAAACGCGCTGCGTGCGAGTGCAGGTTTGGCTGCCCGGCTGCCTTCAGTATGTATGTGAGACGCCACACCGGATCAACCCCAACCGATCTGCGCGATTTCGCGGGCTTTCGGGGTTTGCTCGAACGATTTGGCGAGTTCATGGCCGGAAAGGAAGAGGGGAGGACGGGTGCGCCCCCGCCTTAGGCCAAGGCAGGCAGGGGGGTCGTTGCCAGTGGGCTGGCGCGTCGCGTTAGCAGCAGGCGCCTGCCGTGTGGACTTGGCGTATGCTGAGTATTCCCAGCGGCCAACTTTGTCCGCAACGTGACGCTGCGTCCGGGTGTCCTGAGCAGTGCCCGGGCGTCGTCTGAAAGGCGGGGCGGTGCGTTTCAACGCTGCCGCCCAACGGCAGGTATCTCGTCGAGTTTGGTGCGGCGGGGACTGGTGCCTGTAACGTTCTCGGACGGGCTCGAGCAGCGGAGGTGAAGTGGATTGCACTGAAACGCACGGGCACCGGCCCGCGGAATGAACCGCGCTGCTTTCGTGCCGGTCGCGGCGCTGGTAATCGCCACGCAATCATGTCGCTCGAACGATACCAGTGCGGGCGCGAGAGAGGCATTTGGCACCGAGATATTGGTGCTGAGTGATAGGTCGTCGGCCTGTTCGGATTGCATTCGGCTCAGCGAGACCGTTGTCTTGGGTGACACCGCAGGTGACGGATACGTAGTGCACACTGATTACGTCGTGCGTGATAGCCTGGGCAACTACTGGCTAGGTCAATACAAAGACATGATCAAGGTCTTCGACGGGAAAGGCCGCTACCTACGGCGAGTTGGGCGCGCTGGGGGTGGCCCAGGCGAGTTCAGCATTCCAATGCCAATGTACGCCGACGCCAGTGGACGCGTGCACGTGTTAGACCCCTCGCTAGCTCGGGAGACCCTATTCCGACGCGACTTCGAGGTAGACACCGTTCGGCCCTTCCCGGCCGGAATGATGCGTGCGGTACCGCTGCGAGATGGGCACCGCTACGTAGCGAACGCGCCTCAGTTGTTAACGGCTGACGGCATCGGCCTACCGCTTCACCTGACCAGAGGTCGGGACGTCGTGCGATCGTTTGGAACATCAGGCACAGGGATTGTGAGTCCGTTCTCACTCGTACGCGTCGTCGCTACGGACGCGCACGGGAGAATCTTCAGTACGTGGCCCTTCGACTACTTGATCGAAATCTGGGCTGATGATGGCCGCCGCCTCGCCGCCTTTCAGGGCCCCACCCTCTCCGAGGTCGCGCCACAACCGGGTGCGTTTACTGACGACCACCCCCCCGTTACCAAGGTGATCGCGATGCAGGCGGACGCCGAAGGCCGGCTGTGGGTACTCATCTGGCGGGTCAAGAAGGACTGGCGTGCCAACATGCGCGAGGTGCCCATGTCGGGGGGCCGTACCATACTACAGCCCAATGATGGGCTCCTGAACCACATGTACGACAGTCGCTTGGACGTCCTCGACCTGACGACCGGCACCATTGTCGCCCGTTGGACTGGGAATCGCCTTTTTGGCGCCTTCACAGACGAAGCGAGGCTTGTGGAATTTCGCGTGCTACGCGGAGGCACGCCCCAATTGGCCCTATGGCGATATGGGCTCGAGAACGCGCGCTAAGTCCATATCGAAGATTGGTGGCTGTCACCAAGTTGCAGAACCACGTGAAGAAAGGGGTGTGAACTATGTCGAAGTGGACCACACCGGCGGGCGTCGCCGGAATGACGGTTGCGCTGACCGTTTTCGCGTCCCCGCTGATCGCACAGGATTGTGGCAAGGACTGTCACAGTTGCGCTGCGGGCTTTTATGAGGGAATCACCTATGACCCGAACGGCGGGTACGACATGGGATGCGTGGCGACTGAAACGGGGTGCGTTGAATGCGGGGAGCGCTTCGTCAATGATGCCTTCGTTGACGCGGCGGTGGTAGCGAGAACGGTCGAGGCCGGAACCCCAGAGGAAATGGCAGCCGTGTTCGCAGCATATGGTCGCCGCCTCCTGGTGCATGCAGCGCGCGGGCTGGTTGCGGTTCGCGGAACCAAGTGCTCTGAGGACGCGGTGGCTTTGGTCGTCTTCGTTGGCAACAGGAGGGCAGAGGCACTGCGGCGTCTCGGCGTTCGTGAGCTGAGTAATCTCTATCGATGAGGCGCAAGAGGATCGGCGCAGCTGCGGCGTCGGGGCGGCCGCTCGTACGTTTGTCTTTGTGGAGCGGACAGGCCTTTCTCGGGGGAAGATAACTTAATGCTTTGGGGTGGCGTCATGCGCGCAGAAAAGATCCTGTTCAATGTGCAGCCGCGTTACTCGGCGCGTTCGCGGTAAGCACGCCGACGATGGCGCAGGATTGTGGTACGGACTGTGTGGCGTGTTGGACTAACAGTTACGAGGGGAGGAACTACACTCCAAACGGCGACCACGACATGGCTTGCTTCTTGACCGAGTGGGGCTGCGCGGAATGCGGGGATCGTGCCGTCAGTGACGCCTTCGTCGACGCGAGGCTGGTCGCGGAAACTGTTGCCGCCGCCCTTCCAGGCGAATTGGCGGCGGTGGTTGTGGCGCATGGTCGTCGCCTCCTGGTGCATGCGGCACGCGGGCTGGTTGCGGTGCGTGGAACCAAGTGTAGTGAGGACGCGGTGGCTGTGGTCGTCTTCGTTGGCAACACGAAGGCGGAGACGCTGCGGCGTCTTGGCGTTCGTGAGCTGAGTGGATCTCTATCAACCAGCACAAGATGATCGACCCGCCCGACGGTGTGGGCCGTCACGGGCTGGCGATCCCACATTCATCTTTGGGCCGTGAGTATGGGCCCTCGCGACAGGGAGGTAACTCATGTTCAGGGGAAAGACGCTGGGCAGCCTTGTGGTCGCGTTGGCGAGCGCGGTCGCGCTAAGCACTCCGACGATGGCTCAGCAGGATTGTGGGACGGATTGTCGGGCGTGTGCTACTGAGGGTCACGAAGGGTACAATTACTCGCCGACCGGCGATAACCACATGAACTGCCTCGTTACAGAAACCGGTTGCTTTGAGTGCGGCGAGAGAGTCAACAACTCTGCTGCGATCAGTGCGCGTTCGATTGCGCAGCTATTGGACGCAGTGGAAGAGCACGAGATGGCGGCTGTCGTCACGGCGTATGGCGACCGAATCCTGGTCGACGACGTACGTGGCGTCGTTGCCGTGCAGGGCAATGCCTGCAACCCCCATGCCGTTGACACCATCGTATTCCTTACAAAAAGCAAGGCACGATCATTGCAGGACGCAGGCGCCAGGTCGTTACGGGCCGTTCTGCTCTCGTCGCCGGTTCGCCGAGTTAGTCCATGACACACCTGTGATGGCCGATGTGGCAGAGACGTACACCGCAAGACCCCTTGGGTGTGCATTTAGCCGCGGGGTTGTGCAGTGTGGCAACGCCGATTTGAATTGCACACTTTCGGCCACTGGAATAGCCCACTCGGGGGTGGCCGACCCGGAGGTGGTGGCGGCTAGGCCTCCTACTGGGCAGGCCGGTGGCCGTGGGGGGGTGGCAGTGTGCGGGGCTGGGCGCCGAGGAGCCGGTGGGCCAGCTCCCGGTGCTGCCACATGCGGTAGCTGTTGCCCCGGGATGTTGACGATGTGGCAGTGGCGCAGGACCCGGTCGATAGGGCACCGGCCATGACCTCATCGCCGAAGACGTGGCACGAGTGCTCGAAGCCCTTGTAGCTGGTGAGCACCTGCTGGCGTGTTCGTAGCGCCCGCTCATGAGATGGAAGAAGAGCTTGGCCCCGGTGCGGGTGACCGGCAGGGTAGCGGATCTCGTCGGTGACCATGAGGTCGGGGAAGGCCACGGTGCGGAAGCCGATGGCTGAGCCGGCTGGCCTGCTGGGCCTCCTCTGGGCTGGTGATCAGATCGGCCAGGGTGGCGTAGTAGACCCGCCGCCCGCTCTGGGCGGGGCGTTAGACTGATGGTGAGATGGTCTTGACGACGCCGGGGGGCCCCAGGAAGACCACGTGTGTTCGCGGTGCTCGAGGACGCTCAAGTGGAGGCTTTCGAGCTAGTCGCGCTTGACCGAGGGCTGGAAGGTGAAATCGAAGTCGGCCAGGGTCTTCACCGCCGGCAGCCGTGCCGAGCGCATGGCGGTCTGCAGGCGGCGCCAATTGCGGAGCGCGATCTTGCTGCCCAGGAGCGCCGCCAGCGCCTCGCCGGCGGGCAGGCGAAGATGTGCCGAAAACGAGCAATGGGCGTTCTCTAAAGTCTCTGCCATGCTGTTTCTCTGAACACGAGCCGACGCAGGGTGAATGAGGCTCAGGCTCTGGGTGCGGTGAGGCGCCAACGTGGCCCGTCAGCTAATCGGGCGCTTACGTGGGGCCACAAGGCACGCTACCTGCAGGTGTGCATCGCACTTGTTTGCTTCGCATCGGTGTGGGCCTGCTTCGAGTCGCGTCCTGTTGCGCGTGACGCAGGCGCGAGGATCGATCAAGGCATCTCGATTGACGTTCGTTATGGTCCACCAACCAAAGTAACTTCCGAACAGGCGCAGCATCTTGAGGAGGCCGTGCGGCGGCGACTGCTGGTCCCTGGTCTACCACCTGATGTCTTGCAGGGCCGCAGGATACAAGTGAATCTAGTAGCTGAAACAGAGCTGGGTGTGGACGCCGTTACGTTTCCACTAGGCAGAGCAGTGGCGCTGCCAGCCGACCAGGTTCTGGAGTGGGATTCAGTTCACCTCGATCGTGTGGTGCGTCATGAGATCGCTCACGTGGCGCTTCGAGCGTTCTTTGATGGTGCGTCTCTCCCGGTGTGGCTGGAAGAGGGGTTTCCCGAGTGGGTGGCGGGCGGTTTGGACTGCGTGGGCGAGGCCAGAGTAAGGCTGGCTGTGGTCACGAACGCTCGCAGGGGGCTAGCGCCCTACCGCCTGTTCCACTCGGTAAGGGAGAGACCGTCAAGACTTGCCTACGACCTGTACGGAACATTCCTTACCTATCTTGAGCAGCGTCAACCCAACGTCGTGGCTAGCGGCGACTTTCTGGCTGCCGTTCGTGATCAGGGAATTGACGCGGGCGTGCGGGCCGCAACAGGAGCCGGGTTAGAGGATCTGGAGGTAGAGTGGCAGCGGCACATTGCCGAGAAGTACGGTAGCGTCCCGCATGCCTATTCGTGTCGCTAGTACTGGTCGTTGGTCACCGGTGACCCGAATGACTTTGGGGAGGGGAACGGTCCGTGTTAAGTCCACGGCAAGCCGGGGCTCGACATGCTCAACACAGGTCCACTAGCGGCGGGCGCGACTTCGATGCCACGGGTCGCGCTGGGCCGGCGCCGATTCTCTCGTGTCTGACGGTGACGCCAGCCATGTTCACGTTGTTCGAGCGCGGGCCCGAGCGGCGGCGACTCGTGGCCTCCGGGCTGCCGCGTACGGAGGTCGTGGGACTAGCGGGCGGCCCGGCCGGGGCACGCCTTCGCACGCTCAGGGATCTGTGGCACCGCCGTGCGGGCGATGCCGGCACGTCTACGGCGGACCGGCGATGGGGTCTGGGCCTGGTGGTGGCGGCGTTAGGAGCGACCCTTGACCCTTAGCCGGATCGTGTAGGAGACATCCGACTCGTCTGTAGCCAGCCAGTAACATTCGGTCACCACGAATGAGCGGCGGTGCGCGGCTCATGACATGCCCGGTGCTCACACTGGCCGAGGCAGCGGCTCCCAGGACCGAACACGTCGAGTAGCGTCGCTAGCGGCCCGGCTGCGCTCCGGTGGCAGTCGAAGGAGCAAAGGGGCGAACGGCGCGACCGTGCGCGTCGCGATATTCGCGGACGACCACCGGCCGCTTGGTGAGGCGCAGGGTATCCATGAAACGACCGGTCGCGGTGTCATACCGAGCAAGGCCCTCGTCCATGTCCGGGGGAGGGATCAGGACCTGCTCGTAGAGGCTTCCTGAGGGAGCGAAACTGGCGGCCCGCCCGGCGGCGCCCACGAGTCTCACGCGGCTCTCGCGGCGGAAGGTTTTGGCCAGCGTGCCGCTGGTATCCAGTATATCGTAGCGAGCGTGGCCTTGGTCCGTCACCCCACAACCGATGGGCGCCGTCGGGCGTCAGCGCCAGGGGGATCCGAAACTCACCGGGTCCACCGCCGGGGACGCCCTATGGTCCCTACATGTGCACCCCGGGCGTCGAGAACTTGAATCTGCTGGGCCTGGCCGTCGAGCGCGTAGGTGCTGCCTGTAGCATCGACCTCGAGGTCGAGCAATTCGCCGAACACATCGGGTCCGGGGCCCTCGACCGAGCCGATTCGCAAGCCTTCGACTAGGCGCCAGGCGGTCGAGGAATCCCACACCCGTCAGCGGGGTTGCGGACCAGAACCGCTCCGTTGTCCAGCGTGTCGATGGTTCCACGCCAGCCTGGCGCATCGCGAGGACCACAGGCGCAGAGGACCAGCAGCGCCACGGCCACTGCTTGGCCTGCTGCCTGCTTCCGGACCGAATGCCACGTTCGGGGCGTTCGAAGCATCCTCCCCGAAAATATCGCCCGGTGACGTGCCGGCCACTTTCCGCCGGCGGCAGCATCTGGCGGAATCAGCGACTGGCGATAGGTTGGCGCTCACGGGTCACTTCGAGCTGGGCCGGCAACTAATGCTGAATCGTGGCGGGGCGGCAACCATCGTGGCGGGCGCGGTCCTGGGCATCAGCTGCACCGGGAGCGACGCACGCATCGAGTGGCGCGGGACCATCGACACCACGGCCGGCGGCACCATTGTCGTCTCCAACCCCGCTCAGGGCCTCTGGGACTCAGCCAGCGCGTGGCGCGTCGTCGAGGAGCTTCGTATTGGGACGGCAGAGGGCAGCGGCCCAGACCTCTTCGGCAACGTGGGCGCCATCGAGGTGGACGGCTTGGGTCGCCTGTGGGTGGCTGAAACCCAGGCGCAGGAACTCCGCGTGTTCGACCGCGAGGGCGGGCACGTGCGGACCGTGGGACGCAAGGGCGGTGGCCCGGGCGAGTTCCGCCAGATCAACGTCATCGTGTGGGGACCGGACGGCAACCTCTCGGTGGTGGATCCCTCCAACAACCGGATCTCCCTGATCGACACGGCGGGGACGTTCGTCAGCAGCCGCCCGACCATTGGGAACATGGTGATCAGCCCCTGGCCGGGTGGCGTGGACAGCGCGGGGTACTTCTATGGTTTCGCCCCGGCGCCGGACCGCGAGGACTTTGGCATCGTCCTGGTCCGGTACGACGCGACGATGCGGGCCCTCGACACGATCCAGGTCCCACAACGCACTGAGCGTGACGCCGGCTTCTTCGAGATTCGGTCGAACCAGGGCTATGTACGGGCGAGTGTGCCGTACAGGTCCGGCTTGGTCTGGCGGCTGGTGTGGCCCGGGTACATCTGGTTTGGGGAGACGGGGGACTACCGCTTGTATCAGCGGTCGCTTGCCGGTGACACGCTGCTCATTGTCTCCAAAGCGTTCGAGCCGCTACCGGTGACCGCCTTGGACATTGACAGCGCCATCGCGCGCCTGGAGTGGTTCACTAGGCAGGGTGGCCGGATTGACCGCTCGAAGTTCCCCGCCGTGAAGCCGGCGTGGGAGGCGATCTACGCGGACGATGAGCGCCATCTCTGGGTCGTGCCAGTGCTTCCGCGGACTGAGTCTCGATCCGGCGCGCTCGCCTTTGACGTGTTCGATCCTGATGGCCGCTACCTGGGTCGCGTCGCCGTGCCCTTCGCTCTCGTCCAGTACCCACGCCCCGTGATTCGCCGCGGATTCATCTACGGCGTGGCGCACGACGAGTTGGAGGTCCCGTACGTGGTGCGGGCGCGGGTCGAGCGCCCGGGCCTGAAGTGACGGCCGCCGCGATGGAGCCCGAGCGCCGCGGTGGTCGATGGGGTGGCGCAAGGAGGGACTGATGTCGAAGAAGACTTCCAGCGGCACGGTGAGGTGGGTTTCCCTCGTCGCCGTTTTGGCTGGCTGCGTCGACGCTGACGACCGCTGGTCGGGCTCAGTGGAGACGCTTCCGAATGGGGCGGTGCGGGTGACTAACCCGGCGCAAGGCGTGTGGCGTGAGCGGTCGGCCTGGGCATCGGTTCCGGAGTTGCGGCTCGGCGAGGTGGAGGGACCCGAGGCGACCGTGTTCGGCTCGATCTCGGCGCTCGCGGTGGACGATGGGGGCCGGATCTACGTGCTCGACCGGCAGGCCAACGAGCTCCGGATCTTCGCGTCCGACGGCGCCCATGTGCGCTCGGTGGGTCGTTCAGGCGGGGGTCCGGGGGAGTACACGGCAGCCAACGGCCTGTTCTGGCTTTCGCCGGACACATTGGTCGTGGTGGACCAGCAAGGCGGCCGGTACTCGTTCCTCAGCCGAGAGGGCGAATACCTCCGCTCGGTGCCGCGCCGGCTCGGCTTTTACGGATGGGTATTCGACGGCGCTTACCACAACGGCCGTGTCTATGAGCGCTCCATGGTCAGAACCAACCCGAATCGGCCGCCGGCCATGGTGGGAAACGATCCGGATCAGCGGCCCGCTCTGTTCGGAACCTCGCTCCGGGGGGCCGACTCGACGGCGCAGGCGCGGGTCGACACGGTGCTGCTTGCCCACCCGACCGGAACACTTAGCGAGTCGTTCATCGTCCGCACCGAGCGCGGGGGAATGTTCTTGGGCGTTCCGTTCTCGCCCGCGCCGGTGTACCACCTGGACAGCGATGGCAGCGTGTGGGACGGACATGGGAGCGAGTTTCGGATCGTCCGATCCTCTTTTGCCGGGGACACGATCATGGAGATGGTGCTCGACGCCGTGCCGGCTCCCGTGACCGAAGCCGAGTTGGCGGAATGGGAGAGCGGGGAAGGCGTAGAGCGGTTCCGCCAGATGGGCGGCCGAATCGACCTGGACCGAATCCCCAAGGTCAAGCCGTTCTTCGACGGCCTGTACCTGGACCCGGAGGGCTACCTGTGGGTGTCGGTCCCGGCCGGGCCGATGGAGACGGTCTTCGCGGTCCTTGACCCCGAAGGTCGATACCTGGGTCGCTTAGAGCTGAACGGGCTCAAGCGCGACACGTTCCTACCGCCCGTGGTGCGCAGTGGGAGGCTGCACGTGGTCGGCCGAGACGAGCTGGACGTGCAACGCGTGTACGTGTTTCGGATCGGGAGGTGAAGGAGGGGCTAGATGCAGCGACTAAGGAAAGCGACGGCCCTTTGCATTGCGTGGGGCATGGCGCCGGTAGTCCTTGCGGCCCAGCAATCGGCG
>Ga0209342_10002942_pt1 | contig 18109 bp, 10 predicted proteins | sample RifCSP16_2_FD_184023 | JGI IMG/M metagenome (GOLD analysis project Ga0209342, IMG submission 184023) | Soil microbial communities from Rifle, Colorado - Rifle CSP2_sed 16_2 (SPAdes) (version 2) | ecosystem: Environmental > Terrestrial > Deep subsurface > Rock core/Sediment | place: Rifle... | reverse complement strand
TCCGATCTAGCGGCGCACCGCTGCAGTATGTCGGGACGGCCCTCACGTGGAGCAAGGCCTACGCCAACCTCACGGCCCAGGGCGTCACGGCGGGGAGCCTCGTGCGGCTCCGCTGGGGCCTCTACGGGCAGAACCAGACGCTCGACGGCGGCTGGTGGCTGGACGACATCTTCGTCGTGACACAGAACCTGACCTACGGGATGGCCGTCCGCGCGACCCCTGACTTCAGCCTGATCGACCCGGGCGGGTTCGCCACGTATCGTCTCAAGGTGACGAACGTCGGCGACTTCCCGGACACATACCGGTTCAACACGAGTCAGCCGACGGGCTGGGCGACGTTCATGCGCCTGGACGCGAGCGGCCTCGAGCCCGTGTCCGAATTCTCGATGGACCTGGGGACGGACCAGGAGACCGCGGCGACCCTGATCGTCCAGGCCCCCGAGAACGAGCGCCGCGGGACCCTCGCCAAGATCGTCGTGCGCGCCACGTCCGAGAACGACCGGCGGCAGTGGAACGAGTTCCCCGTCTACGCGGAGGTCTACGACCCCTCGGGGCTCGGGCGCCTCCTGCTCTACCTCCCCCTCTTCATCATCTTCCTCATCGTGATGGCCGTGATCGCCACCGTGATCCGGAAGGTCAAGGAGCATTGATGCGGACCCAGCGGGATCACGAGACTCACATCGGTTGTCCATGAGTCGCTGCGGAGGGTGTGCGTCCGGTTTGTTCAATTGAACAAACCGAGGAGTCTCCGCGGGCGGCCTCCAGGCGGCTCCCCGGGGACCTCCAGGTCCAGGCACGGCCGGCACTTTCACTGACCTCCCCCCGCAACGCGGAATGCTCCGGGCGAGTTTGACCCAATTGAACAAACCATGTGGCAACGAGCCCGTTCGCTCAACCGCGCGCGCCGCCAGCGTCAGGGGGTTCTTGGCGGGCACATCGTGACTTGGGACGTGGACAGCCGGGACCGAGCCCTGTGCACCCGCCTGCGCCGGTTCGTCTTCGGCCACGCCGTAATCAAAGGGGGCCGGGAGTACCGGTACCGCGGCTTTGTCGACCGACCGGGGGTGCGCTACCTAGGCCAGTCCGTCCTCTTCGTCACCGCCGAGGACCTTCCGGCCCTCCGTCGGTTCCTGGTGGATCATCGCATCGCACACCACGTGACCGCCGCCACCCTGGGGAGGAGTTTGTTCAATTGAACAAACCCGGGCCCGCACCGCCCGCACCTTCATCCGCCGCCGCGGCCTCCCCCGCCCCTGTGTGGGTGGACCATCCCCTCCTGCGTCGCGAGGCCCTCGAGGACCGCGCCTACCAGAGGAACATCGCCGCCACCGCCGCGAAGCGCTCCACCCTGGTGATCCTCCCGACCGGGCTGGGGAAGACCGCCATCGCCATCCGGGTGATCGCCGACGTCCTCCGCTCCCACGGCGGAAAGATCCTCTTCCTCGCCCCGACGAAGCCCCTCGTCCTCCAGCACGCGACGTCGATCCGCGCGGCACTGATCGCGGAGCCCGTGGCGGTGATGACCGGGGAGAACGCGCCGGAGGACCGCGAGGCGGAGTGGCGGGAGTCCAAGATCGTCGTCGCGACCCCGCAGGTGATCGAGAACGACCTCCGCGAGGGTCGGCATTCCCTGGAGGAGGTCTCGTTGACCGTGTTCGACGAGGCGCACCGGGCCGTCGGGGACTACGCCTACGTGGCGGTGGGGGCACACTACGAGGGGCTGGTCCTCGCGATGACCGCCTCCCCGGGCAGCAGCGCAGACAAGATCGTCGAGGTGTGCCGGAACCTCAGGATCCCGCTCGGCCACTGGGAGATCCGCTCCCCCCTCGACCCGGACGTGGCGGAGTACGTCCACGCCATCTCCTTCGAAAAGGTCCTCGTCGAGGTGCCGGAGGACGCGCGACCCGTGATCGCCCGACTCCGCGCGCTCTACAACCTCGTCCTCGACGAGATGAAGCGCAAACAGTGGCTCTCGGCGCCGCGGCCCACGTTGCGCGACCTCCTCGCCCTGGGGGACGAGGCGCGCCGCCGCCTCGACGCCGGGGATCAGGACCGTGTCCTCTACCAGGTCCTGTCCAAGCAGGCCATCGCCGTCAAGCTGAGCCATGCCGTGGAGCTCGCGGAGACCCAGGGGCTCGCGGCGCTCCGCGCCTACCTCGACCGCCTCGAGAAGGACACGCGGACCCGGGCGAACCGCTCCCTCCTCAAGGACCGCACGTTCCAGGAGGTCCTCGCCCTCGTGCGCATCCCGCAGGCGGACCACCCCAAGGTGCGCGCCACCGCCGCGGTCGTCGGGCAGGAGCTGCGGCAGAAGCCGGAGGCGCGCGTCATCGTCTTCGCGCACTACCGCGACACCGTGGACTTCCTCGTGGGGCGCCTGGGGGGCGTGGAGGGCGTGCGGGCCGCGCGCTTCGTCGGCCAGGCCGCCCGCGAGGAGGGCGCCGGGCTCACCCAGCGCGAGCAGGCGGAACTCCTCGACCAGTTCCGCGCGGGGCAGGTGAACGTCCTCGTCTCCACATCGATCGGCGAGGAGGGCCTGGATATCCCCGAGGTCGACCTCGTCGTGTTCTACGAACCGGTCCCCTCGGAGATCCGCACGATCCAACGGCGGGGACGGACCGGACGCGCGCGCGCCGGCCGCATGGTGCTCCTCGTGACGAGGGACACGCGGGACGAGGCGTACATGTACTCGGCGCGGCGCAAGGAGCGGAAGATGCATGAGGAGCTGACCCGCCTGCGGGAAGCGCTGAACCAGATGCGCCTGGACCCTCGCCCGACCGCTCCCCCGGACCCTAGGGAGCAACCCTCGACGCCGCCCGCGAAGGGCGGGCAGGCTTCGCTCGGCGATTTCCGCTGAGGGACGAGGGCGGACGGAGGGCGTCAGCTTCATAATCCCCCCGCCAAATGCCCCGACGGGTGTCTGTATAGCGCGCTGCCCCGAATGCTGTCTGGAGCTCGCCTGGGACCAGGAGCAGTGCCCGAACTGCGGCACCATCCTGGGCGAGTACGAGCATTCGCCGGAACCCTCCTGAAGCGGCCTCGTGCGCCCCTGAACCCTTAAATAGAGGGGACCTTGTAGGCGGCCTTCCTACAGAGGGTTCCCCTTGGCCAGAGGCCTGTTCGCCGCCCGGAAGCTCAGCGACACCCGCCAGGTCCGGCGCTGGTCCGACCGGTACTACAAGCGCCGCGTCCTCCAGCTCAAGTCCCGCTCCGACCCCCTCGAGGGGGCCGCCCAGGCGAAGGGGATCGTCCTCGAGAAGGTCGCCATCGAGGCGAAGCAGCCCAACTCGGCCCTACGGAAGTGCGTGAAGGTCCAGCTGATCAAGAACGGGCGGCAGATCACCGCGTTCGCCGTGGGGGACGGGGCGATCAACTTCATCGACGAGCACGACGAGGTCCTCGTGGAGGGCATCGGGGGCCGCATGGGCCGCTCCTACGGGGACATCCCCGGGGTCCGGTTCAAGGTGATCAAGGTGAACAACGTCTCCCTCGACGAGCTCGTCCGCGGGCGGAAGGAGAAACCGGTGAGGTAGGTTATGGAAGAGAAGGCCCCACCCGAGACCCCCCCGGAGCCGGCGGTCGTCCCACCGCCCGGGGTGGACATGACCCTCGAGGGGCTCCCGCCCGAAGCCCCCCCGGAGAAACCCAAGCCCGAGCGCAAGCGCCGGAAGTTCGTGTACAAGGTCCTCCTGTTCGAGAAGTACGATCTCGGCGAGGTCGTCGTCCACGACGCCGGCCTCGCGAAGTACATCAACCTCAGCCCGCTCATCCTCCCCCACACCGGCGGCCGGTACGGGAACAAGCCCTTCGGGAAGAGCCACGTGAACATCGTGGAGCGCCTCGTGAACGGGATGATGCGGACCGAGGACTTCACGGGGAAGAAGACGAAGTCGCTGCGCGTCGTGCGCCTCGCCTTCGAGAAGATCGGGGCGAAGACGGGCAAGAACCCCGTGCAGGTCTTCGTCGACGCCCTGGAGAAGGCGGCGCCTCGCGAGGAGGTCACCCGCCTCCGCTTCGGCGGCATCTCCGTGCCGCGCGCGGTCGACGTCGCGCCGTCCCGGCGCCTCGACATGGCCCTCCGGACGATCTGCCAGGGGTCCGTCCAGGCCTCGATCAACTCGGCGAAGGGCGGGCGCGGGAAGTCCATCGTCGACTGCCTCGCGGACGAGATCCTCCTGGCGGCGAAGGGGGACATGACCTCCCAGGCCATCCAGAAGAAGGACGAGCTGGAGCGCGTCGCGGGCTCGGCGCGGTAGGGGGTTCCTATGGGGCGCAAAGAGGACAACATCAAGAAGGCGGAGAAGCTCATCCACGACAAGGAGCACATCCGCAACATCGGGACCGCAGCCCACATTGATCACGGGAAGACCACATTGAGCGATTCCCTCATCGCCGGCGCAGGCATGATCTCCCAGGAGCTCGCGGGCCAGCAGCTCTTCATGGACTATGACGAGCAGGAGCAGGCGCGCGGCATCACGATCAACGCCGCCATCGCGTCGATGGTCCACGACCTCGATGGGACGCAATACCTCGTCAATCTCATCGACACGCCGGGCCACGTGGACTTCGGCGGCGATGTCACGCGTGCCATGCGCGCTATCGATGGGGTGATCATCCTCGTCGACGCCGTCGAGGGCGTCATGCCCCAAACGGAGACGGTCATCCGCCAGGCGCTCAAGGAGCGCGTCCGGCCCGTCCTCTTCATCAACAAGGTCGACCGGCTCATCAATGAGCTGAAGGTGACCAAGGAGGTCATGGAGCAGCGCTTCACGAAGATCATCACGGAGGTCAACGCCCGCATCCTCAAGCTCGCCCCGGAGGGCCAGTCCAAGGAGTGGGCCCTGAACGTCCAGGGCGGCAACGTCGCCTTCGGCAGCGCCGTCCACAAGTGGGCCATCTCCATCCCCTACATGCAGAAGTCCAAGATCACGTTCAAGGACATCTACGACTACTGCCAGAGGGGGGAGATGAAGGAGCTGTCGAAGAAGGCCCCGCTCCACCAGGTCGTCCTCGAGATGGTCATCCGGCACCTGCCGAACCCCTTGAGCGCGCAAAAGGTCCGGGTGCCCACGATCTGGAAAGGCGACCCAGAGTCCGTCGTCGGGAAGTCCATGCTGGCGGTGAACGAGAAGGGGCCGGTCGCGTACATGATCACCAAGATCATCGTCGACCCGCACGCGGGGGAGGTCGCCGCCGGGCGGCTGTTCTCCGGGACGATTCGACGAGGCCAGGAGCTGTGGATCGCCGGGATGCCGAACGCGAACCGCGTCCAAACGGTCGCGATGATCGTCGGCGCCGACCGCATCCCCGTCGAAGAGATCACGGCGGGGAACGTGGTCGCCTGCATCGGCCTCAAGGACGCCATCGCCGGGAGCACCGTCAGCTCCGAGCAGGACATGCAGGCGTTCGAGAAGATCGTCCACTACTCCGAGCCGGTCGTCACCGTCGCCATCGAGGCGAAGTCCACCGCCGATCTCCCCAAGCTCGTCGACGCCTTGCGCTCCCTGAGCAAGGCCGACCCGAGCATCCGCGTCGAGATCGACCAGGAGACGGGGCAGCACCTCATGTCCGGGATGGGCGAGCTGCACCTGGAGATCACCCAGTACCGCGTCGTGAACGACTACAAGATCCCAATCACCTCCAGCGCCCCCATCGTGGTCTACCGCGAGAACGTCGCGGGCAAGGGCGGCCCCTTCGAGGGGAAGTCCCCGAACAAGCACAACCGCTTCTACTTCGAGGTCGAGCCGCTGCCGGAGGTCATCATCGCGGCGCTCAAGTCCGGGGAGATTCCGTCGGGGCAGCGGATCAAGGACGCCAAGGCGCTGGAGAAGCAGCTGCGGGACCTCGGGATGGAGCGCGACGAAGCGAGGAGCGTGGTGTGGATCCACGAAGGGAACATGCTCCTCGACATGACGAAGGGGATCCAAAACCTCCACGAGACCATGGAGCTGGTCAAGGACGCCTACATCGAAGCGATGAACCGCGGGCCGCTCGCCGCCGAGAAGTGCGCGGGCCTGAAGTGCAGCCTCGTCGACGCGAAGCTCCACGAGGACTCCATCCACCGCGGGCCCGCCCAGGTCATCCCCGCCGTCCGGAATTCCTTGTACGGGGCGATGGTCCAGGGGGACCGCGTCCTTCTCGAGCCCATCCAGAAGCTCTACCTGAACTGCCCCCAAGACGTCATGGGTGCCGCGCTCGGCGACATCCAGAAGCGGCGCGCGACCATCGAGGAGATGACCCAGGAGGGCGAAGCCACCATCATCAGCGCGAGGACCCCGGTGGCAGAGATGTTCGGGTTCGCGACCTCCATCCGCAGTGCGACGCAGGGGCGCGTCATCTGGAACACGGAGAACTCTGGGTTCGTGCCGGTACCGACCAACCTCCAGGGCGAGGTGGTGCGCAAGATCCGCGAGCGGAAGGGGCTGCAGCCCGAGCCCTATGACGAGGCGTACTACGCGGGATAGCGGCTCGTGGCGCCTGGCGCCCCGATGCGCTTAAGTAGCGCGAGGGAGCTGGCCCGCCGCCCTGAGGGGAATCCGTGTCCACGTTCGCCATCCGACAGTCTCGCTCACGCGTTGCGATCATCACCGCCATCGTCCTCGCCGCGACGGGGGCGGCGCTCTTGGCCGCCGTGCCTCCCTCGCACGCGTACACCACCCCGGGCTCCGGGGTCGTGTGGACCCTCGACGACCTCGTGGCGAACTCGACGGGTGCCGTGGCGGTGTTGGGCCCCGCCCTCTACGCGCTCACGCAGGACCTGGTCGTCGCCGCGGCGGACACGGTCCTCCTCGGCGCCGGGCAGACCCTCCGCGTTGATGCCACCTTCGGCATCCGGGTCGACGGGACCCTCCGCGCCCCGGGAGGCGGGTGGGCCGCCATCGAGTCCAACGCGACGACCCCATCGCCGGGGGACTGGGCGGGGATTGACGTCACGGGAACGCTGGACCTCGACACGGTGCGCCTCGAACATGCCCAGCAGGCCATCCGCGCGGGCGCTGCCACCGCGGTGGTCTCCTTCATCTACGGTTGGATCGGGAACAGCTTCCCGGGCACCGTGGTCATCGGAGCGGCGCAGAGCGTCACGATCGCGAACAGCACGCTCTGGGGCGGGACGCCGCCGATCGGCCCCGGAGCGGACACCGTGGCCTTCGGGCCCGGCACAGTCACCGGCAACGTGACGCTGTCCGGAAACCTGATCTACGGCGGGAACGGGACGACCGGCGTCGGGGGGGACGCCATCTTCGCCAACACCCTCGACGGCCGGCTCCTCATCCGCGACAACTGGGTCCTCCAGGGGGGACCGGGCGCCGCGAGCGCCGTCCCCGGCGGCTCCGGCTCCCTCGGGGGGGCGGGCATCCGCATCACCCCGGTCGCCAACGTGGCCGGCCTCAGCGTGGAGGTCTCCCGCAACGCGGAGATCCACGGCGGGAGCGGCGGCGACTTCAGCTCGACGGACGGGGTCGCCGGCAATGGCGGACCGGGGATCCAGATCACGGACACGGATTCCACGGGCTACGTCCTCCTCGAGGGGAACCCCTGGGTCAGCGGTGGGAACGGCGGGATGTTCTCGGGCACGACGTCCACCGCGTCCACGGTGAGCGGCAACGGCGGGAACGGCATCTTCCTGTCGGGCCTGGTGAATCCGAGCGTGCGCACCACGACGGCGTACGGGGGAAACGGCGGCATTAACTTCGGGGGCATCTCGACCGACGTGACCGCCAGCCGCACGGGGGCGGGTGGGACCGGGATGCGGGCTTCTGCGCCCGGTCTCCAGGGGAATGACGTCCGGGTCTCTGGGGGGAGCGGCGGCAACAGCTTCGGCGGCGGGAACGTGACGGGCGGGACGGGAGGGATCGGCCTGTGGATCACCGGGTCCGGTGCGGTCGTCCTCGACAACTCGATCATCGCGGGCGGGTTTGGCGGCGGGGACGTCGCCCCGCTCCCGGGTTCCCTCTCCAACGGCGGCGACGGCGGCGCCGGGGTGTTCCTGACGGGCAGTTCGATCACCCTCAACGGCCCCACGGTGACCGGGGGTCCCGGGGGGACCCAGACCGGGGCCGGGACCCAGGTGCCAGGGAACGGCGGTCTGGGAATCTCGGGCGCGGCCAGCGGGTCGATCTCCGTGTACGGGGGCATCGTGACCGGGGGCCGGGGCGGCCATGACCAGAACGCGACGACCGCCCAGGCGGCGGGTCTCGGCGCACGAGCCGTGTCCCTCAGCGGACTGGCCACCATGACCTTCGATGGCGCCTTCCTTCAAGGGGGGGCGGGAGGGGATGGCTCCGGCCCGGGTCCGGCGGGAGACGGGGGCGGAGGAGTCTACGTGGCCAGCGCCTCGAACCAGGTCACCTTCCTCAACTCCCCCGGGATTGCCGTCGGCGCCGGCGGTCAGGCCCTCGGTGGGGGGACCCCTGGGAACCCGGGCCTCAATGCCCTGGAGATCGGGGCCGGCGTCGCCAACGTGCTCGTGCAAGGGAACGCGCTGACGAGCGCCTCCAGCCGCCTCATCGAAGCGTCCAGCTCCCTCACGGCCAGGGACAACACCTTCAGCGGAGGGCCGACGGGAATCTTCCTGAACTCGAACTCGAACAGCCTCCTCGTCAACAACACGTTCGCCACGACGTTCGCCGCCCTCGTGTGCTCGGGTGGTTCGAACTACACCGCTACGGACGTCACGGTTTCGAGCGGCGCCTACCTCGTCCATGCCTCGTTCTGCGCCGGGATGACGATCTCCGAGGCGGCCGGGGCCGCCGGGGTGGGCCTCCTGGCCCAGCTGGACACCTTACTTCAGGTCATCAACACGACCCTCGGGACCGGCGGCGGCGTCACCGCCAACCTCGCCTCCAACGTGACCTTCCTCAACACCACATTCGATGCGAGTGGAGTGAGCGTGGCGGGAGGTTCCCGTCTCCTCATTCAGAATTACCTCGCGGTTCGGACGCAGAACCCGGCGGGGAGCGGTCTCTCGGGGAGCGATGTGGAGGTCCTGGACAACGGGTCGCCCCGGTATGCCACGCCCCTCTTCGGCGGCTTCGACGCACCGACCGGGATCTCGGGCGAGGTCCGCTGGATCGTCGTGACAGACCGAGTGTACAACAACAGCAACACCGCCACGGAGAACGCGACGGACCTCCAGGTCTCCGCCGCCCCCTTCACGTTCACGAACAACCCGCGGAGCGTGGACATGTCGATGTCCCACACGGAAGTGTTCACGCCGCCCGACGACGTCCCGCCCCTGACCCTCAACGTCCTCCTCGACGGGCTCGCGTCCCGCAAGGTGGGGGACAACATCCTGGTCCTGCTCACCGCGACCATCGACGACACCCTGACGAACGGGAGCGCCATCGCCTCGGCGAACTACACGATGGGGCCGGGGAACTGGGCGAGCGCCCAGCCGATGACCGCGACGGATGGCGGGTTCGACACCCCGTCCGAGGCGGTGGAGGCCACGCTGGACTCGGCGGTCTTCCCCGACGGAGTGACCTCGGTGTGCGTCTACGGGACGGACGCGGCGGGGAACGGGGACCCCTCCGGAGCCTGCGCCACCTTGGAGGTGGACCGGGCCGCTCCGCTGGTGACGAGCTTCCTCGTCAACGGGATGCCCCTGCCCGCCGACACCCCGCAGGTGATCAACATCACCGCGACGTTCGACGACACGACCGCGGGGGCCACCAACATCGTCGCCGCCAACCTCTACATCAACGGAGGCCCTGCCGGACCCATGCTCCCCCTCGACGGCGCGTTCGACGGCCTCGCGGAGGACGCCTACGCGAGCTCCTTCCTGTCCCCCGAGGGAAGCGCCAACGTCTACTGCGTGGAGGGGATCGACGCGGTGGGGAACAACGGGAGCGCCTGCGGCACCGTGCGGTTCCTCGACCCCCCGCCATCAGCGCCGTGCTCGTCAATGGCAGCGCCTCATGGACCGCGGTGGCCGGGAGCCCCGTGAATCTCACCGCCACCCTGAGCGACCTCGGCCACGGAGACTCCTTCATCGCCTCGGCCAACGCGACCGTCGACCCAGGGAATTGGGCCTCGAGCACGCCGATGCTGGCGCAGGACGGAGCCTTCGATGGCTGGACCGAGTATCCCTACCTCGTCTTGGACACGAGCTTCATCCCCCTGGGGGTGCATCCCCTCTGCGTCTACGGGATGGATATCGCCGGGGCCGCGAACCTCACCGGGGCCTGCGCTACCCTGACCGTCGTAGCCACGGACACGACCCCGCCCACGTTGCTCGATCTTCGCCTCGAGAACACCCAAGTGTCCCTGACACGCACCCGCGGGCAGGCCCTCGGCATCTATGGCCTCGCCTCCGACATGGGCCGGGGGGATTCCGACATCGTCAGCGCCAATGTCACGGTGGACGGGGACTGGGTCACCGCCGTTCCGCTCCTGCCGGGTGACGGGGCCTTCGACGAGCCGATGGAAGACCTCATGGGGACCCTGTCGACCTGGGGCCTCCCCCTGGGGAACCGCCAGGTCTGCCTGCACGCCATGGATGCCGCGGGCAACCAGAACTTGACCGGTCTCTGCATGAGCCTCATCCTGACCGACACGATTGCGCCGAGGACCGACTTCGTCACGCTCGATGGATCCTCCTCGCTAATCGTCGTTCAGGGGGCGCTCGTAACCGTGCGGGGCATCGCCGACGACGGCGACTCCCCGACCCGGGGGGCTTCCCTCATCGCCTCGGGAAACTTCACCCTCGATGCGAATTGGGCGTCCGCGGTCGGCATGACGCCGGAGGACGGCGTGCTCGACGACTTCACGGAGTGGCTCGTGGGGTCGTTGGATACGACGGGCCTGGCACCTGGGTCGCACACGGTGTGCCTGAACGCCGCCGACATTGTCGGGAACGAGAACCTCTCCCAGATGGCGTGCTCGTCGCTGGCCGTGACGATCACCGCCGACACGACTCCGCCGGAGATCTCGGGCCTGCTGCTGACCCCGGACGGAGGGAGTCCGGTCCCCGGGCCGATCAGCTTGCTCCGCGGGCTCCGGTTCGGCATCGAGGCCACGGTGTCCGACGCGGCCACCGGCGGATCGACCATCGCCTCTGCCCGGCTGAGCTGGGACGGCCTCCAGCTGAACATGACCCCCGCGAACGGCGCGTTCGACGAGGTGACCGAGGTCGTCCGTTACTTCCAGGCCTGGACCTGGAACATGACCTTGGGCCCCCACACCCTCTGCGTCCAAGCGACCGATAACCTCGGGAACGCGAACCCCAGTGGAGCCTGCACCACGGTCACCCTTCGCGACGACGTGGAACCCTACATCTACCAGGTGCGGCTCAACGGCTCCGGCGTGCTCACTGTGCCCGTGGGCACCGTGGTCAACGTGACCGGCATCGTGGACGATTCGACTGGAGGTATCGGGCGCGGGCAGTCGAACATCTCCGCCGCGAACTTCACGCTAGACGGGGACTGGTCGACGGCGGTGTCGATGGCGGCGCTCGATGGAACGTTCGACAACCCGATCGAGGAGGTCTACGGATTCCTCGACACGACGGGGATGGCCATCGGCACGTTCCTCGTCTGCGTCTTCGGGGAGGATGAACTCGGCAACAAGAACGTCACGGCGAGCGCCGAGTGCCAGGCACTCTCCATCATTCCGGTGGACAACCTTCCGCCGGAACTCACCCAACTCGCCCTGAATGGTGTTGCGGCAGACGCGAGCGTGGTCTCAGGGACGTCCGTTGCGGTCCGCGTCTTCGTCACCGAGGCCAGAACGGGAGGCGCGACGATCGCGGGCGTCAACGTCACGGTCGACGGGGACTGGGCGGGGGCGCTCGACCTCACCGCCGAGGACGGCGCTTTCGACGAGATATTCGAATGGGCGGTCGGGAGCCTGGGGACCTCGGGCCTGGGGATCGGGGTCCACGCGCTCTGCGCCCATGGGGAGGACGCCCGGGGGAACCAGAACCTCACAGGGTTCTGCCGCAACCTCACCGTGACGGCACCACCGGGCGGGCTCGCCGTGAATCACACCGCCGTGACCCGGGGCACCGTGGGCGTGGCGATCTCCCTCGCCTTCACGGTGTCCGGGGAAGTCGGCGCCGTCACCGCCACGGTCCACTTCCAGGCCCCGGGCGCCTCGACCTTCTCGCAGACCACGGCCACCTGCACGGGAGGGACCTGCACGGCCGAGATCCCGGCCCCCGGGGCCGTGGGCACGCTGCGGTACTACCTTGAAGTGACCGACGGGACGAGAACCGTGCGGGACCCAGCCACGGGAGACCATGCGGTAGCCATCTCCGCGGCTCCGCCCGAGATGCCCGAGGGCATCCCGGCCTGGGTCTTCGGCGTGATCGCCCTCCTGGCGGTGTTGGCCGTCTTGCTCTTGGTCCTCCTGCTCCGTCGGCGGCGACCGGCAGAAGCGGAAACCGCGGAGGAACCGATTCCCGAGGCGCCCGAGGAAGGGAAACCCGCCGATGGCGAGGAAGCCGCGTTGCCGGACGACGCAGCCGCCGCGGAAAAGGAGCAGAGCGCGGACACGGACCCCGATGGACCCTCCTGACCGCGTTCCTCCGAGAGGGTACCGCCAAGGCATATATAGGGGAGGTCCATAGGCCGCACCCCACAAGGAGGCCAAGCCATGGCAACCAAGCCCCACATGAACCTCGTGTTCATCGGCCACGTCGACCACGGGAAGTCCACCACGGTCGGCCGCGTGCTCTTCGACACGGGGAACTTCGACGCCCACGAGCTCGAGAACCTGAAGAAGGAAGCCGAGACGCTCGGCAAGGCGACGTTCGAGTTCGCCTTCATCATGGACCGCGTGAAGGAGGAGCGGGAGCGCGGGCTGACGATCGACGTCGCCCACCGCAAGTTCGACACGCAGAAGTACTACTTCACGATCATCGACGCCCCCGGCCACCGCGACTTCGTGAAGAACATGATCACGGGCGCGTCCCAGGCCGACGCCGCCGTCCTCGTCGTGAGCGCCGCGGAGGGCGTCCAGGCCCAGACGAAGGAGCACATCTTCCTCGCGCGCACGCTCGGCGTGAACCAGCTGATCATCGCGATCAACAAGATGGACGCGACGAAGCCGGCCTACAACGAGGCTCGCTACAACGAGGTCAAGACGGAGGTCACGGGCCTCCTCAAGGCCGTGGGGTACAAGACGGACACCATCCTGTTCATCCCCATCTCCGCCTACAAGGGCGACAACATCGCCAAGGCCTCGACGAACATGGGCTGGTGGAAGGGGAAGACGATCGTCAGCGCCTTCGACGACCTGGTGATGCCCGAGAAGCCGACGGACAAGCCGCTCCGCCTGCCCCTCCAGGACGTCTACAACATCACGGGGATCGGCGTCGTCCCGGTGGGGCGGATCGAGACGGGCATCCTGAAGCCGGGGATGCGCGTGTCCTTCCAGCCTGCCGACAAGGTCGGCGAGATCAAGAGCATCGAGATGCATCACGAGCAGCTCCCCGAGGCCGTCCCCGGGGACAACGTCGGGTTCAACGTCCGCGGCGTCGACAAGAACGACCTGCGTCGCGGCGACGTCGCCGGCCCCGTGGAGAACCCGCCGACGGTCGCGAAGAGCTTCACCGCGCAGATCATGGTCCTGAACCACCCCTCCGTGATCACGCCCGGGTACACGCCGGTCTTTCACGCCCACACGGCCCAGATCGCTTGCGTTTTCGAGGAGCTCCAGAAGGTCCTCGACCCGAAGACCGGGGCCGTGAAGCAGGAGAAGCCGGACACGATCAAGACGGGCGACGCCGCCATCGTGAAGATCCGCCCCACGAAGCCCATGGTCATCGAGCCCGCGAAGACGTTCCCCCAGCTCGGACGGTTCGCCATCCGGGACATGGGGCAGACCGTGGCCGCGGGCCTGTGCATCGACGTCGAGAAGAAGTAGGCACCGGGAAGTTCCATGCCGCAGAAAGCCCGCATCTCGCTCTCCGGCACGGACCCGAAAAAGGTCGACAGCGTCTGTAACCAGATCAAGCAGATCAGCGAGCGCACCGGCGTGGCGATGAGCGGGCCCATCCCCCTTCCGACGAAGCGCCTCAAGGTCCCCGTGCGGAAGAGCCCGGACGGAGAGGGCTCGGAGACCTACGACCGCTGGGAGATGCGCATCCACAAGCGGCTCATCGACCTCGACGCGGACGAGCGTGCCCTCCGCCAGCTGATGCGCATCCAGGTGCCGGACGGCGTCAACATCGAGATCGTCCTGCGCAGCTGATGGTCACAGCGTGTCGTCCCGTCGGGTCCGCTCCTCGGACGGGGCCTCGGCGGGGGGCCGTCCCTTCCGGTTTGAAGTTCTCTCGGACACGTCCTCGTCGGCCTCCGGTGCCGGCTGTCCCACGCCCCGACCGAGGCCCGACTCCGCCTCGACGGGGTGCATCTGGGCGAAGTCCGGGAAGGCGGGACGTTTCCTCCGGAGGCGGGAGATCAGGAGCAGGAGGATCGCCACCGCGAGCACGACGAGGAGGAACACCGCCGGCCAGAGGTTGAAGGGTGCCCCGCCGGGATTGCCTCCCGGTCGCGGCACCACGAAGGTGACGTTCGCCGCGGTGGACCCGCCCGCCACGTCGAACGCCCGCACCACGACGGTGTACGTCCCCGCCTCCAGCGAGGGGCTGGTCCAGTTCCGGGCGGTCCCGACGTCCTCCTCCGCCGAGGCGATGGTCACGGTGAAACGCGCGATGCCGCTCGCCGGGTCCGACGCGTTCCAAGAGACCGTGACGGCTCCCGGCGCAAAGGTCTGGTTGTCCGCAGGGGAGCTGATCACCAGGACCGGCGGGGTTGCGTCCACCTGGATGTCGACGGAGTCCGACCCCTGGTTCCCGGCGCGGTCGATGGAGCGCAGTCGGATCGTGTGGACGCCGTCGGGGATGAGGCGCAGCCACCGCCAGGTGTCCGCACCCACGTCGCTCCACGCGCTGGCGTCGAGTTGGATCTCGGTGAGGGCGACGCCGGAGAGCGGATCGGTGACGGGGATCCACTCCACGAGGACCTCGCCCACCAGATACCAGGACGCGCTCGCCACGACCCGGTCGGGCGCGGTGATGATCACGACGGGGGCGCTGAGGTCGACGGTCGTATTGCTCCAGGTGAGGGGGGCGGCCTCGCGGTTCCCCGCCAAGTCGATGGCGATCGAGTAGAAGCCGTATACGCCCTGGACAGGGCTCGCGTCCACTTGGAAGGTGACGTTCGCGCCCGCGAGTGTGTCCCAGAGCGTGAAGTTCCCACCGTTCACCCGTACCCAGAGCTCCACGGCGGAGATCCCGTCCGGGTCCGAGGCGTTGGCGGTGATGTCGAACTGGTAGCTGTTGTGGAACGGAGGGAGGGGCTGGAGCGTGGAGACCGGACGGCCTGTGTCGAGCTGGGTGGTCGCTTCGGCGGTGGAGGGCGGATCCTCCCGCCAGCCCGCGATGTCCACGGCGACCGTGGTGAACTGCCAAAGACCGTCGTTGGGGACGGCCCAGGCGTACGGCGGGGAGACGGGCCGGTCCAAGAACGTCCAGCCCGGCAGACCTGGGCCCTTGTGGTAGAGCTCCACGTTGAGGATGCCGCTCGGGAAGTCACTTGCGTTCCAATCCAGCACGACGGTCGCGTTGCTTGTCAGGGCCGGGAGGGGAAGGAGGTTGGCCGTGGGCCGCGTCCTGTCGATGCCGACGGTGACGTTCTTCGTCGCCTCCATGTTGCCGGCGAGGTCGGTGGAGTTGAACTCCAGGATGTGCAGGCCTTCCGCCGAGAGGTAGACGGAATCCCCCGACACCCAGTTGCCACCATTGACCCGGAAGGAGGTCTGCCCCGGTTCGCTGCGCGTGAAGGAGACCGTGAGGTTCGAAACGTACCAGGGGACGACCACGTTTGTGGTCGTTGTCGGGGCCACCCGGTCCAGGATCACCGACGCGTCGGGGACCACCGGGGGCGCCTCCAGGTTGCTTGCAGAATCGAGCGCGATGGAATAGAAGTCGTAGCGACCGTCCCCGGTCGGCCCGGCATTGAAGGAGAAGTCGTACGGCGCGAGGAAGTCGGTGCTTTCGAGCACCCACCCGCCGCCTCCGGAAAAGTTGCGCCAGAGCTCCACGCTCTGGATCGCAACGTCATCGGAGGCAGAGGCGGAGAGGGGGATCAGGGGGTTCGTGGTGTAGGTGAACGGCGGTTGGGCGACCTGGGAGGACGGCAAGGTGAGGTCGACGATAAAATTGTGCTGCGCGCAGGTGCTTTCCAGAATCCCGAAGGAGCTCGTCGAACAGACCTCGACGACGTGCGGCCCGGCCGTCCCGGCGGTCACGTTGAACACGAACGTCTCGTCGTCGCTGTCCAGGCTACCATCGCTCGGCGTGGCAGGGAGCCAGGGGCCGGCGCCGTCGAGGCGGTAGGAGATGTTCACCACATCCGCGACCTGGATGTCGTTTCCCGCGTCCTGCGGGTTCAGGTTCGGGAGGGCGGGGATCACAGCCGTCCCGAGGTAGGTGAGGTTGATGCCGGGGTTCGTGGCCGGGGGCGTCGCCGTCAGCGTGGTATTCGGCTCGACATCGACGGGCTCGGGGACGCCGTCCGCGTCGGCGTCGCGCCAGCCAATCTGGTTCCGCGTCCCGTTGGACAGACAGGTCCGAAGGTCCGTTTCCATCAGGCAGCCACTATTCTCGATGTCCGGCGCGTTCAGGTACCCCGAGGACTCCGTGATGCCATCGTACTCGTCTGTAGCGTAGAAGATGTGGCCCATCTCGTGGGCCGCCACCTCGCTCATGTTCCCGAGGCCCCAGGCGCCGTTGTCGCGAGTCATGAGAAGCCACGGGCCGCCGAAGTAACCGAGGGCCCAGGTCGCGTTCCCACCTGGGGGAGGCACGAACATCCCGTCTCCATCCGCCTCGCTGTTCAGAACGAACATGGCAAAGGCCCAGTCCGTGCCCTGCGCGGCCCGCGTCGCGTTCAGGTAGGCCCGGACGCGGTTCGAGGGGGTGCCGGAAACATAGCCCTTCTGGGCCATCGTTTCGTTCACCCACAAGGACTCCTCGCACACCCAGGTCCCGGTGGCGTTCTGCCCGCAGACATGGTTGATCGGCTCGACGGAGACGTTCACGACCTCAAAAGCCGGCATGAAGGAGACGGAGGCGTTCGGCTCCACGGTCGCCCACCAGGACAGGGCATCCGTGATCTCAGACTGCGCCGTTGCAAGGTCCCCTGCCGTCCAGTTCTCCGTTTGAACCTCGGTGGAGCCGTCCGACTCGACGAAGAAGACCGCCACCGCCACGCTCCCGATGAGGTACTCGCTGGTGTCCCAGAAGCCCGCCGTGTGCCCGGCCGGCTCGGGGGGAGCGCCGCCATCAGACGCCCGGGTCATCGGGGGGCTCACGTCCAGGGTGCGGACATCCTCCGGCTGCCCGGCGGGGGGGATCGCGAGCGAGAACACCAGAGCGAGAAACACACCGTAGAGCAACAGCTTCGCCATACCCATCCGTGTCCCCCAGCCCGCTCCGCTGTCTTAACGGTTTCGCGAGCGCCGACCGCCCAACGACGCCCTCGGAAGCCCCGCCCGGAACGTTCTTACAAGCCCGGACTCTTCGCCCACGGGAGGGCCGGTAGATCAGCCCGGAAGATCGCGTGCTTTGCGAGCACGAAGCCCTGGGTTCAAATCCCAGCCGGTCCACTTCCCGGATCTCCGGGGTCAGGCCTTCCCGAAGAACTCGACGACATCGGCCCGCGTGACGATCCCGAGGACCTTCCCGCCCTCCACGATGGGGACGCGGTTGATGTCGTGCCGGACCATGAGGGCGACGACCTCCTCCACGGGGCTGTCCGGCTTGGCGGTGACGGCGCCCTTCGTCATTGCGTCCTTGACCATGGCGGTCTTCAGGTGACCGAGGAGCTCCCCGAGGACCTGGGACTTCTGGGACAGGAGGGCGAGGATCGCCAGGCCGCTGGCCGCGCCCGCGAGGTACCGCCCGGCGACCTCGGAGTCCGCGAGCCGCTTCAGGTGGCTCAGGATGTCCGTCTCGCTGAGGACACCAAGGATCTTTCCCGAGCGGTCGACGACCGGGGCGCCGGAGATGCCGGCCTTCGCGAGGGCCAGGCAGGCCTCCTGGAGGGTCGTGGAGGGACCGAAGGTGAGGACCTCCTTCGTCATCACCTCCCGGGCCAGCATC
>Ga0209342_10002941_pt1 | contig 18112 bp, 26 predicted proteins | sample RifCSP16_2_FD_184023 | JGI IMG/M metagenome (GOLD analysis project Ga0209342, IMG submission 184023) | Soil microbial communities from Rifle, Colorado - Rifle CSP2_sed 16_2 (SPAdes) (version 2) | ecosystem: Environmental > Terrestrial > Deep subsurface > Rock core/Sediment | place: Rifle... | reverse complement strand
CAGCTTCCCGCTGACCTCGCGGACATCGGGCGCCAGCTTGTCCTTGCTCTCCCAGCCGCAGTGCGCGCAGCCGACGATCACGGCTCGCCTCTGAGTGCAGCCGCTATCATGGCCTTGGCGGTCCCGTTCATCACCTCGTCTGGGGTGAAGCGGATCATCGGCCAGTGGTTCAGGAACGCATGGTAGAGGCGGTCGTTGTCCTTCAGGATGCCCGTCACGGAGCCGTGGGCCTGTCGGCTGTACACGCCGCCTTGGACTTCGATGAGGGCCAGGCGATACAGGGGCGGCGGTTCTTTCATTCGGCGCTTGGGCTTAGCCCACCAGACTGCGAAATCCGCCGTGAACTTCCGGCCAGGGACGTACCGGAACTGGCGCTCAAAGTGCAGGCCGAGTTCCTGGAGGTGGACGGCGAGCAGAGTTTCCGCCGGTGAGAAGGTCATAGCGCAGGCTCCCACGGCAGGCACTTCGGGCACCTGTCGGCCAACTCGAAGCGGATCACGGCCACGGGCTCACTCCAACTTCCCTCTCCCCCATGAAGCCGCTCCCAGTACAGAGCGAAGTCGGCGGCGCTCTCAAAGCCCTCAGCCCTGAAGTCGCCGTCGCCCACCGCTGATAGCGGCTCGACCACGACCTCCGTCACCCGTATGTGCCCCACGTGCTGCTTGCCCCGCCCAGGCTGGACGGCGTAGACGTGGAGCGTGTGGTAGCGGATGCCACGCTGCGTCGGGCGGCGGCGGGTGACGGTCTTCTGGCCGGACAGAATCTTGGTTACGAGTTCAGGCTTGAAGAGCATCGCTTCCTCCTTTGGTGGCCCGACTGGGGCTCGGCGCGGGAGTTCGAACCCCGCAATCTCCTGGGGTGCGGCAGGAGCCCCCATCTCCCCGACAAAAGCTCCTGCCGCCTCGTAGCTCCCCAGGTGTGGCAGGTGGGGCCTCTTCGGACGGAGGCCACCCGTTGCCTTGGGCCTCACCCGCCACCTGGGGGACTGGTGGCGCTCGCTGTCGAAGCCACGCTCAGAACGCCACCGACCGTCACTAAACCGGCTCCGACAGGTACAGTCCCCCAGGTGAAGGGCAAAGCTCACCCCTTCACCTCTATCAGGTAGTCAACCGCTGTCGTCCACGCTGTCAGCCAGCGTTGGCGTTCCGCCTCAGTCCAACTCCCTTCCTCAAGGGGCAGGCGATCCACCAGAGCCGCGAGCCAGCGGAAACCGCTAGTGGTAGGGAGCTGGGAAGAATGTAGGCGCATCACGCCTAATGCCTCCGCTTTCTAGGTCGTCTCTTGCCCGGCTGGGTCCTTCCAGAGATAGAGTGCCCGCCTGCCGTCCGGCTCCGTCCTCTCAGCCGTCAGGAGCCCCTCGACATGACGCCGCGCGGCCCAGTTGGCTGTGTTGCAGGTGGCGCGCTTAGCAAAGACAAACTTCAGAATCTCACCGTCCTTGAGTTCGCTCGCGGCCTTGATCGCCAAGAGGCTCTCAGGGGCCAGGTGCCTGCCGCCAGATGGGGGGACAGCCTCAACCCTTCCTACGAACACGACGCTGGCTTGTTCAGTTTCGGTTGTCATCCCTCTGTTTCCTTTCAATGGGCGTCACGTCGCCCTCCTGTGCCTGGCCCCACAACTGGGGCAGTCGCACCATCGCACTTCCGGCAGCGGCTCCCGTGAATCTTCATCCGTCTGAAAATTGGCTCGGATGACCTTGGCTGCATCCCGCGAGGTCATGCCGTCATCTTCCCTGAGCGCCCTCACCATGTTCACGGCCGCCGGCACGTCGCACACCTTCCCCGCCGCCGAGAGGGCCGCCGGCCCCACCTTCCGCAGCATAGGCAAATCCCACTGGCACGCGTCGAGGGCGATTGCTAGGGCGTATCGGTCGTAGACCGTGGCCGCCGATACTCTCTCCCCGGTCTCATCCGCGATGAACCGGGCCGCCATGCCGTACCAGTTCTGCCCGTACTGGCCGTAGCGCATCCTGAAGGCCTGCGCTGCCAGGGCTTCGAGGGCCTGCCCCTCATAGGTGCGCTCCGTGCCCCTAGCCCACAGTTGAGCCAGCACTCGGTCCTCGCAGTACGGCAGCCTGAACGCCGCGTCCCTGAGCGTCATGGCGGGCGTGTAGGGATAGGCTAGAACCAGTTCCCCCACCTCTTCCTCAGAGAGCGGGTTAGGTGCCGCTACGGTGACGCTCTTGCCGTTCCGTTCCCTGATCTCCAGCTTCCCGTCCCCTAGGATGGTGATGCTGAAGATGTTCAGGTGGCGGTCGTTATGACACTTCCGGCAGAGAGCCCAGGTGTCCTCGTCCGTACCACCGTGGGAGCGGAAGGGCTCATGGTGCTCTCCCTTGCCGATCACCCCAAGGGATGCAGGCGCGCCACAGCGAAGGCAGGACAAGCAGTTGTCATTGATCATTCGTTGGCCTTCGCCAGCGGCGTCAGCCAGACCCCCAGGTTGCACTTGGTGCATTTGAAGTCAGGCTGCGTAGGCTTTGTCTTCGTCTCCCGATTATCCCACCATTTGTCATTGCAATCGCACAGTTGGCGCTTCTGCTTCAGCATGGCTTCTAGCGCCTCAGGGGGCAGCTTGGCGATAGGCCGGTTGGCCGTCGCCGCAGATCGTGTGGTCGTTGGCGGCGAGATTGCGGCGACGGGATGTGTCACCTCACCTACAAGTTGCTCCGTTGTGGGAGTAGCGGCTTGGACGTTGCCATGAGCCGCAGCCCAAGCTTCCAAGATGTTCTCTACACCCTCGCGGAAGTCGTCTACGGTCTCGGCACGCACGACGAACATGGGGGTCTCTCCCTCGTGCCAAGAGGCCTGATAGGGATACTCCCCGCGTACTTCAGCCATCTCGTGCCTCCTCCTCTGGACGCCCAACGTGGCGCTCGTATTTGGCTAGCTCTGCTTCGGCAAGGGCCTTCTGGCGCTCTCCAATGCGGCGTTCAGCCTCGTCCTCACTGATACCCCAAACCTTTGCCCACCTGGCAACCGCGCCGAAGAAGCCCATGAGGGCATAGTTGGTCTCGCCACAGCGGGGACATGGCCCCCTGCCGATACAGCCTTCTATGAGGCAGTAGTCAGAGCCCGAAATGTCATCGGGGTAACCCGGATCGCGGCTCCAGCCGAGCCCACGCTGCTTGCCCATCACGCCTCCTTCTGCGCCAGCAGCGCCTCGACGCCCATCTTCAGTTTCGCCAGCTCGGCCAGCACGGCGTCCGTGTCGCCCGTGGGGTCGCTGTAGCCGATTTCATAGCCCCGGCCCGCATCTTTGGACGAACTCTGCGTAAGCTTGCCCCAGACAAGGGGTCTCTCGCCGGTCTCGTATTCAGGCTTGGTCTCGCTCATCGCCTGTCCTCCCACGGCCCCATCCAGTCCCCGCTTCCCAGCCCGCCATCGTGCTCTGATTCCGGGTGCGCGGCGTCGTAGCGGTCGGACAGGTAGCGGTCGGAGAACGGTTTGACGGCTTTCACCCAGCATGGCTCGCACAGAGGGGGCCGGTGTTCTATAGCCAGCAACGACACCCTATCGCCTGGCTGCAAGGGCTGCACGAATGAGATTCGCTCAAGCCCCACGCCGCATTGGCTGCATTTGAACTCGCTCATGGCCCCGTCGCCCCTTCCAGCGCGCCGAACGCCAGCGCATAGGCTGAATCGTCGAGGGCGGCGAGTTCGGTGAGGGCCTCATAGGCGTCGTCCATAAGGAGTTGATGGAAGTGCCGCCGACTCCCACTGGCCCAGCCCGTCGCAGCCGGACAATCAGAGCCTGGCAGCGCCAGGAAGAAGGCCGCCTTGCACACCGCCGCCTTCAGGATGCGCAGGGTCTCCGTGTTCGCCGCGTTCACCGCCTGCTCCTGGGCGAGGTCCTGGCAGAGACGGTTAATCTCCTCCTGGTGGCCCTCTATGGCGTTAACTATCTCCGTGAGCACTGCTGTATCCATGTCGGCGATCTTGGCCAGTGCTCCTTTAATCCTCATCCCACCACCTCGGCTTCCTCACCAGCACGACGGCGAACGCCATCACGAACATCAGCCAGCCCAACCCGTCCATCCCCGGCCCGGAGGCCAGAAAGCTGAGGATGGAGCCCACCCCCAGCAGGCCCGCCAGCCCCAGCCACCAGTTGCCTCGCTGTTCCATGTCTACCTCCTACAAGACTAGCTTCTGCCACTCGCTCACCGGCGTCCTGGGCCAGATGTGCATGGCTTCCCCCGGCTCGTGCCCGTACCCGCTCACGCACTCCCTGGGCCACGTCCTCACGGCACCGCATGCCTTACAGGTGCCCCGCAGCGGCTCCCCGTGGGGCGTGCGGTCGGCGGCCTCTATCAGCCAGTGAAGGTGCGGGCAGGGAAGAGGGGTCGTCACAATCTCTCCCAAAGCCGCTTCTGTTCCAGTGGGTGTGTATCGACTCTGGGTCGTCCTGGTCGGCTCCAACTTCCACCCCCGGCTGTACCTAGACACTTCCACCCAGCAGCGATTACGGATGTTCCGGGCTCAGACTCAAGCGTGTAGGTAATGAGTCTCCGATAGCCCATCGCCCGACAGGCCCGCCAGCAAGCGGCGTAGAGTTTGCTGGCGGCGTGGGGTGTGCCATCAACACAGAGACGGGTAACTTCCACTGTCCAGCCATCAGCCAGCATCCGTGCCACCGGTCTCCCGACAATCGCAACACCTACCACTGAGCAGCGATCATTCAGACCGATAGCAAAGAGTCCCCCTTGGGGAGCCCGATGGTGTCGGTGATGGTCACAGACGAAACGGTAGGCTTCGGTCAGTGTTAGGGGCTGAAGCGTTAGGCAACCCGCCCTGCCACCAGCCACCGACGCGCTGGCGGGGCAGACGCCGGCGGCTGATGCGGGCGGGGTTAGCCGGACAGAGCCCGGAGGGGTGGCGGTCATTACTTCACCCAGATGCGGAGTTCATCCGCAGCGTCGTACAGATCAGAGAGAACGGCGTTGAAGTCTTCCTGGTCAACGATGTCCTCAAATCGCTCCATAAACTTGCGTCTGTACCGCCGAAAGTACGTTGCCTTTTCAAGACGCTGCGCCACCTGGATACCAAGGCTACGAGCCTCTTCGGGTAGCACGTCCCGGCCAGTAAGCAGGTCCTTCAGTTGAAACGTGTGCCGCCAGTCCGTCATGGCTTCGCCTCCCTGATGGCGGCTAGGGCCTCATCCTGACAGTCGGCGCAATAGGCTCGGAGCTTGTCAGACCAATCATGCTTGCAATCTAAGAGCTTCTTCAGCGCGGCCAGCAGCTTGGGGGCGGCCAAGAACAGTTTCCGGTTGGCTTTAGCCTCCTCAGGCGCATCGTCCCAATCGTTGACAAGCGCCACGAGCGCGCCCGTACTGCTCAGTAGGGCGTACCAACTACCCTCAGGGTGTAGCAGAGTAGTCGGAAAAGGCTTTGCCGAGAGCTCCCACGGCTCCGCTGTATGCTCGCTCATGCTCCCCTCCTACGCCCTCATGTCGTAAGGCTTGTCGGGCAACCGCTTGTGCACGTCCGCGCCCTTCGCCGTCCGGCAGCGGGCGCAGTCCGCCAGGATGTGCTTGACTCGGGCGCCGGCGGGGATGTGGGCCGACTGGAGCACACGCATGAGGGCGGTGCCGATGTACTCCGTGTAGGCTGGCGGGATGGCCTGGGATAGTTCCTTCGGCCGCATCCAATCCAGCCCCATAGTTCGCGCCGTTGCTTCATGCACTGCTCTGGTGCGATGACCGATTGTGCCATCGCTGATGCGGCCGGGTGGGCCGTAAGTCACCAGTCTGGCCCGCGCGCCAAGATTGCGACCGAGACAGATGGTGGATTCATGCTTGGGGTGTCCAGGCTGAAGCCAGAACCAGTTGGTCTCGAAGTAGCGGTGCCGGTAGAAGGGCAGCCCGAACATGCCGCCACAGAGCCAACCCGCTTGCATCCCATCAGGGCGGTGTTCGGTTCGCCGCGCACCCGCCACGTTCTCAATGACGTAGGGGACACCAGCCGCCTGAAGCCTTTCCCGCGTGGGCTCGATCAATAGCGGATAAACTTTGTCCTTCAGCCAGGGCAGGTTCCTCATGATGCTGTAGCCCTGGCACGGCGGGCTCGCGTGGATCGCGTCGAACCCCTCCAGTGGGTAGGTCATCGCGTCGCCTAGGTGAAACTCGAAGGGATAACGCGGCTGACGTACATGATCGACACCCACCACCTCAAAGCCCGCGTCGTGGTAGCCCTTGGCCGCGCCCCCAGCGCCACAGAAGAGGTCCAGCAGGCGCGGGTGCGCGGTCTTGTGCCACAGGTTACGGTCTGACTCCCAGCGGCAGCCGCAGGCGTACTCCAACACGACGCGCGGCAGGCGGGCGGTCATGGCACAACCTGGAAAGAGGGGGTTTCAGGTATCGGGGCAACGCCGTGTTGGCCGTACCGAGTCCGCCCTATGTGCTGATCAAGGCCACGCCTACTCTTGAAACGATCGCTACAGATACAGGCGTGAGGATGCTCGCGTTCATACGCCTCGACTTTCTCACGCTCTTTCTGGACCAGAGTCACCCGTCTTGCAGCGTTCTCTTCGGGCGAGCAGCCCCAGCCCCGTTGCCGCGAAGCCTCCTCCGACACCGCATTCGTCGCGCGATTCAGCCTAGGCCACTCGTAATGCCCCTGCCAAAACGGCCGGTGAATGTCTCCCTCAGACAGCACGATGAGAACAGCGTCGGCCTGGAGATCACCCAGAGTCAGGCGTTCGGCTAGGCGGTTTAGGCAGGCAGCAACGGCCAGCCGCCTCTGGGCTATCACCCGGTCAAGCGCCATCGGCAGGCGGGCGGTCATCGCTCCAAGTCCGCTGCTAGTTCGGGCACGCTGTAATACACCGGAATCCCCAAGTCGAGGGCCGCGATACGCTCCTGGCAGGCGCCCTCGCTAGATTCCCAGCCCTCCAACATGAGAATCGCGTCAGCGTTTTCGAGGAACCGTAGGTCCATTGCATACCAGAAGCCTACGGGCACATCGTCTACGATGACCTCAAAGTGGACACTGTTCAGGTGCGGGCAGTAGTAGCCGTAGCCTTCTTCGGCCAACGCCGCCGCTGCCTCTCGTGCCCTAGCGATGTTCCGATCGATGTTCAGGTAGCCGCTGGAGTCCCCGTAGGGGCCGGCGATGAACACGATCTTGACGACGCGGGGCAGGCGGCTAGTCATGGTTCGCCCTCTCCTGCCGCGCCGCCTTCCGGCCACAGGCCGGGCGGCAAACGATGCGACGGCCAGCAACACGGTGCCCCTGTTCCCTTCCCTGAGTCCAGGGGAACTCGGCCCCACACACGATGCAGTGCTCCATGCGTAGCACCTTGCCCATCCATTTGGCCTTAGCCGTACGGTCTATTTCGCGGGTCTTCTCAGGGTTGGCCTCTTTCCAAGCCCCGACCCAAGCATTGTGCTGTTCCTTATGGCTCTGGTAGTAGCGCCGACAAGCGATCCGGTTCTGCTCCCGCACGCCGAGGTGTAGCTGCGAGTGGGACACCAGTCCGAGACGCCGGAAGGCGTTGGCAATTGTTTGTGTACCCAGCCCCAATTCCTTGCCAATCTCCTTATGGCTCATGCCGCCCAGATGTTTCGGCAACTGCGCCTCCGGACGGTGGCGGACAAACAGAGCCACCAGATAGTCACTCGCCGTCACGCTCTTGTAGCTGCCGCCCATGAGTTGGCGCACCCGCTCCCGCGACACACCAATCTCATCGGCGATCTGCTGGCCGGTGAAGCTGACGCAGGGGTTCGGGTGCTGGCGCAGGAACTCACGAAGCCGCTCACGGGCAGTCGGCGCTTCGGGGGTCATGGGGCGTCTCCGTTGTGCCAGATGCCATGCTCGCGGAAGTCAAAGGCTTCATCGCCCCAAGTGTCCCATCGAAAGCGCTGCTTGCGAGCGAAGACATCGAGGTAAGGGCCATGTGACATGCGCTCCACCATGTCGAAGAAGGCATCAGGCTTCTCAGAATGGCCGGTTCGGGGGGCAAACAGAACGTTCGGCTGGTCGTGTCGCTTGACGCTGAGTGAACCCCGTACCCCGAACAAGACGAATTCGCAGGCGTGTCGGAAGTAGAAGCCGACGCCCATGCGGACGGCATTCTCATTCTTGCCCTTGAACCAGGGGATGATGTTCTTGACCTCAAAGCCCCAGGCCTCGGCGATGTGGTGGGCGTGAACTATGAAGGCGTCAGTAGTCCAGAGGTAAAGATGTGAGTCAGGCAGTGCCCACAGGCCCACGGGCAGGTTTAGGAGTTCCTCTTGGGTCATCGTGGGGTAGTCGGTCGCACCCCGTAGGCCCACGAGCTTGCTGTTGTAGCGCCACGGCGGGTCGGCCACTATCGTCCGATACCGCTTCGTCGGCTGCTGGGCCGCAGGGGAGAACAGGGGGAGGACGACGGAGTGCGTGCTAGGGGCTTGCTCCGGGGTTCCGCTTTTACATGTTACGTCGCCTAGAGCGTTATCGGGGTTCTCTCCAGCGGGCAGGGATTTGGGGTAGGATTCCGGCACTTGTCAACTCCTCTATCAGATAGTCGGCAAAGTGTCGCGAGACCCGCAGCCGCCTTTGGAAGAGCGCCGACGAGCCGAAGCCGTAGTCTTCGACAAGCCACTCGGCACGGTGGATGAGGCTTTCTGTGGATTGACGCGCCCACTGGCCGTTCTTGGCGGGGCTATCTGAGGGTGGAAGTAGAGGCCGTGTTCAATAAGCCACGGCTCTAACATTTCCCAGTCCCACTGAAGGTAGCCGCCGGGTGTCCGCATGGCCTTCGGCAGGCGGCCTTCGTGTTCCCATCGACGTATTGAGTCGTCAGAGTAGCCGAGTGTCCGTGAGAGTTCGCCGACTCTTATCAGCTTCATGGCGGCATTCTAAACCGCCGCAACCGCCGCAGTCAACAGGAGCTTATGTCAAACTGAACATTTACTAGTTGAACAAGCCATTACTTACGAAATCGGCCCACACCACCACTTCAATAGCCAGCGTACCGTCCGCCCTAACCACCCACCATACGTCTTGGCACGGGACGATGCGGCCGCAGGGAAGCCGGACGAACCAATACGTCGGTAGACTGGGCTCAGTTCCCGCGTCTGGGAATTGCGGATTCGGAGGCGGGCTGGCAACTCGCCGTCCACCACCAGCTTGCCGGAGGCGTCGAAGTAGTAGCCAGGCCAAGGGATTTCGATGGGGCGGTTCCCCTTCGGTCATGGCCCTCACCTCGCTTTCGGCAACTCCCAACTCAGCCACGGCGGAGGCTAGCGCCTCTCCATTCTGAGGATGGCAGCCTTCGGGATACGGAGCGGGCTGTCAAGGCTGAAATCCTCACCCTCTGGCACCCGACATCCGTAGCTAGAGGAAATGGCTATACTCCGTTCACTCTCTTCGATGAGCCAGCCAACGCTCACCGTGCCCAGCGAATCCTCTTCGGGTGGTAGTTTCCTTTGCCAGCCATGTTCGCTGAACGAGTCCACCCAGGTGACATAGACGATCTCGGTCGGCTGCTTCACCTTCCCGCCAACTTGTCATCCAGGTTCCGCAGAGCCTCCGAGTTTACGTGCGGCTTCTTGTCATCGCGGTGTAGGGCGAAACCCGCGCCCAGCCAGCCCAAGCCCATCTGTAGGGTAGCCCGTATGGACTTGCGATCAGCCACGGATTCCACCATTGCGACTTCCAGGGCTGCGACTCGTTCCTCTAGGGTTGGCATCTCTTCCTCCTGTGGCTCGTCGGCCACTATCGCCGCCCACTCCGCGTCTGTCGCGTGGGCGATGGTGTACGCCTGGTAGCCTGTGAGGCCCCGACGGTGTACCTCGCCGGTCTGTTCCTCAACATAGCGGGCACCTATCTCATCATATGTCTGGATCGTGGGGTAGACCGGTATCCCGCCGAAGCCCTTGCCGTCCAGGCAATCGCGGAAGGCAGCGGCCACGAAGCCCGGAGGACAGGTAGGGCGGAACGCCTTTGGGTAGACCATCGGCAGCCAACCCGCGATGACTCGCTTGAGCACCTGCTGGTAAGGCAACTGAAGGCGGTTCCCCCGCGTGTCAACTGAAGCATAGAGTTCGACGGTCGGGTGTCTAAGGCGGAAGGCCTGAATGAGACGGATCATCTCATCCTCGCCCTTGCTCTCCCATTCCACCTCAGCGTTGATCACGGCGGCACAGGCCCCGGCGTCTACCGCGTTGGCGAGGCGTTGGGCGTCGATTTCAGGTTGTGAAGGCAGAGCGTAGACTTCGGTTGCCCAGAGCATACCTGCTTCCGTGTAGGCCTGCTCTACTTCTCGGAGGCCGTACTTGATGATGGCCCCCTTCAGGCCAGCCGCCCGCGCCCTGTCAATGCGAGGATTTGGGAGGTATTGATTGACCCAGGCGAATCTACCCTCAAGAATCGGCATTACTTCACCTTCCGCGCAGGGGGCACCGGCATAGCGCCCCAGGTCCAGCGCCACATGCCAGGGCTAGCGTAGACGATTTTCAGCCAACACATGCTCGCTCTCCCTTCGTCTCATGAGTGCCCGCCACTCGACAATGAACCTGTCCCACCCCGCCGGCGTCAGCGGGTTCCGCTTGTCCAGCGACGTGCTCCAGAAGGCGGGGCACGGCTCAACGCCATCCGAAGAACAGATGCCCGGCTGCCCAGACTGCAAGGCCAGCTCCCGCCCACCAGCACCACGGATGGCTGACGATCCACCTGATCTGCGCCGTAAGTTCATCCCCACCTCCAGGGTGGCGCAAGGCCAGTACCTCCCAGAGCGCAATGGCGACGAAGAGAACGGCCCAGCCAACACGGAAGATGGCAGTCGGCATGTCACCCTCCAAACTGCCCCTTCAACAGTATCCCCAGGATCGTGAGGCCCACGCCCAGCACCGCCCAGATCACCCGGCCCGTGAACAGCGCGCCCTCCAGCCGGGCCCATGCGATTTCAAGTTTCGTAACACGGGCATTGGTCCTCGTGGTCTGAGTGAGAATGCCCGCGTGTTCACCGGCATTGCCGGACACGAAGGGCTTCCAGACATCTTCTAGGAAGCGATCCCAGCGGTCGTTGAACGCCTTCTCCAAACGCGCTACCTCTTCTGCTGTCACTCGCTGCCCTCCCTTCAGAACATCGTTGTCCAGGAACGCGCCCCGCCCGCGCTCGGCAGGCTCGGCGTGGTGAAGTCGCCGTGGGCGTAGCTGTTGATGTACAGGAGCCATATCATCATGCACAGGGTGTCGCGCCAGGTGCCGTTGTGTTCCGCCCCCGTGGGCACGCAGACCCCGAAGTTGAGGCTGGTGAAGTCGGCGACGGTCCACGAGCCGGAAGAACGGAGGAACAGGGTGCAGTGCCCGATGTAGGAGGTCCCGGGATTGGGGATAACCTCGCCTGGGATTCCTAGGCTGTTGATGTAGGCGGCGGCCCACTTTGTATCGTCGCCCTCATCGCGGTAGACGATGTTGATGTAGGGACCGGGGTAAAGCCCACCAATGGCCGCAGCCTGCAAGACCGTGTGGCTCCCTACCCCTACCGTGCCCTCGGTCTGGCCGTCCGACACCTGATACTTCCCCGCCCAGGGCGTTGTACAACGGTTGTAGGTGGTGTCGTCGTCGGGACCGGATGCGTCATCCCAGGACTCATAGGTGCCGTCGCCCGACTCGTTCACCCAGTCGTCTTGCGCCGTGTCCCCAATGGCGAGCTGGCGGTAAACTTCCGGCTTCGGCCAGTCAACCAGGTGGGGAGCGTCATTGAGGGTGTTTGAGCCGAGCCCAGCCACGTCGTCAAAGACTACGTTGATGCCCGTGTTGGCGACAGCCGGGCAGAGATACATGTCAGAGCCACCGACCGCGAACAGTCCTCCGCCGATGTCCTGAGACCACTGCTGCACGTCGTCTATGAAGAGGGTGGCCCAGACGTGGCTTGTGCCCAGGGTCAGCGGGTCTAGCCAGAGAGCCACTTCCTTCATGGTGGCATTGTCTTCGGCCAAGGCATCGGCTGAGAAGTCGGTCAGGAATGTCCTATCTGCCCACACGCCGGAGACGGGCATCTGGACGAGGCGTATCTGACTGTCAGCGTTCTTCTCCAGGGCTAGGTTGTTGCCGTAGCCCGCCCGCGTGTCCCCCGCCAGACAGCCAGCGGCAGAGGGCGCGCCGGACTGCACAACCCAGGCGTGCCAGCAGCGGATGACAGTGTTAGTGAAGGTGACTACGCTTCCCGCTGTAGTCGCCTGGCTACCGTTCTCGGCGATCTGGATAGCGCCGACGCCGGTATGGACAGGGGAGGTGACGTTAGACCACCCTGCAGGGGCGGCGCCGTACCGGGTGCCGTCCACCAGCAGGGTACGGGACTCGCCTCCCATGTAGCCGACACGGATTATAGTCACCGGACTGCCTTCACACCCACGGCCGCCAGCAGGTCAGTCCACTTCACCTCGTACTCCTCCCACACGTCCACCTGGCCCTTCTTCTCCATGCGCGCTATCTCGGTGGCGCCTCGGTAGGCTTGGGCCTGGCAGCGGGCGGGGTCAAGCGATACCTTCAGCGTCGCCGCCTCCGGCCACTTCTTGCGGGCCTCCAGCAGGGCTGCCTTGTACAGGTCACGGGTCTGGGCGTCGTCCTTGGCAAAGGTGATGCCCGCGTGCACCAGCGTCCGGTCGCTCTCGTCCAGCGTCGCCCAGAAGAAGCCAGCGGGCGGGTCCACGACGGCGATGTGGCGTGTGTCCAGCAGTTCCTTCAGGGCCTCAGGAGCCCACACCTGGCCCCGCAGGTGCAGGTGCTTGTTGATGTCGGGCAGGTCGGCGGCGGTCGCTAGGCGGGCTGTCATGTCATCCTTAGTCTCAGCGTCAGCGTGGCGAACTCAATAGTTGAGCAGGAGTCCACGTTGATCGTGAGCGTGGAACCCGCCGCTATCGTGGTGTCCGCCCAGTCCACAGTGAGGTCCTGACCCTTCGTGCTGGCGGAGATCGTCGGCTTGGTGCCCGTCGCGATCATGGTGTCTGCCACGGTCGGCGGGTGGTTAGCGTAACTGTCATTCCACAGGTCGAGCACTAGCGAACCGGAAGGGCTGCCCACGGCTGTCCAGCCTTCCACGGTGCAGGCGGGCATGTCGGGGCATTCGACGGTGATGCCCGTGGCAATGACGGCACCAGCGCCATCGATCTTGATCACGAAGCGGCGCAGGGCAGGGTCGGCCTCCAGGCCCAGATCGGCCTTGACTTCCGCGTAGCTCCGCCCCTCCAGCCCGGACGCCGTGAACTTGGCATAGTCGTTGTCGGCCGCGTCCGCTTGGTCTACAGTAAGCAGCGCATTGTCCGCGATGCTGTGCTGAATGCGGTGCGCGTGGTCGGCGCGGGCCAGGGTGTGCGCCGTGCCTGTAGCCGCCGCCTGTACGCCGTCGATGTTGGCGGGCGCTGCCGTGTCCAGGGGGTCAGAGCCATCATTGGGGTCGTGGCTGTCCTTGTGGGCTAATGGCGTCTGGCCGTCGGCCAAGAGCCCCGAGAGGCCAGCGACGCTGATCTCATCGGCACCTCCGTTCTCGTGGCGGGCGCTGTGGTCATTGAAGGTAGCAATAGCAGGGTACACGGCCGAGAGGTCGGGAATGTCTCCTACCGCTATCGTGTCTATGACAGGTGCCGCGCTCGCCGCCCCGTCGCCGGTCTGCGTCCAGAACTTCTTGGTGGTGGTGGTGTTGCCGGAGAGGACCGCCCAACTATTGCCGGCCGATGCGTAGAGAGTGTCGCCCAGGGCGTCGGCGAGACTGACGAAGAGAAAATAGCTAACCAAATCCTCCGGCATCCACCCCCCGTTGCCGCTGTCCAGGGTCTCGTCGTAGATGAACGCGAACCCGTAGGGCGACGTGACCACATCAAACAAGTACAGACTCTCGCTGCCGGGCAGCAGGATGCGGTTGCCGTCCGTGCCCTCCGTGGTGTCGTTGTTCTTGACGATTATAAACACTCCGCTGGTGTCACAGCGGATGGTCACCCTGCGCCCCTGGTAACCGCCCTTCATTTCGGCCAGGTTGTCAAAAGACCCGCTTTCCGGTGCGATGTCGTGGTAGGCGGCCTCAATGGTGACGGAGCCCGAGGCGATGGTGAGGGTGCCGCCGTCTACTAGGCCACCGCTGAGGAGCCCGGCCATGCCCGACTGAACTATCCTGGGCGCGTCGATGCCTTGCGTGCCCCCAGCACGGCCCAGGGTCGGCCCCACCTTGCGCTTCTGCTGCCACCAGACCACTAGATCGGCTCCTCTAGCCTAATGAGGGTGTGGCCGATGGGGGCAGTGGAGGGATCGGACGGCTTGTCTATCTGGAAGTCGGGCAGCAGGAACTTCGACGCGCTCATGATGTTGGTGATAGCGGCCGAGTTGAGGATCGTCCTATCGCGGCTGTAGGCTAGGCGGGTCGTCAGGTCGGAGATCGTCTTCGTGTTGTCCCGCATCCACTTCTGAGTGTCCAGCAGGATTTCCCAGACCAGCCGCGTGTCACCGCGCTTCCGCCAAGCAATCTCTAGGCTGTGGATGTAGGGGAAATACTCGTCCGTGTTGACGAAACCCCAGAGTTCTATGTCATAGAGCGTGAAGGCCGCACCGCCGGTCGGCTGGTACTTCTTGGTTATCCGGCCCGTGCCGTCGGTCACGCCGTCAATCTGAAGCCTCTCCGTCATGCTGCCGGAGTCCGCCCTGGTGTAGAGTTCGACCTTATGGCTGGCCGAAGCCTCGAAGAGTTCCGCCTCCAACACGACCTCGATCAATGTACCGTCGCGTCCTGGGTCTTTCCCGTTAAAAGTGGGCAGCGTCCAAACACCCTCAGGAACGCCCCCGGCGCTAATAGCCGCAAACTCATCGTCAGTACCCGAGACGCCAACAAAGCCCCGTGGGAGATGCAAGCTGTAGACGTAGGAGTTAGTGCTGTAGGCATAGGATAGAAGCAGGTACTTGTAGGCTGGATTGGGCGGGGCCTGTGTGTTCAGAAGCAGCGTGCCCATGATTGACGGCTCGCTCGTTGAGGGGTTTGAGTCCACGAACAGAACCCGCCACTGGCCCGAGTCCTCATCGAAGGCCATGAACGAGACATAGTAGTTTGTGCCGTCGAAGACCTTCACTCCCGCTATCAACAGGTGGCCAGCTGCATTGAGCGTCTCTATCGAGTAGCGGAAACCGGCAGCCAGTCTAGGGTGGGCTATCAGAGCAGGAAGGCCGATCCAGTCGGTCTTGTCCCCCATGATCGTCCAGATATTCAGCCCATCCGTCACGGTTGGCCTGTTCTGCCACATGCAACCGGTCACGAGGGGAGGGAAGCGCGGCGCAGGGGCGACAAACATAAGGCTGAGGACGTTGTATTGAGCAGCTACAAGATGCCGTAGTCTGCCTGCGCTTATGAGCCAAATCCCCAACCCGCCGATGTCGTCAAAGTAGTTGCTGAGAAAGTGCTTTCGACCCCGCGCTCCTGTGGGGTGGGCGGAATCTGTCGTTGTCTCTGCCACGCCAGCGTAAAGGCTTGAGTCGCTGGTGCCGGTTGCCCGCAGGACGGTCTCGGTGCGACCGGAGACGATGCTTGTTATCTGTTCAGCAGCCACCGCCCCTACCAACCAGTACTCTCCGTTGATGGTGTAGTAGATACTAAGGCTGGTTGAGGCGGATGCTCCTGCCGCATAGAGATAACTTCTAATCGTAGACGATGTGCCTGACGTGAGAGTGCCCTGTTCTACGATGCTTGAAATCTGGGTCGCGCTTGGCAGGGTGAGGACCGAATCGTGCATCTCCCAGGCGTATCCGTCGCCGGGGTCGCCGCCCGACCAGCCGGGAGCGTCTGTGATGTGGTAGTCTCTCTTGTCGCCAGGGTCGGCAGACCAGCCGCCGGTCCCGGTAAGAACCGTGGCGGTATTGGAGGTGATCACCAGCGTTTGCCCGTTGCAGGTGGCCGTGCCGCCCGCCCACTTATTGACCGTCCAAGACTTAGTAGGGTCGGTGAGCGTCTTGGCTGTAGCGTCCGTGGACATGGTGGCTATCTGAGCGGGATCGAGCCAATCCTCCTCTGGCACGACGGTCAGGGTGAAGGGGGTCGAGGTGTTGGAGATTACGATCCCCGTCTTGCCGTTGCAGGTGACGGTGAAGCCCACAAACTGATCGACAGCGTAGAGGCCGTTGAGCCGTGTGTCGGTCAGCGTTCCGGCTACGTCCGTACTGACAGCAGCGTTTGCGGTGCCTGATACCTGGAAGACAGTCGAACCCTGGCAGGAGCGCCAGACCTCGTTGCCCACCCCGATGTAGATGCGGGGATCACCATACTGATCCCCGATGACAGAGGACAGCCCGACAGAACTGCAAGGCACGACTTTGGTGGTAGCGATCGCCGTCGCGGGATTGATGGCGGTTTCAAACTTCGACGGGCCTGTGAGGTGGCCCATCGACCCGTCCATTGTCGCGGCCGGGTAGCGCAGGAGGTGGCCCTGTCTCTCACTCTCTAGGTCCATCGTCTGCATCCCCAAGGGGCCAGAGAAGTCCGTGATCTTGTACCTGTAACAGCCCTCTTTCTGGTCCCACCTGACAGCACCCGTCACCATGCCCGGCAACTGCTCCTGGCCTGATCCCACGCTCTTGATGTAGGCGATGGGGTAGGGGAAGTAGAGGGTGTAGGCTGCCTCGGGCGCTCCGGGGTCGGAGTTCCAGCCCGCCGAGCCGGTGAGGACGGTGGCCGTGTTCCCGGTCACAGTCAGGGTGTGGTCAGTGTCGAAGGTGACGACGGCCCCTATCCATTCGTTTGTCGTCCACGCCTTGCCCGTGTCGGTTAGCGTGGCGGAGCCGCCGACGGTCTGCGTGTGAGCTGTACTGGTGCCGCTGTCGCCCAGTTGGAGGGTGAGATCCCCGGTTGTGCCCTCAGAACCGTCTACCAACACGTAGACGGTGCGGGCGTACCTCTGAGGGGCGGAGCACACGATCTTGATGTGGTCGTAGACAGCGGGCCAGCCGACGACGATCACCCAGCCAGCATCGTCCGCCTCGTCCGCCCTGGGGATGTAGTGCCGGACTACGTGCTGCCCATCAGCTTCAACCGTCTGGTTGAAGTAGGTGGTGCCACCGTCCTTGGAGGTCTGGAGTTTGAGGAACCGGCCGTCCAGCTTGGCGGGAACCAAGAGGGCGAGGACCGAGCAGCCCGTGATGGCAAGGGTGCCCTCGCGGGCGTTAGCCGCTATTGTAAGGGCGACGGCTCCTGTGGGCGGCATCGGCTATTCCCTCCATGTATGCAGCCCTTGCGGGAGCGCCTGGGCACCAAATTTCTCGTCCATCATCCGGGCCAGGGCGTACATGGACTTCCTCTCCCCGGCCCACGGGTTCACATAGCCCTCCGGTCGCTCGGCCTGCTCGGGCCGCTGCGCCAGGTGGTAGAGATCGTTTGCCAACTTCAGCGCCGCCACCGCTGAGGCGTATTCCAGTGGGCACTCTGTCGTGCCCAAGTCCCCCTGTAGGGTGTAGGCGGCCGTAGATGAGGGCGTGCCTCCGTTCCAAGCCGTAACGGTCAGGATAGTGGCGGTGTTCGAGACGACAATCCCCCACTTGCCTTCAGCCCAGACCTTCGCCCCTACCCATCCGTTTACGGTCCACGCCTTCAGGGTGTCCGTGAGAGTGGTAGAGGAACTGGCGGTAGCCGTGCCACTGTCCCCCAACTCGTAGTACGTCTTCTCGGCGTAGAAGGGCGGGCTCGAAGCAAATGGTTGAGGAAACCGAGCCACAAGGCCGTTCGGCGTCTGCACCACGCGAGGAACCGCCCAATCAGGAAAGGGTTTAAGGCTCTGCCAGCGGCCTGATTCCTCTACGCTGCGGTTCCCGACCTCGTACCAAGCCGATATTTGCTCGGCGCTCCTGATGCGCGCCTGAAGGGGGAACTCGCGGGCACCATCGGGCCACACAGGGGCACAGGCAAAGTCGCCTTTGTCCGAAGCGCCCTCCGCCCCCAAGCGGAAGGAGATCGACCGGCACCCATCCGGTACGGCAAAGCTGTTGATGAGCCAGACCCAATCGCCAAGATCAGTCTCGTCATGGTCAAGGGTGATGGCCGCGCTGTTGGTCACGTCGTATGCCCATATCTTCGCCGTCCCCGTGTTGGCGCGAACCAGCGCGTCGAAGTGCCAGGTGTCGCCCTCGTTGACGTTGACGCTCTGTGCGGAGTACCCGTTGG
>Ga0209342_10002939_pt1 | contig 18116 bp, 18 predicted proteins | sample RifCSP16_2_FD_184023 | JGI IMG/M metagenome (GOLD analysis project Ga0209342, IMG submission 184023) | Soil microbial communities from Rifle, Colorado - Rifle CSP2_sed 16_2 (SPAdes) (version 2) | ecosystem: Environmental > Terrestrial > Deep subsurface > Rock core/Sediment | place: Rifle... | reverse complement strand
ATTCAGTTCGCACTTCTGATTATTGATTTCAATCTTTGTGAGAAGTATAGAAACTGCCCGAAAAAATAAATCGTCAAAAAACACTTAAACATTTTTCATTTCTTGTTATATGTTATTTATTAAAATTAAGTTAGTACAGACGACCCGCCGGGTCGTCTCTACATCTGGCTAAAAAATACTACCTTTGCGCTCTTTGCGCCTTTGCGGTGAACTATTACGAAGTTCTCTATTCAAAGAAATGCAAATTGCTAAATGAAGAAATTTAACGAAACGCTGTTAAAAAAGTCATTACCGGCAATTGTCATTATAGCTCTCTCTGTGCCTGCAACATTCTTTTTGAGCTACAACCTGATTAAAGCTCATGCAAAAAATGCCGCACTCAAGGATATGGCAGTCATTGCGGAGTCGTACAAGGGACAGGTCTGTCAGTTTCTGGAGATGGCCAGACGACGCGCCCAGGATTTTGCCAGTGACGGTTTTATGAGAACCCGGCTTCCAAAGGAAATTCGTGGAAGGGAAGGTTCCGTTAATAACCTTAGCAAATACCTTGCAGAAAACAAGATTACCCTTGACGAGAGTATAAAGACAATCCATATCCTCTCAATGGAAGGACGGGTTGTAGCATCCACAGGCAACTCTGAAATTGGAAAGGATTTATCCAATGAGACCTTTTTTATAAAAGGGAAGGATGCTATTGCCCTGGTAGAAAATACGGCCGGACACGAGGGAATGCCAGAACTTGCAGTCTCTGCCCCTATTTTTAGCATGAGTAAAAAAAGGGCAATTGGCGTCCTCGTCAATACCATCCGGCTTTCAGAGTTGAATAAGATTTTATCGGGAGAATATCGTATGGAACAGCATTCGATTCTCTGGAATAAAGGAAGATGGAAGAGCATAGAGGTCTACCTGGTAAATAAAAATAAACGCATGATTACAAATTCCGTATCAGTTCACCCCCTCCCTTTGAACTCAGTAAAGGAACCCACCCCTAGCCCCTCCCAAGAGGGGAATACAAAAAGTCCCCTCTTGGGAGGGGATTTAGGGGTGGGTGAACTGTTACCAAATTCCATATTTGCAAAGGACGCTGTATTGAAACAGATCGTTAACACGCTTCCAGTTGCAACGGGTCTGACAACGAAGAAAGAAACGGCCGGATTTTATAAAGATTACAGGGGTATCGTGGTGGCGGGGACATCAAAACCCATTTCTCAACTGGAATGGGTTTTATTGACTGAGATTGACGAGGAAGAGATCCTTTCTTTTATGAGACTCATGCTCATGAGCGCTCCTATACCTGCCTGTATTATTATCATCGTTGGCATTGTGCTCTTTATCACTTTATTTAAGACTGAACGCATGAAGGCAGAAAATACATTGGAGGAGCAGTCATGCCTGACGGCATTAGGCGCAGCTATCGGTGTTGCCCTTGTACAACACGGCAATCTAAGGGACATATTGCAGAAATGCGCTGAGGCATTGGTTAAAAATCTTGATGTGTCGTTCGCCCGCATCTGGACGTTCAATAAAGAAACAAACATGCTGGAACTACAAAGCAGCGCCGGGATATATCCTCACACTGACAGTCAACACAACCGCATGCCTGTAAGCACGTTCAAGGTAAGTCTTAATGCGGAGGAACGGAAACCCTATCTTACAAATTCAGTAATCGGTGATCCAAAAGTGCCCGATCAGGAATGGGCAAGGCAGACGGGAATGGTTTCTTATGCTGATTATCCATTGACTGTCGATGGCCGCCTGGTGGGAGTTATGGCAATATTCGCTCAAAAACCGATTACGGAAGTCACCCTAAGAGCATTAACGTCAGTATCTGACTCGATAGCCCTGGGCATCGATCACAACTGTTTAAAGGAGAATTTATTGACAGAGAAGAAGCGGAGGGAAGAGGAACAAAATGCTTTGAGGGAACAGCTCTATCATTCGCAAAAGTTAGAATCAGTTGGCACCCTGGCGGGAGGCATCGCACACGACTTTAATAATATCCTGGCAATAATCATAGGGTATGGAAATTTGTTGGAAAAGAGTGTAGGAAAAGGCAATCCATCCCGGTTTTATATTCAAAAGATTCTGAAGTCCGCAGAACGGGCTACTAATTTAGTTCAGGGACTGCTTGCATTTAGCAGGAAACAGGGAAGCAGCCAAAAACCTGTGCCGATAAATAGGATTCTACTTCAGGTGAAAAGTCTCCTTTCGGGGTTTATTGGTGAAGATATTGTACTTGATATTGTACCTGCAAATAAAGACTGCATAGTAATGGCTGATAGTGATCAGATGGAGCAGGTATTGATAAACCTTGCAACAAATGCGCGGGACGCCATGCCTCGTGGGGGAACCTTAACGATAACCACAAAAGTTGTTGAATTAGACGATGTGTTTATAAAAGTTCATGGTTACGGCGAGATTGGTAAATATGTGCTTATATCGGTCAAAGATATGGGTACGGGTATGGATAAAGAAACTCAACGGAGGATTTTTCAACCGTTCTTTACAACCAAGGAGGTGGGAAAGGGCACAGGTCTTGGACTATCAATTGTGTATGGGATTATAAAGCAACATGGGGGTTACATAAATGTTGAAAGTGAACCTGGCAAGGGCGCTACATTCAGAATTTATTTGCCGCTAATCAAATCAACGGTTGAAGAAGAAAAACCAACGCCACTGCCGGCTTACCTCAATGGAACAGAGATGCTACTGGTGGCAGAGGATGAGGAAGATGTCAGAAATCTTGCAAAGTCACTACTTGAAGAGGCAGGCTACAAGGTTATAGCAGCAGTAGATGGATATGACGCGGTAAATAAATTCATGGGAAATAAAGACACTATCAATTTTCTGTTATTGGACGTGATTATGCCAACAAAGAATGGCCAAGAGGCGTATGAAGAAATAAGGAAAATCCGACCCGGCATAAAAGCGCTCTTTATGAGCGGTTATTCCGAGAGTGTTATTCACCAAAAAACCATCCTCAAAGAAGGGCTCTATTATATTTCCAAACCCTTTTCTCAAACGGCGCTTTTAAAGAAGGTCAGGGCAATTCTGGATAATGAATAAAATAGCCGATACAAATCAGGCGAATACTATGCTGTCAGACGCTTCTCCTGGGATATACACCTATTGTCTGACCAGGACGCGGGTATCATTTCCGCATACCATGATGGGTATTGACGGTATACATGAAGTTTACCTTGCGGAACAGGACGGTATTTTCGCCATACTCAGTGATGTATCCTTAAAGGAATATAATGAGGAGACACTCGATAAAAATATGACTGATGTGGCGTGGCTTGTCCCAAGGGCGAAGAGGCATGAAGAGGTGATAGAGTTTGTTATGACGCATGCGACATTGAACCAGCATGTTATCTCGAATTCCCCCCTTTACCCCCACCTAAACCTCCCCCCTGTAGTCCCTTTAAGGTTTTGCACGATTTATAAAAACCAGGAAGGCCTCTTTAAGGCCATAATGCTCCATAAGGAAAAGATCCTAAATTTTTTGGATTATACCGCAGATAAGACTGAATGGTCGGTAAAGGTTTTTTGTGATAAGGCAATTTTTATCAATAATTCAGGCAAAAATAAAGAATCATCCGCAATGATTGATCAGACGTCGTTATTGCCAGGAGAGGCGTATTTATTGGCAAAGAAGATGCGGAAGGTAAAGGAAGAAAATTTTAAGCAAGACCTTCAAATGTATTTGAAGGACATTGATTTCACATTATCTCAATTTGCCGATAGCTATCGGTTCTTGCAGTGCACTGATAAAAGTATCCACGGCAGGCCGCTTGATATGGTTATGAACACGGCCTTTCTGGTAGAACAGCAGACCTTTAATATGTTTAAAGATACTTTGGATATGTTGGCGGAAAAGTATAAGGATGAAGGACTGGCGTTTGAATTCTCAGGTCCGTGGCCTCCCTATAATTTTTGTCCAGCGTTATGAAAAACACACCCCTTAGTCACATTGCTGTAGAGACGCATAGCTATGCGTCTCTACAAAAGGGGAAGATAAGGTATTCTGGCGCTTAATATTGTTCCCAAACTCTAGTTTGGGAACAAGCAAAACGTTAAATTAGAAAGAATTTACGAATTACGATTTTAGATTTTAGTTAATTATCAATAAAAAGAAAATGGATAAAGTTCAGTTACAAAACAGAACAAAAAACTTTTGCCATAAAGACTTCAAAAAATAAATCATAATTCGTAAATTGAAAACGGCGTTTGTGATGTATCGATATTTATATTGCATAACGAGGAAATTGTACAAACCACTTATAAATGTGGCCGGCATTGAAAACGCCGCTGTCCGCACAGTGCAATACAGGGAAATCACGGCTATTATTTCAGAAATAATGATGGCTCAAATACCCGTGTCAAACGAAAGTGTGCTGCGCCACGCAGCGGTAATTGAAGCCATTCAAAAAGAACAGACCGTTCTTCCCATGAAGTATTCATCGGTGTTCAAAGACGATGCAGGAGTAATCGAATTCCTGAAAAATCGCTATGCTGTATTTATTTCAGACCTTGATCGATTACAAGACAAAATGGAAATGGGACTACGCATTATTATGAAGAATACTGTGCAAAACAAAGACGATGAGGAATTATCAGATGAAAAATGCAGTTCAAATCCCGGCATCGACTATTTACAACAGAAACGCGCCTATTATGCGTCTCTGGATGAAAATGATGCCCGGGTTAAGGAAATTGTAAAGACCTGCCATGCGCAATTTGAAGATATTTGTGTAGAATTCAAGAGAGACACCCATAGTTCTTTTTTGCAGGGTGTGTCCTTAAATTATCTCATCCATAAGGATTTTATAAACGAGTTTAAAAACAGATTTAACGACCTCAAGTCCGGCTTGAGCGAACTTCAGTTTCTGTGTTCCGGTCCCTGGCCGCCATACCATTTTGTTTCTCCAGGAACGATATGAAAAGTACAGATTTTGATAATATGAGCCTGTCAGAAAGAAAATACGAGCGTCTTTGCGCGATGATCTTTTCGTGCATTCCCTCATCATTGCTGATGTTTGATCGCAACCTTCGCGTGGTAATTGCCAACAAGAACTTCCTGGAAAAATCACGCCGAACCGAATATGAAACCATCGGAAAGCACGTTGACGAAATATTTCCCAGCGTTATCCTTCAATATGCCCGTCTTTCAGAAAGAATACGAACAGTTTTTGAGACAGGAGTGGGAGATCGGGGACGGGAGATGTATTACCGATCGCCCGGCCTGCCGACCAGGGTTTATTATTATAATCTGACCCCCCTCATAGATAACCAGGGGATTGTCGAAAGCGTCATGCTCATCATGGATGATATTACCCAGCAGGTAAGTTTGCGTGAGAAAGTCAGGCAAACGGAACGGCATCTGGCCGGAGTGGTCGAAAGCGCCAATGATATCGTTACCTCGTTGGACCCAAAGGGAATGATCCTGACATGGAACAATGCGGCAGAGCGGATTTCCGGTTACATAGAAAGGGAGTTGTTGAGTAAGCCGCTGACAACAATCTGTGCAGATACACATAAGGCAACCCTGGTTTCCATCATCGAGGGCCTTTCGAGAGGCAAAACGGTAAAGCACATCGAATTAGGCCTTAAAACAAAGACGGGAAAGATAATCCCCATTTCATGGAGTTTTGCCCTGATGCGGGATGACGCACAGGCGGTAGTTGGTATTGTAGGTGTTGGACAAGACCTTGCCGAGAGGCGTGAACTGGAATCGCAATTATTTCACTCGGCAAAGCTGGCCTCCCTGGGAGTAATGGCCGGCGGTATAGCGCATGAGATTCGGAATCCGTTAGGCATCAGTTCTGCGGCTGCCCAGCTTTTGCTGGAATACCCGGAAAATGAAACTCTCAGGAAGGAATGTGCGCAAAAAATTTATTCGGGCATCAAACGCGCCTCTCAGATCATTGAAGAATTGCTGAAGTTTGTACGCCCCTCGGAAGGACGTTTTGAGCTTACCAATATCAACGATGCGGTTACGGAAACCCTGACCCTGATTGAAAAACAGTTGGTACTCATGAGAATCGAGATTAAAAAAAATCTGGATCGCCATATTCCCCTCATTGAGTCGGAGAAAAATCTCCTGAAGCAGGCATTCCTGAATATGTTCCTCAATGCGGCTAACGCTATGCCAGACGGCGGCGCTTTGACGATAACAACCGCAACTGACGGAAAGAATAGCGTCTTGATTACTTTTAAGGACACAGGATGCGGTATTTCATCTGAAAATGTTGATAAGATATTTGATCCATTTTTTACCACGATGCCCGTGGGCAAGGGAACGGGACTCGGGTTGTCAATTACCTACAGTATTATCAAACATCATGCAGGCTCTATCCTTGTGGAAAGCGCTGTGGGGAAAGGGACTGCCTTTACGATCAAATTGCCGATAAAGAAGACGTGAAAAAGATTTACGAATTACGAAGTACGATGTACGATTTTAGTTAATTATCAATAAAAAGAAAATGGATAAAGTTCAGCTACAAAGCAGAACAAAAAACTTTTGCCATAAAGACTTCCAAAAATAAATCGTAAATCGTAAATTGTAATTCGTAAATCTTTCCATGGTGTAATAAAATAAACATAAAGGAAACCGCAATGTCAAATAAACCATTAGTATTAATTGTAGACGATGAAGTGGACATGTGCTGGGCATTGGAAAATATACTGATGCTGGAAGGCTACAAGACACATACCGCAACCAGCGGAAAAGAGGGATTGCACTTGATCCAGCAGCGGCACTCAACTATTGGCTTGCTATTTCTGGACGTAAAACTGCCAGATATTGACGGATTAAAGTTTGCCGATTTCGTCCGACAACGCTATCCGCAAATAAAAATTATAATCATCACCGGTTATTATTATCGTGACAGCGATGCAGTCCAGCAGGGCATTGCCAATAATCTCTTCGACGGTTTTATAGGCAAGCCTTTTAACATTTCAGAAATACGCTCGGCCATAGAGACGATTGCGCCCTCGCAATAGGTAATAGTTCACCGGAGGAAAAAGATTTGACAAGATAACAGGATAGACATGATATAAATAAATTAATTTTTGACAGGATTAACAGGATAATCAGGATGAAAAAATTATCATGTAAATCCTGTTCATCCTGTCTAAGATAGCTGAACTATTACGTATTGGCAAATTACGATTTACGATTTCAGATTTAAATCGTACTTCGTAAATCTCAAATCGTACTTCGTACCTCGTAAATCGTACTTCCTACCTATGGAATCCATATCATAACTAAGGCAGCCTTACCATAGAATCCCTTTCTTCCAAGACATATCTAATCCTGATGTAATTTCGCCAGCCTAAAAAACAAAGCCATCAACTCTCTTTTCGTAAAGAAGATACAACTTATTAAGAAATCATTTTTTTTGATAAGCCTGGAAGGCATGATTTTGGCTAATACAGCTAATACACATAAACAACAAGACTGAATGTTGGTAACACAAATTAAATACAGTACGTAGTCTGTTCAATCCACTAAATGCGCGTTTTATATCTTTACGTAAAATTTTAAACCAATGAAAGGGGGTGATAAACATGGCAAAGGTACAAAAATCCACCGATTCGTCCAGTCTTGCTGAAGTTGTAGATAGAATACTCGATAAGGGTATTGTGATTGATGCATGGGTAAAGGTGTCCTTGGTAGGTATTGAGTTGCTTTCAATAGAGGCGAGGGTCGTGATTGCATCAGTTGAAACGTATCTGAAGTACGCAGAGGCAATCGGTTTGACGGCGACTGCCGCTTCGCCGGCATAGTATAATGTTCAGGAAATTCAAATTTGCCCACGAAAAAACGCGAAAATATCCTCCCCCTGTCCCCCTCCAGAGGGGGATAAAGGGGGAGGCTCGTGTCTTTTCGAGTGTTTAGTGGGTAATACGATGTATGGCATAGAGAATCCCCCTTAGACTTCGTCGTGAGTGCTCAGTCGAACGAAAAGGGGGCTAGGGGGTTGTAAACTTGTCCTCGTGAAACTTGTCCTCGTGAAAACGGGGAACGGGGATAGCCACGGAAAAAACACAACCCCCTGAATCCCCCTTTGTTAAGGGGGACTTAAACGGAATAACTTGATGTTAAGGAATTTCAATCTTGTAGGGGCAATTCATGAATTGCCCCTACAAGCACGTGAAAAAATCGTTGGATTTTGTCTTTTAAAACCCAGCCTAATTTAATGTATCGGGTAATTTCATTTTTGTAGAGACGCACTGCTGTGCGCCTAGAAAGGAGTAATTTATGGGTAAACTTACAGATGATATGACAAGACTTGCGGATGAAATCCTGACAATGGATGTGGCTCGGGATAATTTCATCAAGGGAATCCAAAACGAGGTTAAGCAAGAGGCTGATGAGACAAAGCAGTTTCTTAAGGAGGTCAGAAACGAATTTATCAGTGGGATCCAAGATGTGGTTGAACAAAAGGCTGATGAGACAAGGCAGTTTCTTAAGGAGTTCAGTAACGACATGAATGGCGCTCACGAAGCCTTCTTCGGGAGAAAGACCTTTCGTAAAAGATAGTTCATATCCGTTTGGGTTAGGAAGTAGCCGCAACTTTAGGTTGCGAAATGTTAGAAATATCGTAACGGTTCAGATCACCGCGGAGGCGCAAAGAAGGGAGGCAGAAGTTGAGAATATGAGAAGCTGGGAAGCTGAGAAAATCTCAACCTCTCAATCTCTTTCTCTTTGCGTCCTTTGCGCCTCCGCGGTGAGCTATTACCAAAAATCGTTTTTTGTATATCAGCGGAGGATAAAACCCCGCGCTACAAATCCGACTCGTTCGGGCTTTGCTGGTTCAATCTTGCAGACTTCGTCGTGAGCGCTCAGTCGAACGATTGAACCATAAGTTTTGAACGAGGCTGTAGATTTTGAGTTAGTACCAAATTATGAAAATTGCAAAATGTTTAGGTTCAATCGAAGACGATTGAACCAGCAAACAATTCCCCTCTCGGGAGGGGTTAGGGGTGGGTCCCTTGGTCGTGAAATCTCAGTGAATATCTCACGAATTACCGATCCCCGTTTACACGAGGACAAGCTTACCCACCCCTAAATCCCCTCCCAAGAGGGGACTTTCAGACTCATTAGGGCTGAAAAGAAGGAGGTCGAATGTCTGGTATTACCTTAGAAAAGAAAAGGAAAAGAACAAGCGCCACATGCGCATTTTGCAGGGGCAGGGGCAATGACCCTTTTGGCATTATGTCTCACCTCTCTACGTGTTGCGTTTGTGGGGGAAGAGGAATAGTCACGACTTCCTCACCGTATAGCCGATGCGCCCATTGCAGCGGCACAGGAGCTATCAAGACGCTGACGTGTACTGCTTGTATGGGTAAGGGTGTGCTGCCAATAGTCGATAATGATACCCATAAATGCCCGACATGTCATGGTTCCGGCGATGACCCATCTGCATCGGCGATGTATTGCTTGCAGTGTCGTGGCAAAGGATACGTTCCAAATTATGGCGAATTATAGTAAGCGACAATAATAAGTAAACAATTCCCCCTTAGAAAAGGGGGCTAGGGGGTTGTAAACTTGTCCTCGTGAAAACGGGGAACGGGGATAGCCCAAAAAAAACACAACCCCCTGAATCCCCCTTTTTTAAGGGGGACTAACTTAAGTCGTCCGCTATACATGAGGGACACACACCTAAATCCCCTCTTGTTAGAGGGGACTTTTGCCTTCCCCCTCTAAAAAGAGGGGACGGGGGGTGTTTCAGGACAACAAAATGTTTTGATTCTATACAAAAGGAGAAATGTGAATGAATACGATGGTAATTGAAAGTAAACAATCTCAGGAAACAGGAGTAGACCTGGAGCCAAGCAGCGGATTTGCAGTTACTCCGTATATAGAGGAAATAGTAGAATCCGCGCTTGTATATCTTCAAACAGGTTACCCTATCCACTTTTCCGGTCCTGCCGGAACTGGAAAAACGACTTTGGCATTCCACGTTGCTTCCAGGCTTGATAGACCTGTAACGCTGATTCATGGCGATGATGAATTCAAGACGTCAGACCTCATTGGTAAGAATGACGGTTACCGAAAAAGAAAGCTTTATGACAATTTCATTCATTCCGTGGTGAAGTCTGAAGAAGAGATGCAGAGTATCTGGGCAGATAACCGTCTTACCAGCGCATGCAGGAATGGTCACGTACTTATCTACGACGAATTCAATCGCTCAAGGCCTGAAGCAAACAACGTCCTGCTCAGCGTCCTTCAGGAAGGTATTCTTAGCGCACCGAAACGGAGCAGGTACGGCAGCGGACACCTCGAAGTACACCCCGATTTCCGCGCCATCTTCACCTCAAACCCTGAGGAATATGCCGGTGTACACAAGACACAGGACGCACTCATGGATAGGCTTGTAACGATACAAATTCACCATTTTGACCAGGAAACGGAGATTAAAATTCTGGAAGCCAGGTCTGGTCTTCCGCGTAAAGACGCAGAAATAATTATCGATATCATCAGGAAGCTGAGAAACATGGGAGTCAACAACCACCGGCCCAGCATTCGTGCGGGAATTATGATTGCGCGCATACTTGCCCATCGCGGCGGGCATGCCGCCTGGAATGATCCGATTTTCCTTCGTATCTGTCAGGATGTCCTCAACACCAATACGATTAAGATCACCCGTGATGGAAAGGCGCTCATGCAGGAAAAGATTTCCGACATAATACAAAAAGTATGCAAGGCGAGGCATGAAAAAAATACAGAAGAATTGACATTTATTCCAGAAGTTTATTGTGGCTCAGCCGCAGGGGAGTAAAGGAGCAAAAAACAATGAAAGCGCCTATGAAACGAAAAGGTATGAATGATATAAAGACCCATGCCGGCACTGTAGACCAGACTTTTTTGCCTCACAAGGCATGTATGAGAATTTCTTGTCTTGAGATGGAAAAAGCGCATCGCATCAGGGAAATGGAAAGCTCGCGTCGCCGCATCGAAGCCGTTAAAAAACGCCTAAAAGAGATAGAGACCGAAACGGATACCCTCATGAATCGCATCAAGACAGATGCAAAAGAAGGTGGCATTGCGGACACAAAAGAAGGCGGCATTTTAAGTAAAAAAACAACTGATAAGAACAAAGGACTGGTGCTCAGGTATTAGCGAGGCGGCGCCTCAGACCGATACTTGTCCTCGTGCAAACGGGGAAACAAGTTTGGAACCACAGATTGCACAGATTTCTCAGATAGCGATAAAGATTTTTAAAATAGGAGAACCGTAATGATATCAATAAAAACCTCAAGTCATATCCGTAACATGCGGAATGTAAAGAGTTTTAGTTCTGGCGGTACGTCCACGAGTGTTTCAATGTCGCATGCAGATAAGGCAATAATGTCTAACGAGACAGAACGTTTGTTACAGCGGAATGATCGCCGCAGGTGGCTTATCCATCAATGGAAAGAGCACTTTCCCAATACACGTAATAGTTCACCGCAAAGGCGCAAAGAGCACAAAGGTAGTATTTCTTAGAAAGTATAGGAATTTCAAAGTTTTTGGTAGGAGCCAACTCCTGTTGGCGACCAGGCACATGTACGCCGCTGTGCATTGCAAATCGCCGTCTACCAATACGGTATTTAAGAATAGCAAGTCGTTGGATTTTGCAAAGCAAAATCCAACCTAATTCAACTCATTTGTGAAGATAAATCGCTAATAAAGTTTTTAAGGAGATTGAGCAATGAAAATAAATTGTATTTGCTGCGGCCATAATTTCGATTTAAATGATACCTATGATGATTACGAGGGAGAGGTCAAGTGCTGGATCTGTGGGAATGTCCTGGATATTAAGCTAATGGAAGGCAAACTGAAATCTATAAAATCTCATCCTATATTGGAAGAAGCCAGGAGTGCATAGGAAATTTCATTTTATTTATGCGGGTTTTAGGGTGGTATGGATTATTCCCCTCCCCGACTGGAATCGAGGACAGGTCTTGGGAGGAGACTCTACAATTCCCCTCTTGGGCGGGGTTAGGGGTGGGTCCCTTTCCCCGTTCCCCGTATTCACGAGGACAAGGGTCGTGAAATCTCAGTGAACCCCGTTAGAAAGTTTGGAAGAGGCTTCAAACCCCTCCCACACTGTATTTTCTCAAACTCCGCCCTTTCGGACGGAGACTTCTTTCTAACGGGGTGAATATCTCACGAATTACCGATCCCCGTTTACACGAGGACAAGCTTACCCACCCCTAAATCCCCTCCCAAGAGGGGACTTTCTAACTTTACAGGAGAAATTGTTATGTCTGGTAATGGGAAATATATTTACGGCTTTATGAGGAATGGCGCAAAACCCACTTTTACCATTCCTGGTATTGATGGCAATCCAATTTTTACAATATCAGATAATGGTGTTGCCGCTGTGGTCAGCGATGGACCGGATGGCAAACTCCGTCCGGAACGGAAGCATCTGAGCGCCCATCATGGCGTGATCAAAGAAGTCATGAAGACATCAACCATTCTCCCGTTATCTTTTGGCGTTGTGGCAGACAATGAGGCAAGCATTAAAAAGATATTAAAGCTCAATCATGATAGTTTTATAAGCCAGTTGAAAAGGATGGAAGGCAAGGTTGAAATGGGTTTAAAAATTAACTGGGACGTCGAGAATATCTTCGAGTTCATGGTAAGAAAACATCGCACCCTTGAGCTATTTAGGGACAACATATTTTTAAAGCCGACTGGGGCCACGCAGGAAGAAAAACTGGAATTGGGGAGAATGTTTGAGACCATCCTGAATGAAGATAGGGAAACGCACCTAACAACGGTACAGGATATTCTGAAAGACTACTGTTGCGAGATAAAGGTAAATAAACCCAAAGATGAAAATACGATAATGAAGCTGGCGTGCCTTGTGGAAAAGACAAAAATGGAACAGTTCGAAAAGGGTGTCTTTGCGGCGGCAAAGGAATTTGATGATAATTACGCCTTTGATTTTAACGGGCCATGGGCGCCTCATAATTTTGTAGACACAAAACTGAAGACGGCATGAATACGAGTAAACTCACCACAAAGGCCTGCCCTCATGGAAATGGGGGCACAAAGAACACGAAGTAAATAAAAAGGAAATTTACGAATTACGATTTACGATGTACGATTCTGAGAAAGTGGAATTAAATCACAAATCGTAAATCTGAAATCGTAATTCGTACATCGTAAATCGTACAAGGAATTTATATGTTTTTGATCGATGACATCTTGCTTTCACCCGTAAAGGGTTTGATGTATCTCGCTAAACAGATTCACAAGGCTGCAGAAGAAGAGTTTCTTGATGAAGAGAACGTCTCGGCAGAATTATCCGAGCTTTACATGATGCTTGAAACAGGAAAGATCACCGAAGAGGAATTTAATAACAGGGAATCTGAACTCCTGAATCGCTTAGAACAAATTGAAGAATACAAAAAGAAACACTTTGCGGTTGTAGAGGAAAGCGAAGCTGATGAAGACCGCGAAAACGAAGACGAAATGAGGAATGTAGTGGTCAAAAAGAATAAAAAAAGAAGTAAAAAAGATAATCTTCCTTGATGCTAGCGAGTTCGACTTTAATAAATCAACCGTTGATATGAATACAGTGGCATTATTAAGAAATGAGGTTAAACACATCGTGAAGGAGAATATCGAACACATTGCGCAAGGCCCTTCATTTCTTACAAATCCACAGTTATCCCTGATTTGTTTTGGGGGCAAAGGCGGTGTAGGAAAAACAACCTCTGCGGCAGCAGCGGCGCTCTATCTTGCAAAGAATAATCCTCAAAAGCATATTCTGCTGGCATCTATCGATCCTGCCCATTCCCTCATGGATAGCCTAAAGGATAATAATTTGTTCAAGAATCTTAAGGTATGGGAAATAGATGCATATGCCTCATTCCAGCAATTTATGAAAAGGCATAGTAACACGTTAAAAAAAATTATGGAAAGAGGCACCCTCCTTGATAACACCGATATATCGGCGTTTCTCTCCACTTCTTTGCCAGGGATAGATGAACTCATGGGAATGGTTGAACTGGTTGATCTATTGGAAAACGATACCTACGATACCATCGTACTCGATACTGCGCCGACAGGACATACCGTCAAATTCCTGCAAATGCCCCATTTCATAAAGAAGTGGACGCAATTGCTGGACTTAATGATGGAAAAGCATCGTTATATGTCAAAGTTGTATATGCGGCATTATCAATCCGACGATACCGATGCATTCATTGAGGCATTCTCAAACGGCGCAAAAAAGGTTGAAGGGGTATTGCGGAATAAGTCATGCGAATTTGTGCCAATAATGGTGCCGGAAGCGCTCAGTGTGAATGAGACAAAACGCTTTTTATCTGTGTTAAGAGGGCACAAAATTCCCGTAAAAGACATTATTGTAAATCGCATCAACCCTTTTGGCGATTGCTCCTTTTGTAATGGACAATATTTGTTACAAAAGAAATATATTGATGAGATAAAGCGTTGTTTTGACGGGTACAATTTACTGATGATGCCTCTGTGCAAAGACGAAATCCATGGGAGAGATTTCTTACTTAATTTTGCAGAAATGATGACGGAGACCACCCTCCATCATGGTGCAGAGGCTCATCCTCAAAATATTTTCCATACAAATGAACTCCTCCACTCCGCAATTCCCACCACTCCACCTTTAGAAAAGGAGGATTCAGGGTCGTTTTCTCAGGAGAGAAACCGCCTTCCTGTACCAAAAGCCACTATAGAATTCCTGATGTTTGGCGGCAAGGGAGGTGTGGGTAAGACAACCATTGCCAGCGCCTCAGCGTTATCACTGTCAGATATCTACCCGGAGAAGCGTGTTTTGCTTTTCTCTACTGATCCTGCCCATTCCCTTTCCGATTGTTTGGGTGTGGTTGTTGGTGAGGACGTTCTATCCCGTAAAAACAATCTTTATGTACAGGAAATGGATGCTGAAAAAGAGTATGAAAAATTGAAATGCCTGTATTCAGAAGAAATCAAAGACATTATGACCGCATTTGTAAAAGGGGATGCTGCTATAAATGTTGTATTCGAAAAAGAGATCATAGAATCTTTTATAGACATGACCCCGCCTGGCATAGACGAGGTTATGGCCATTACCACGATTATTGATTATATGGATAAAGGGAAGTTCGACTTGTTTATATTGGATACGGCGCCTACAGGGCATCTCATACGATTTCTCGAAATGCCGGAATTGGCGCTCGACTGGTTGAAATTCTTTTTTAACCTTTTTTTAAAATATAAAAATATCTTTCGTATGCCAAAACTTTCGGCCTTTCTGGTCGATCTGTCAAAAAAGGTTAAAAAGCTTTTGACCCTGCTCCGTGACAGTGAAAAGTCGCTCTTTGTTCCCATCGCCATTCCCACTGAAATGGCTTACCATGAGACGAGTGACCTTGTCGAGGCTCTAAGGAAGCTTAAAATCCCGCTGAGTCAATTGATACTGAATATGGCGCACCCCCCTTCCCCAAGTAGCATAACAGCCGCCGGATGCGCGCTGTGCATCAATAGAATTGCATACGAAACAAAGACCTTCGATAACTTTAAACACCTGTTTCCTGTGGGAACTCCGTACGTCATTCATAAACAGGAGAAAGAGGTGTGTGGAGTAAAGGCCCTAGAAAATTTTAGCAGGGAATTGTATGAATATCATTAAAAAATTGTTTGGTCTGTTATATAAAGGATACATAATGTTAAGAGAGCGCTTTTTCCAGATTCCTCCTCTGAGAACTCAGCCTCCTCCGGAAACTCAGCTTCCCCAGCCTTCCTCCATTATGGGGGAGGGCGTGGGAGAGGCTGATATCCAACAGGAATATCAGTTGGTGGAAAAGCAGCAATTCCAGCCATCACAGGTATATACTTCCGGAGGCGGAGAGGTAGTGGAGGAAGAAAGAGCAGTAACGGTTCACCCCCCTCCCCTAACCCCTCCCACCAGGGGCGGGGGAACTTGTCCTCGTGTAAACGGGGAAACGTTTCCTCCCCCTGTCCCCCTCGCTGAGGGGGAGAAAGGAGGAGGGGGGAGGTCAGGTGGGGGCGCTGAACTGTTACAAAGGACAGGTGATTTTGAAGCCCCCCCATTATTGGCGGGGCAGCGCATCTCTCTTTGTGAAACACTCGATCGTGTGCTGAATACAGGTGTGGTAGTCCACGGTGACATCACGATATCTGTGGCGAATATTGACCTGATTTATATTGGGCTGAGGGCATTATTAACATCTGTGGAAACTGCAAGGCAGTCAGGTATAAACCGTATGACAGATTTTTAAATTATGCCTTCGACAACTTAAAACATGCAGAGGTAGGAGCCGTCTCCTGATGGCGATTGGCAATGCTCAACGGTGTGCACGTGCCGGTCGCCAACAGGAGTTGGCTCCTACCAAAAACATTGAAATTCCTATACGTTAAATTAGGCCTTCGGCAACTATTTCTGTTTGCATGTAGGGGTAATTCATGAATTACCTTACCAGATCGAAGTTCCTTAACATCAAGTTAATCCCCCTTAACAAAGGGGGATTCAGGGGGTTGTGTTTTTTCCGGGGTTATTTTACAACCCCCTTTCTCCCCCTCAGTGAGCTTACTGTTGGACAATTTTTTGCTGGACACTGGACAAAATGGCTTTGGAATGTTACCCATGTCGAAACTGGAACATGTAATTCCTGCCCCTGCATCCAGATTGTTGGGTTTAGCAGAGTATCAGCCCAACCTTATATGTTATGGTGTATCAGGGCTAAAGCCCGGTTCGGTTCGTCTCTTAGTCCCCAGCCTGAAGGCTGGGGCTATTCTCCGGTCGTCAGACTGAGAGACAGAGTTATAACTCCGCCATTTATGGCGGAGATTATATCCGCAACATCAATGCGGCTTTAGCCATGACTTCCAAAATTGCAGGTGGCTATTGATTTAACGCACCAAGCCCTATAAAATACCGTCATGGCGCAGAAAAGCCCGTGGGTTTGGGCTATTTTTCTTATTTCTATTGTGAAACCATTACCTTTGGTGAGTTAAATCAATAACCACCTAATGTTTTGATTATCGCTGATTTTGCCCAGCAAAAAATTGTCCAACTGTAAGCTCAGTGAGGGGGGCAGGGGGAGGGACAATAGTTTGAAATTTCTGAACATTTATTTATGCGGGTTACAGGGTGGCATGAACAAAGTACAGACGACTCGCCTGGTCGTCTCTACAAGTTTGTCCGTGTTTAACTTAAATCCACATATCCCCGTTTACACGAGGACAAGCTTACCCACCTCTAAATCCCCTCCCAAGAGGGGACTTTCTAACTTTACCACAGAAAGGCAGATATGAATGGAAAGACAGCGCACCGCTATAACACAGTCGACCAACTCAGCAACGCTCGCCGATGTATTGGAACGAGTCCTCGACAAAGGACTGGTCATTGCAGGAGATATTAAGATTAAGCTGGTTGACATCGAACTCCTGACCATCCAGATACGCCTCGTGATTTGCTCAGTAGAAAAGGCAAAGGAAATGGGGCTGGACTGGTGGGCAACAGACAAGGCTTTCAATGCCAAATTGAATACGGCACAAAATACGGACGAATTAGAGGCGATAAAAAAACGTGTAGAAATACTCGAATCCAAAAAACTAGTATAACTATAGTACGAAAAATCCCGCTCCCTCGATGGGCAATGTCATTGAATTAAGAGAGAGTGCTTTCTTAGCTGGTTCAATCTTGCAGATTGAACCGAAACAGTTGGCATAGTTTTGTCTCATTGCAGAGTTCAAATCCTATGACCAATTCGAAACATATGGTTCAATCGTTCGACTGAGCGCTCACGACGAAGTCTGCAAGATTGAACCAGCCATGAATAACGTATAACAAGAAATGAAAAATGTTTAAGTGTTTTTTATTTTTTAATTATTCGTTTCTTGTTATATGTTATTTATTTTTTTACTTTAAGAGTGTAACAGCCCCATGAAATAGTAGGATGGGTCAAGCGAAGCAGACCCATCAATTTCTATGGACATTTATTGTTGATGGGTGCGCTTCCAGACTGGGTCAAATGAACCCTATTATTTTAAAAGTGGGGAGTAAACCTTATAAATTGCCCATTTTATTCTAAGTTTATTGCTTTTCAATCCTTAAAGTGGGGAAGAAACA
>Ga0209342_10002936_pt1 | contig 18122 bp, 12 predicted proteins | sample RifCSP16_2_FD_184023 | JGI IMG/M metagenome (GOLD analysis project Ga0209342, IMG submission 184023) | Soil microbial communities from Rifle, Colorado - Rifle CSP2_sed 16_2 (SPAdes) (version 2) | ecosystem: Environmental > Terrestrial > Deep subsurface > Rock core/Sediment | place: Rifle... | reverse complement strand
CACCGTGGACCGCCCGGATCGTGATCGTGGTGTCCTCCTCGGGCTGGGTGTAGTAGTCGACCTCGTCGGCGCGAGCGCGCACCGTCCGGCCGGGCCAGTCGAGTTCGTCGATGACGTACGAGTCGCCCTGGTGCAGGTACACCGCGCCGGGGTGGGTCTGCGAGGCGACCCGTCCCTCGTCGACGGTGCCGATGATCTCGCCGTTCTCGTCGACGATGGTGAACGGCGGGCCTCCGGCGGTACGGATGTCGATCCCCGGCGCCGGGGCCTCGCGGCCCGCCCAGAGCAGGCGGCCGTTGCGCACCCGGAGCATGCCGTCGCCGACCAGTTGGGCGGCGAGCTCTTCCACGGCGGGGCCGAAGGTGGCGATCGCCTCGGTGGTCTCCATCGGGATCTCGTAGGCGGCGCATCCCATGTGAGCGGCGAGCACGTTGGGGTTGGCCGGGTTCACCACCGCCGCCTCGGAGGGACGGGCGAACAGGTCACCGGGGTGGCGCATGAACCATTGGTCGAGCGCGTCTTGTCCTGCGACCAGCACCGCCAGCGATTCGTCGGTGGATCTTCCCGCTCGCCCGGTCTGCTGCCGATACGAAGCGACGGTCCCGGGGAAGGTGGCGAGGACGGCGGCGTCGAGTCCGCCCACGTCGATCCCGAGTTCCAGGGCATTGGTCGCAGTGACCCCGAGCAGTTCGCCGGAGAACAGGGCTTGCTCGATGCGACGGCGGTCCTCGGCGAGGTATCCCGCCCGGTACGGTGCAATGCGGGCGGCCAGCTCGTCGTCGAGGCGCTCCCGGGCCCAGCGGTAGACCAGCTCGACCCCCTTGCGGCTGCGGGTGAATGCAATCGTGGGTACCCCGCGTCGCACCAGGTCGACGAAGACGTCGGTGGTCTCGCCGAGGGCGCTGCGGCGCTCGTCGTTCTCGCCAACCTCGGGGTTCCACAGGACGTGGTGGCGAACCCCGCTCGGCGAGGTGTCCTGGTCGACCACCTCCACCGGCAGGCCGGTGAGCGCCTCCATCAGTTCGCCGGGGTTGCCGATCGTCGCCGACGATCCGAGGAAGGTCGGGTCGGCGCCGTAGAAGCGGGCGATCCTGCTCAGGCGGCGGAGCACGTTGCCGACGTGGCTTCCGAAGATGCCGCGCAGCACGTGCACCTCGTCGACCACCACGAAGCGGAGGTTGCGGAAGAACGGCGCCCATTTGCCGTGGGAGGGGAGGATGCCGACGTGGAGCATGTCGGGGTTGGTGAGCACCGCGTTGGCGTGCTTGCGGGCCCACACCCGGGAGTCGTGATCGGTGTCCCCGTCGTAGACGACCGGGGTCAACTCGGGGATGCCCAGCGTGTGCAACGAGCGGAACTGGTCGCGGGCCAGAGCCTTGGTGGGGAAGAGCAGCAGTGCGGTGGCTTTCCGGTCGGCCATCGCCGCCTCGGCGATCGGCGCCTGGTAGCACAGCGACTTCCCCGATGCCGTCCCTGCCACCACCACGGTGTGGATTCCGGCGCGGGCGCGTTCGATCACCATCGCCTGGTGCCGGTAGAGGCGGTCGATGCCGCGCCCTGCCAGTGCCGCCGCCAGGCGATCGGGGAGGGGCGCGGCGGGCTGCTGGTGGATGGCGCCGCGCCCGGGAACGGTCTCGACGTGGACGATCCGCGCCGCCGTATCGGGGTCGGTCGCCCAGGCGTCGAGCACGTCGCGGATCACCGGCCGAGGGTAGGAGGGCTCAGCCCTCGTCGATGACCCCGTCGGCGACATCGGCGAAGATCGCATCGGTACCGACCTCGTCGAGGATCACGACCGAGGCGCCGGAGACCAGCCCTATCTCGCCGGGGAGCACGACGTTGCCGACATTTCCCGGGTCGATCTCGAATGCAACGGCTGCGAGCGTCAGCACCTGTCCCGGGCTCAGGTCGGTCCACGCGCGCGCGAGCAGGATTCGCACCAGCTCGGGGAGAGTGGTGACGTCGCGTTCCAGCACCCCGTTCAGAGCAGCGAGCATCACGACACCCTGGTGGTACGAGCGGGTGAAGTCGCCGCCGTTGATGTGGCGGTTGCGGCTGAAGCCGAGGGCGTTCGCCCCCCACAACCGCTGGATCCCCTTCGACAGGTATGCCTGCGAGAGTTCCTCGGCCATGGCGAAGGGCACGTCGACGATCACGCCTCCGAAGTCGTCGACCAGGCGGGTGAAGCCGAGGAAGCCGGTGATGAAGTACCCCTCGACGGGGAGCCCGGTGAGATCGCGGGCGATGTCGAGCATCTCGTCGGTGTGGCGCTCCGAGGTGGCATTGACGTGGGTGAACTTGTCCCTGCCGTACGAAGTGGTGACCAGGGTGTCGCGGGGGATGCCGACGATCGATCCGGCGCGGGCGGCGAGGTTGGACGACACGATGTGAATGCTGTCCGCCCGGTACAGCTGCTGACCCTCTCCCGGACGGGCGTCGGTCCCCAGGATGAGCACGTGGCGCACCGGCGGTCCGTACCAGGGCTCCAGACCGAATCCGGCGAGGTGGGCGCCGACGACCTGCCAACCTGATCCCTCGTCGGCGAGCAGCACCACGTCGTCGCCGATCGTGGCGACGCCGACCCGGCCGCCCTCGACGTCCGCCGTATACAGCACTCCGGGGAGTGCGAGGTCGGTCGCCGGTTCTACGACCTCGACGTGGTCGATCAAACCGATCGGAGCATCGGGGGTGGGAAGCGACCGGTCCCCGATCCACGAGTAGAAGGCGTCGACCACCTCCTCGGCATCGGGATGTCCCTCGATGGTGACGTTGATCGCCACCCGTGGTCTCGTGGTCGTGGTGGTGGCGGCGGTCGTGGTCGTCGCCGTGGTCGTGGTGGTGGCGGCGGTGGTGGTCGTCGTCGGGCCGGCCTGTGACGAGCACGCGGCGAGCGCCACGGTGAGCGCCGCGGTCGTGCGCCTCAGCCTCATGCTTCGTCCTGGCGGACTCGCGAGGCCGGGAGGGTTCGCAGGACCAGATAGCCGAGGATCCCGGCGAGCACCGACCCGACGAAGATGCCCGTCTTGGCGAGGTCTGCCGTCGCCGGGTCGGAGAAGGACAACCCGGTCATGAACAGGGAGACGGTGAACCCGACGCCTGCCACTATCGCCAGGCCGACGACGTGGGTCCAGCCGACCGATCGGGGGAGTACCCCGAGCCGGAACCGCACCGCCAGCCAGGTGAACAGGGTGATGCCCACGGTCTTGCCGACGAGCAGGCCGACGCTGACTCCGATTGCCACCCGGTGGGTGGCGGCCTCGAGCAGATCGACACCGGCGAACCGCACCCCGGCGTTGGCCAGGGCGAAGACCGGCACCACCGCAAAGGACGACCACGGGTGCAGCGCGTTCTCGATGCGGTGCAGCGGGGGCACCGACTCGCGGGCGATCGCCGACAGGGCGAGTGCGTCCTCGTCGAGGCGTTCTTCACCGTGCGGTGCTGCCTCCTCGGACTCGTAGGCTGAGAGAATCCGCCGCCCCTTATCGCGGTACTCGCGGTCCGCGTACATCGACCCGGCAGGTGTGATGAACCCGATGGCGACGCCGGCCAGGGTGGCGTGCACCCCGCTTTCGAACAGGAAGAACCACGCCACCATGGCGGCGGGTACGTAGAAGGTGAGTGACCGGATGCCGATGCGCGACGCCACCCAGATGGCGGCGAGGGTCGCCAACGACAGGGTGAGGTGAGCGAGTGACAGCTGCTCCGTGTAGAAGACGGCGATCACGACGATGGCGCCGATGTCGTCGACGATGGCGAGGGTGAGCAGGAACAGCCTGCCCCCGAGCGGGATCCGGGAGCCGAGCAACGCCACAACCCCGACGGCGAAGGCGATGTCCGTCGCCATCGGGATCCCCCAGCCGTTGGCGGCGTCGGTGCCGGCGTTGAATCCGAGGTAGATCAGGGCGGGCACCGCCATCCCTCCGAGGGCGGCGATGGCAGGGAGGGCCGCCGCTCGCGGGTCATGCAGGTCGCCCGACACCAACTCCCGCTTGATCTCCAGCCCAACGACGAAGAAGAAGATCGCCATCAGGCCGTCGTTGACGAAGAGACGGAGTGTCTCGTTCAGGTGGAACGACCCGACACTCAGGTCGACCGGAGTCGACCAGAAGCGCTCGTAAGACTCGCCGAAGGGTGCGTTGGCCCAGATCAGTGCGGCGGCGGCGGCGGCGAGCAGCACCACGCCGCCCGCCGATTCGATCCCGGTGAATCGGAGCAGCGGTCGGACGAATCGCGTCGGGAGGCCCCGGTCGGAGGTGAGCCAGGTGACGTGCTCGCGCTGCCGCGGGTTCTGGGACACGGTGCGAGCGTACCTTCATAATCTCCCGTCTCCCGCTTCCCGTCGCCGGTCGCCGGTTCCCCGTTTCCGGTTTCCCGTTTCCGGTTCCTGCGGGTAGCGGGCGTCGGGCGTCGGGCGTCGGGCAGCGAATCGGACCAGAGACCATGGACGGACGACTCCGACCGCTCCCTCCATATACTCCGCCGACCGCACGAGGAGTCTCCGTGGATCCCGCGACGTGGGCCTGGGTCGGTGTGGTCGTCGGATCACTCGGCCCCGCGGCGGCCTTTCTCCGATTCCGACGGCGCGCTCCCACTCCCGCCGCCGTGGCGAACCCTGATCGATCGCTTCGTCCGAGCGTCCTTGCCGCGACCGGGTTGGCGGTTGCGGTGACCGCCGTCGCCTCCGCCATGCTCGATGGTTGGTGGCCCCGGGGAGCGTGGTACCTGTTCGCCGGAGCGGCGGTCTGCGCCCTCGCCGCCCTGGTCGGACTGCGCGCCTCCGCAACCGCCGAGGTCCAAGCCGCCGCCGCCATCACCAAGCGTGGTGATCGGGGCGCAGCATCGGCGGCGCTGGGCGGTGCCACGGTCGTCGGTCTCGCCGCCGCCGGGTTCGGTCTGCTCGCCGTCTCCCTTGGGTACCTGGTGCTCGGGGAATGGCTGGAGGTGGATCGACCGATCCCGGTGCTGACGGCGTTGGGTCTCGGGGCCGCGGGTGTCGCCCTGATCCTCCGGGTCTCGGGTGGTGTCCTCGCCGCGGGTCACCACGAGCGTCGGGTCGGCCCGGTCGCCGACCTGGTGGCGTGTGCGGTGGCGGCACCTATCGCCGCCATGGCCGTCGCCATCGGTCTCGGCGATGGCGGGTTCACCGCGACGGCCCGTGTGTTCCCGCTGGCGGTGATGGTCGTGGGCGCGGCGGCCTCGATCATCGGCTCCGTAACGGTGAGACGCGGGAACCCGGTGACGGTGCTGCGGCGGCGCAGGTACGCAGCTGCCGCGATTGCCATCGCCGGGGTGCTCGTGCTGGCCCTGACGATGTTCGACGAGGCTGACGGCATCGGCCACAGCCTCGGCTTCGGTATGGCGGCGGCGGCCGGTGCCGCCCTCGGTGCGGCTCTCGGCTGGGTCGCCGAGCTCTTCACCTCCGATCACTGGCGGCCGGTGAAACGGATCGCGGCACGGTCGAGGGCGAGTGCGGGCGCGGTGGTGCTCGCCGGGATCGCCGACGCCATGCGCGCCGGCTCCCTCATGGCGGTCGTGGTGGCGGTGGGCATGGTTGCCGCCCATCGAGCGGGCGAGTTTGCCTCTACCGGTGGTGGCGTCTTCGGGATGGCGGTGGCGGTGGTCGGCATGGTGTCGACGCTCGGCACCACCGCCGCCGGCACGGTCTTCGCCCCGATCGCCCGAGCCGCCGGCACCCCGGGCGACGGCGCCACCGACGTGCAGCGCGAGGCCGCCGAAGCGCTGGCTGCGGCGGGGAGCGCCTCCGCGGCGGTCTCGAGCGCGATCACGGTCGGAGCCGGGGGGTTGACCGCACTCACTCTCCTCCTCGCCTTCCGCACCACCGCCGGGCTCGGGGCCGTCGACCTGCGCGATGGTGGGATCCTGCTCGGGCTGGTGGTCGGAGGTGTGGTGCCGTTGTTTGCGGTGGGGTGGGCGGTGCGAACCGGGCACCGGGCCGACGATCGGCCCACGTGGGCGGCGGTCGGCGGGCTCCTCGTCCCGGCGGGAGTGGTGGTGGCCGCGCCGGTGGCGATCGGTCTCGCCGATCCCGCTGCGCTGAGCGGGTTCCTCATCGGCGCGGTGGTCGCCGGTTCCGGTCTCGCCTGGTTCCTCGTCATCTCCGGCGGAGCCTGGGACAACGCCCGGCGGCTGATCGAGGCCGGCGCTTACGGCGGAGCGGGATCGAAGGCCCACCGTGCGGTCGTCGCCGCCGACACCGTCGGCGAGCCGTTCCGCGAGGTCGCCGGTCCGGCGCTGATGACGCTGCTGGTGGTGATGGCGGTGGTGGGTGTTGCCTTTGCGGGGGCGTTTTAGGGAGCGGGAAGACCCGCTCCGCATCTGGTACTGAGTACTTGGTACGTCCTCACTCCTCCGGCCGGTCTCGTTGCTCCATCCGCCTCCTGCGATCCTCTTCGGCGCGGCGACGGGTGCGGCGGAGCGCGACCCACAGGCCTGCGATCACCGCGAAGAACACCACCCAAATCACGGTCGATCCGGCGTCGGCGGGCAGGGCGAAGCCGTCGGGTTCTTCGACCTGTGCGATCAGTGCCGCGAGCACGCTGTCTAGCCTACGTCGCCGGCCGCCGGAGCACTCTTGAGTATCGAAATCACCTTCGTTCGTCACGCCGAGACCGACGCCAACGCCGACGGGGTCTGGCAGGGACACGGCGATCACGTGCTGTCGGCGCGCGGGGAGGAACAGGCGCGGGCTCTCGGCGGTCGTCTTGCCGGCAAGGAGTTCGACGTCGTTCTCGCCTCCGACCTCGCCCGAACGCTCCAGACCGCGGAACTCGCCGGCCTCGACGCCACTCCCGATCCCGCCTGGCGGGAGATCGACATCGGCCGCTGGCAGGGCCTCACCCGGGCCGAGGTCCACGAGTTGTTCCCCGAGGAGTCGGCGGCGCTGCGCGACGGCCGACCGGTGCGCATGGGCGGGGGGGAGAGCTGGGACGACTTCTCGGCGCGGGTGGCGGCGGCGCTGCGCGACCTGGTGGCCCGCATTCCGGCAGGGTCCCGGGTGCTGGTGGTGACCCACGGCGGAAGCGTCCATTCGGTGCTGGGGTCGGGCCTCCAGTTTGGTGGGAGGGGCCGCTCCTGGCCGCTGGAGCGGGTGCGCAACGCCTCCGTCACCGAGGTGATCCTCACCCCGGAGCGGTTCCACCTTCAGAGCTACAACGACGCCCGCCACGCCATGCCGGCCGCGGGAGGATCCGACACCGTTTCACTCGTCCGGCATGCGGAGTCGGTGGCGAATCTCGAGGGTCGATGGCACGGGCGAACCGACGGCCCGCTCAGCGGTCGCGGGTCGGAGCAGGCGGAGCGTTTCGCAGCCTCGTGCCCCGGCGCGACCCGCGTGTTCTCATCGCCGCTGGAGCGGGCCCGGTGCACCGCCGAGGCGTATGCCCGGCTCTACGGATTGATCGCCTGCCTCGAACCCGAACTCGTCGAGATCGACTTCGCAGGGTGGGAGGGGATGACGACCTCGGAGATCGAGGAGCGATTCCCCGAGGAGTGGGCCACCGTGTTCGAGCAGGGCGTCGATCTGCCGAGGGGAGGATCGGGGGAGACCTTCGCAGGCGTCGGCCGTCGCATGGAGCGGATCGTGTCCACCCTGCAGAGGGCGCAACCCGACGAACACCTTGCCTTCTTCAGCCACGGGGGATCGATCTGGGCACTGGTTGCCCGCGTGATCGGTCTCGCCTGGCCGGGGTTCCGTTCCCTGGGCCTCCCCGCCAACGCCGGCCTGACCCACGTCCAGTTCACCACCGACGGCCCGCGCCTCGTCGACTACAACCTTCCCCTGCGATGAGGATCCTCCTCGTCACCAACGACTACCCACCCCGGCCCGGGGGGATCCAGCAGTACCTCGCCGGTCTGGTCGGCGCGCTCGATGCCGAGGTGCGGGTGCTCGCCCCTGCCCATCCCGGGGCCGGGGAAGAACCCGCGGTGTTCCGCGGGCATCGCCGCTTTCTGTGGCCGACGGGCCGCACCCGCCGGTGGATCGCCGGGCACGTCTCCGAGTTTGTACCCGATGTGGTCCTGTTCGGGGCTCCTCACCCCCTGGCACACCTCGGCCCCCGGCTCCGGCGCGACACCGGGGTGGGGTATGCGGTGCTGTGCCACGGCGCCGAAATCGTGGTCCCGGCGGCCCTCCCGCTGTTGCGCACGCTGGTCAAGTATCCGTTGCGCCGGGCCGACGTGGTCTTCGCCACCTCCGGGTACACCGCCGGGCGGGTGCGGCGCCTGGTAAAGCGGTCGCCGGTCGTCGTGGGCGCCGGGGTCGAACCCCGGTTCTCCCCGGGACCCGGCGGCCCGGATCGGCCCGTGGTCGGGTGCGTGTCGCGGTTCGTGCCCCGTAAGGGGCAGCGTCGCGTGCTCCGGGCCGTCGCCGCCCTGCGTGCCGAGGGGCGTGACGTCACCGCGATGCTGGTCGGCGCCGGCCGCGATGAGGCCTCCCTGCGCCGACTCGCCGGGCGGCTCGGCGTCCCCACACGCTTCGAGGTAGCGGTTCCGTACGACACCCTTCCCCGGCTCTACCGGGAGATGACGATCTTCGCCATGCCCTGTCGGTCGCGGTGGTTCGGCCTCGAGGCGGAGGGACTCGGCATCGTGTACCTCGAGGCGGCCGCCACCGGTGTGCCTGTGGTCGCCGGCGATTCCGGAGGCGCTCCGGAGACGGTGCTGCCGGGCGAGACCGGCTTCGTCGTCGACTCCGACGACACCCTGCTCGCAGCACTCCGCATGCTGCTCGACGATCCCGGGATGGCGCGCTCCATGGGATCGGCGGGACGGTCCCGGGTTACCGAACGGTTCTCGTGGAATGCGGTGGCGGGTCGTTTCGGCACCGGCTTCAACTCGATCATCGCGGGCAGAGGTAGCGGAGAGCGTCCTTGACATTCGGCGGTCGGCAGGCGTACACCTACAGCCGAGTCGGTGTCACGCCGACCCTTTTCCCTACGAATCAAGGTCGATGAAACTCGTCATCGTCGAATCACCAGCAAAGGCGCGCACGATCGCCGGCTACCTCGGCGCGGGATTCGTCGTGGAGTCGTCGATCGGTCACGTCCGTGATCTGCCACGCAACGCCGCCGACGTTCCGGTCTCCCACAAGAAGGAGGCGTGGGCCCGCCTCGGGGTGGACACCGCCAACGACTTCAAGCCGCTGTACGTCGTCCCCGCGGACAAGAAGAAGCAAATCGGCCATCTCAAGAAGCTGATCAAGGAGGCGGAGGAGCTGTACCTGGCGACCGACGAGGACCGTGAGGGTGAGTCAATCGCATGGCACCTGACCGAGGTGCTCAAGCCGCGCATCCCGGTCAAGCGCATGGTGTTCCACGAGATCACCCCCGACGCCATCCGCCACGCCGTCGACTCGCCGCGCGAACTCGACCGTCGCCTGGTCGACGCCCAGGAGACCCGTCGCATCCTCGACCGTTTGTTCGGTTACGAGGTGTCACCCGTCCTGTGGAAGCTGGTGCGTCCCAAGCTGTCGGCGGGACGGGTGCAGAGCCCGGCGATCCGAATCGTGGTCGACCGGGAACGCGAGCGCATGCGGTTCAGGGCCGCGGCGTACTGGGACGTCGCCGGCGAGTTCTCGGTGGCGGCCGGCACCTTCGGGGCAATCCTCAGCGCTCTCGACGGGGTTCGCATCGCCTCCGGGAAGGACTTCGACCGCGAGGGTGGGATCACCCGTGAGGACGTGATGCTGCTCGACCGGGCCGGCGCCGAAGGAGTGGTCGCCGACCTGGATGAGGCCGCGTTCACGATCCGCTCAGTGGAGAGCAAGCCCTACCGGCGGTCGCCATATCCCCCCTTCCGTACCTCGACGCTGCAGCAGGAGGCCGGCCGCAAGCTCCGGTTCACCTCCCAGCACACAATGCGGGTGGCGCAACGGCTCTACGAGAACGGGTACATCACCTACATGCGCACCGACAGCGTGTCGCTCTCCGAGAGCGCCATCGCCACAGCGCGGGCCCAGGTGATCGAGATGTACGGCCGTGAGTACGTCCCGGACTCACCGCGCATCTACATCTCGAAGGTGAAGAACGCCCAGGAAGCCCACGAGGCGATCCGCCCCGCGGGCGACACCTTCCGCACCCCCGATCAGGTTCGTCGCGGCCTGACCCGCGACGATGCCGACCTGTACGAGTTGGTGTGGAAGCGCACCGTCGCCTCGCAGATGTCCGACGCCGTCGGTGAATCGGTCCAGGTGCGGCTCGGTGGGACCGGGGCGTCGGGCCGCGATGCCGAGTTCTCCGCCTCGGGCAAGGTGATCTCTTTCCCCGGGTTCCTCCGCGCCTACGTCGAGGGATCCGACGACCCCGACGCCGAGCTCGAGGACCAGGAGCGGCGGCTCCCGCCCATGTCCGAGCGGGAGCGGGCGGTCGCCGAGCGTCTCGAGGTCGCCGGTCATGAGACCAAGCCGCCGGCCCGGTATACCGAGGCCTCGCTGGTGAAACGCCTCGAGGATCTCGGCATTGGGAGACCGTCCACCTACGCCTCGATCATCCAGACGATCCAGGATCGGGGGTACGTGTGGAAGAAGGGATCCGCTCTCGTCCCGTCATTCACCGCGTTCTCGGCGGTCCGGCTCCTCGAGGAGCACTTCACCGATCTCGTCGACTACGGGTTCACCGCCCGTATGGAGGAGGACCTCGACGAGATCGCCGACGGCCAGCGCAAGATGGTCCCGTACCTCAAGGCGTTCTACTTCGGCAACGGCCACCCCGGCCTGGTCGAGCTGGTGAGCAAGGCGTTCGACAAGGCCGATGCCCGGGAGATCAACACGCTGCCGTTCGAGGGGCTCGAAGGGGTCGTTCTGCGCAGCGGCCGGTACGGTCCCTACCTGGAACGCGGGGAGGATCGAGTCGGCGTGCCCGAGGATATCGCGCCCGACGAGCTCACCCCGGCGAGGGCCACCGAGTTGCTCGAGGCGCCGTCGGGAGATCGCGTGCTCGGCGATGACCCTGTGACCGGGTTGGCGGTCCTGGTGCGCAGCGGCCGGTTCGGTCCCTACGTTCAGCTGGGGGAGAACGGGGACGGTGCGAAGCGGCCGACCGCCTCCGTCTTCAAGAGCATGAGCGTCGAGACCTTGACCCTGGAGGAGGCGCTGCAACTCCTGTCTCTGCCCCGCGTGGTCGGGCACGACCTGCAGACCGGTGAGGAGATCACCGTGGCCAACGGCCGGTACGGCCCGTACGTGAAGCGGGGGGCAGACACCAGGAGCCTCGCAACCGAGAGCGAACTGTTCACCGTCACCCTGGAGCAGGCGATGACGATCCTCGCCCAACCCAAGAGGCGCCGCGGTCAGGCGGCGAAGGGCCCGCTGAAGGATCTCGGGGCCGACCCGTCCACCGGATGGAATGTCGTCGTCCGCGACGGGAAGTTCGGGCCGTACGTCACCGACGGCGGCGTCAACGTCTCGCTGCGGCGCGAGGACACCGTCGAGCGGATGACGGTCGAGCGTGCCTCGGTGCTCCTCGCCGAACGCCGCGAGAAACTCGAAGCCGAAGGCAAGCCGGTAAAGGCGGGTCTCCCGCCCGTGGGGTGAACGCGTCATCCGACGCCTGACGCCCGACATCCGACGCCCGACATCCGACGCCCGACATCCGATTCCCGCCGCCACATCTTCTGCAAACGGGCGACGGGCGACCGGTAACGGGTAACGGGCGACCGTGGCTCCAACGCTTCCTGATAGCCTCGCCCGGTGACGGAAGCCCCCCGCCGCTCCGCATGGGCCCTGATGAGATCGGGGCCGTTTTCTCGTCTGTGGAAGGCCGGGTTCGTGAGCAGCACCGGCGACTGGGTCGCCATGCTGGCGACGCTGTCGTTGGCGGACGCCCTCGCCGGAGGGGGCGGCGTGGTCCTCGCACTCACCTCGCGCATCGTCCCCGGGCTGTTCTTCGCCGCCATCGGCGGCATCGTCGCCGACCGGCTCAACCGCAAGTACGTCATGGTCACCGCCGAACTGGGGCGGGCATGCCTGGTGCTGTCGCTCGCCTTCGCCGAGTCGATCCAGTACCTGCTGTTGGTCAACCTGGCCCTCGAGGCGTTGACCCTGGTGTTCCAGCCGGCAAAGGAAGCGACCGTCCCGACATTGGTGTCGAAGAGCGAGCTCGTGCAGGCCAACAGCCTCTCGCTCAGCGCCTCCTACGGCACGTTCCCCCTCGGCGCGGCGATCTTCACCGGGCTGGCTTCACTCGGTGACAACGTCACCTTGGGCGGCCTGCTCCCCGGAACCCAGGAGGGCCTGGCCTTCTTTGTCGACGCCACCTCGTACCTGGTATCGGCGGCGTTCATCTCCACCCTGCCATCGATGGTGCGGCGCAAGCGGCCACCGGGTGCGCGGCGCTGGAATCCGATGGCGGTCGTGCGCGACCTCAGGGAAGGCGTGACGTTCGTGGCGTCTCACCGACGGGTGCGCCCGGTGGTGATCGCCATGACCACGGCTCTCGCCGGCGGAGGGATCATCGTGGTGCTCGGCAAGCCGTACGCCACCGACGTGCTCCACTCCGGTCCGGCCGGTTTCCCCGCCCTGCTCACCGGGTTCGGGCTCGGTGCCGGATCCGGGATCATCCTCGTGACCATCTTCGGTCCGCGTTTTCGGCACAAGGACGTGCTGTTCGGCATCGCCCTGCTTCTCACGGGGGCGGCGCTCTCTGCCGCGGCGTTCGTGAAGACCATCATCGGAGCCGTCGGTTGGGTGGCGGTGATGGGGGTGGGTGCTGGTGCCGCCTACGTGCTCGGGTTCGCCCACCTCCACGAGCAGGCGGACGACGCGGTGCGGGGCCGCACCTTCGCCGCGCTGTTTTCCCTCCTGCGGATCGGGCTGCTCACCTCGATGCTGCTCGCCCTTCCTGCCGCCGCCTTCTTCGACGGCCTCCTCCCCGGTCTCCTCGCCACCGGGTCCCGCGATGTCCTCCTCCTCGGTGGGGTGACGATGGTGAGCACCGGGTTGCTCACCCTGTGGAGCGTGCGGCGCAGCCTCATCGCCCTCAGCCATTCCGCCCGGCCCGAGGTGGGGGCTGCCACCGAGGCGTTCCGCAAGTACCGCAAGACCGTCACCGGGCTCGGGGAGAACGCCGAGGTCGATCGGATCGACGGCGGACCCGGCAAGTGAACCGCTATGTCGCCGTCGAGGGCATCGACGGGGCGGGCAAGTCGACGCTCGCTCGAGACCTGGTCACGGCCCTCCGCCAACGGGGCCACACCGTGACCGCGGTGCGTGAGCCCGGCGGCACCCCGGCGGGTGAGGCGATCCGGGAGATCGTCCTCGGCCGGACCTCGGAACTCCAGAACTGGACGGAGGCGCTGCTCTTCGCCGCAGCACGCGCCCAGTTGGCGGCGACGGTGGTCGCCCCGGCGCTGGAGCGCGGCGACATCGTGGTCACAGACCGCTCCTACTACTCATCCCTGGCATATCAGGGTGCGGGCCGCGGGCTCGGGGTCGACATCGTGCGCACCGTGAACGAGGCCGGACTGCGCGGGGTGGTGCCGGGTGTCATCGTGCTCCTCCGCATCGACGCCGAGGGGGGCCTGGCGCGCGAGGACGAGCGGGACCGGATTTCCGTCGAGGGAGTCGACCTGCAGCGGCGGGTGGCTGCGGCCTACGACGCCCTTGCCGCCGCCGAACCAGAGCGGTTTGTCGTCGTCGACGCCACGCGGCCGCTGAGCGAGATCGTCGCCGAAGTGGTGACGGTGCTGGAGCGGCGATGGTGAAGGGCTTCGAAGGAGTGATCGGCCACCACCATGTGGTCGAACTGCTCGCCGCAGAGGCGGCCAACCCGACGCACGCCTACCTGTTCGTCGGTCCCGCCAGTGTCGGCAAGGCGGCGGTGGCGCGCCGGTTCGCCGCCCTGTTGCTCTGCGGCGACGACCCGGAATGCCGTCGCCGGGTCCTGGCGGACCTCCACCCCGATCTGATGTCCGTGGAGCCCGACGGGCGCACCGCGCTCGGCGTCGAGCGTGCCCGGGACACGGTGGCGCGCGCCGTGCTCACCCCGGTCGAAGCCGACCGCAAGGTTTTCCTCTTCGAGGAGGCCGGGGCGATAAACGACGAAGCGGCAAACGCACTGCTCAAGACGCTCGAAGAGCCCACGGCATCGACGATCTTCATCCTGGTCGCAGAGTCCGAGGACGATCTTCCCCTCACGGTGTCCAGCCGTTCGCGCACGGTGCTGTTCGGCCGGGTGTCGGAAGACGAGATCGTCGCGGCCCTCGCCGAGCGCGGGATCTCCGACGACCAGGCACGACGCGCGGCCGTCGCCGCCGGAGGGCGTCCCGGGCTCGCACTCCTGCTCGCCACCCGTCCCGAAGTAGCCGCCTTCCGGGCGGCCTGGTTGTCGGTGCCCTCCCGGCTCACCTCTCAGCCGGGAGACGCCATCCGTCTCGCCGAAGCGATGGTGGCCGCCGCGGATCCGCTCCTCGAGGGCCTTGCCGAACGGCAGGAGCACGAACTCGGCGTCGCCGACAATGAGGGAAGGGATCTTCGCGTGATCAGGGACCGCCACGAGCGGGAACGGCGCAGGGCGGCGGCGGCCCTCCATCTCTCCGGACTCGAGATCCTCGCCACCTGGTACCGGGATGCCGCGGTCGCCTCGTTCGGCGGTCCGGTTCGCAACCGGGACGTCCCCGGCACCGACCTCGCCGGCATCGGTGCCCGGGAGGCGGTCGCCAGTGCCCGCCGGGTGATGGTCACCGCGGATTCGCTCGAATTGAACCAACGACCCGAGCTCGCCTTCAGCGCGCTCTTCGCCGAACTTGGCGCATCGGCCTGACCCCGGGTTCCCCCGCGGTGCACAGACCGCCTGGCGCTTGGCGGCGCCTGTGGCGCGGGGTCTGGGACGGTGGTGGGTGGACTACGAACGCCGGGGCGCGGCGGTCCCCGAGGGGCCGGTGGTGGTCGCCGCCAACCATTACTCCCATGTGGACCCGGTGGCGATCGGGATGTCGCTGGGCTTGATCCGGTTCCTCGCCGTCGACGAGTTGTTCGGATCGTCGCGCTTTTTCGACGGCCTGACCCACTGGCTCGGCGCCATCCCGATGCCGCGCACCCGGGTGCCACTGGGGGCGCTGCGGAGCGCACTCGCCGAGCTGGCGGCCGGCGGCACCGTGGGCCTGTTCCCGGAGGGGGTGCGGGTGTGGGTGTGGGGTGAGACCGAGCCCCGGCGCGGGGCGGCCTGGCTGGCGCGCCGCGCCGGGGTGCCCCTCATCCCGGTGGCGATCGCCGGGACCGACCGGGTGATGGGGAGGGGAGCCCGCCGCATCACCCGCGCCCGGGTGACCGTGGTGATCTGCGATCCGATCCAGCCCGCCGACCACGCCGGTGCACGCGATCCGGTGGGCGCCATGACCGCGGAGTGGAAGAGGCGGGTGGGGGAGGCGCTGGAGGTGGTGTACCGGGAGTGGGCGGAAGAGGTCGCCCGTCGCCCGTCGCCCGCCTCCCGCAAGAGACCCAGCAGGTAACCGGCGGCGTCCGCTGTAGTGGTTGGCGGGCGTCGGGCGTCGGGCGACGGGCGTCGGACAAGGGGCAACAGCGTCCCTACCCTCACCTCGTGCGCCTCCTCATCGCCGGCTCCTCGGGTCTCATCGGGACCGCGCTCACCGCATCGCTGGAGCGTGACGGGATCGAGGTGCGACGGCTGACCCGCCCCGAGAGCCACGTTCCGGGGATCCCGTGGGATCCCGCCTCGGGAAAGATTCCGGCCGACGCCCTCGACGGGGTCGATGCGGTGGTGAACCTCGCCGGACGCGGCATCGGCGAGAAGCGGTGGTCGGAGGGCGAGAACCGACTTCTCATGGAGAGCCGCACCGCCCCCACCCGTCTGCTCGCCGAGGCGGTCGCCGCCCGACCCCAGGCCCAGGTGCTGCTCAACGCCTCGGCCATCGGGTTTTACGGAGACGGCGGTGACCGGATCCTCGACGAGGGTGCGAGCCCGGGACGCGGGCCCCTCGCCGAGTTGTGCGTCGCCTGGGAGGCGGCCACCGCTGCGGCCGCACAAGCGGGATCGCGGGTGGTACTCCTCCGCAGCGGGATCGTGCTCAGCACCGCGGGAGGGGCGCTGGGACGGCTGCTCGCCCCGTTCGGCCCGCGCTGGCTGAGCCCGTACCGCTGGGGTCTCGGCGGTGTGGTCGGTCGTGGGACCCAGTACTGGTCGTGGATCACCCTCCACGACGAGGTGCGCGCCATCCGTCACCTGCTGTCGTCCTCGCTCGCGGGCCCGGTCAACCTGGTGTCGCCGAACCCGGTCACCCACCGTGAGTTCGTCAAGGCACTGGGACGGGCACTGCACCGACCGACCGTGATGCCGATCCCGCGGTTCGTGCTCCGGCTCGTGCTCGGCGGAGCGCTCGCCGATGCGCTGGTGCTGGACGGACAGCGGGTGGTGCCGTCGCGGTTGCGGTCCGACGGGTTCCGCTGGAACGACATCGACCTGGACGCCGCACTCGGCGCCGCGCTGGCACGGCCCTGACGGTTGTCGGCCCGCGCGGCGCGCGGCTGTGGCAACATTGCGCCGACTTGGCCGGGAGGCAGCCATGACCGATGCTCGAACCAGGGTCGACGAACTCCTCGATCGCCTCCTCGCGGAGCACGATCCGCGTGGCGACCCAAGGGTATTCCTCGGCGCCCGGTTCGATCTCGGTCTCGCCTGGGTGTGGTACCCCGAGGGTCTTGGCGGTATCGGCGCCGAGCGCGGCCTGCAGACGGTCATCGAACAGCGGCTCGGCGCCGCCGGCGCTCCCAACCCGGCGCGCTACAACCCACTCGGTGTCGGGATGGGGGCCCACGTCCTCATGGCCCACGCCACCCCGGAGCAGCAGCACCGCTGGCTGCGACCGATGTTCACCAGCGAGGAGATCTGGTGTCAGATGTTCTCCGAGCCGGGCGCCGGCTCGGACATGGCGGCGCTCGCCGCCCGCGCCATCCGCGACGGCGATGAGTGGGTGGTCAACGGTCAGAAGGTGTGGACCACCCTCGCCCACGTCGCCCGGTGGGGGATGCTGGTGTGTCGCACCGACCCCGACGTGCCCAAGCACCAGGGGATGACCTACTTCATCGCCGACATGGCGGCACCCGGGGTCGAGGTGCGGCCGCTGCGACAGATCACCGGTGAGGCCGAGTTCAACGAGGTGTACTTCACCGACGCCCGCATTCGCGATTCCGACCGAGTCGGCGAGATCGGAGACGGATGGCGCATCGCGCTCACCACGCTGATGAACGAGCGCATCGCCATCGGCGGCGCCATCACCCCGCGGGGCTCGGGGCCGATCGGCGAAGCGGTGCGCACCTGGAAGGAATACGGGCACGACGATCCGGCCGCGAGGGATCGGCTGATGCGCCTGTGGGTCGAGTCGGAGGCGGCCCGGCTCACCAACCTGCGGGCCGCGCAAAACCGCCGCCGGGGGACGCCGGGACCCGAGGGGTCTACCGCCAAGCTGGTCTATGCCGACGTGAACAAACGGATCTACGAGTACGTGGTCGAGTTGATGGGTCCCGACGGGATGCTCTACGACTCCTACGAGGAGATCCGGCCCGACGAGTTCACCGTCCATCCCCGCACCAAGGCATTCCTCCGGGCGAGGGCCAACTCGATCGAGGGAGGGACCTCGGAGATCATGAAGAACATCCTCGGCGAACGCGTTCTCGGTCTCGCCGGCGAGCCGAGGGTGGACAAGGACCTGCCCTGGAGTCGCGTGCCTCGGTAGCAGACGCGTTTCGATACGAGATGCCGGATGCCGGATGCCGGATGCCAGATTTCTGGAGCCTGGTGCCTGGAGCCTGGTGCCTGGAGCCTCTTCCCAAATCCCACACGTGTGACTTCTCGCGCAGCACAATGTCGCCATGCCACTGTTCCAGGAGGGGCCGTCACGCCGGGCTTGGCGACGCGAGGTCGCCGAGCACCTCGTCGACCGCCTCGACTCCGAGGGCGAGTTGCGTTTCGTCGGCTCGCGCCCGGAGGACCGCCGCGAGATGCTGAAGATCGCCGGCATGCTCCCCGACGATGTCATCGCCGAGCTCTACGAGGATCCCTCCTATCCGGGGATGACGTTCATGGAGCTGCGCCTGACCCCAGAGCCATCGCGGAGCCGGTCCCCGCTGCGGATGACCTACCCCGACGGCGGGC
>Ga0209342_10002935_pt1 | contig 18124 bp, 14 predicted proteins | sample RifCSP16_2_FD_184023 | JGI IMG/M metagenome (GOLD analysis project Ga0209342, IMG submission 184023) | Soil microbial communities from Rifle, Colorado - Rifle CSP2_sed 16_2 (SPAdes) (version 2) | ecosystem: Environmental > Terrestrial > Deep subsurface > Rock core/Sediment | place: Rifle... | reverse complement strand
CAGGAAACAACGCGCGGACTTCGCCAAGCCGTCGACGCACCCGGTGCGCTCCGGCCGGATAACCTGCAGCGAGTGTCATAACCCGCATGGGTCGAACAGCGAAGCATTGCTCGTGAAACCGACCGTGAACCAGACCTGCTTCACCTGCCACGCGGAAAAGCGCGGGCCGTTCCTGTGGGAGCATGCGCCGGCGGCCGAGGACTGCACGCTGTGCCACACGCCGCACGGCTCGGTCTACGGGACATTGCTGAAGAGGAACCCGCCGTTGCTGTGCCAGCAATGCCATACGGTGTCGGGGCATCCCGCCGTGGCGCGCACGCCTGCCGGATTGCCGGGCGGCAGCGCCGGCGCATCGGGCTTCCTGCTCGCAGGGAGCTGCACGAATTGTCATTCGCAGGTGCACGGGTCGAATCACCCCTCGGGAGTCAAGCTGATGCGCTAGCCGGCGCTCCCGACCACTTCGGCTGCAGAGGGGACAGACGATGCCAGTACCGGTGACCGGACAAGAACAGGACCAGAACATGAAAACATCAAAGCGACTGCTTCTGCTCAGCATGCTTTCGGCGCTGCCTGTCACCGCGGCGGCGGCGGACGCCGGCGCGGGCGACACCTCGCAGTGGAAATGCGAGGGCTGCGCGCTCCAGCAGGGATGGAGCGGGTCGGTGGACGTGGGTGCCGGCAATGTCTCGGACAAATCGACCAAATTCGGCGAATACAACGGCCTCGGCAAACAGGGCGGATTCTTCATCGGGGATGCCGCGACGCGTTTTCGCAGCGCCGGCGCGTATTACTGGAATATCAACGCGTCGGATCTCGGACTGGATTCGCGCTCGCTCGATGCCGAAGGCGGCAGACAGGGCAAGTACAAGCTGATACTCAAGTACGACGAAATACCACACTACCTTTCGGACAGCGCGCAGACGCCTTTCATCGGCAGCGGCGGCGCGTCGCTGAGGCTGCCGGCCGGATTTCCGGCGGCGACCACCGGGGCGATGCCGCTGGCCGGGTCGCTGCAGCAGGTCGATCTCGGCACCCAACGCAAGCGGCTGGCGCTCGGCGGGTCCTGGCTCGGGGCGAGCGACTGGGAATACTCGGTCAAGTTCAGCCACCAGACCAAGGAAGGCGTGAAACGCACGGCAGGCGCGTTCTTCGCCAATTCGGCGCAGCTGGTCGAGCCGGTGGACTGGGTCACCGATCAGGTCGACGCCTCCGCCTCCTACACCGGCGGCAGACTGCATGCGAAGCTCGCCTATTACGGATCGAGGTTCGGCAACGGCAACGACTCGCTGACCTGGCAAAACCCGTTTGCAGTGACGGCAGCGCCCGGCGCCCTTGCAGGCCAGCTCGCGCTGCCGCCGGACAACCAGTTCCACCAGTTCCGCGCCTCCGCGGGATACCAGTTCAGCGACCGCACCCGCGCCAGCGCCGACATCGCCTGGGGCCGCATGACGCAGAACGAGGGTTTTCTCGCCTCGACGCAGAATGCCGGCCTGGCAGTCGGGGCGCTGCCGGGAAGTTCCCCGAACGGGCGTGCAGCGACCCTCGATGCGAACCTCAAGCTCAGCTCCGCGGTCACGCGGCAGCTCCGTCTGAATGCGATCTACGCGCACAACGAGCGCGACAACCAGACCCCGCAGGCTTCCTATCCCTGGGTGTCGACCGACATGTTCCTCGGGACCGCGAGAACGAACCTGCCCTACGGCTTCACCCAGGACAAATTGAAGCTGAGCGCCGATTACAGGTACACGTCGCTCACAAGGGCCTCAGTCGGCTTCGACCACGATCGGCGCAAGCGCAGCTTGCAGGAAGTCAACACGACCAACGAGGATACGCTCTGGGGAAAATTCACCACCCGCGCCATGGACATGGTCGATCTGACGCTGAAGCTCGCGCATGGCGAGCGCAAGGGTTCGACCTACCAGGCGGTTCCCGGCGGAATCCTGCCGCCGGAGAATCCGCTGCTGAGAAAATACAACATGGCCAATCGCGATCGGGATAGCGTCGCAGTGCGTTTCGATATCGCCGCCACGGAGACCATCAATGTCGGGCTCGGGGCCGAATCGTCCAAGGATGATTATTCGGATTCGGCCATCGGCCTGACCAGCGGCCGCGACCAGCCTGCACCTGTTCGCGAACCGCCAGGAAATCAAGTCGAATCAGCGCGGCAGCCAGACGTACTCGACGCCGGACTGGTCCGGGGAAAACAAGGATACGATCGATACCCTCGGCATCGGCGTGAAGCATGCGGCGATCAAGGACAAGCTCGATCTGGGCGCCGATTACATGGTCTCGCGTGCGCGCAGCGAAATCAGCGTCAATACGGGCGCGGCCAACCCCGCGCTGCCCAATATTTCGACGTCGCTGGACAGCCTGAAGCTCTACGCAAACTACAAGCTGAAGGACAATGTGTCGCTGATCGGGGGTTACTGGTACGAACGCTACGACTCCAAGAATTGGATGTACGAAGGCGTCACGCCCGGCACGATCGCGAATGTCCTGACTCTCGGCGAACAGCCGCCGCGGTATCACGTGAACGTCGTCAAAGTGGCTCTGCGGTACAGGTTCTAGCGCAGGCGAGCTGTCGCTCGCGGCGCGGCGCCCGCTCCGCACAGGCGCTATATCTGCGGTGCGGGAAGTGCCCTAACCCCTGCGCTGCGCTTGATCCGGCGATGCCGGCGGACAGTTGTTTCAGCCTGGCGCGGGGCTTCATCCAGTGATTGCGGGCTCCCGGGGCTTGAATCGGCGCCCGGCGCCCCCATTTTCAGCAAAGATTTCAAGCCGTTTTCGGTATAATTCAGCGCTTGCGCTGTGTTTGCATTGGAGGCTTAGGTGCCGATCTACGAATACCGTTGCTCGTCCTGCGGGTTCCAGAAGGAATATCTCCGGAAGGTCCACGACCCGTTGCTGTCGTCCTGTCCGGAATGCGGCAAGGCGTCGTTCGAGAAAATGCTGACCGCCGCCGGTTTCCAGCTCAAGGGCTCGGGCTGGTATGCCAGCGACTTCAAGAACAGCGGCGCCAAGCCGCCGCAGAAGGAAAAGACCGAGGCCCCAAACGCCGATTTCCCCAAGACCGATTCCCCCAAGGCCGAAGCCCCCAAAACCGGAGCGCCCAAGACCGGAACTGCGGCTTCCGGCGCGCGCGCCAGTGCGGCGTCTGCCGAAAGCGGGAGTTGATTCCGAAGCGCACTTGCCGCAGAGCGCCTGCGCGCTGATCTCTCCCCTGCGATAATGAGCCGCGCGGCCCGGTCTGACGCCACCGGCCGCGATGCCGCCACCGGTCCCATCAGGTCATCCGCATGAAGAAATATCTCATCACCGGGCTTTTAGTCTGGATCCCGCTTGCGATCACGTTATGGGTGCTGCACCTGATCGTGACCACGATGGACCAGACGCTGACCCTGCTGCCGCCGGTCTTCGTTCCGGGATTCATGCGCAGCATCCCGGGTCTCGGGGTTCTGCTCACGATCCTGGTGCTGCTGCTGACCGGCGTGCTCGCCTCCAACATCCTCGGCCAGCGCCTGCTGCGCGTGTGGGAACGGATGCTCGGCCGCATCCCGGTGGTAAAGTCGATCTACAGCGGCGTGAAGCAGGTGAGCGACACGCTGTTTACCCCGGGCGGCCAGGCCTTCCGCAAGGTGCTTCTGGTGCAGTATCCGCGGCCGGGAAGCTGGACCATCGCCTTCCAGACCGGCCAACCCGGCGGGGATGTCGTCAACCATCTCAAGGGCGATTACGTCAGCGTCTACGTTCCGACCACGCCCAATCCCACATCGGGTTTCTTTCTGATGATGCCCAGACAGGAAGTGATCGAACTCGACATGAGCGTGGATGACGCACTGAAATATGTCGTTTCCATGGGTGTCGTACCCCCCGGGGACCGAAGGAAAACGAAATAGCGGGTCCCGCCGCGCGCGCGGCGGTACCCTTTTCAGCTGTCGATGACTCTTTTCACTGATCACACACCATGCGAACTCACTACTGCGGCCAGGTGAACGCCGCGCAACTCGGACACACCGTCACGCTGTGCGGCTGGGCTCATCGCCGCCGCGACCACGGCGGGGTGATTTTCATCGACCTGCGCGATCGCGAGGGGCTGGTGCAGGTCGTGTGCGATCCGGATCGGGAGCAGACATTCGCCACCGCCGCGAGCATACGCAACGAATACTGCCTGCGCGTGGTGGGCGTCGTGCGCCGCCGGCCCGAGGGAACGGTCAATCCGGCTATCGCCTCCGGCGAGATCGAGGTGCTCGCGCACGATATCGAGGTCCTCAACGCGTCGCTGACGCCGCCGTTCCAGATGGACGATGACGGCCTGTCGGAGAATGTGCGGCTGACCAACCGCATGCTCGATCTGCGCCGGCCGCAGATGCAGCGCAACCTCATGCTGCGCTACCGGGTGACGATGGCGGTGCGCAGGTACCTGGATGCGCACGGTTTCATCGACATCGAGACGCCGATGCTCACCAAGTCCACGCCGGAGGGCGCGCGCGACTATCTGGTCCCCTCGCGGGTGCACGCCGGGCAGTTCTTCGCGCTGCCGCAGTCGCCGCAGCTGTTCAAGCAGTTGCTGATGATGGCGGGCTTCGACCGCTACTACCAGATCACCAAGTGCTTCCGTGACGAAGACCTGCGTGCCGACCGCCAGCCGGAGTTCACGCAGATCGACCTGGAGACCTCGTTCCTGGGCGAGGAGCAGATCCGCGGCGTCATGGAGCTGATGATCCGCACCGTGTTCAAGCAGGTCATGGACATCGATCTCCCGGACCCGTTCCCGGTGATGACCTACGCCGACGCGATGCTGCTCTATGGTTCGGACAAGCCCGACCTCAGGGTGCCGCTCAAGTTCACCGAACTCACCGACGTGATGAAATCGGTGGAGTTCAAGGTGTTCTCCGGACCGGCCAACGCCGCCGACGGTCGCATTGCCGGCCTGCTGGTTCCGGGCGGCGGCGAGCTCACGCGCGGAGAGATCGACGCCTACACCGAATTCGTCGGCATCTACGGGGCGAGAGGGCTGGCGTACATCAAGTTCAATGACGTCGCGAAGGGCCGCGCAGGCATGCAGTCCCCGATCGTGAAGAACCTCTCGGACGATGCGCTGGCCGCGATCGTCGGACGCTCGGGCGCGAAGAACGGCGACCTGATGTTCTTCGCCGCCGGCAAGGGGAAGATCGTGAACGACGCACTGGGGGCGCTGCGCGGGAAAATCGGTCACGAGAAGGGGTACGCCGAGGCCGGCTGGCAGCCGCTGTGGGTAGTGGACTTCCCGATGTTCGAGCGCGACGAGGAAGGCAAGCGCTGGGCGGCCATGCACCATCCCTTCACCTCGCCGAAGGACGGGCACGAGCAGTTTTTCGACAGCGATCCTTCCAAGGCGCTCGCGAAGGCCTACGACATGGTGCTGAACGGCTCGGAGATAGGCGGCGGCTCGGTGCGGATACACCGCGAGGAAGTGCAGTCCCGGGTATTCCGGGCGCTCGCGATCGGGCCGGAGGAGGCGCAGCAGAAGTTCGGTTTCCTGCTCGATGCGCTCAAGTACGGCGCGCCGCCGCACGGCGGTATCGCCTTCGGGCTGGACCGCATCGTCGCCATGCTGGTGGGCGCGGAATCGATACGCGACGTGATCGCGTTTCCGAAGACGCAGCGCGCGCAATGCCTGCTTACCCAGGCTCCCGGCCCGGTGGACGAAAAGCAGCTGCGCGAACTGCACATTCGGCTGCGCCAGAGCGAGCCTGCGAAGCCGTAGCGCGGCATTCCCATGCCGCCGATCGTGCGTGCGGCGAGGTCTGCCATAGCGATGGCCACTGCAACAGCTTCAGACGCATCAGGGAACAGTGATGGATACGCTAGGCGCAATGCTGTCCGATCCCGGCCGGGCCGGCGTGTACCACCTGACCCGCGAGCCGTGGGAGGTCGCCGCGGCTGCCGGCGCCGCGGACCTCGCGTGCTTCCGGATCGACATCGGTCGCGCGCACGACAAGGCCGATTTTCTCGACAACATCGCCAAAGCGATGGGATTCCCCCAGTGGTTCGGCGGCAACCGGGATGCGCTCGCCGATTGCCTGAAGGATCTGTCATGGCTCCCGGGCAAAGGCTGGGTTGTGGTGCTGGAGAAGAGCAAGCATTTCGGGGCCGGGCACCGCGCCGAGTTCGAGCAAGCCATGGATCTCATGGCCGAGATTGCGGATTTCTGGCGCGCGCAGAACCGGCCCTTCTGGACCCTGGTCGGCGGACCGGAAGGATGGAGTCCGGGCTTTGCGCCCATGCCCGCAGAGGCAGGCAATGCCTGAGCAGGCGCCGACCCGGCTCAAGATTCCGATCTCGGTCCTGGTCGTGATCCATACGCCGGCGCTCGAGGTGCTGGTGCTGGAGCGCGCCGACTGGCCCGGATTCTGGCAGTCAGTCACAGGCAGCATCGAGCACGAGGGCGAGTCGCTTGTCCAGACTGCCATCCGCGAGGTCCGGGAAGAAACGGGGATCGACGCCACGCTCTACCCGCTGGCCGACTGGCAGCTGCAGAACCGGTTCGAGATCTTCAAGAAGCGACGCAGCCGCTATGCGCCCGGGATCACGCACAATCTGGAGCATGTATTCGGACTCACCGTGCGCGAGCGGCTCGACATCGTCCTTGCTCCGTCGGAGCACACGGCCTGCCGATGGCTGCCCTGGCGCGAGGCCGCGGCCGCCTGCCTGTCGTGGAGCAATCGCGATGCGATCCTGCTGCTGCCTGAAAAACTCGCTGCGCATAAGACGCAGGCTGCTCAGCCTCAAACCTAGGCTGTTACGACTGGAGCGTTAACCGGCGTAGAGTTCGGTTTTGTCCAATCTCCCGATTTTCGGAAGTTGCGAAGTTGCAACTTCCGAAAATCGGGAGACCATGAATGCAAAACGGAGCCGACCGGTTCCGGAACGGCCGGCTCAGGCGAGAATGAAGGGATGTATCCTCTCATCCTGCAATGAACTCTGAAGGAATCGGCAAGCTTTGAAGCCCGCCATACTTCGCGTCGCGACCTACAACATCCACAAGGGGTTTTCGCATTTCAACCGCCGCATGATGGTGCACGAATTGCGCGATCATCTGCGCCTGCTCGGTGCCGACATCGTGTTTCTGCAGGAAGTGCTGGGCCTCAACGAGCGCCACGCCGAGCGTTTCGGTGACTGGCCCGCGGAGCCGCAGTACGAGTTCCTCGCCCACTCGGTCTGGAAGGACTACGCCTACGGCCGCAATGCCATCTACGACCACGGCCATCACGGTAACGCGATCCTGTCGCGCTATCCCATCATCACCGCACGCAACGAGGACATTTCGACGCACGCGTTCGAGCGGCGCGGTCTGCTGCATTGCGAGATCGAACTTCCGGGCGCAGCGCAGCCTCTGCACTGCGTGTGCGTGCACCTGGCGCTGAACGAGCGCGGCCGGCGGCGCCAGATCGGCGCGCTGATACGCAGGATGCACCGGCTGGTTCCGGATGGCGCACCTGCAATCGTCGCCGGCGACTTCAACGACTGGCGCAACCTGGCGGGCAACCGCCTTGCCGACACGCTCGGTCTCAAGGAGGCGTTCCGCGACCAGCGCGGCAGACCGGCGCGCAGCTATCCGAGCGCATTTCCCGTGCTGCGCCTGGACCGCATCTACGTGCGAGGCTTTGCGGTACAGCAGGCCGAAGTGCACCACGGGTTTCCGTGGTCGCGCATTTCCGATCATGCCGCGCTGTCGGCCCGGTTGCGGTTCGAATGAACCCCGAATTCACCGAGGGCAACCGGCTGACGCTGCTCAGGAACGGCGCCGAGTACTTCCCGGCGCTGGAGGCGGCCATAGGCGCCGCGCAGCGTGAGGTGTTCCTCGAGACCTACATTTTCGCGGACGACGACTGCGCGCGGCGGATCGCCGAAGCACTCATCGGTGCGGCCGGCCGCGGGGTCGCGGTGCACGTCCTGGTGGACGGTTTCGGCTCGCGCGACCTGATGCCCGCGGATCTGGGTTACAGGCTGCTAGGCGCCGGCGTGAAGTTCCTGGTCTACCGGCCTGAGGTGCGGTGGTTCCAGTTTCGCCGCCGGCGGCTGCGCCGGATGCACCGCAAGATCGTCGTGGTGGACGCGCGTGTCGGTTTCGTCGGCGGCATCAACGTGATCGACGACATGCACACGCCCGGCCAGATGCCGCCGCGGTACGACTTCGCGGTGCGCGCGGAAGGCCCGCTGGTGGCGCAGATGCAGGAACAGGCCGAGCGGCTGTGGAGCCGGATAGCCTGGGCGAATTTGCGCCAGCGCTGGCGCGTGCGGCTGCGCGCGGAGCCGGACTACGGCCGCAAGGGCAGGCAGCGGGCGGCGCTGCTGGTGCGCGACAACCTGCGGCACCGCTCGGATATCGAGGATGCCTACCTCGAGGCGATCCGCGGCGCGCGCGAGGAAATCATCATCGCCAACGCCTACTTTCTTCCGGGCAAGCGCTTCCGCCGCGCGCTCATCGACGCGGCGCGCCGCGGCGTGCGCGTGGTGCTGCTGCTGCAGGGGCGGGTGGAATACATGCTGCTGCACTATGCTTCGCGGGCGCTCTACGGCACGCTGCTCGACGCCGGCGTCGAGATCCACGAGTACACCAAGAGCTTCCTGCACGCCAAGGTGGCGGTGATCGACGCTCGCTGGAGCACGGTGGGCTCCTCCAACATCGACCCTTTCAGCCTGCTGCTCGCGCGCGAGGCGAACCTGGTGGCGCTGGACCGCGAGTTCGCCGCCGAACTGCGGGAGGCGCTGGTTCAGGCGCTGGCCGGCGCCCGCGCGGTGCAGAGACCGCGCTGGTACCGCAAGCCGCTGTCCACGCGGATCGCGATCTGGATCGGGTACGCCGCAGTGCGTCTGCTGATGGGCGTGTTCGGCTACGCGGGCAAGCACTAGCAGTCCGGTACCAGTGCCGCGGGCGTTTGTGAACTGTATCGGGTCGACCACGGCGCGGCTGATCGCTGCGCGTCTTGACCAGCGCCGACTGGCGGTGAACGAACCGATTTCCCGGCTTGGACCCGCTGGCCTGGTCGGTATGGATGAAGGGCCAATCGGGAAGTCTCCGCGAGGAGTTGTAGAGCGCCTAGGGCGGGCGCAACCGTGCGCTTGTCATGCCATAATCCGGCTCGCATGGCCTCGGCAAGCACCTGGACCGGCGCCGCGCGGCTGTTTGCGGGGCACAGGGGTTTCAGCAGGCGTCTGCTCGCGTCTGCATCTGCACGGGGGCGTTTTCGCGGACAAGACAAAAATGGACAACACGCTCGATCAATCGCTGGCGCGCCTGGCGTGCAGCTGCCGGATTCTCGAACTGGAGGGGCACGGCGACATGACCCTCGGGCACCTGTCGCTTCGCGATCCACAACAGCGGGGTTTTTGGATGAAGCGCAACCGCGTCGGCCTGGGCGAGGTCGCTGGTCCCGAGGACTTCGTGCTGGTGAGTTTCGACGGCGACAAGCTTGCGGGGGAAGGAGGCCGGCATTCGGAATGGCCGATCCACTCGGAGATCCTGCGCCGCCGGCCCGAGGTCCACGTGGTCGCCCATACCCACCCCGTGCATGCGAGCGTTCTCTCCGCCTTCGACGAGCCCCTTCGGCCCTATACGCTGGATGCGGATTATTTCGAGGCGCTGGCGCGCCATCGCGACGAAGTCGCGCTGATCACCACCAAGGACGAGGGCGCGTCGCTTGCGGCGAGCCTGGGACCGCATTTTGCTGTACTGATGGCGAATCACGGTGTCACGTTCTGCGGCACATCGATCGAGCACGCCACCTGCGTCGGCGTGTTCCTTGAACGGGCAGCGCGCGCCCACCTGCTCGGTGAGGCCGCCGGTGGCAAGACATCGATGCCCGGACCGGCCAACCGCGCAAGGCGGCATGCGCAGATCATGACACCCGCGCATATCGAGCACTCCTGGAATTACTTCTGCCGCAAGCTGGAATGGACCATGGCGACGCGGGCGCCGGGACAGACCAAGCTCTTCGCGTAACCGCCTGCAGCCCCGAAATAGCGAAACGTATACAAAACCGAATTCTTCTCCAGAATCGTCAGCAGTAGACTCGTAAGCCCAAAGCCTTCGGCCTACTCGCGCGCGACATCCGATTGGTTGATCGCCCGCCAGACGCGCTCGGCGGTGGCCGGCATAGGCACATCCGTGATGCCCCAGGGTGAAAGCGCGTCGATGATGGCGTTGACGATGGCCGCAGGCGCACCGACGTTGCCGGCCTCGCTTCCTCCTTTGACGCCCAGGAGATTTGTTTTCGTCGGAACGGGAGCGACATCGGAGGTGATGTGCGGCATATCGTCGGCACGCGGCATGCCATAGTCGATGAATGAACCGGTCAGAAGCTGCGCGCTTTCGCGGTCGTAGATGACCTGCTCGAACAGTGCTTCACCCAGACCCTGCGCGATCGATCCATGGAGCTGGCCTTCGAGGGTGATCGGGTTGACGACCACCCCGACGTCATCGACCGCGGATAACCTGACCACCCGCACGCTCCCGGTGTCCTGGTCGACCTCGACCTCGCAGATCATGCAGCCGTTGGGAAACGTGTTCGGGCCGGGGTGGCTACCCACTGCGTCGAGCCCGACGCCAAGCTCCGGCGGAAGCCCGACGCCCAGATAGGACTTCTTTGCGACATCGGAGAAGCTCACCGACCGATCGGTGCCTTTGACGCGGAAGACGCCGCGCTCGAAGTCGATGTCCGACTCGGAAGCTTCGAGCATCCATGCGGCGAGTCGCCTGCCTTTACTCACTACCCCGTCTGCTGCCAGCTTCAGCGCAGATCCTCCGGCGATCATGGTGCGCTGTGCAAAGGATCCACGACCAAAGAGACTCTTGTCGGTATCGCCCTGGAATACGCGCAGCTGAGCGTAGGGCACCCCGAGCCATTCGGAGGCCATCTGGACGAACATCGTTTCATGACCTTGCCCGGTGGCGAGGGTTCCGACATGCAAGGCAACCGAGCCATTCTGCGCTACCCGGATCTCCATCCGCTCGGACTGGTTGCCGGCCCGCTGGCAATGCATGGCGAGCCCGATGCCGCGGCGCAGGCCACGCTGCTCGCTCCGGGCCCGACGCTTCTGAAACCCCTCCCAGTCGGCAAGGCGCAGCGCTTTGTCGAGCACATGTTCGAAGTTCCCGCAGTCATAGACATTTCCACCAGGGGTCTTGTAGGGCATGGCAGAAGAAGGAATGAGATTGCGCCGGCGCATCTCGACTGGATCGATTCCCATTTCGCGTGCCGCCTTGTCGATAAGGCGCTCGGTGACGAAGCTGGCTTCCGGCTTTCCCGAGCCGCGATAAGGCCCGACAGGACAGGTGTTCGTAAACGTCGCCCGGACGACGCTGTGGATGAGCGGCACATCGTAGGTGCTGGTATAGCTGACGGCAGCATTGGTCGGCGGCACGCCAGCGTAATAGCCGAGATAAGCACCGAGGTCGATCACTACCGATGCACGCAGCGCCAATACCCGGCCTTCGGCGTTGAGCGCGATTGCCGCTTGCGTGACTTGATGGCGTCCATGCAGGTCGGAGGCCAGACTCTCGCTGCGCTCGCCGGTCCATTTCACGGGTCGCTTTAGCCTGACTGCGGCCCAGAGGACGAGCACTTCCTCCGGGTAGATCTGCGATTTCATGCCGAAGGCGCCGCCTACATCCATCACCACCACTCTCAGGTTCGGCTCCGGTATCCCGAGAATGCCGCCAACGGCTTCCTTCACGTGAAAAGGAGACTGCGCGCTCGAACAAAGCGTGTAGCGGCCGTCGACGGGATCGCTATAGGCAAGAACCGACCGCGGCTCGATCGAATTGGCCGAGGCGCGCGGATAATGGACGCGGAGCTTTGTCACATGGGCGGCGCCGGCGAATACTTTATCGACGGCCTGGCGATTGCCGCGCTCAAGCTGGAAGCTGACGTTGCTGTGAGCGTCGTCCCAGACTTTCGGCGCGCCGGCGGCCAGCGCATCGTCGAGTGTCACCGGCTTCAACGGTTCGTAGACCACGGCGAGCAGTTCGCCGGCGTCTTTCGCCTGGTCCAGCGTGTCGGCAACGATCAAGGCCACGCATTCGCCGACATGGCGCACTTTGTCCGTCGCCAGGATCGGCTGCAGCGGGCGGTGGTACTGGCTTCCCTCCGGCAGGAGCGGAAAAGCGTGGCACGCCAATCTGCCGATGTTCGCCTTGGCCAAGTCCTCGGCGGTGAGCACGGCAAGAACGCCGGGGGCCGACAGAGCGGCGGTCTTGTCGATGCCCGCAATCCGCGCATGCGCGTGAGGGGACCGCACGACATGCGCATATGCCATATCGGACAATTTCACGTCGTCGGTGTAGCGGCCCTGCCCGACGAGAAACCGTCGGTCTTCGATACGGCATACGGGTACGCCTATCCCGGTCGCGCTATCCAAAGCCGCCAGCTCCCGTGTAATACATACACATACCGAACCGTTGCTCCCAGTCACTCGCCGCCTGCCGCGAATCCGGAGACGTGGATGACGCGGGCCGTTCGATCAGCGTCAGCCTCGGCCATCGCCTGGACTTGAGGGGACAACCAGTACGCTCAAGAACCTGCCGAAGGGCTGATACCGATGTACCTCCGCGCCGCAGGAAACGACGCTTGTTTCCCATGTCGTTCTCCTTGGCAGGTACCGAATTCAGGCGGTCCGGGCGGCGGGCAGTTTAAGCAGGCGCGCCGCGTTGCGCCAGAACACCGCCTCGCGCTCGTGCCGCGGCAGCTTCAGATCTTCCACGAGCTTGATTGCACGCGGCTTGAGCGAGGTGAGCGGCGGAGCATCGCTGCCGTAGAGGACGTGGTCGGGCCCGACGGTATCCAACACCAACCGGATCGCCGGGGCGTGGTAGCACACGGTGTCGAGATAGATTTTTTTCAGGTAATGGCTGGGTTTGTGCTTGATGCGAAGCGGAGCGTACGAGCCCAGGAAGTAGGCCTCGTCGCGAAGCTCATAGGCGTAGTCCATGCGCCCGATTACCTCGCAGATGCCTCCGCCCCCGTGCGAGCAGACGATTTTCAGCTTCGGGAAATCCTCGAGAATCCCGCGCACGATCAGGCGGGCGATCGACAGCGTGAGATCGAAGGGCCGGCCCACGCTCGAGGCCAGCCGGTATTCCTTCATGCGCTCCTCGCCGAACCCGACATGCGGCGGATGGATCATCACCGGGATGTCGAGCTGTTGCGCGAGCGCCCAGAAGCCGCGCGCCTCGTCGTCGTCGGGATAATGGCCCTTGTGGCTCGAGTTGATGAACACCCCTTTCAGCCCGAGCTGCCGGATCGCCCGCTCCATCTCCTTCAGGTAGGCGTCGCCCGCGCACGGAAGCAACGTTGTGAAACAGTAGATCCGCCCCTTGTGCCTGTCCTGGATTTCCGCCGCGTAGTCGGTCCAGCGCTGTACCGCAGAAAGCTCTTCCCTGTCTGCCTTGTCGCGCATGTAGTGCGCGGCGTTCGTGACGACGATGATGTCCACGCCCGCCTTGCGGTTCGCATCGAGCACGTTGTCGATGTTCATCGGGCAGCGACCTTCCCATTCCGGCGCCGCGGCCTCCTCGGGCGGGTAGACGTGGTTGTGCCACTCGATGATCCTCGGGCGCGAACGTCCTGCTGCACGCGGCGTGGAATGTTTCGCAGGACTGCGTTGCGCGGCGATGGCCGTGCGCGTCTGGCCTTGCTTGGAGGCGGGCATTGCAATTTCTCCCCTAATCAGGCGGCGGGCGGCCGCTCACGCCGAAACACCCGCCAATGAGCCGCAATATCGATTTCCATCATCTTCCATACTAACCCAGCGCACCTATCTTTTCGCGCGTGTTGCAGGGCAGGAGCGGGCGGCTCGAACTCACTTCACAGCTCATCGAGCGCTCAATTCCTGAGCAGGGCCGGCAACCAGGTCACGGTCTGGGGAACGAATATCAGGAAAATCAGCAGGGATATCTCGATGAGAATATAGGGCCCGGCGGCGACGTACACCTGGCGCATCGTGATCGCGGGGGGTGCGATGCCCTTCATTGCAAAAAGGATCATTCCGAACGGGGGCGTGATCTGCCCGATCTCCAGTCCGAGCAGCAGCAGAATTCCGAACCAGATCGGGTCGATGCCGGCGAATTGCAGCGTCGGCATGAAAAAGGGCAGCGTGATCAGCATGATGCTGACCGGGTCCAGAAAGCAGCCCATCAGCAGCACTATCATCATCATCCCGAACACCAGCATCACCGGTGTCGCCTCGATGGTTTGCATCATCTTGAGAAACCCGGTCGTCGCTCCGGAAAACGACAGGATCTGCGAAAACGTCAGCGACGCCGCGATGATGAAATAGATCATGACGGTGATCTTGCCCGACTCGACCAGTGCCTTGCGCAGCCCTTGCCAGGTCAGCGAGCGGTATCCCGCCGCCGCAATCAGGGCCGCGATTGCACCCAGGGCGGCCGATTCGGTAGGCGTGGCGAGGCCGGCAAGAATACTGCCGACCACGACCACGAACAGGCTCAAAAGCGGAACGACGTAGATCAGAAACGGCCTGAGCCGTTGCCAAAGCGGTCTTCGTTCGACTTCGTAGCCGGGTGCGAGGCTCGGATTGAGCCTGCAGCGCACGCTGATGAAGGCCACGTACGTCACCGCCAGAATGAATCCCGGCACTGCGCTGCCGATGAGAATGCCCGCGATCGAGATTCCGGAGAGGCTCCCGAGCAGAACTGCCATGCTGGAAGGCGGAATCAACATGGCGAGGCCGCCTGTCCCCAGGATCGGTCCCATGGCCAGATTGAGATGGTAGCCGCGCCTTTGCATCTCTGGCATCAGCGTGGTGCCCATCAGCGCGGTGTTTGCGACGCTCGAGCCAGACAATGCCGAAAAAACGGTACCACTTACCACCGCAACAATCGCCAGGCGACCCGGCACCCGGCTGATCAGTTTGTCGATGGCGTTGACCGCCCGCATCGCCACGCCGGTCTGGAACATGATCTCGCCCATCAGCACGAACATCGCGATCGGCGATAGGGAGAACGTCACCAGTCCCTCGACCACGTTGCGCGCGACCTGTTCGAGACCCTTGGCTCCACCCAGGAAGATCAGCGCACCGATGATATTCGTGCCAAAAAAGGCGAGCGCGACCGGAATGCCCATGAGCATCAAGGCCACGGAAGAGCCGATCAGGAGCAACAGCGCCCATTGCCATTCCATGGCTCAGAGATCCACCGCCCCCGAGGTCCGGAACTCCGACCCGCGCAGCGTGCGCACAAGCCTGCGCAGGCATTCGATGGCGAGCATGGCCATGCCAGGCGGAATGAGGGCGAGCGGAATCCACTCCGGTATCGTGAAGGTCTTGAACACCACGGAGCCGGAATCATAGGTGTCAAACGTGGCCGTCAGGCTGAACCAGAAAAGCGCCACGCAGACCAGAAGCGATATGCCCTGCGCGAGAACGTTCAGCGCGTGCTTCGCGCCGGGCGGGAGCGCATCGGGGACAATTTCGACCGTGACGTGCCGGCCCATACGCATCACGTAAGCCGCACCCAGCATCGGGATGATGAAGAGCACGTACTCCTCGACTTCGATCATCCAGGGGATTGCGCCAATGTGGAGAAAGCGCATGGCGAGATCCAGCCCGGTTCCGACGCACACCAGCCCCACCAGGAACCCGGGAAGGATTCCGAGCAATTCGATCAACCGGTCATACCAGGCGGCGATACGTTTCACTGCGGCCAGCCGGGCCGTGCGACCCGTGCTCTGCGAACTTTGTTGGGACGGTGCTTACCTGAGCACCAGCTTGCGAAGCTTCGGTCCAAGTTCCGGGTCCTGCTTCTCGATGCTGGCCCACATCGAGGAATACGCGAGGTCGACGAATTTCTTTGCATCGTCCGGCGCCAGCGTGCTGACCTGCATGCCGCCTTTTTCAAGCCCTGCGGCGGCGTCCCTTTCGAGTTGCCCCAGATTTTGGGATATCACGTCTTCGAGATAAAGCCCGGTCTTCTTCAGAAACGCTTGCTGCTCCGGATTCAACTTCTTCCAGGTTGTCAGGTTCACCGCGACCACGATGGTCGGCCAGTAGAAGTGCGGATCGACGCGGTACTTGCTGACCGACTGCCACCCCGTCGCCACGACCTCGGAGGCCAGGTTGGCGTAGCCTTGCACCACGCCGCGCTCCAATGCGGTGAAGATTTCCCCCCGGCTCATCTGCAGCGGCTGGGCTCCCAGCGCGTTGAAGAACGCCTTGTAGGTATTCGAGGTGCGAAGCTTCATGCCTTTGAAGTCCTGGACCGATTTGATCGGAACGGTGGTGAAAATGTGGAAGCTGGACTTGTCCCCGTACTGGGCAAGGTAATAGGCATTCGCTCTGCTCATGAAGGCCTCGTTGACCAGTTCATACGCGCCGTTTTTCCGCTGCTCGGCGGGCGTGACGTTCGCGGCGCTCAGTCCCTCGGCACCCCGAACCAGGTTGGAGAAATAGCTCGGCGGCGCGCCGACGATATCCACCAAGCCGTTCTTCAGGGCGTTGCTCATCTGCCGCTCGGGAATGGACTCGGGGCCCACTACATCGTCAATGCGCACCAGTCCCTTGCCCTCGGCGTTAAGCTTCTTCACCCATTCACTGAACGCGGCCTTGAAAATCGACTTGTCCGAGGAAATGAAAAACACCGTCTTGAGCGGCGTTTGGGCGAGCACGGGCCCGCACACCGCCAAGCCTGCCGCCACGCTCGCAGCCAGTGCAGTCTTTGCGACAAAAGATTGGATGTTCATGTTCCTCTTCTCCCCATGCAAACTTCGAATATTCATCATACACATAATCACGCGCACAATCTTGCCGATCTCCCGGGGAGAAGGTATCCGGAATGAACAAAAGCGCAATTTCGTGGCCTTCCCCGCCCCATCCGAGCCAAGAGCGCTTGATTGATTTCGCAGTCCCTACATCACGCCGCGGGAGGGGGCGGGCTTTTCCGCGCGTGCGCCTTTCTTTCCGGCGCGCTTGCCTTCGGGGCTCGCGCCCTTCGCTGCTGGTCCCGATTTCACCCAGGGCAGCTTTGCCCCCCATTTCTTCAGCACCTTCGCCACGATTTCCGGATCATCGACAGTGCGGGGCGATTTCTCGCCCCAGAAGCCGTACTCCTCGGTGGGCATGGTGGCATCGATGCCGAATCCGGTCTGCCAGCCCTTCTCGCGCAGCGCCACCGCCGGGTCGAGCCACTGGCCGGCGCGCCGAGGCAGGATGTTGACGTCGCGGTCTGCTCTGACGCGCGTCGACAGCGCCCAGTGCACGCTGTCGTAATTCCAGATGTCGACGTCCTTGTCGACCACGATCACGTGCTTGTAGCGCGCGTAGGTCGCGCCCCACACCGCATCCATGACCTGCTGCGGATGGCCCGGGAACAGCTTGTCGATCTTGACGATGGCCTCGTAGGTGACGTCGCAGCGCATGTCGAGCACGCCGGGCACCAGCTCGCGCAGGGTCTTGAACGCCACGGCTTGCGAAGACTTCCCGACCGAAAGTGCGCTGTCTGAGGGATACCATTGTTCCCGGGCACCGAGAAAAATCGGATTCTTGCGGTGCGTGATGCGCTGCACCTCGAATACCGGATTGGAGCGTGCTTCGCCGTAATACCCGGTGTATTCGCCGAATCCGCCCTCTATCTTGCGAACCCCCGGCCGTACCACGCCCTCGAACACCCATTCGCTGGTCGCGGGGACGACGATGTCCGACAGCTGGCACTTCACCATGTCCAGCGGCTCTCCGCGCAGCGCGCCGGCGATCTGGAATTCGTCGACATCGGGAGGCGTGCGGGTGCTGGCGCAGATGAATACGGTGGGATCGTAGCCGGTGATCACCGCCATCGGCATCGGCTTTCCGAGTTTTTCGTATTTCATGTAGTGCTGGCGGCCGTGGGTGTATTCCGGTGCGCCCCAGCCGAGCGTGTTGCGGCTGAGCGTGTGCATGCGATAAATGCCGGCGTTCAGCACGCCCGATTCCGGGTCCTTGGTGACCGACACCGACAGGGTTCCGGGGAACTCGCCGCCGTCGTACTGGTGCCAAACGGTATTGCAGATGCGGTGCAGGTCGATGTTCCTGCCGTTGATCACGACCTCCTGGCAGGGCGCGTCCTTCACGATGCGCCACGGAACCATCTTCT
>Ga0209342_10002934_pt1 | contig 18125 bp, 7 predicted proteins | sample RifCSP16_2_FD_184023 | JGI IMG/M metagenome (GOLD analysis project Ga0209342, IMG submission 184023) | Soil microbial communities from Rifle, Colorado - Rifle CSP2_sed 16_2 (SPAdes) (version 2) | ecosystem: Environmental > Terrestrial > Deep subsurface > Rock core/Sediment | place: Rifle... | reverse complement strand
TCCGATCTAACGAGCGGCTCGGGATCGCCGCCCGTCCTTGCTGACTTCGACGGCGACGGAGAGCTGGAGGGGCTCGTCAGCGTCTATGCCAGCGTCGCGATGCTCGACGGTCTCGCCGTGTCCGGCTACCTGCGCTGGTCCTCGCCGGCGAGCTACTACTACGAGGCCACCGCCGCGGCCTACGACTTCGACCGCGACGGTGCCGCCGAGGTCGTGTTCACGGACAGAAGCGGCTTGCACATCGTGCGCGGGTCGGACGGCGCCGAGCTGGGACGGCTGCCGCTCGGCTCCCTCACCGTGCGCCAGGGCGTGGTCGTGGCCGACGTGGACGCCGACGGCCAGGCCGAGATCGTCAGCGGGGCGAGTCCCCACCAGAACGGCACGACGACGCCCGGCGTCTACGTCGTCGGCGACGCGAACGGTGCCTGGCAAGGGGCGCGGCGAATCTGGAACCAGACCTCCTATCACGTCACCAACGTGAACGACGACGGCACGATCCCACCCGTCGAGTCGCCGAGCTGGCTGGGACCGAACAGCTACCGCGCGAACGTCCCCGTCGGCACGCTGCGCTACGGAGCGGTGGACCTCACCGCCTCCTACCAGCGTGTCGTGACCACGCAGGCGGCGACGCAGCTCACCGTCCGCATCGGCAACGGCGGATCGGTCTTTGCCGGGGCTGGCGTCGCAGTCTCCTTCTACGACGGCCACCCGGGCGAGAGCGGCGTGCTGCTGGGCACGGTTCGGACGACGCAGGACCTTGCGCCGGGGCAGTACGAGGACGTCACACTGAGCCTCGATCCAGGCGCCTACGTCGGGCGCGTAGTGTGGGCCGCGGCCGACGACGAGGGCGGCCTCGTCGGACGCCACCTCGAGTGCAACGAGGCCAACAACTTCCTGAACACCGGCTTCACCCTCAACCAGGCGCCCGTGGCCGATGCGGGAGCGGATCAGACGATCGTGTTCCCGGACACGGTGGCGACGCTCGCGGGATCAGTGACCGACGACGGGATCCCCACGGGCGTGACGGTCGCGGCGCGCTGGACCAAGCTGTCCGGACCGGGCTTAGCGCTGTTCGCCGATCCTTCGGCGTCCGCCACCACCGTCACCTTCACGCGTAGGGGCGTCTACGTTCTGCGGCTGACAGCAAGCGACTCAGTGCTTGTCTCGGCCGATGACGTGGCGATTGCCGTCGTCGGCCAGAACGAGGCGCCGGTGGTGAACGCGGGCCTCGACGCCTCCATCGGCCACCCGAACGACACCCACGCCTTGGCCGGTTCCGCCGCGGATGACGGGCTGCCGCTCGGCTCGACCCTCACCCACACCTGGACCCAGGTGAGCGGGCCGGGGACGGCCGTCTTCGCGCACCCCGGATCGCTGCTGACGACGGTGCAACTGCCGGTCGTCGGTCCCTACGTCCTGCGCCTGACGGCGTCCGACTCGCAGCTCTCGACTTCGGACGACGTCCAGGTCGTGCGCCAGCCGCCGAACCAGGCGCCCGTCGTCGATGCCGGCCCGAATCAGCGCATCAGCCTGCCAACCACCTCGGCGACGCTCATCGGCTCGGCCACGGACGATTCGCAGCCGGTCGGCGCGCAGTTGAGCTACGCGTGGTCCGTCGTCAGCGGACCCGGCGCCGTCTCGTTCTCCGCGCCCGCCTCGGCGGTGACCCAGGCGACGTTCGGGGCCGTCGGCACGTACCTGCTGCGCCTGACGGTCTCGGACAGCGAGCTTTCGGCCAGCGACGACGTGAGCGTGGAGCTGCAGCCGGCGAACAACGCCCCAACAGTAGACGCCCGACCGGACCGCGAGATCGAGGCGTCCGACATCCTGGTGATCGAGGCCGCGGTCAGCGACGACGGGCTGCCGTCCCCGCCCACCGTGATCGTCGCCTGGAGCCAGCTCAGCGGGCCCGGCACCGCGCTCTTCTCGGACCCCGCGTCCGCGACGACCTCGGTCCAGTTCAGCCGCGCCGGCTCGTATCTCTTGCGGCTGAGCGCCAGCGATGGCGAGCTGTCGGCGAGCGACGACGTCGCCGTGACCGTGCGGCCCGGCAACCTGGCGCCGGTCGTCAGCGCCGGCCCCGACCGCACGCTGCAGCAGCCCGCCAGCGTCCTGACCCTCGCCGGCTCCGCCAGCGACGACGGCCAGCCCGAGGGCTCGACCCTGAGCGTGCTGTGGAGTCGCATCTCGGGCCCCGGCCCGGTGGTGTTCGCGACCCCCACGGCAGCCGTCAGCCAGGCCATCTTCGCGACGGCGGGCAGCTACGTGCTCCGCCTGACGGCAAGCGATGCGGCCGTCACGCGCAGCGACGAAATGACGGTCGTCGTCGTGCCGCAGAACAGGGCGCCCGTCGTCAACGCGGGCCCGGACCAGAGCCTGCTGTCGCCCCCGGCCTCGCAGATCGCGCTCGCCGGAAGCGTGAGCGACGACGGCCTGCCGCAGGGCGGCAGCCTGGTCAGCCTCTGGCAACAGGTCGGCGGTCCCGCTGCCGTCGTCATCGCCGATCCTTCGAGCCCGACCACGACGGCAACCTTCACCAGACTGGGCGTCTACGCGTTCCGCCTCTACGCCAACGACTCGCTGCTCACGGCCTACGACGACGTCGTGGTGAACGTCGCGGACGGCAACCAGCCTCCCGTCGTCGACGCCGGTCCGGACCAGACGATCGCCTTCCCGACCCTGACCGCGACCTTGGCCGGCTCGGCCCTGGACGACGGCCTGCCGGTCGGTGCGGGTCTGAGCTACCAGTGGAGCCTGGCCAGCGGGCCGGCCTTCCCGGCGTTTGCCGATCCCACAGTGCCCGCGACGACGGTGACGCTGTCGAGCCCGGGCACCTACGTCCTGCGCCTCATGGTCACCGACACCGTCTTCACTCGCGTCGATACGATGTCGCTGACGCTGCAGGCCGCCCCTCCCACCGGTCCACCGCCGACGGTCGAGATCGCGTCGCCGGCACACGGCGCCGCCGTCACTGAGGCTACTGGTGTCGTCGGCACCGTCGCGAGTGAAGCGCTCCAGCGTTGGACCCTCGAGTACCGCGCGGTCGGGGATGGCTCATGGACTCCGCTCGGGACAGGCACGGAACCCGTCACCGCCGGGACGTTGGGGACCCTCGACCCCACCCTGCTGCTCAACGGCCAGTACGAGCTGCGCCTCTCCGCCACCGACCTGTCCGCGCGATCCGTAGCGACGACGAGGCTCGTGGTCGCGAAGGAGAACCAGAAGATCGGCCACTTCACGGTGTCGTTCGTGGATGCCGAGGTCCCGGTGGCCGGCCTTCCGGTCCGGATCGCTCGCACCTACGACAGCCGCGACAAGCGCTTTGGGGACTTCGGCTACGGCTGGCGGCTCGACCTCAGCAGCGTACGGGTGAGCGAGAGCCGCAAGCTCTACGGGCCGTGGGTCTCGACTAAGAGCGCCGGCGCCTTCCCGTCGTACTGCGTGGAGATGCCGCAGCCGCCGCAGGTCACCGTCATCTTCCCGGACGGCCGTGTGGCCGACTTCCGCATGGAGATCTCGATCGGCGGGCGGACGCTACCTTGCCAGTCGCTCTGGCCTCCGGAGGCAGCGAGCGTCCGCTTCGTTCCGGTCGGCAACACGCTCGGACAACTGGACCTGCCTGCGGGCTCCGAGGTCCTGATCGTCGGTGACTGGCCGTCTCACTTCAGCCAGACCGGCTCGGTCAGCCTGTTCGACTGGAGCTTCGGCGAGTTCGCCCCCACCCTCTTCCGCTACACCTCGCCCGACGGCCAGGTCATGTTGATCGACAAGGTGAAGGGTCTCCAGAGCCTCACCGATCTCAGTGGCAACACGCTGCGCCTCGGCCCGGGCGGCATCACAAGCTGTCCGTCCGGTCTCGCTCCGGGCGGCGAAGGCTGCCGCGGCCTCGTCTTCCAGCGCGGCACCGGAGGCCGGATCGTTACCATCACGGATCCGTCGGGCTTCCCGATGTCGTACGGCTACGACGGCAACGGCGACCTCATCTCGTTCACCGATCGTGAGCACAACGCCACGACCTTCACCTACGAGCCCACGATCCCTCACCACCTGGCGACGATCGTCGACGCACTCGGGCGAACCCCGATTCGCAACGAGTACTTCCCCGATGGCAGGATCCGCTCCCACACCGACGCCTTTGGCAAGACCATCGAGTACAGCCACGACCTGACGGGCCGGCAGGAAGTGGTGACGGACCGCAACGGGAAGACGCGAGTCCTGCACTATGACGGTCGCGGCAACGTCGTGAAGGAGATCGATCCGAACGGGAAGCAGGTCCTTCGCAGCTTCGACGCTCGCAACAATCGCCTGAGCGAGACGGAGCCGCACGATCCCGTGACGACGCCGAACCCGGCCACCACCACCTACGTCTACGACACCGCCGACAACCTGCTCTTTGTGACGGACGCCGAGACGCACACCACCGAGTACACCTACAACGCCCGCAAGCAGGTGTTGACCACCAAGGACCCCAAGGGCACCTTCACCATCAACGCGTACGACACCAAGGGGAACCTGACCTCGACCAAGGTCGCGGCCACCCTCACCGGTCCCCCGCTCACCGAGACCGCCTACACCTACAACACCAGCGGCAACCTGCTCACGCAGACGGTGATGGTGGACGGCGTGGCGCAGGTGACGCAGTACGCCTACGACGCCCAGGGCAACCTCACCAAGGAGACCGACGCTCGGGGCCACGAGACGACGTACACGTACGACTCAAACGGCAACCGGCTGACTCAGACCACGACCCGGACCACGTACACCTGCACGGGAACGGGCTGCACTCCCTCCGGCACGGAGACCCTCACCACGGCCTACGAGTACGACAGGCTGGGCCGGGTCAAGAAGACGACCGACCCTGACACAACGTTCACCCGGACCGTCTACGACGCGTTGGGCAAGCAGGTCGAGAGCTACGACAAGCTCAACCGAAGGACGTCCTACGAGTACGACCTCATGGGCCGCCTCACCAAGACCACCTATCCGGACACCACCTACGAGGAGAGCGAGTACGACCCCGAGGGGCGGCGGATCAAGAGCTGGGATCGAGCCCGGCGACTGACCGAGTACAAGTACGACGACCTGGGCCGGCTCACCAGGACCACCTATGCCGACACGACCTTCACCGAGAACGGCTACGACGACGCGGGCCGCCTGGTCCGCACCCAGGACAATCGCGGGAAGACCACGTCTTACGAGTACGACCGCGCAGGCCGGCGGACCAAGGTGCGGGTCCCGCTTGCCACTGGTGTCTTTGCCGAGACCGTCTTCACCTACGACGCCAACGGCAATCAGAAGACCGTCAAGGACCCGAACGGAGCCACCACCAGCTTCGACTACGACGAGCAGAATCGGCGGACGAAGACCACCTTCCCGCCTGCGCTTGCCGGCGACCCCACCACTTACACCGAGACGACGTACGACACGCTTGGCCGGCGCGTGGCCGAACGGGACCAGGCTGGGAAGGTCACCCAGTTCCGGTACGACAAGCTGGGTCGGCTGGAGAAGGTCATCGATGCCCTGACGCACGAGACGAGCTACGGCTACGACGAACTGGGGAACCGAATCTGGCAGCGCGACGCCAACGGTCACGTGACCAGCTTCGAGTACGACAGGCTGGGAAGGGAGACGGCACGGGTTCTTCCGGACGGGTCCAGGGAAACGAAGATCTACGACGTGGCGGGGAACCTCAAGACCCGAACCGACTTCATGGGCCGGACCACGACCTACGACTACGATCCCCAGAGCGGCTGGCTGTCATCACGGAGCTACCCGAATCCAACGGAGAACGTTAGCTTCACTTACACGGCGACCGGACGGCGACTAACGGCAACGGACGCGAGAGGCACCACGACCTACGGCTACGACCTCCGCGACCGGCTGACCAGCCTCACCCAGCCCAGCGTGGGGGCCCTGGGCTATGCCTACGACCACAACGGCAACCGCACGGGTCTGACCGCCACCATCGGGACCCAGGTCCTGACCACGGCCTCCACCCACGACGACGCCAACCGCCTCGACATCGTCACCGACCCGGCGGGGCGAGCCTACGACCATGGCTACGATGCGAACGGCAATCGCAAATCGCTCGCCTACCCGAACGGCACCCAAACCGCCTACGGCTACAACACCCTCAACCGCCTGACGGACCTCGCGACCACCCATCCCGCCTCGGGAATCACCATCCAGAGCTACGGCCTCACGCTGGGGCCAGCGGGGAACCGCACCAAGATCGTCGAGCACGACGGCACGGTAAGGGACTACGGCTACGACGACCTCTACCGCCTGACCTCCGAAACGGTCACCCTCTCGGGCCTCACCGAGTATGGCAAGACCTTCCTTTACGACAACGTCGGCAACCGTCAAACGCAGACCACGATAGGCACCGGCTCGCCGGGGACGCCCACGGCTCCCGGCACCATCGGCTACGCCTACGACACCCGCGACCGCATCACCACGGAAGGCAGCCAGACCTACGCCTGGGACACAAACGGCAACCTGACCAGCAAGGACGCGGAGGCGACGTACGTCTGGGATTTCGAAAACCGCCTGACCAAGGTCACGAAGCTGGATGGGACGGTGGTGGAGCACGCCTACGACGCCGATGGAAATCGGGTCCAGACCAAGACCACACCCTCCGGCGGGCCGACCGCCTTCACCAACTTCCTGGTGGATACGTCAGGAGGCCTCAGCCACGCGGTGGCCGAGACCGACGAGACCGGAGCCCTCAAGGCGTACTACGTGAGAGGGGATGACCTCCTCGCCGTGATGCGGCCCCTGGTCCTGGTCCCCACCACGCCGGCCGACTGGCAGACCCGTTTCGTCCACGCCGACGGCCTCGGCTCCATCCGCCGGCTGACGGACGAGAACGGCCTGATCACCGACGGCTACAGCTACACCGCCTTCGGTGAACTGGTCGCCCACACGGGAACCGACCCCCAGCCCTACGCCTTCGCCGGCGAACCCTACGACCCCAACGTCGGCTTCCAGTACCACAGAGCACGCTGGATGGATCCACGGGTAGGTCGGTTCACGGGGATGGATCGGTTTGCGGGACGGCGGCAACAGCCGCTCACCCTCCACAAGTATCTCTATGCTGGGGCCGCTCCAGTCGACAAGGTGGACCCGACAGGCGAGTTTGAGACCTTGGCGACGCTCTCCGTGTCACTTGGGATGATGAGCACCCTGAATGCTATCGCCTCGATTGGCCTGGGCGACCCTGGTGAAGACGAAGAACCGAAGCTGCCGAAGGCCAGCGTTGAGATGACCTTCTTCATCAGGGACGGCGTACTGCTGGTCACGCCTGTAGGGAAGGGAGCCTACATGGTCCTCGCCGAGTCAGGCAAGGGCGACTGCATCAACAACCCTACATGCGCCAACGAGCCTTTCAAGGGGCCGATACCGCCTGGCTACTACTCCATCGACGTTAGCAAGCTGTCGGAGCCGGGGCTCCCTCGCGTGCTCAAGCGGTTCTTCTGGGACCGCCTCGACTGGGGATCGTTCAAGGTGCCTATCAAGCCGGCGCCGATCAATCCGACGAGCAGGAGTGACTTCTACCTGCATGGAGGGATCCTCCGTGGTTCTGCCGGGTGCGTCGACATCGGTGGCGGATTCACTGGGAGCTCTACCACGAGGGAGGTCGTCAGGGACATGAAGGGAGATCCGGACCTTTGGGTCCCCCTGAAGGTGGAGTCCTCGTCATCGCTTCAACCCCCGATCATCTAGCGGGTGCTTCGCTTGACTTCTATACCGTGGGCTAGACGCTCAGGTCTGATGACGATGATCGCGGCTCTATTGCTACCCGGGTGCAACCATCGGGAGATTCCGAGTTCTCCCCAAAAGGCACTCGAGCAATTCTATGCGGCGACTGACGTGGCTGAAGATCAGCTCATGGATCCTCTGATTCTGAGGGGGCCGGATGTCGTGCCGCTTCTGATCCGCGAAGTGCCGAGCCGCAAAATGCCGCGGCGGCTCTATGGAATCCTCGCTATCGGCCACATAGGCGATGGTCGAGGCCTCGATGTCTTGAAGCAGATCGTGAGTGATCCTTCAGAGAAGGAGGACATCCGATACGGCGCCCTACGGTCGATAACGTTAATCGATAGGGATCTTGCGCTCGAGGTGGCCAAGGGTTACTCGGACCAGGAGATTCCTGGGCTCTCGCGTTTACAGCACGAACTGGAAAGCGGACGTCCGTTGGAGAGACGGACCTTCGAGCAGGCACTTCGAGGCGAACACTGGCCGTGACGGCGTCCCTGGGGCCTCGGCCTACTTGTCGGTGCCTGGACGCCCTGCCCCCGCCACGTGTGGGGCCACCGTGAGCACGTCGCCGGCCAGGGCGACGGCCCGCGCCGTGGCTTCTGATCGGAGCCGGCTGGGCCCCGCGCACGCCGGCGCGCCAGGGCTTTCGCGGGCGCAGCTAACGGGGACGGCCCTGCGGTTGACCCGTTGTGCGAGTTACGGTGCCGCAGCTCAGGCCGCGCGTAAGGTGTGGCGAGCGTGGTGGCCGCCGAACTGGCCGTCGGCCACCCTGCGAAGCGCCTCGACGACGACGTCTTCCTCTTTAGCGCTGGCGTGCGGGATGGCCTGGCGCGAGGCCGCCGGGGTGTCGGTGGACGTTGCGGCCGGAGTGCCAGGCCTGAGGAGGCGCGCGGCGTAGGGCCGGCGGTGGCGGGGAAGGCCAGGGCTGGCCCCGGTGGGGGAAGGCCCGGTGTCGCGGCGCAGCGGATAAGGTCGCGTTATGTACCGGAGCGCCGGGGACAGGCGAGAGCGGAGCGCCTGAAGGCGCGGAGCGAGGACGGGCCAGGGCGCGGAGGCTTGAAGCTGCGCGTCGGCGCGCCCCTTGCGGGACGGTGCGGGGCAAGGGGCGTGTCGGGAGCGCAGCTTTCACATAACGCGCCTTATCGGCGGAGCCACGACACGATAGGCCAGACCGGGGCCGGCCGGGGATAGCCGTCGCCACCGCCGGCCTGGCCGACCCAGCCTGCAAGACGACGCCGCGCGGGCGCACGCCTTGCTCCTCATCGTTAGCCGCGCAAGGCGTGTGACCGTGCGGCCCTCCTTCTTGAAGACCAGGCGCGCGGCGATCAGGGGCGCTCGGGGCTTTCGATAGCCCCGAGCGCAAGGTCTCCGGCGTGCGGGATGTCAGGGGGTCCAGCCTTGAGCGAAGCGCCACGACGGCGCGCGAGCTTAGGTCCTGGGGTGGGCTCGTGCGTCGTGGTGGCCTCCTTGTAGAAGCGGGCGCGAGGCGACGGGGACGGGCGCGACGGGCGCGGCTCCATCTGGCCGTGCCTGCGCCCGGCGTGCCCGGCCCTCTTGGCCTCGCGCATCAGCCGACCGGGCCCTGAGGAAGACGCGGCGGGGGCGCGCCGTTTGCTCCATGCGGGCCGGGCAAGCGGCGTGACGCCGACGCCTCCTTGTTTCGGCCCCGCTAGCGGCCGTGGGCGTCGAGGAAGCCATCGAGGACTTTGATGGCGGCGGCTTGCTGAGCCGGTGGCAGCTGCTCGATGCGACGCACGCGCCTCATGAGCTTGTCGTTTCGTGGGGCAGGCGGGCTTCCATTGTCTTTTCCGACGCCAAGGAGCCTGTCCGGCGAGACGCGCAGCGCCCGCGCAAGCTTCACGACCTGCTGAAGTGAGACGCCGCGGATCCCCAGCTCGATCTGGGAGAGGCTCGCTTGATGCGTGTCGAGCATCTTGGCGAACTCGACTTGAGTCATGCGGCGCTCCTGCCGCAGGACGCGTAAGCGCTCTCCGATTTCCTTTCTGGACAAGACAACGTTCTTCGAGGGTCGCGGCAGAGTATCTCCTTCGCCAGCAGTGTCGGGTCGTTTTCGACGTGCCTCCAAAATGACCTTGACCGGTTAGTGCAATGATGCTATATAGACCCTGCGACTCATGCAGCCCGAAAAGGACCGGCGGCACCTCTTGACAGGGTTCCCAGCTTGAACGGTTTCTTGGAGGCTTTGGCGTAGAGACGAAGACGGGCCGACGTCGGGTCGTTCTTGGCAGGACACCCCCGACGCCGGCCCTAGATCAGAGGAGAGACGGGCTCACCACTGACGCACCACCTTAACCGAAGTCCCCCCTCTCCTCCAGCAGTCGAGCAAGCACCCGGTGGAGGTCTCCGCTTGGGAGAGAAGCGGAGGCCTCCACCGGGAGGAGGGACCAAGTGCTTCAGACGGAGGACCTCTTCTTGGGCGCCTTCGGGCTCGTCCGCGGCGGCGAGCTCGTCGAGGTCGAGATCCGGGGCCAAAACGGCCGACGCATGGCCGTCTTCCACATCGAGGGCCCGGCGATGGACGAAGTTCAGCGCGACTACCACCGGGGCGCTTCCGTCGTGGACCTGCGGCTTCTGAAGTCCGAGGTCACACGTCTCAAGAACCTGGCTTTCCAGGAACTCCGGGAGGAGGAGAGCAGACATGCAGGTTACCAAGGCAGGGATCGAGCGGATCAAGGCGTCGAACGAACTCAGCGCAGTCGTCGCTGAGCGGGGGATCGAGGTCAAGCGGAAGGGCCGGCACCTGGTGGCCTCCTGTCCCTTCCATGAGGAAGAGGAAGCGTCCTTCACCATCACGCCGGGGAAGGGGCTCTATCACTGCTTCGGCTGTGGCGCTGCCGGCGACGTGATCGGCTTCGTGACCAAGCATGACAAGGTGTCCTTCGGGGCCGCCCTCGACGTCCTGGCCAAGCGTGCCGGACTCACCTTGTCGAAGCTGATGGAGGACAGGCCCCGAGTCCTTCCCAAGACCCCGCTGGAGGCACTGACACCACCTAACGGAAACGGGAGCGGCACCCCTCACCCCATCCCTCCCCCGCGACAGGCAACCGCCCTCCTCGCCCGCGTCGTGGACCACTACCACAAGACCTTCTGCGAGCGAGCCGACGCCCAGGAGTACCTCAAGAAGCGCGGCCTCACCGACCCCGACATCCTCCGGGCCTTCAAGGTCGGCTATGCCGATGGCTCCCTGCTCAAGCTGATCCCGAAGGAAGGCTCGCTCCGCGAAGACCTTCTCTTCTTAGGTGTGGTCACCGAGGAAGACCGCGAGCTGCTGGGCGGCTGCATCGTGGTGCCCATCCCCGACCCCCTCACCGGCGAGTGGACCACGCTCTACGGCCGCGGGATGCGCACATCGCGGCACTGCTACCTTCCTGGCCCTCTGCGCGGCGTCCTGAACTTCCAGGCCGCGAAGGCCTCCGAGGAAGTCATCCTCGCCGAGTCCATCCTGGACGCCCTCTCCTTCCATCACGCTGGCATCTTCACCGCCATTCCGATCTACGGCACCAGCGGCTTCACGCCGGACCACCTGGACCTGCTGAAGCGGGAGCGCGTCAAACGCGTGATTCTGGCCCTCGACGGGGATGCCGCGGGACGCAAGGCCACCGCGGTCATGAAGGACAAGCTCACCTCGCTGGGGATCGCGGTGCGGGTGATGCCGTACCCGCCGAACCTCAAGGATCCCAACGAGGTCCTGGTCTCGAGAAACGGCGACGCCGGCGAGGTCTTCTGCCGGCTGCTCAGCGAGGCGGAACCGAGGCCAGGGACCGAGAGGACTCCTCCCTTAAGGGAAAGGCCCGAGTCTAACGAAACCCCTGGCGCTGCCGGCGAGGCCGTGAGGAGGTGTCACCATGAAGCGGAGCCGCGACAGGCTTCGCCGGGCCCTGATCCTGCTCTTTCTGGTGCTGGCGCTGTACCTGCTGCTCAGGTACCCCCCGCGGTCGATTCCGTTTCTTCCCTTTCCTCCACCGGCCAGCTCGTCTTGGTCCGGGACGGGGTGACCTACCGAGCCCGCGTCCAGGCCCCGCTTCTCGGCCGGCTCCGCGCGACCGTGAGGGTGGAACGGGAGGACCCTTCGAAGTCCAGCCACGAAGGTCGGGACACGTGCACGGCCGCTGCGCGGTTCCACGTGGACACCCTCGACCTCTACGCCTCGCGCAGCAGGAGCGAGTTCGGGAAGCGGGCGGCCAAGGTCCTGGGGATCGAGGCCGAGCCGGTCGAGAGCGCCCTGCTCGCCCTGCTGGTGGAAGCCGAGAAGGTCACGGACCAGGACGCGGCGGCCGAGGTGGAGGCGCCCGCGCCCATGAGCGAAGCCGAGCGAGAGGAGGCGCGCGGCTTCCTGAGGCACCGCGACCTGCTCGACCAGGTGGTGCGCGACGCCTGGGCGCTGGGCTTCGTGGGCGAGGAAGCCAACATCAAGCTGCTCTTCCTGATCGCCAACTCCCGCCGCTCCGCCCCGCCGCTCTCCGCCCTCATCCTCTCGCCGAGTGGCGCCGGGAAGTCCGGCATCACCGAGGTGATCGAGCTGCTGACCCCGCCCGAGGACGTGGTGCTCTTCACCCGCCTCACCCCGCAGAGCCTGTACTACACCGAGCCGGGCTACCTCGACAAGAAGCTGGTGATCATCGAGGAGCGCCACGGCAGCCAGGAGGCGGACTACTCGGTCAGGGTGCTGCAGAGCCGGGGCAAGCTGATCGCCGCGGCGCCGGTGAAGGACCCGCAGACCGGGAACCTGCGCACCAAGGTCTTCACCGTGGAGGCGCGCTGTGCCTTCATCGAGGCCACCACCGCCAGCTCCGTGAACCACGAGAACGCCACCCGCTGCTTCGAGCTGACCATGGACGAGAGCCCCGAGCAGACGCGCCGCATCCACGAGAGACAGCGGCTGATGAAGACCGAGCGAGGCCTCGAGCTCCGCCAGGAGGCAGCGGCGATCACTCGCCGGCACTGGAACGCGCAGCGCCTCCTTGAGTCGCTCCCCGTCGTCATCCCCTTCGCCGACCAGCTCACCTTTCCGGACACGTGGATGCGGACACGCCGCGACCACGCCCGCTTCTTGAACCTGATCGAGGTCTCGGCCTTCCTGCACCAGTACCAGCGGGAGCGGCGAGGTGGCTCGCGAAGCGGGGAGGCCATCGTGGCGTCTGTCGAGGACTACCAGGTCGCCTATGCCCTCGCCGCCTCGGTCCTGGCGGAGACCCTCTCCGACGTCAGGAAGCCGCTCAGGGAGGCGTACGAGCGCATCCGCGAGCTTTCCCTTAAGGGAGACGGGACGGTGTCACGCCGCGAGATTCGTGAGGCGCTCAGTGAGCCGGATTCGACCGTGAGGCGCTGGCTCGCCGAGCTGGTCGAGCTCGAGTATCTCTTCCTGGTGGGCGGTGAAAGCGGCAAGCTGGGCCAGGGGAAGGCCGTGCGGTACAGGCCCGCCGAGCGCCCGCCGGAACCGTGCGAGATCGCGGGCCTGCTGTCGCCGGCCGAGCTCACCAAGCGGCTCAAGGGCTGAAGTGGGCCCGAAACCAACTTCGCCACTTCGCCACACCCCGCCAAAACGCCGTGGCGGACCTAACTCACTCAAGGGAAAGCCACTTGCGTCAACTTCGCCACTTCGCCACGGAAACCAGGGAGGCAGTGTGTCAGCACCCCTCCCGCAGAAGACCCGGCACCTCCTGAAGCTCTATGAGGACGACCTCGCCTTTCGGTACGAGCGCAAGACGGGTGCGGCCTACCTCGGCCGCGCGCAGAGCTTTCTTGACTGGCTCGGCGCGCGTGGGGTGGAGCTTTCGGCCGTGCGGACCGAGGACGTCCACGCCTACCAGAGCGCGCTCTATGCGAGGCGGAAGAAGAGCGGCCGACCCTATTCGGCCGGCGACCAGAAGAACCGCGTCAAGGCCATCAAGAGCTTCTTCCGCTTCCTCTACCGCCGCGGATGTCTCCTCCACGACCCCGCGGCGCCCCTGGACTATCCCCGGGTGGAGAGGCGGCTCCCGAGGACCATTCTCACGCCGGACGAGGTGCGGCGGATCCTCAAGGCGGTGGACCTCAAGACGCCCACGGGGCTGCGCGACCGGGCGATCATCGAGACCTTCTACGGAACGGGCATCCGCTCCGGCGAGCTGGCGAGGCTGACGCCTGACGAGGTGGACACCGAGGAGTGCGTGCTGCGCGTGGTGCAGGGCAAAGGGCGCCGGGACCGTAACGTACCCTTGACCCGGGCCGCCGCGGAGGCCATCGAAGCCTACCTCGTCTCTGGCCGGGGCAAGCTCGTCCGCGGCAGCAGGCAGCGCTTCCTCTTCCTCGCGAACCGCGGCGGGTACATGGACCAGGCCACCTTGAACCGCACCGCCCGGCATTGGGCCAGAAAGGCCAGGGTGAAGAAGCACGTCACCTGCCACGCCTTCCGCCACAGCGTCGCCACGCATCTGCTCAAGGGGCGGGCCGACATAAGGTACATCCAGGCCTTGCTGGGCCACGCCTCCCTCGCCACCACCGAACGCTACACCCAGGTGGAGATCTCGGACCTCAAGGAGGTTATCCGCCGTGCCCATCCGCGCGGGCGCTGAGTCCGCTCCTGGCAGGTCCTCGTCTCTCCTCACGGCCTACCTGACGGCGCTGCAAAACCAGCGAACGTCTCACGCGCTTCAGGAGAGGGCCTCCCGCGTCCTCCCACGCTTCTTTTCCTTCCTCGAGGGCCGGTGTCGGCGGGACCTGCGCGGCGTCTCTGAGGCGCAGCTCGTCGCCTTTGCCCGCCACCTCTCGCGGGCCCGGAACAGGCGGAATGGGAAACACCTTTCCCCGACCACGCAGTGCATCTACCTGGACGCGGTGCGGGCCTTCTTCCGGTTTCTCCTGAAGAGGGGAGCCATCCTCAAGGACCCCGCGGCGGCTCTGTCGCGCCCCAGGGCCGGGGCTTTGCCGCGCCGCGTGCTCAGTGAGACCCAGGCGCGGCGGCTCATGAACGCCCCACCCCGGGGGGACGTCCGGGGGGAGCGGGACCGGGCGATCCTGGAGACGCTCTACGGCACCGGGATCAGGCGCGGCGAGTGCTTGAGGCTCGAGGTGACCGACGTGGACCTCGGCCAGGAGCTGCTCTTCGTGCGTAACGGTAAGGGGAAGAAAGACCGGATCGTGCCTTTCTCGGGCCGCGCCGCGGCCGCCCTCGACCTCTACCTCAGAGAGAGCCGACCCGAGCTTCTCAAGAGCGCGCGCCAGACGGCGCTCTTCCTCTCCAGCCGGGGCGGGCGGCTCACTCCCAGCCGACTCGCCCGCCTGGTCCAGCACCACGCCAGGACGGCCGGGATCTCCGGCCCCGTCTTTCCCCACGCCTTGCGCCACAGCTACGGCACCCATCTCCTCAAGGGGAAGGCGGACGTGCGCCACATCCAGGAGCTGCTCGGGCACAGCAGCCTGGAAACCACGGCGCTCTACACCCGGGTGGATGTCGAGGACCTGCGCCAGGTCCTCGCCCGCGCCCACCCGCGCGAGAGGCTCTATAATCGACGCCGAAAGAAGGGCGCATGCCGCATGGAAGGATGCTGACCAGATGCCGCTGCTGCTCATCGTCGGTGGTTTCCGCTTCCAACCTCACTGGCCCGACACCGACGAAGACATCTCGGTCTCCGGCCTCCTGGGACTGCCTGATTAGGGCTTTCGAGTGAAGCTGACCCGGCCGAGTCGAAGCTCGCTCGCTCGCCTCGTCGCCCGCACCCTTATCGCCGCCCTTCTCCTCGCCCTCATCCCGCCCGAGGTGCGCGCCTCGATCCCGTCGCCGAACGACAGGCGAGCGCATCCCGACCTCTTGGTCAGCTCCGCATCGCACGCCGTCCTCGTCGTCGCGGTCGCCAAGGACCAGGCCTGCGCGGTGGTGTTTGCGGCCGCGGACCCCCATTTCTTCGGAATCGTCTGGGACTTCGAGAACCGCCTGACCAGGGTCACGAAGCTGGACGGGACGGTGGTGGAGCACGTCTACGACGCCGATGGGAATCGGGTGCAGACCAAGACCCCCCCCCCCGGCGGGCCGACCGCCATCACCAACTTCCTGGTGGACACGTCAGGCGGGCTCAGCCACGCAGTGGCCGAGACCGACGAGACCGGCGCGCTCAAGGCGTACTACGTCAGGGGGGACGACCTCCTAGCTGTGATGCGACCGCTGGTTCCGGTTCCCACCACGCCGGCCGACTGGCAGACGCGCTTTGTCCATGCCGATGGCCTCGGGAGCATCCGCCGGCTGACGGACGAGAACGGCCTGATCACCGACGGCTACAGCTACTCCGCCTTCGGCGAACTCCTCGCTCACACGGGGACGGACCCCCAGCCCTACGCCTTTGCCGGCGAACCCCTCGACCCCAACGTCGGCTTCCAGTACCACAGAGCGAGGTGGATGGATCCAAGCGTGGGGCGGTTCGTTGGCATGGATCCGTACGGCGGCAACGAGTTCGATCCGCCGACGCTGCACAAGTACCTCTACGTCAGTAACGATCCAGCCGATCGCCGTGACCCGACGGGTCTCTTCGAGGGCTTGACGGTTCAGATGGTCACGATGGCGATCAGAGTGACCCTGGTTGGCCTGAACATCCTCTCGATGGGCCGTAACGTTGCCGAGGGAGGCCTATCCACCGCACGTGCACTGGACGCGTTCAGAAGGGGTGATGCCGAAGACGGCCTCGGCTACACCCTGCATGCCGTGATGCGGTTTGGCCTCGCCGCCCTGAACTGGGTTGGGATCAGGTCGTTCGCCGCATCCCCGCCCACCTTCATGGGCGGTGCAATGCAAGTGGCCTATGCCGAGGGCGGTGGTGCTGCGTTTCTTGCCCAGATCGGGGTCATTAACCCTGCACTCGCGGAATGGGTGTGGGCAGAAGTGCTGCCCGCCGCACTCTCAAGTATCCCGATCTACTACATGGGCACGCCCAGCGAGGCGAAGCGCAAGGTACACAAGGGACAGGGTCCCGATGGCGTAGATCGCATCGATCGGCCGTCCCCAAGCGTGCCGGGCTCCCAGTGGCACGCGCACAACGGGCCAGGAGAGGGGTCGGCAGCCGTGAACCTGAATGGGACACCGAAACATGGTGACAACAGCTGGATCACAAACGCAATTCGCGAGTTCCTTGTCGCACACGGCTGGCAGCTCTAGGGGCTCTGTGTGAGGTTCCTCACGTCAGCCTGGCATTCCGGAGAGCTCACTGATGAGGATGAGGAAGCAGCGGTCGAGAGCTATCGCAAGCACTTGGCAGTCCTAAGGCCGCGAATCTCTGCCGCCGTAGAGCAACTGGCCTTCTCCATAGACCTGCATGACGCGCTCTTGGAGGAGGTAGTGCTCAACTGTGGCGATCGCGTCATAGTTGTTCGGATGATATGCGGCGATGTACAGTTAGGCTACTCCACTCTACAGCTCGCCTATCGAGGCGTGCGATGGAGTGACGACGACATTGCCGCGATTCGCACGATAGTCGCCGATCCCGCTGCGGAAGTACTTTGTGACGAGGTCGACGTCGTGCCGGGTGAGCTCTACGAGCATCGCGTACTGTTTTGGCCATATAGGGAGATGACAGTCGCCTTTGAGGCCCTTGAGATCAGCTCGGCGCCTCGTCAGGGGCGACACCGGCCGCACGCGCCAAGACTCGTCGAAGAATGACGTACGCCGCCGACGGGCTCGAACGGCGAACTGCGGTGCTGGGCGGGGTCCCAATGGGGTGCGACCAGAGAAGGCTGACGTGGGTGCTGTTCCAATCGGAGTTCGAAACCGCAAACGAAGGACCGAGACGGGGTTGTCGGGCTGAGGTTGGGGGCTGAATTCGTGATCGCGGCCGTGGGATTCGTCGGGGACTGGCGGACCGGGGCGGTGCGGCGTCGCGGCCGGGCGGATTTCGTCCACTCGTTTGCCGGCCCGGTGTTTGCGTCCCGACTGCGGCTACGCGACCTTACGGAGGAGCGGCAGTCGCCTGTCGCCTCGAAGTGCTCGAGGGTGACAGGCAAGGGCACGGGCGGGTCACCCCTGCGCCCGCGCGGAGGCTGCACGGCGGTGAGATGCTCGGGGTCGCGTCCGTGACAAGCCTCGGCGGGCGTCGCGGCAACGGCCCCGCGCGTCTGGACGAGCCTGACGCCGCGCCCCTGGCCTCGATCAGGAAGGCCGCGCGCGCACGCCGCGTGCAACTGCCAACGACCCTGCTGGCATGCGTCGCGCCTGCGCGTCCGTCGTTCACCAAGTCAGGGCACGCCCCCCACGGCCATAGGGAGCGCGTCACGGCACGTCCCGTGCTCGCGTCCTCGTTTCTCCGCACGGGCCACGCCGTGACGCGTTCGTCATTGAGGCTGGGCGGGGCGTTCTCCTTGGCCTTTTTGGCGTCACGGCG
>Ga0209342_10002933_pt1 | contig 18130 bp, 17 predicted proteins | sample RifCSP16_2_FD_184023 | JGI IMG/M metagenome (GOLD analysis project Ga0209342, IMG submission 184023) | Soil microbial communities from Rifle, Colorado - Rifle CSP2_sed 16_2 (SPAdes) (version 2) | ecosystem: Environmental > Terrestrial > Deep subsurface > Rock core/Sediment | place: Rifle... | reverse complement strand
GCGGCGGGCGTCGGCCAGCTCTACGGTGGGCGCAACGGGAGCGCGGGGGCGAAGTTCGTGCCGATCGCGGGCACCGTGGCGCAGGCGGCCATCGAGGCACGGGTGGCGGCGTTCCGGGCGCTCTACGCCGGATACGGCGCGGGCGCCCTGACCGGCACGGGCCCGCTCGCCGCGCAGGCGCCGTTCACCGTGCAGGACCTGCAGCGCGTGCTCACGGACTCGACCTTCGGCGTGCGCGCGAGGCCGCTCGCGACGGCCGTCACGCGGGGCGTGGGCGACATTGACCTGGCGCTGAAGATCAACCTGTTCGATTCCTTTCGGGACGACGCGAAGGCGCGACTCACGCCGAGCGGCATCCGGTGGAGGCAGTCCATCGGCGGCATCTACCGGCTCGGAACGGGCGCGCTCGACGCCGCCGACGACTTCACCGACCTGCCCGTCGGCGACCACCAATCCGACGTGGAGATCCAGTCGTACACCGACCTCCTCGTCGGCGCGCACTTCTGGGTATCGCTCGTGGGGCGGTACAACGTGCAGATGGCCGACGAGCGCGTCATGCGCATCACGGCCGGGCCGGACGCGCCGCTCGCGGCCGCGTATCGCGAGCACACGGTCACGCGTGACCTGGGCGACGTGCTCGAGATCGCGGTGCACCCGCGCTGGGTACTCAACGAGTTCGTCGCGCTCGCGGGCCGCTATGCCTATCGCCGGAAGTTCGCCGATGCCTACGCGGGGACGTTCCCGGTGAGCGACCTCAACGGGCAGAGCGTCACGCTCGACGCCGCGACGCTCGGCCTCGGCACCGAGGCGCGGGAGCATCGCTTCGGCGGGAGCGTGACGTACTCGACCGTGGCGGCGTTCGAGCGGGGCCGCGCGCGCATTCCGCTGGAGATCAGCTACCTCCACTTCCAGACGACCCGCGGCGCGCTCGGGTTCGTGCCGAAGCTGAGCGAGGACCAGGTGCAGGTGCGAGTGTACGGGAGGTTGTTCGGGCGCTGGACGCCGCCTTGAGGAGCGCGCGCGCGTGCGTCCGCCCGAGTTCGCTTCCCGCATCGCCCCCCAGCATCCGCGCGAGCTCCGCCACGCGGCGCTCTCCTTCCACGACCGCGATGTCCGCCGTCGTGACGCCCCCCTTCGGCCCCTTGCTGACGACGATGTGATGGTGGGCCCGCGCCGCGATCTGCGGCAGGTGCGTGATCACGAACGCCTGATGGTGCTCCGCCACGCGACGAAGCGAGTCGCCCACCATGAGGCCGACTTTCCCGCCGATGCCCGAGTCCACCTCGTCGAAGACCAGCGTGGGCACGCCGTCCACCCGCGCGAGGATCGTCTTGAGCGCGAGCATGACGCGCGAGAGCTCACCGCCCGAGGCCACGCGGGCGAGCGGTCGCGGATCGTGCCCCACGTTCAGGGCGACGCGGTATTCGACCGTTTCCGCGCCGGTCGCCGCGACCTCGTCGAGTGTGCGCAGCTCCACGAAGCAGCGCCCGTCGGGCATGCCGAGTTCGGGGAGCAGCGCCTCGACCGCGCGGGCGAGTTTCGTGGCGGCCGCTCGCCGCTTCTTCGTGAGCGCGGCCGCGGCGGTGCCCAGTGCGAGCGCCGCCGCCGTGGCGCGCTCCTCCAGCGCCCGCAGGTCGAGCGCCGCCGTGTCGAGGAGGTCGAGCTCGGCGCGCGCCGCGCGCCCCGTCTCGACGACCGCCCCGATCGTGCCGCCGTGCTTCTTCAGCAGCCGGAAGATCGCGTCGCGCCTGCGCTCGACCTCCGCCAGCCGCGCCGGGTCGTGCTCGACGCCCTCGAGGTACGTCGCCGTCTCGCGCGAGAGTTCCTGCAGCGCGTAGTACGCCGCATCGTACAGCTCCTGGAGCCGCGCCGTGGAGGGGTCGATCCTCCGGAGCGAGGCGAGCGTGCGCTGGAGCGGCCCCACGCGCCGCAGCACCGCCTCGTCCCCGCCGTCGAGCGTGCCGGCGATCTGGCCAGCGAGGGAGCGCAGCTCCTCGGCGTGTGAGAGCCGCCGCGACTCCTCGTCCAGCTTCGCGTCCTCGCCCTCCCGGAGCTTCGCCTCCGCGATCTCCCGCGCGACGTGCTGCAGGTAGTCCGCCCGCTTCCGCGCCTCGTCGCGCCGCGCCACGAGCGCCCGCACCGCGTCGCGCGCCGCGAGCAGCTCGGCGTGCGCCGCGGTCACCCGCGACGCCTCGACGGCGGCATCGCCGAACACGTCGAGGATCGCGCGCTGCGACTCCTCGTCCAGCAGCGCCTGCCCCTCGTGCTGCCCGTGCACGTTGACCAGCAGGCGCCCGACCTCCGCGAGCATGGCCGTGGTGACCGGCGAGCCGTTGATCCACGCGCGGGCCCGCCCTCCCGCCGCGGCGACCTCGCGCTTCAGCACCAGGGTGCCGTCCTCGGCCTCGACGCCGCGCGCATCGAGCGCGGCGGCGATCGCGCGCGCTCCCGACACGTCGAACACCGCCTCCACGGTCGCGCGCGCCGCCCCCGTGCGCACGAGGTCGCTCGTCGCGCGCTCCCCCACGAGCAGCCCGAGCGCCCCGACGATGATGGACTTCCCCGCCCCCGTCTCGCCCGTGAGCACGTTGAACCCCGGCGCGAGGGGGAGCGTGACGGACTCGATGATGGCGAAATTCCTGATGCGCAGTTCGGTCAGCACCTCACTCGTCCCGTTCTGCCAACCCGCCCCACCCCAGCTTGCGCCGCAGCGTCCCGAAGAAGCTCGTCCCCGGGAATCGCGCGATCGTCACGCGATGGGCGGAACGACGCACGGTGAGCGAATGGCCCGCCCCCAATGTGGTGCCGGTCTGCCCGTCCACCGTCACCAAAACCTCCTCGGGCGCATCGTACGGTTGCACGAGGATCTCCGCGTCGCTCGGGAGGAGGATCGGACGCACCGCCATCGTGTGCGGGGAGATCGGCGTCACGAGGATGGACTCGACCGTGGGCACGACGATGGGGCCGCCCGCCGAGAGCGAGTACGCGGTGGAGCCCGTGGGCGTCGAGATCACCAGGCCGTCGGCCGCGAGCACGCCGATCTCCTCACCGTTGACCAGCACGCGCAAGTGCAGCACCCGCGCGAACCCGCCCTTGTGCAGCACGATGTCGTTGAGCGCGCGGAGCCGCGGCCCCGGCGCGCCGCTCGCCGCCACGCCGGCGACCGCTTCGAGCATCATCCGCGTGTCCGCCCGGAACTGTCCCTGCGCGAACTGCGGCAGCAGCTTCGCGAAGTCCTCGGCCCGGCAGCTCGTCAGGAACCCCAGGCGGCCGAGGTTGACGCCCAGGATCGGCACGTCCGCGCCGTCGAGGAGGCGCGCGGCGCGCAGCAGCGTGCCGTCGCCGCCGAGCGAGATCATCCCGCCGAGCCCCTGGGGAGCGCCCAGTGCCGCCGCGCCGGGCGCGTCGGCCAGGAGGTGCGCCTCCAGCTCGAGCGCGAGACCGAGCCGGGGCGACTCGCGCGCGAGGATGCCGAGGCACTCGGCGAGCCCCGCGTAGCCCGCGTGCCCGATGGCGCCGAGTCGCCGGGCAGCCGTCACCCGGCCACCGCCTCGGATTCGCGCAGCGCGCGCACTTTCTCCGCGATCCCGGCGGCGTCGAGCCCGCAGGCGGCGAGCTGACGCGCGCGCGAGGCGGCCGCGATGATCCTGTCCGGTACGCCGTGCGCCACCACGCGCACCGTCGAGTCCATGGATTCCACGACGCTCGCGATGAACGCGCCGAAGCCGTTGACGACCGTCCCTTCCTCCACCACCAGGATCTGCCTGTGGTCGCCGACGATGCTCGCGAGCGTGAGTTCGTCGCACGGCTTGAGGAAGCGACAATTGACCACGGTGACCGGGAGCCCCTCGGCCCCGAGCACGTCGGCGGCGGCGAGCGCAGGGAGCACCATCGTGCCGACGGCGAGGATGGCGATCTCGCGCCCGTGGCGGAGCACCTCCCAGGTGCGATACGGCACGGCCTCGATCTCGCCGATCGCCGGCACGACATCGGGCGCCACGTCGCGCGGATAGCGAAGGGCGAACGGCCCGGCGTCGTGCGCGACCGCGGTCCGCAGCAGCCCCAGCATCTCCCGGGCGTTCTTCGGCGCCGCCACCGTCACGTTCGGCACCGCGAGGAGGTACGCGATGTCGTAGAGCCCCATGTGCGTCTCGCCGTCCTCCCCGACCAGGCCGGCGCGATCCATGCAGAAGACCACGGGGAGGCGCTGGAGCGCGACGTCGTGGATGATGCTGTCGTAGGCGCGCTGCAGGAACGTCGAGTAGATGGCCACGATCGGCCGCACGCCGCGCGTGGCCATCCCCGCCGCCATCGTGACCGCGTGCCCCTCGGCGATCCCGACGTCGAAGAAGCGCGTCGGATGCGCCTTCGCCACGACGGCCGTGCCGGTGCCGCTGGACATCGCGGCGGTGATCGCGACGATGCGGTCGTCCTCGCCCATCAGCTCGGTGAGCCCCTTGCCGAACACCGCGGTGTAGTTCGCGTTCGCCGTCGCCGTTCTGCGCTGCTTTCCCGTTGTCGGATCGTGACCGGGCGGGAGCGCGTGCCACTTCTCCACGTGCTCGCCCGCCGGAAAGCCCTTCCCCTTCTGCGTGATGACGTGCACGAGCCGCGGCCCCTTCAGGTTGCCCACGGCCTTGAAGGTGTCGTTCATCTGGCCGATGTCGTGCCCGTCAATCGGCCCGAAATAGCGGAACCCGAGCTCCTCGAAGAGCACGCCGGGCGTGAGGAGGGTCTTCAGGCTCTCTTCCCACTTGCGCAGGAGCTGCGACGCGTGGAGCATGCCCGGCGCGTGGCTCGCGAGGTCGCCGATGGCCGATCGGATGCGGTTGTAGATCGGGTTCCGCTGGACCGACGTGAGATACTTGTGCATCGCGCCGACGTTGGGCGCGATGGACATCTCGTTGTCGTTGAGAATGACGATGATGTCGCGGTGCGAGCCGCCGGCGTTGTTGAGCCCTTCGTAGGCGAGGCCGCTGCCCAGGGCGCCGTCCCCGATGACGGCCACTACCTGGAAGCGCTCGCCGCGAAGGTCGCGCGCCACCGCGATGCCGTAGGCCGCGGAGATGGAGGTGGCCGCGTGGCCGGCGCCGAAGGTGTCGTACTCGCTCTCGCTCCGCTTGAGGAAGCCCGAGAGGCCGTGTTCCTGGCGCAGCGTCTTCATCCGGCCGAAGCGGCCCGTCAACACCTTGTGCGGGTACCCCTGATGGCCGACGTCCCAGAGCAGCTGGTCGTGCGGCGTGTTGAACGAGTGATGCAGGGCGATGGTCAGTTCCACGACGCCGAGCCCGGCGCCGATGTGTCCTCCGGTCACCGAGCAGGTCTCGATCAGGAAGGCGCGCAGCTCATCGGCGAGCTGGCGCAACTCCTCGAGGGAGAGCGCGCGGAGGTCGTCGGGGGAGCGGATGAGGGAGAGGAGGTTCATCGGAAGCCGAAATGTGCCGAGGTCACGATTCGCGCGCCACGACGAACCGGGCGAGGCACTCGAGCGCCGGTGACGCGAGGCCCGACCGCCGGAGCGCGCGGCACGCCTCGTCGGCGAGTGCGGCGGCCCTCGCGCGGGCGCCGTCGAGCCCCAGCACGGCCGGATAGGTGCTCTTCCGGAGCGCGGCGTCGCGTCCCGCCGTCTTGCCGAGCTGGTCGGTCGTCGCGGTGACGTCGAGCACGTCATCCGCGATCTGGAACGCCAGGCCGACGGCGCGGCCGTAGCGCTCGAACGCGGCGACGACGTCGTCGCTCGATCGCGCCGCCAGTCCGCCGATGCGCACGGCCGCGGTGATCAGCGCCCCCGTCTTGAGCCGGTGGACGCGCTCGAGCGCCTCGAGGGAGAGCGGCGTGCCCTCTCCCTCGAGGTCGAGGAGCTGCCCTCCGATCATCCCGCCGGCCCCGGCGGCCTGCATCAGGAGGCGCACGATCGTGCCGACAGTCTGGTCATCGAGTCCGAGCGCGCGCGCCGCGTCGGCCGCCGCGCGCGCCGCCAGGGGCACCATCACGAGTCCCGCGGCCGTGGCCGCAGGCACGCCGCACACCCGGTGGACGGTGGGCCGCCCGCGCCGGACGTCGTCGTCGTCCATGCACGGCAGGTCGTCGTGCACGAGGGAGTAGGCGTGGACCACCTCCACCGCCGCGGCGAGCGCGCTCGCGTCGCCGCACCCGCCCGCCGCCCGGTACGCCGCCAGCAGCAGCGTGGCCCGCAGCCGTTTTCCTCCCCCGAGCATCGCATAGCGCACGGCGTCGGCGACGGGGCCGTCCATCCCGTCGAGGTACCGCGCGGCGAACACCTGGAGCGCCGCATCCACCGCGCGCCGTTCTTCGGCGAAATCGAGCGGCGGCGCGTCAAGCACGTTCATCGTTGACCTCGAAGACGCCCTCCGCCTTCTCGACGAGCTGCCGTACGCGTCCCTCGGCCTTCGCCAGCTCGGCACTCGCGTCCTTGAGCTTCGTGATCCCTTCCTCGAAAAGGGCGAGGGCCTGCTCGAGCGAGAGGTCGTCCCGGTCGAGCGCCGTGGCGATCGCCTCCAGGCGCGCTAGGTTTTCCTCGAACGTCATCGCGCGCTCCCGGGAGCGCCCGGCGCGGCGCCCGGCGCGGCGCGCGGGGCCTCCGGCGAGCGCGGGGGGCCGGGCGTGGAGCGCCGCACGTGCACCTCGTCGGCGGTGGCGTGGACGCGGCCGTCGCGCAGCTCGAGGGCGAACGGCATCCCCGGCCGGAAGAGCGCGGCGCTGGGAAGCGCGCAGCCGGTCGCGCTGAGGGCCACGGCGTAGCCGCGCGCGAGCGTGGCGAGCGGGCTCAGGGCCTCGAGGCGCGCGGCCACCTCCTGGAGGCGCGCGCGGCGGCGCTCGACGGCGCGCTCGGAACGGAGCGCCAGGTCGCGCGCCAGCCGGCGCAGCTCGCGCGACGCGTCGCGCACGCGCAGCACGGCGGCCGCGCGGATGGCCTCGCCGAGCGCCCGCACCGTGGCGGTCACTTCGGCGAGCACCGGCACTGCCGCCTCGGCCGCCGCGCTGGGAGTCGCGGCGCGGTGATCCACGACGAGGTCGGCGATGGTGACGTCCACCTCGTGTCCGATCCCGGAGATGGTCGGGATCGGGCAGGCCGCGATCGCACGGGCGACGCGCTCGTCGTTGAACGCCCACAGGTCTTCGCGCGAGCCGCCACCACGGGCAACGATCAGGACGTCGGCGTCCCGCCACCGCGCCACGCGGTCGAGGGCGGCGACCAGCGACTCGGGCGCGGTCTCTCCCTGCACCGCGGCGGGAACCACGACGATCTCGACTTTCGCATTCCGGCGCGTGATCACCGAGACGATGTCGTGGAGCGCGGCGCCGTCGGGGCTCGTGACGACCGCCACGCGGCGTGGAAAGCGCGGGAGCGCACGCCGGCGCGCGGGATCGAGCAGCCCGTCCTTCTCGAGCGCCGCGCGCGTCAGCTCGAACTGCTTGCGCCAGAGCCCCTCGCCCTCGGCTTCCATCGCACTGATCATGAACTGCATCTGGCCGCGCGCCGCGTAGACGGAGAGCTGCCCGCGCGCCATGACCTGCATGCCCTCGTCCGGCGGCGCCGGAATCCGCCGCACGTCGCGCGCCCACACCACGCACGAGAGCTGCGCGGTCCTGTCCCGCAGCGTGAAGTACCAGTGCCCGTTCCGGTGCGCGGTGAAGTTGGTCACCTCGCCCTTCACCCAGAGCGGCGGAAAGGCGCCCTCGAGCACGTCCTTCGCCGCGCTCGTGAGGTCGGCGATGGCGAGCGCGGTCTCGGGCGAGGCGCCCGGCACGAGCGACACGGTCACGCGGCCAACTCCGCGGCCAGCTCCGCGGCGCGCACCGTGTTCTGGAGGAGCATCGCGATCGTCATCGGCCCGACGCCGCCCGGCACCGGCGTGATCTTCGACGCCACCTCCCGCACGCTCGGGAAGTGCACGTCTCCCACAAGCCGCGTCCCGGACCTGGTGGACGGGTCGCTCACGCGGTTCATCCCGACGTCAATCACGACCGCGCCCGGCTTGACCATGCCGCCGGTGACGAGCTCGGCCTTCCCGATCGCCGCGATGAGGATGTCGGCGTGCCGCGTGTGCCACGCCAGGTCCCTTGTGCGCGAGTGGCAGACCGTCACGGTTGCGTCCGCCATCTCCATCGGCTGCACCATCAGCGCCGCCATCGGCTTGCCCACGACATTGCTCCGCCCGAGAATCACGCACTCCCGGCCCTTCGTCTGGACCTGGTACGCGCGCAACAGCACCTGCACGCCGGAGGGCGTGCACGGCGCGAAGCCGTCCGCGTCGCCGCTCAGCAGCTTCCCCACGTTGACCGGGTGAAAGCCGTCCACGTCCTTCGCGGGCAGAATCCGCCGGATGACCGTCCGCGGGTCCATCTGCTTCGGAAGCGGCATCTGCACGAGGATGCCGTGCACGCGCGGGTCGGCGTTCAGGGCGTCGAGGCGCGCGAGCAGTTCGGCCTCCGACGTGGACGCGGGAAGCCGGATCGTCTCGCCGCGCATCCCCGCCTCGACGCTCGCCTTCTCCTTGTTCCGCACGTATACGGCGCTCGCGGCGTCGTCGCCCACGAGCACCACGCTCAGGCCGGGCTGCACGCCGCGCGCGGCGAGCGCGCCGGCGCGCTCGGCGACCGCGGCACGGATCTTCTTCGCGACGGCGGCGCCGTCCATCAACTCAGCGGGCAATGTCCATCGCTCGCTTTTCGCGGATGGCGACCACCTTGATCTGCCCCGGATACTGCAGCTCCGTCTCCACGCGGCGCGCGATCTCCTCCGTGAGCGATTGCATGCGCGTGTCGTCCACGTCCTCGGGGTTCACGATGACGCGGATCTCGCGTCCCGCCTGAATCGCGAACACGCGGTCCACGCCGCGGTAGCTGGAGGCGATCTTCTCGAGGCCCTCGAGGCGCTTGACGTACGTCTCGAAGGCTTCGCGTCGCGCGCCGGGCCGCGAACCGCTGATGGCGTCGGCGGCCTGCACGAGCACGCTGATCTCGCTCTCGTGCGGCACGTCGTCGTGGTGCGCGGCGATGCAGTTCACCACGAGCGGATGCTCGCCGTGCTTCGTCGCGACTTCCACGCCGAGCTGCACGTGCGTCCCCTCGTGCTCGTGCGTGAGCACCTTGCCGATGTCGTGCAGGAGCGCCCCGCGCCGCGCCATGGCGGCGTCGAGGCCGAGCTCCTCGGCCATGATGCCCGCGAGCCACGCGACTTCCTTGGAATGGAGCAGGATGTTCTGCCCATAGCTCGTGCGCCATTTCATCCGGCCCACGAGCTTCACGATCTCGGCGTGCAGGCCGTGCACGTTCACCTCGTATGCCGCCTGCTCGCCCGTCTCGAGGATTCCGGCGTCCACCTCCTTGCGCGCCTTCTCGACGACTTCCTCGATGCGCCCGGGATGGATGCGCCCGTCGGCCACGAGCTTCTCGAGCGCAAGGCGTGCGACCTCCCGGCGCACCGGATCGAAACAGGAGACGACGACGCTGTCCGGCGTGTCATCAATGATGACGTCCACGCCCGTGGCCAGCTCGAACGCGCGGATGTTGCGTCCTTCGCGCCCGATGATGCGTCCTTTCATCTCGTCCTTCGGGAGCGACACCGCGCTCACGGTGATCTCCGCGGTGTGGTCCGCGGCGATGCGCTGGACGGCGAGCGCGACGATCTTCTTTGCCTCGCGGTCGGCGTTGCGGCGCGCGCTCTCGCGAATCTCGCGCAGCCGGTTCGCCGCGTCGGCCTGCGCCTCCTCCTCCATCCGACGGATGAGCTCCGCCTTGGCCTCCTGCGCCGAGAGCCCGGCGAGCTGTTCGAGCCGGCGGCGCTCGTCGGACACGAGCTTGTCGAGTTCCGCCTGGCGTTCCTCGACGGTCTTCTCCTTGCGGCCCAGGTCGCTCGCGCGGCGTCCGAGGTCCTTGTCGCGCGTCTCGAGCACCTCGAACTTCCGCTCGAGGATGACCTCGCGTTCCTGCAGCCGCTTCTCCTCTTTCTCGACCTCCTCCCGGCGGCGCCGCGCTTCCGTCTCCCACTCCTCGCGCGCGCGCATCGCCTCTTCCTTGCCGGCGAGGACCGCCTGCTTGCGCAGGCCGTCCGACTCGCGCTCCGCGTCCCCCACGATGCGCTTCGCCACCTGTTCTGCCGCCTCACCCGCCGCGCGCCGGGCGAGCGTCTCGGCCGCGCGCCCCGACCGGCGTCCCAACGCAAAGGCGACCGCGGAGCCGGCAAGTCCAAGCACGCCGAGCGCGATCGCCACGTACAGCAAGGGATTCATGGTCCGTATGCTCCAGGGCGGTGGCGCCGGACGAGAGACCGTCGCCGCCCGCGATTCATGAGAACTGCCCGGGAGCGCTCACGCGGCGGTCACGAGTGCCCCGGTAGTCCGACCGTCCGATCGGGCGCCGTCGTAGGGCGCTGAATGGGACGGGCTAACTGCCGGGGCCGCTTGCACCTACGCGCGCGATGCTCCGCGTCCTGAGAAGGTAGGCCGAGCGGCCGGAAAAGGCAACGTGCGGCCGCCGCGACGCCACGCGCGGCCGGCCAAAAAGTGGCTGAATCCCGCAGTTACCCTCGCGTCGCCCGCCTCGTATGCTACGTGCAGCGCGCGACACGAGGGCCGTCGCGCCACAGACACCCCCTTGCGCCGCGATGCGCGACATCAGCGACCCCGCCAGTCCCGACGTGCCGCTCGTGCTGGTGATTGACGACGAAGAGAGCGTGCGCCGCCTGATCGGCCGCGTGCTCGAGCGGCGCGGCTATCGCGTGCTCCTCGCCGCGGACGGCAAGGAGGGGCTCCTCCTCTTCGAGCACCACGCCGACGAAGTCAAGCTCGTCGTGCTCGACTGGCACCTGCCCGGCGAGCCCGGCGAGCGCACCTTCGACGAGCTGCTCAAGCGAAAACCGAGTGTACGCGTGGTGCTGGTAACGGGAGACTCGTCGGCCGACCTGGGCGCCGACGCGCGCAAGTACCTCGCCTGCGTGCTGCTGAAGCCGTTCACCACCTCGGAGCTGATGCTCGCGGTGAACGCGGTGCTCTCGGCGTAGCGCGCGTCTGCGCGCGCGTCTGCGCGCGTGTGTGCGCGCGCTGTCACGGGCGCGGCGCGCTGCGGCGCGCTGCGGCGCGCTGCGGCGCGGCAGCGTCAATCCGCGACGGCGCCGCCCCGTTTTCCGGGTGGGAGCCACCGCCGCACATCGCCCGCGAGCGCGCGCATCGCCTCGGCCATCTCGACGCTCCCGGCGCGCTCGCGGAAGAGCTCGTCGGTGATCGAAAGCGCGGCGAGAATCGCCGCCTTGTGTGACTCGACGACGGCCGCGCTCCCCATCACGCCGCGGATGGCCTTGTCCACGTAGGCCGCCACCGCGCGCGTGTGGTCGGGTGGCGTGTCGCTCTTGATGGTGTACTCCTCGCCGCAGATCGTCACGCGCGTGCTGTACCTGGTGGCGCTCATTTCGCCTCCCCGGCGTGCTGCTGGCGCAGGAATCGCACGCGCTCGAGCATCTTCCGCGTGCGCTCGGAGGCATCATCGAGCCGGGACTGGAGTCGCCGGTTCTCCTCCTCGAGATGCGTCACGCGCTCCTCCGCGGCAGTTCCGCCGCCGGCTCCGCCGCCCTTCGTGGCGATCGCCTTGAGACGCGCCTCCGCCGCCAGCGCGCGCTTGCGAAAGGCGGCGAGTTCCTCGCCCAGGTTGCGGACGAGCGTTTCCAGTTCGCGGAAGGCCTTGAGGTCAGGCCGTGCGGGGTTCGACACCGAGTTCACTCCTGAGGGCCTTGAGCAACTGCGCGCGCCGCCCTTCGATCTCCTGATCGCGTAGAGTGCGCTGCGGATGGCGGAAGGTCAATCGCCAGGCGATCGAGCGCGCGCCGGCGGGCACGCCCGCGCCGCGGAACTCATCGAAGAGCACGAGGCGCTCGAGGAGCTCGCCGCACGCGGCGCGGATCACCTGTTCCACGTCGCCGGCCGCCCGGTCATTCGGCACGATCAGCGCGACGTCGAACTCGGCTGCCGGAGTCGCGGGAAGGGCCGTATGGTGCACGAAGGCGCGCGCCGCATCGGCCGGCGCCACGTACGCGTGGGCGCCGCGCGCGGCCGGCGGCGCGGACGCGAGCTCGCCCAGCGTGATCTCGACGCCGAAGGCGCTCGACGCCCAGACGGGGGCATCGAGCGGCACCGCTCGCACGACCCCGACCTCCGCGCCCGATGCGCGCACGGCCCACAGCGCGCCGCCCTCCGCCGGCACGAGGGCGACCTCGGCGCGCGGCCACGCCGCCCGCACGACCGTCTCGGCGAGCGCCTTGGCGTCCCACGCGTCGTACGCCGGCGGCCTGGGATCGGTGAAGTGCGGGGGCCGGCGCGCCCCCATCACGAGCACCGCGGCCCGCAAGGTCTCCCTGGGGAGCGCGTCGCCGACGGGCTCGAACGCGGAGCCGATCTCGAACAGGCGCACGTCGCCCTGGTGCCGGTTCAGGTTGTACTCCGCGCGGCGCGCGAGCGTCTCGAGCAGCGAGCGCCGCAGGAACGGTTCGTCCTCGGCAAGCGGATTCGTCACGCGCACGTGCGGATCGGACGCGGACGTCTCGGCGACGAAGGGCATCGGGCGCGCTTCCGCCAGGCCGGACGCGACCAGCGCGTCGCGCACCCGTCGCGTCGCGAGGTGCAGCGGATCGTCCGGCACGGTGCCCGGGCGGTACGGCCGCACAGCGTCCGGCAGGCGGTCGTACCCGCGCAGTCGCGCGACTTCTTCCACGAGGTCCACATCGCGCGACACGTCGTGCCGCCAGGACGGCGCCGTCACCGCCAGCGCGCCCCCCGCTCCCGGCTTGACCCGGAAGCCGACGGCGCCGAGGAGCGTGCGGATCTCCGGCGCGCCCACCCGCTCGCCCAGGAGCCGCTCGACGCGCGCGGGGCGGAGCGCCACGGGCCGGGGCGATCGCGGGGCCGCGCCGACGTCGAGGAGCGCCTCGATCGTCCCGCCGGCCACCGACACGATGAGCCCGGCCGCCTGCACGGCGATCGCCGCCGTGGCCCCGCCGTCCACGCCGCGCTCGAAGCGGTAGCTCGCGTCGGTCGAGAGGCCGAACGCGCGCCGGACGGCGCGCACGTCCTTCGGCGCGAAGTACGCCACCTCGAGCAGCACGTCGGTCGTGGCCGCGGTGACCTCGCTCTCGTGCCCGCCGAGCACACCGGCGAGCGCCACGGGCCGGTCGCCGTCGGCGATGACGGTCATCCACGGCTCGAGCGTCCGCTCGACGCCGTCCAGCGTGACGAGCGTCTCGCCCGCGCGGGCCTTCCGGACGACGATCGCGCCGTGCGCCAGCGTGCGCAGGTCGAACGCGTGCACCGGCTGCCCGAGGCCGTGGAGCACGTAGTTGGTCACGTCCACCACGTTGTTGATCGCGCGGCCGCCCACCGACTCCACGCGCCGCGCGAGCCAGTCCGGCGTGCGGCCCACGGTCACGCCGCGAATGACGGCCGCGACGTAGCGTGGGCAGCCGGCGCGGTCTTCGACCTTCACGCGCACGCCCTTCGCCTGCGCGGCGGCCGCGCCGCGGACCGCCTTCGGCGCGCGCGGCAGCGCGCGCAACTCGGCCGGCGTCGCCATCGGCCGCTTCGTGATCGCCGCGAGCTCGCGCGCCACCCCGACGTGCGAGAGGAGGTCGGGCCGGTTGGGGAGCACGTCGAGGTCGAGCACCGCGTCGCCGAGCGGGAGCGCGTCGAGGAGCGCGGTGCCCGGCGCGGCCGCGACGGCGAGCGCGAGGATGCCCTCGGCATCGTCACCCAGGCCGAGCTCCCGCGCCGAGCAGAGCATGCCGTGCGACGTCATCCCCCGGATCTTGCGCGCCTCGATCTTGAGTCCGCCCGGCATCACCGTGCCGACGCGCGCGAACGGATAGCGCGTTCCGACGGCGACGTTGGGTGCGCCGCACACGACCTCGACCGGCGTGCCGCTGCCGTCGTCCACCAGGTTGAACGAGAGCTTCGTGTCGGGGATCTTCCGGCTCTCGACCACGCGCGCGACCACGATCGGCGCCAGGTCGGCGCGCGTCCGTTCGAGTCCTTCGAGCGAGACGACGTGACGCGACAGCAGCTCGCCCACCTCCTCCGGAGCGAGCGCGTGCGGCACGAACGCGCGCAACCACTCGTGCGAGATCTTCATTGGGCGAACTGCCCGAGGAAGCGCACGTCCGACTCGGAGAGCAGCCGGATGTCGGGAATGCCGTGGCGCGAGAGCGCGATGCGCCCCGGCCCCATCCCGAACGCCCACCCGGTGTAGCGCTCACTGTCCACGCCGGCCGACTCGAGGACCGCGGGATGCACGAGTCCGCAGCCCAGGATCTCGATCCAGCGGGGCCCCTTCCCGTCGCCCAGGTCCACCTCGACGTGCATCTCCGCCGATGGTTCCGTGAACGGGAAGTACGACGGCCCCAGGCGCGTGCGGCGGGTGGTGCCGTAGAAACGGCGCACGAAGTGGGTCAGCGTCGCCTTGAGGTCGGCGAAGGTGATCCCCTCGTCAACCGCGAGTCCCTCGAGTTGCGCGAACATCGGCGCGTGCGTCGCGTCGAAGAAGTCGCGCCGGTAGGCGTTGCCCGGCGCGAGAATGCGGATGGGCGGCGGATGCCGCTGGAGCGTCCGGAGCTGGACCGGCGACGTGTGGGTGCGGAGCAGCCCGCCCCCCTCGAGGTAGAGCGTGTCGTGCAGCTCCATCGCGGGATGGTCGGCGGGAAAGTTCAGGCCGCCGAAGTTGTACCACTCCGTCTCGGCCTCGGGCCCCAGCGCGACCGTGAAGCCGAGCTCACGGAAGATGTCGCAGATCTCATCGAGGACGAGGGAGACCGGGTGCAGGGCGCCGCGCCAGGATTCGCGCGCGGGCATCGTGCGGTCGAGGGCGGGGGCGGCGGGGGCGGCGGCGGAGAGGGCGGTCTCCACTGCGAGCAGCTGCCTTCGAACCGAGTCGTGCAGCGCGTTGAAGAGTTTGCCGGCCTCGGCACGCTCGCTGGCTGCGAGTCCCGGGATCATCGCCTGCAATTCTCTCAGCAAGCCGGAGTGCCGGCCGATTACGCGATCGCGGGTGTGCCTGAACTGCTCCTCGGTGGTGACCGACGCGAGATGCGCGTCGATGGCCTGCCGAAGCTGCTCGTAGCGAACCTTGTACTCTTGGAGAGTCACCGAAGTTACGTGAACGGTGTACGGTCTACCGTCTACCGTCTACTCGCGGTCGCCGTTTACGCCGCACTGAGCGCCGAGCGCGCCTTCTCCGCCAGCGCCGTGAACGCCTGCGGATCGCTCACCGCGAGGTCCGCGAGGATCTTCCGGTCCACCGCGATCCCCGCCTTCTTGAGCCCGCTCATGAACTTGTTGTAGCTCAGGTCGTGCTGGTGCGCGGCGGCGTTGATGCGGATGATCCAGAGTTTCCGGAACTCGCGCTTCTTCGCCTTGCGGTCGCGGTACGCGTAGACCCACCCGCGCTCCACGGTCTCCTTGGCCGCCTTCCAGAGCTTGCTGCGGCCGCCGTAGTTGCCGCGGGCGGCCTTCATCACCTGCTTCTTGCGCTTGAGGCGCGTGACGCCTGATCGGGCGCGAGGCATGGGTCGCTCTCCTTAGGCCTGGAGCAGCCGCTTCATGCGCTTGGCGTCACCGGAGGTCGCGACGGTCGTCGGCCGTCGCAGGTGACGCTTCCGCTTCGCGGACTTCTTCGTGAGGATGTGGCTCTTGTAGGCCTTCAACCGGCGCACGCGCCCCGTCCCCGTGAGGGAGAAACGCTTCTTCGCGCCCTTGTGCGTCTTCATCTTCGGCATCGTCCGACTTCCTCATAAGCAGGGCTTCAATGACTTCCGATCACTCCGCACTCCGGACGTCTCACTTGGGGGTCAGGATCATCGTGAGCGCCTTCCCTTCCAGCCGCGCGTCGGTCTCGATCTTCGAGACGTCGGCGAGCGCGGCGGCGACCCGGTCCACCACGGCGCGCCCGAGCTCCGGATGGGCGATCTGCCGGCCGCGGAACATCAACGTCACCTTGACCTTGTTGCCGTCCTTGAGGAAGCTCCGCGCGTGGCGCGTCTTCGTCTCGAAGTCGTGACGCTCGATCCCGGGCCGGTACTTCACTTCCTTGAGCAGAATCACGTGCTGCTTCTTCTTGGCCTGCCGCGCCTGCTTGGCCATCTCGAACTTGTACTTCCCGTAGTCCATGATCCGGACGACGGGCGGCCGCGCGAGCGGCGCCACCTCGACCAGATCGAATCCCTGTTCCACTGCCGCCGCCAGCGCGGCGTCCACCTCCATGATTCCGAGTTGCGCCCCGTCCGCCGCGATCACGCGAACCGGGCTGATGCGGATCTGCCGGTTGACACGCGGCCCCCGCTTGGTGGTGGGTTCCTGAATGTGTGCTCTCCTCCGTGAGCGAAATGAAAATCGCGGACCCTCCTTCGCCCGGAGTCCGCGATGCGCGCCCGCCCACGCGGTGTCCCGGTGGGCGGCGGTGCCTCGAACTCCTGCAGCACGGCGTCCCGCAACGATGAAGGACGGAGGCCAGAGGGTGGGCCCGGCAAGCCAGGCCGGACCGCTTGTCTGCGATGTGCCCTAAAGCTAGTGGCGAGGCAGGGTGAGTCAAGAACGACAACAGCGAGTGGACAGCCGTCAGCCGTCAGCTGTCAGCCGTCAGCCGTCAGCGAAGTTGCGGTCTGATGCAGCTGATGGCGGAGAGCTGACAGCTGACGGCTGTCTACTCGTCGTCGCCGTTGACCAGCCCGTACGCCTTCCCGTCGTGCCGGATCCTCCCCCACGCGACGCCGGCGTCGTGCTCGAAGACCAGCAGCCAGCGCTCGCGTTCCGCCCGCGCGAAGAGCCATCGCTTGGTTTCCAGCGTCACCAGCGGCTCCACGTCGTATCCCATGATCCACGGCAGCGGGAGGTGCGCGGCGGTCGGGCAGATGTCGCCGAGGAAGCAGGCGACCTCGCCGCCGCCGCTCACGAGCACGCTCTGGTGGTGCGGCACGTGCCCGGGGGTGCGGAGCACCGAAATGCCCGGCACGATCTCCCGGTCGCCCTCGACCAGCTCCAGGCGCCCCGCTTCGCGCACCGGCTCCCAGTTGCGCGGGAAGTAGCTCGCCGCCGTGCGCTCGTTCGCGTGCGTCGCGAAGTGGTGCTCCCCGGCCTGCACGACGTAGCGCGCGCCCGGAAAGCTCGGCCGCACCACGCCGGCGCCATCCACGAAGGTGTCGCCGCCCGCGTGATCGAAGTGGAAGTGCGTGTTGATGACGAGCGCGACGTCCTCGATACGGTGTCCCGCGGCGCGAATGCCGTCCTCCAGGGCCGTCCGCCGCACGCCCCCCGCCTCACCGGCGCCGTTCGCCTCGCTGCTCCCGTCGTTCTCAATGCCGTAGATGTCGCGGAACTTCGCGTTCTCCTTGTTCCCGGCGCCGGTGTCCACGAGCACGAGCCCCGCCTCGTGCTCGATCAGGAGGCAGCGCATCCCGAGCGCGATCCGGTTGCGCTCGTCGGGCGCGATGCGCTTTTCCCAGAGGGGCTTCGGCACGACGCCGAACATCGCGCCGCCGTCGAGCTTCTGTCCGCCCGCCTGGATGGCGTGGACGGTGAGACGGCCGATCCGGCGGGTCTGGAGGAGCGGCGGCGGCGCGGTCATGCCGTGGAATCTGTGCGCGGTCGGCCGCGCGTGGTACTCGCGCGCGCCTGCGCCGCCCTCAGGCCCTCAGGCCCCGTCGCGCGCGTCGCTCGGCCGGGGCCACGCGCTCCAGCGGCGCCGCGCGCGCCGCACGCGCCGCACGCGCCCCGTGCGCCGCGCGAGCAGGCCGTCGAGCGCCTCCCACGTGTGGACGCCGGCCCGCTCCGCGTCGCGCAGGAGCCCGAGGAGGACCTGCGCGGTGGCGCGCGCGTCGCCGACGGCGCGATGGCGCCCGTCAATCTCGACGCCGTAGTGCCACGCGACGGCATCGAGGTTCCGGCGGGGCAGGTGCGCGAGGAGGCGGCGCGCCAGGCGCACCGTGCAGAGCTGCGCCGGCGCGAGCGCGCTCCAGCTCGCGCGCGCGACGCGCTCGTACTCGGCCTCCAGGAAGTTCCAGTCGAAGCGCGCGTTGTGCGCCACGAAGACGCGGCCCACGACGTGCTGCGCGAGGTCGCCGGCGATCTCGCGAAAC